>Ga0078972_1001136_pt1 | contig 103787 bp, 110 predicted proteins | sample YelNatPaOPGAMG01_FD_67568 | JGI IMG/M metagenome (GOLD analysis project Ga0078972, IMG submission 67568) | Hot spring thermophilic microbial communities from Obsidian Pool, Yellowstone National Park, USA - OP-RAMG-01 (SPADES assembly) (version 2) | ecosystem: Environmental > Aquatic > Thermal... | reverse complement strand
AGCGGTCTCAATCCCGTCGTCGCCTATGCAAGCACCTTTTCACAGTTCTTCAGCAGCCCCTTTAAAATTGGAGAAATAATCGTCTTCGCTGTGCCGCTGATGATAATTGGAGCGGGACTGGTGCTGTCATTTGAAGCGAACTTTTGGAATATCGGGGCGGAGGGACAACTCTGGGTGGGCGGCCTCCTCGCAACTCTGATCGGCCTTTACCTGAACACCTCTGCCCCTGTATACTTTGTAACGATGGTAATCGTGGCCTTTCTCGGCGGCGTTGCCTGGGGATTGATCCCGGTGATGCTAAAGATAAAGTACGGGACCAATGAAATCCTGACAAGCATGCTGATGTGTCCAATTGCCATTTTATTAATCGACGCCCTCTTAACCGGTCCTCTGAAGGATCCGGTCTATTTCTTTAACCAAACTCAACTGATTGCCATTGAATCTTGGCTTCCTGTCATAGTTCCGGAAACTAGAATCACCGCTGCTCTATTTCTGGCGCTAGCGTGCGTTATCATTGTTCACCTGATTCTACACCGAAGCTCGCTAGGTTACCAAATCAGGGCTGTCGGCCATGGGATTCGCGCCGCCCGGGCCTCGGGCATGGATGTTTCCAGAATTCTTCTGCTCACGATGATCATAAGCTCCGGGCTCAGCGGGGTTGCTGGCTACACCCTGTTGACATCGATACACCATCGGCTCCTGCGGGGATTTTCCCCCGGAGGCGGGTTTCTTGGCTTCTGGGGCTACGGTTACATGGCCATAGCCGTTGCGTTACTGGCTAAGGGCCGACCGTTGGCCACCATTGGCACGGCTGCCATTTTCGGATTCCTCGAAGCTTCCAGTTATTTAATGGAAGCAGCCGCGGGGGTTTCCAGATATATAATGATATTCGTCGAGGCGGTGATCCTGATAACAATTGTATGGCTTTACAAGATCCGGTAGGTGAAAAAATGGTTCTCGACATTCTCGGATACATCTTTTCCACAACCCTCGTTTACTCGACCCCGATTCTAATCGCGGCAATAGGAGAACTGATCGGCCAGCGCTCTGGAGTTCTGAACCTCGGCATTGAAGGAACCATGCTAATGGGATCCTTCATGAGCTACTTCGCCTCAATTTATCTTGGCAATCTTTATCTCGGCGTGCTTTTCGGGATCATCACGGGGATTGTGCTGGGGCTGGTCATAGGCAGCTCAACGATACTGCTCGGCCGAAGTCAAATTGTCACCGGAATTGGCATGAATATGCTGGGCATAGGTCTCTCCAGTTTTCTTTTCGTGAAGACAATCACCGACGTTTTCGGTAAGGTGCCACCAGCAGGGACCATCCCCCCAATTTTGGGAATCAGCCCCTTCACTTTCTTGGCCCTCATTCTGGTCCCGCTGGTCTGGTTCTTTTTGTATCGAACCACGGCCGGGTTAAAAGTCAGGGCAGTGGGAGAAAACCCGGAAGCGGCCGATGTAGCTGGAATAAATGTTTTCAAGGTCAGGTTTTCATGCCTTCTCTTTGCAACATCTTTGGCCGGATTGGCTGGCAGTTCTTTAGCTATCGGGACTACGGGATTGTTCACCCACAACATGACCGCCGCACGTGGTTTTCTCGCCATTTCTGTGGTCATCCTCTCCAACTGGTCCCCGATCAAGTCCCTCTTCGGGGCTTTGCTTTTTGGTCTCGTCTATTCCATACAGTCGGTTTTTCAGGCCTATGGAGTTCCGGTGCCCTGGCAGGTGACGCTGACTTTTCCCTACATTGTGGCCATAATTGCGCTTCTCGTTGCCTCACGCAGGGCCCGAGCACCAGCATCGCTAATGGTGCCCTTTTTAAGGAAGAGATGAAAAATCAGAAAATTATAAGGTATTTGCCGCCTCCCCTACAACCATGCAGTACACAATTGAGACCTTTGACCTGTGCAAATATTACGGCAAAGTCAAAGCAGTGGACAGGCTGAACCTCAGGATAAAAAAGGGGGAAATCTTCGGCCTGCTTGGCCCCAACGGCGCGGGCAAGACCACCGCCATCTCGATGCTGTGCACGATACTGCCGCCGACTTCAGGGACGGCTACCGTGAACGGATTCGACATCGTCAGGGAACCGGCCGAGGTCAGAAAATCAATCGGCATCGTCTTTCAACAGCCCAGCGTGGACGATCTCCTCACAGGCAGGGAAAACCTGCTGATGCACACTCTTCTTTTCAAGATGCCCCGGGAGATGAGGAAGAAGAGAATCGAGGAGGTGCTCCGGCTCGTCGATCTCGAGAAAAGGGCCGATGACCTGGTCAAGACCTACTCGGGGGGAATGCGTCGCAGGCTGGAGCTGGCGCGGGGGATGATGCACCACCCCGCGGTGCTTTTTCTCGATGAGCCCACCCTCGGCCTCGACCCCCAAACCAGAGAACACATGTGGAAATACATCCTAGAACTGGCGAGAAAGGAGAAAATGACGATACTGCTCACAACGCATTACATGGAGGAGGCGGAACTCCTTTGCGATCGCGTCGGCATCATTGACTCAGGAAGGATTATCGCCCTCGATGAGCCGGAGAAGTTAAAGTCCCGGCTGGGCGGCGACAAGGTCATCATCAGGACCAAAAATCCCAACATCGCTGCGCTGAGAAAAATCGACTGCGTGAAGGTCATCCACCGAAAGGGGGACCTGCTGCAGATAGTCCTCGAAAGCAGGGAATGCGACCTGAGGAAAATCATCCTCAACGCCGGCAAGGTCAAAAGCATTGAGCTGAAGCCCACCACCCTAAACGACGTCTTTCTGCACTACACGGGCAGACAGATAAGGGAGGACGAGGCCGAGGGGGGCTTCTGGCAGAGAATAATGGGTGAAAGAAAAACATGAGCGAGATCGAAGGGATCTATGCCGTCTGGTTGCGTGAGTTCAAAGTCTACCTCAGGGAGAAGGAACGGGTGATCTCATCGCTCGTCTCCCCGATTCTCTGGCTGGTCGCCTTTGGCACCGGCCTCGGCTCCGTCGTGACCATCGAAGGCGTGAACTACCGAACCTACATCTATCCGGGAATTCTCATCATGAGCGTCCTCTTCTCCTCGCTTTTCTACGGAGTCTACGTGATCTGGGACAGAAAGCTCGACTTTCTGAAGGAGGTCCTGGTGGCACCGCTCTCCCGCGTCAGCATCTTCATCGGGAAGGTGCTGGGAGGTTGCACCACCGTGATGGTGCAGACGACGGCGCTGCTCCTCATCGGATACCTCATCAACCTTTACCTCCCCCCTGATGTTTTCCTGAAGGTTTTCCTGCTTCTCTTTCTCCTCTCAATTGCCCTGGTCAGCTTGGGCCTGAGCATCGGGGCCAACATGAAAAGTCCGGAGGGATTCATGCTTGTGGCCAACTTCGTCATCTGGCCGATGTTTTTCTTCAGCGGGGCTCTTTTCCCACTAAGCAACCTGCCCGCCTGGCTCTCGGGCGTGACCTCAGTCAACCCCGTAACCTACGGTGTCGACCTGGTGAGGGGAGCCGTCATCGGAATCCAGCACTTCCCCGCCTTTGTTGACCTCGGGGTTATTCTCCTTTTCTCGCTTCTCGCAATCGCGGCCGGAACCTGGAGCTTCAGAAGGATGCACGATTAAAAGATACTGCCACCTTTATGCACTCTTAAAGATGATCGTCGATTTGTTTCTGTTCTTACGAATCTCATGCAGCCCCTCGCTGGCCAACCGCGCCGCCTTTTCCGCGTTCGGTGCCGCTCCGACACCGGCCTTTAACTCCAGTCCCATCTCGGCCTTGACCTCCGCCAGCACCTCTGCTATCTCAGAAACCTCGAGACCATTCGACAGCGCCATGATGTTATCGCCGCCCATGTAAAACACCAGGGCATTACGGCGAAGAAACATCTGGATCAGGGAGAGGTGGGCTCGCTGAAGTAGAAAGTGAGTGTCATAGATGGGCTCGCTGTCCGTGATCAGCGTGGAATGGTTTATGTCCATGTGCGCGATCTGGACCCAGTCCTGGTCGGGGTAACACACGGGGCTGCCCACCAGCGCGCTTCTCCGCTCAGCAGACTGGCTGCTTCCAACGCGCTGCAAGCAAAGCGTGGCCTGAACCTGGGCCTGATAGGGGGTTGCCGCCGCGCCGACGCTCATGCTGACCGTGACGGGGAACTTCTGGTTGATCAGCCTCTGGATCTCCCGGTGCTCCTCCATTGAGATGCCGTTGGTGACGGCGAGAAGGTTGTCGAATCTAGTAGGGAAAACCAGGCCCCCCCGCGACCCGAACTGTCTCTCGAGCTCGGCAAAGAGCTCGGCTTGAAGCACCTGCAGCTCGAACTCCCTGCGCGGCTCGGGCGTGACCGTCCAAGGCCCGTAGTTGTCTATCTGGATCAGCGTGAGCTGTATTTTTCTCATGACATCCTCTAATTTTATTGCCTAAGGGGTGTAAATAATGTTTCGAAAGCAGACAACCTGCTGCAAAAGGATTATCGTTCGAAACGGGTGGGGTGAGTGAATGAGAGTTCCCTGTGTCCTGACCATAGCCGGCTCAGACTCTGGCGGCGGGGCTGGAATTCAAGCCGACATGAAAACATTTGCGGCGCTTGGGGTTCACGGGCTGTGCGCCATAACCGCGGTGACCGCCCAGAACACTAAGGGTGTTGCCGCCGTGATGGAGCTGCCACCAGAATTCATCGCCAAGCAGATCGACACCCTGATGGATGACTTTGAGGTAAAATTCGCCAAGACCGGAATGCTGAGCAGCGCGGATATCATCAGGGTAGTTGCCGATCGAGTCAAAAAATACCGCCTCCGTGTGGTGGTCGACCCGATAATGGTGTCCGCAAGCGGTTCCCCCCTCATGCGCGCGGATGCCCTCTCGGCGATCGGAGAGCTGCTCGCCTGTACCGAGCTGGTGACTCCCAATGTCCATGAGGCCGAGAAATTGTCAGGAGTAAGGATCAGATCAGTAGAGGATATGAAACGGGCGGCTCGAAAAATCGCTGAGCTGGGCCCAAAGGCGGTTCTGATCAAGGGCGGGCACCTGATGAAGAAAACCGTCACGGATGTGCTCTACTTTAAAGAAAGGTTTGAGGAATTCAGCAGCCCCAGAATAACTGAAGAGACCACCCATGGCACGGGCTGCTCCCTCTCCTCAGCCATCGCCGCAGAACTCGCCAAGGGTGCTGCCTTGAACATGGCGATCAGAAATGCCCGGGACTTCGTGGGCCAAGCAATAAGATGGCGGCTGAAGGTCGGCCACGGCGTCGTTCCAATCAACCAGATGGCGGGAATCTTCAGGGAGGTTGAAACTGCTCGAGCCATCGGCGAGGTCTGGAGGGCCGCACAAATGCTGGTGAGAAATCCCAAATTTGTGAGCTTAATCCCCGAGGTTGGGAGCAACATCGTGATGGCATTGCCTGAAGCTGGATCTATTCAGGAAGTTGTCGGGCTTTCCGGAAGAATCGTCAGGACCAGCCACGGTGCCGTGATAACGGGGTTTCCCGAGCTGGGTGGTTCGGAGCATGTGGCCAACATTGTCCTGACCGCGCTCAGATATGATCCCAAGATCCGCTCGGCGATGAACATCAAATACTCATCAAGCGTCCTGCGGGCCTGTAAAGACCTAGGCCTGACCATTTCCTCCTTCGATCGCGCCCGTGAGCCGCGTGGAGTGAAAACAATGGAATGGGGCACGGCCCAGGCGATAAAAAAGGTCGGCAGGGTCCCGCAGGTTATCTTTGACACGGGCTGTCCAGGAAAAGAGGCCATGATCAGGCTGCTCGGCGCCACGCCCGGCGAGGTTGCCTCGCTGGCGCTGAGAGTGGCCGAAAGAATTGGGTGAGAGGAAAGCTTTTTTACCCAACCGCCAAAACCAGCGGGGAGGGACAACGATGGGAAGCGTGAGATCTCTGTACATCAAACGAGCGGCGCGAGAGATCTTGGAGAAGTATCCCGGAAAGTTCACCAAAGACTTCAGCGAGAATGTTAGGATCCTGGACGAGCTGATAAAAACAGACAGCAAGACCACTCGCAACCGGGTGGCAGGATACATAACCAAGATCATGAGGCGGGAAGATGGAACCGCTGAGACACAGCCCGAGTCCCCCTCCGCGACCTGACCACCAGCTCAGATAATAAATTTAAAGACGACATAGGCTCTTTGCTGAAGAATAGCAACACCTCCTGCTTTGACGGTATTTCTGCTCCCCACAATTTCACCGGAAAAACCGAGTTCCAACGGGCATTTAGAGCAACCAGTGGGATCTTGAAGCCCCTCCACCACTATTTTTAATATCACGAAGTTAATCAATTGGATTCCCATGATAATCCCGCTGATAGTCCTGGCTGCAGTTTTCCTGCTGATCGCGGTCAGGCAGGTGGGCCAGGTAAGATTGCAGATATGGCAGATAATGCTGCTTGGAGCCATTGCGGTTTTAATAACGGGACAAATCTCCCCGGCCGAGGCCCTGCAATCGATAAACGTGGACGTGATGCTCTTCCTGTTTGGGATGTTCGTCGTCGGGGCGGCCATGGAGGAAAGCGGCTACCTTTCCCACCTAGCCTACAACCTGTTCAAGCGCGCGAGATCCATCGATTCACTGATACTGTCGATTTTGTTTGGCATGGGTGTGGCCTCAGCCTTTCTGATGAATGACACCATCGCCATCATCGGCACCCCAGCGATGTTGCTCCTAGCCAAAAAGCACCGCATCTCGCCCAAGCTGCTGCTGCTGACCCTGGCCTTCGCCGTCACCATCGGTAGCGTGACGAGCCCCATCGGCAATCCCCAGAACGTCTTGATCGCGATCAACGGTGACGTCCCCAATCCCTTTATTACCTTTTCCCGGTATCTTCTTCTGCCGACGATCCTGAACCTCCTCGTCGCCTATTTCCTGCTGAAACTTTTCCATCGGGAGCAATTCCACTCAAGGCCGCTGTCCCATTCCCAAGAACCGATAAAGGACCACCAACTGGCGCGGCTCTCCAAGATCTCCCTGCTCTTGATCGTGGCGCTGGTCATAATCAAAATACTCTTGGGTTTTTTCGCGCCCCAAGTGGATTTCAGGCTGACCTACGTTGCGCTGGCCGCTGCCATTCCCATCCTGATCTTCAGCCCGCGAAGAGCCAGAATTCTCAGAAACATTGACTGGCAAACCTTGATCTTCTTTGCGGCCATGTTCGTGCTCATGCAAAGCGTCTGGTTGACCGGATTTTTCCAGTCGACAATAACAAGCCTGAACTTGAACATCATCTCAATCCCCATGATACTAATCATCAGCGTCCTGGTGAGCCAGTTTATCTCCAATGTCCCCCTCGTGGCGCTGTATCTTCCCATGCTGACTCACGCCGGTGCTTCGGTAAAGGAAATGGTTGCCCTGGCGGCGGGAAGCACCATCGCCGGGAACTTGTTCATCCTTGGGGCGGCCAGCAACGTGATCATCATTCAAAACGCGGAAAAGAAATCCGGAGAAACCCTGACCTTTTTCGAGTTCTCCCGGATTGGCATCCCGCTGACCGTCTTAAATGTACTGATTTACTGGGCCTTCTTGTCTCTGCCTTGAGCCCCTTTGGATTTTCAACACGGCTCAAGTCAACAGCTAAGATTCTGATCGTGGCCCACCGGAAGTATCATCGAAAAAAAGCCCTAGCCGAGACAGCTTGAATCGCGATTTGGCCGAAATCAAAGCCATCTCGCGAAGATTTCTCAAGCGGCTGTGGATCGAAAATTTTAACGGAAAAATTTAAATAAATATAATGTTTGGTTTCTTTATCCTGAAAACACCAAAAGGGGGTGTAGTATTGCCGCCAGTTGTTGACCTCAAGAAGTGCACGGGGGCTGGAGTCTGCGCCGAAGTCTGTCCGGCTAACGTCATTGAGATTCAAAATGGAAAGGCCGTTGTCGTCCGCCCGGAGGACTGCATTGAGTGCCGGGCCTGTGAGGCCTCCTGTCCCAACGGTGCCATCAAGGTTCCGTGATCGCGCCAGCTTCAGCCACCTTTTTCAGCTGAGCTAAATTTTTAGAAATTTCCGTAACTTTTGCCTAATCAAATACGGCTGGGTTCCAAATTAACGCCAACAGTAGCCGAAGGTTTGCCCCAATTAAGTTCCTTAGAAAAAATGTGATCATGATAGCCATGCATAGGTCGCACCGGCACTAGCCAGATACTGGAACTTTCAGCCGATATGTGCCACCGGGCTGAACACCTCGCCGAAGCTCGGTGCTTACACCCGTGGTCATTCAACGGGATCTTCTAGTCCCAGGCTGCGGGCTACCCAGCAAGCCGTGTCGCCACGGCCCGCCGTGACGGAGTCACCGGTAGCCCAGGGTGCCTATTTTCGGGTATCGCTTCGGCCTTAGATGCTTTCAGGCCTTATCGATTGGCGCGTAGCTGCCCGGCTCTGCCCTGTCGGACAACCGGTAAACCAGAGGCGCCGGCATCCTGTTCCTCTCGTACTAGGGATACCTTACCCTCAGGCACCCAGCACCCCCGAAAGATAGCATCCGACCTGTCTCACGACGGTCTAAACCCAGCTCACGTTCCCCTTTAATGGGCGAACAACCCTACCCTTGGCCGCTGCTACACGGCCAGGATGGGAAGAACCGACATCGCAAAGATCTCTCTTCGGACTATTTCTCCACCCCGCCCTTAAGCGGGGGCCGGCGTATTTTGGACCACACGGCGTGGCCCAACTCATCTGCCCTATCGGCATCAGTCTCTACGGGGTGGGCAACTTATTTTTAAACTCCTCTAAGACATAAGGACCTACTATTTCCGTGAATCGTCGGTTGTGTCTCTTCAGTAGCCTCAGGCGGTAGTAGTCTCCATCCCTGTTCAGGTTGAAAATCAAATGAAATTTTCTAAGAGCCTTTATCAATCGAAACTGGTCCTTCAGGGAAAATCCTTGAGTGTTGAAGTAGACTGCGTCTCGGCTCTTGCTGCCATCATCCATGAACCAAACTGCAATCACGAACGGTGTCAGCAACTCCTTGATGTTCTCAGGCACCACCTTGCGACCCTCGTGGTAGAAAAGGCGGTAAAGCTCCATCAGCTCGAAGTGTGTCCTTGTCACTATCTTGTAGTATTCGCGGTCATTTTTGCTGTGATAAATCTTGGGACAGGCAATGTCCTTCAGGATTCGATGCTTCCATTCCACGTAAAACCTGCGCCTCGCCGTCTGCAGGAATTCAAAGACAACTTTTCCTCGGTGGGGACGCAAATGTCCGTCGCCCAGAAGTGATCCGATGATGAGCTCTCGTTGAAGACTGGTCAAAGGTCTTTCCATGTGCCCACTTCCCTCGGAGTTGCCTCCACAATACTAGATTCTCACCCTATTCAATTATTGTGGAGGGTTCTCCGATATTAGCCGGTGCCTTGGTCGGCATTGCTGCCGCCATACCCCGAATTTCGAGGTAGCAAACCGCGGGGTCGATAGGGGCTCTCGCCCGCGACAACTCTGTTATCCCCAGGGTACCTTTTCTGTCATCCCGAGCCCTCACCAAGAGGGACATCGAGGTTCGCTAGGCCCGGCTTTCGCCTCTGCGAGCCTTGGTAGTGAGCTCACAGTCAGGCCGGCTTTTGGCCTTGCCCTCTACGGCGGAGTTCTGACCCGCCTGAGCCGACCTTTGGGCTCCCTTGATATCTTTTCGAGGGACTGCCGCCCCAGCGAAACTGCCCACCTGCCGCTGTCTCCCTTGCGGGGTTAGAGACGTAGTCATGAAAGGGCGGTGTTACATTGGCGCCTCCACCCGACCCTAAGGCCGGGCTTCGAAGGCTCCCGCCTACGCTCTGCAATCACGACCGCGCCTCAACGACAAGCTGCAGTAAAGGTCCATGGGGTCTTCGTTTCCCTTCGGGGGTCCCCGGCATGTGCGCCGGCCAGTGGGTTCACCGAGTTCCAGGCTGGGACAGTGGGGCTATCGTTGATTCCTTCATGCAAGCCGCCAATTAAGCGGCAAGGTATTACGCTACCTTAAGAGGGTTATAGTTACCCCCGCCGTTTAGCGGCGCTTCTGCCCGTTGGACCGAGCTTTCACGTACCGCCACTGGGCAGAATTCACTTACTGTACAAGGGCTTTCGCCTTCGCAGTAAGCTACGTTTTTATTAAACAGTCGTAGCCCCCTAGTCACTGCGACCTGCCCCTCGCGGGGCAGGCACCCATTATACCGAAGCTTTTGGGCCAACTTGCCGAATTCCCTAGCCTGGTGTATCTCGACACGCCTTAGGCTTCTCACCTAGGGGCACCTGTGTCGGATCTAGGTACGGTCACCTAGGGTCCCATTTCCCGGCTCCCTTTTCACGGGCTCCAAGAATCAGCCGAACCCACCTAACGGCAGGCTATTCCCGCCTTCACCCGGTTCTCTCCATTACGGAACTCCCCGGGTTTCAACGGTTAAATGAGGCGACGGCCTCACTCGGCCTATCTCAGAGCGTCGGAAGCCAGGCTTGCGTTGCCGCAGGTACCTAGGTGGTTCCGGAATATTAACCGGATTCCCTTTCGATGGCTTCTGGTTGAGGGCCACCTTAGGACCGACTAACCCTCGACTGACGATCATTGTCGAGGAACCCGAGCCCCTTCGGCGGTTGGGATTCTCACCCAACTTTGCTGCTACTACCACCAGGATCCTCATTCCAACGTGGTCCATACGACCTCACGGCCGTACTTCTCCCCACGCCGGACGCCTTCCTACCAGATCAGTCTACTAAACTTCGACTGCCCCGAGGTATCGGCAGTCGGCTTAGCCCCGTGAATCTTCGGGGCCCCCGCCCTCGATGGGTCCGCTATTACGCGTTGTTTAAAGGATGGCTGCTTCTGAGCCTACCTTCCCACTGTCTGAGGACGAGGACGCCCTTCTAGGTTGACACTTAGCCGACATTTAGGGGCCTTAACCCCGGTCTGGGTTTTTCCCCTCTCGGAGCGGGAGCTTACCCCCCGCATCCCGTCTCTAGCGGTCTACGGTGCCGGCAGCTTTGGAGTTCGACAGGAGAGCCGGGGGTTTCCCCCCATGCATCCCCAATCGGTGCTCTACGCCACCGGCGACCTCGCGCTAGGCCTGACTGCGGCCAGCTTCGGAAGGAACCAGCTGTCACCGGGCTTGATTGGTCTTTCGCCACTAGCCCAAGGTCATCCGACCGAATTGCACATCAAGACCGGTTCGGCCCTCCATCCCTCAAAGAGGGACTTCAGCCTGCCTCGGACTAGATCGCCCGGTTTCGGGTCTTCGCGCCGTGACTCCGGGCGCTGTTAGCACCCAGTCCCTCGCCCTTGCGGGTTGCGGACCTTTTGCTTTCGCTCTGGCTCCGCGGTTGAACCGCTTAGCCTCGCCACGACACGAAACTCCCTGGCCCGTGATTCTAGACGGACGGCACGACCCTGATTCCCTCCCCTCGTACCACCGCCTCGCGACGGCTTCCTTCGGGGAGGATCAACTCTTTCGAGCCGTGCCCTACTATCGCCACCTAGTTTCAGGCTCTTTTAACCCCCCTTCCGGGGTGCTTTTCAGCTTTCCCTCGCGGTACTGCGTCCGCTATCGGTCTCGAGACGTGTTTAGGGTTGGGGGTTGATGCCCCCCGGCTTCAGGCACCAATTCCGAGGCGCCCTACTCAGGATCCTCCCCCTCGTACCCTGCGCGATTACGCCTACGGGGCTGTCACCCTCTAAGGCGCAGGTTTCCAACTGCTTCGGCTTCTCACGCGAGGGATTGGAGGGAGTCCTACAACTCCACATCCCCAGTGACTTTCGTCACCAGGTTCGGTTTGCCCTTTACCGGTTTCACTCGCCGTTACTCCCGGCATCGCGTTTGCTTTCTTTTCCTCCCGGTAATAAGATGTTTCCGTTCCCGGGGTTCCCGCTCGCTCGCGCGAGCGACGGAGGTTTCCCTCCGTCAGGAAGTCCCATTCAGCGATCCCAGGTTCAACGGTTGCTTGCACCTCGCCTGGGCGTTTCGCCGCTTGCCACGGCCTTCTTCGGCGCTCGAGCCAAGCCATCCCCCAGGTGGCTTACTTAGTTCTCAGTAAACCCAGCTAGCACAGCTGCGACCTATGCATGGCAATCATCTTGCGTTTTCCGCAATCTGCCCTTAGCACGAGAAGACTTCTTCGCGTGCCGCATGTGAAATGTGGACCCGGCGGGAATCGAACCCGCGACCTTCGGCTTGCAAAGCCGACGCTCTACCTCTGAGCTACAGGCCCCACGAGGGTTCGGTACTCAAAACTTCAAAGGAGGTGATCGAGCCGCAGGTTCCCCTACGGCTACCTTGTTACGACTTAGCCCCTCTTGCAGAACTCGGATTCGACTCGCCCAACTTGAGCGAGCCTCATCCGAACCCCACTCGAGTGGCTTGACGGGCGGTGTGTGCAAGGAGCAGGGACGTATTCACCGCGCGGTGTTGGCGCGCGATTACTAGGGATTCCAGCTTCACGAGGGCGAGTTGCAGCCCTCGATCCGAACCGAGCGTAGGTTTAGGGGATTAGCTTCCTCTTACGAGGTCGCAACCCATTGTCCTACGCATTGTGACCCGCGTGTGGCCCAGGGGATTCGGGGCATACGGACCTACCGTCGCCCTCTCCTTCCTCTGGCTTAGCGCCAGCGGTCCCCTTATAGTGCCCAGCTTTCCACTGTGGCAACTAAGGGCGAGGATCTCGCTCGTTGCCTGACTTGACAGGACGCCTCACGGTACGAGCTGACGATGGCCATGCACCACCTCTCAGCTAGTCCGGCAAGGTCGTCAGCCTGGCCTTCATCCAGCTGTCGCCCCTGGTGAGTTTTTCGGCGTTGAATCCGATTGAACCGCAGGTCCCACCCCTTGTGGTGCTCCCCCGCCAATTTCTTTAAGTTTCAGCCTTGCGACCGTACTTCCCAGGCGGCGGGCTTAACGACTTCTCTCCGGCACCTGGTGCTCTCGAGGAACACCAGACACCTGGCCCGCATCCTTTACAGCTAGGACTACCGGGGTATCTAATCCCGTTCGCTCCCCTAGCCTTCGCCCCTCACCGTCAGGTCCGTTCTCGTCAGGCGCCTTCGCCACTGGTGGTCCCCCGAGGATCAGAGCATTTCACCGCTACCCCCGGAGTACCCCTGACGTCTCCCGGCCTCAAGGCTGGCAGTATCCCTTGCCAGCCGAACGGTTGGGCCGCCCGATTTCACAAGGGACTTGCCAACCCGGCTACGAGCGCTTTAGGCCCAATAATCGCGACCACCACTTGGGCTGCGGGTATTACCGCGGCGGCTGGCACCCGACTTACCCAGCCCTTATTCGTGGAGCTTCTTACACTCCACAAAAGCCGTCGATCAAAAGACCAACGGCACTTGGGGTTCCCCCGTCACGCTTTCGCGCATTGCGGAGTTTTCGCGCCTGCTGCGCCCCGTAGGGCCTGGGGCCTTGTCTCAGTCCCCATCTCCGGGCTCCGACTCCCATCGCCCGTACCCGTTGTAGGTTTGGTGGTCCGTTACACCACCAACAGCCTGATAGGCCGCAGTCCCATCCTCGGGCCCCGGAGGATTTGAGTGAGGGGGCATTCCAGCGTCCCTCACCTATCGGGGATTGTCCTCAGTTTCCCGAGGTTATCCCCGTCCCGAGGGTAGGTTGACTACGTGTTACTGAGCCGTGTGCGGGGCCATCCCTTGCGGGACGCCCTCCACTCGCATGGCTTAGCCGAACCCCAATAGCGGTGGCCTCCGGCAGAATCAACCGGAGTTAGTTGTCGCAAAGCCAATGAAATTGGCTTGAGTACCGAACCTATCTCGGACCCGAGCCCTTCCAGTAGCCTGGTTTGTTCGGATCCACATTACTGAGTCCACACCAAGAGCACGATTTCTCATCGTGGGACATCAAGGTCCCAAACTCCAATCGACGCCGTTCACACTGCAGTGTGGACGTTATAATCTGTGAAATTTACTCTACTTAAAGCTTACTCCAAAAGGTCTTAAAACAACACAGGCCAGAAGGAGAGCTGGTGAAAGCAACAGGTCAGCGCTTAATCAAAAAAACAAATGGACTAAACCGAAGGTGTTGAAAGGTCGACTGCCTTGCCCGCTAAACGGAGCGCTGGTCCTTTAAAAACAGAAACTAATTGCCCTTCACCGCCTGAAAAAGATCAAGAAAAATCTGCCGTGGAAGTCGGTCTCGAGCCTCTAATTCCATCTGGGGTTAAAAACTAAAGAAAATAAAGTGCAACGAAAGGACTAAAAAGTCGCCATATAAGTAAATGGCGAGGTGACCGGATGAAAAAGTTATCTGAGTTAAACGGCCTTAAGGTTTACAGCGACCGCGCACGCTACATCGGAACTGTAGAGGATGCCGTGATCGATGATAAGGAAGGAGCGATAGTTGGTTTGGTCTTTGAGAAAAAGGGCAGCAAGGCCCTGTCAATCCCTTATGCAAGCATCATAGCCATCGGTGAGATAATCTTAATACAGAGCAAAAAGGCAGAGGCAGTTGCTCCAACATGATTGAGGCTTTCCGGGGCAAGAAGCCCCGCATCCATAAGACGGCATTCGTTCACCCGTCAGCCGTAGTAATCGGCGATGTGGTCATCGGCAAGCATTCCAGCGTCTGGCCCGGGGCCGTCATCAGAGGAGACTTCGCCAAAGTAAGCATCGGCAGCTACACCAATATTCAAGATAATGCCGTCATTCATTCGGGTGACATCTACAGCGACGGAAAACCGGAGTATTTCCCCACAAAAATAGGCAGCTATGTGATCATCGGCCACCATGCGCTGGTGCACGGTGCCATCGTCGAGAACCAGTGCATCATAGGCGCCAGTTCCCTCGTCTTCAACCGGGCCAGAATTCGCAAAGGCTCAATGGTCGGGCTGGGAGCCGCGGTTCTCCGCGATGTTGAGGTGCCGCCGCGCACGGTTGTCGTTGGCATTCCGGCCAGGCCGCTACGGACGATAACTGATGAAGAGTTCAAAAAAATAAAAGCGCAGGCGATTAACTACGCCAAACTGGCGGAGGAATACCTCAAAGCGGAATCAAGGTCGTCTCAAGACCGTCATAAGTGGGGTAAGCCTCGACTAAGGCGAAAGTGAGGTCTGGCTCGATCGCCGCCAATTCTTCAGCAATGCGCCAGTGCATCTCGATTCTTTTTTTGCGACGGTCGATTATGATGAGGTCTGCAGGGATACCGTAAATTTTTCTCAGCCTTGAGCGAACCCTAGCTAGCTTGTCCGCTGGCAATCCCAGGATCACGCCTTTCACCAGGAGACCATCCGGCGTAATGACCTCGTGTGGCCTAGCGACATTTTTCGCCTTCCGCTTGAGCCTGTTGCGCAGCTGAACAGCGTCTTTAAGCAGGCTGGGGCAGTAGTGGACGTTGAGCTTGGTATTTTTGGCGGCCCACCTAAGCACCTTAATCGCCTCCTCCTCACTCCCCTTGGCCGCCATGGAAACGCTGGACTTTAGCTTAAACCCCCTCGCCCGAAGCTCAGCCAGATTTGTGTCCGAAAACTCAAGTTCATTTAAATTCACAAATTTACAGCCGATCTTGTCCAGTTCGGCTAAAAGGGAAATTATTTTCCGGTAATCACCAGGGATAACCGGGATCTCCACCCCGGCATACAGACCAACATCCAAAGCCAGTTTAACCGGCTCTATCGACCAAGTGTGAAATCTGATTTCATCCAGACCTTCCCGCTTGAGAGAGAGCAATTGGGCTCTAGACAGTTCCCCGCAACAGTAAAGGTGAACGTGATGACCGGGCCCGAACTCCTTCTTCAAGAGACGGAGATATCTCAGGACGCGACGAAATCTCAGGGAGGGGTCCCCGCCGGTAATGCCCGTCCCAAGAGCGTTCATTGACCTGGCCTCTTCCAGGATATCCGCAGCAGACTTAACCGGTCGTTCGTTTGCATAGACCACATCCCTGCCCGCCCTTTTTTCAGACAATGGGCAGTAAAAGCAATGGCGGGAGCAAAGCCCGGTGACAAATAGGACCAGCTTGGCACCTCGGATACACAGACGGCATCCGCGTGCCATCTTTCCCAAAAGCAGAGAATTCGCACTCGTCTTTACTATCCGGCCACCATTTTTATTAATGGATTTCATGACCCCAGCGCCTTTTCTTTTCGGTAACTTCCTCCTTCCAGATGGGGACCTCTTTTTTTACCCTGTCCATTATCTCCGGAAGTGCTCGGAACACCTCGGCCCGTCTGGCGCCCGCAACTAAAACATATATGGCATCATCCCCTGGCGAAAGTTCATCCACAACGTGGTGGATCATCACCGAGCTAATGCCGGGACGCCTTTCAATATCCGCTGCGATTTCCCCGAGCTTTTCAACAGCTTCCTCAGAATTTTCATAATACAAGTGTTTGACCGGCTCCCCCTCAGCAGATATCCCGCGAACCACCCCCACAAAACATCCGATGGCACCAACCTCTTTTCCCAGACTTGCCCTCATTTTTTCAAAGAGGTTGGGGAGATTAACTTCACCCTTTCGATGAATGCCGACATCGGGCAACAACAATCGCCCCCAGACTCATCCTCCGGAAACAGGAGGAAAGATGGCCACCACATCGCCATCTTTTAACTTGGTGTTCAAGCCCTCGTGCAATTCCACGCTCTTGCCGTTAAGAAGAATATTTACCGTATCGCGCAACTTCTCTCCGTCAAAGAGGTTCCTCCTCAGGTCATCGCCAAACTTGGCCACAAGCGCTTTCAAGAGGGAAGCGATGTCTGCGGCCCCCTCCACCACCGTCTTGTCCACCCCTGCCGCCTCTCGGAAATTAGCAAAGAGTTTCACCGTAACGGCCACAACACCCACCAAACTCTGCACGGGTTACAAAAAGAATTAATTAGTCAACCTTTTTAAGCATGTGTAAGAGAGTAGTCAAGGAAGGGTTGATTTCGTGGCGGAGGTAAAAACTCAACTGCAAAATATTGTGCTCTCCGTAACTTACGAAGGCGTTGAATTTGACTTGGAAAAGCTGGCCAGGTCGCTTGAAGGGGCAAGGTATGACCCGGAAGTATTTCCCGGAATCGCCTACAAATCTGAGGATCCCCAGGCGTCGTTCCTGATCTTCGCCTCGGGAAAGATGAACTGCGTTGGCGCCAGAAGCATGGCTGACGCGAAGCTCGCTATAAAAAGGCTCACGAAAAAGCTGCAAAAAGCCGGTATAAAGGTCAAAAGCGAGCCCAAAGTAAAGGTTCAGAACATCGTGGCCTCATTTGACTTTGGGCGTGAGTTTGATCTGGAGAAAATAGCCAGAACCTTTGACAACACCGAATATGAACCTGAAGTCTTTCCAGGGCTGGTTTTTCGACTGGATGAGCCAAAGGTCGTCGTGCTTCTCTTCGTCTCAGGAAAAGGTGTCTGCGCTGGCGCCAAAAGCATGGCCGACATCAAAGCTGCAGGAGCAAAAATACTAAAGCTGCTGAAGCAGCACTAAAAGAGTTGCCCGGCTGCCAACAGCGCAGGGCTACTTGGTCAGCTTTAAGACGGCTTTTGCTACTCTGCGCCCCAGCTCCCGGCAATCCTCGAGGCTATCAGCATTTGGAGTTCCCACCGCTGCCGGTCCATAGTGCATGCGTTCCGACCTTCCCACGACAATCATGCCGTGAATGAGCAGGGCATGAATTACCGATAGCAAGGTCGTCTCTGAACCGCCTGAGCCACCGAAGCTCGTAAAAGCCGCTCCAATTTTTCCGTCAAGTTTGCCATAGACCTTCACTGACTCGTCGATAAAGGCCTTCATCTTGGCTGACATCTGCCCGAAATGACATGGCGTGCCGATAACGATGCCATCTGCCCCCAAGAGCTCTTCAACCCTCGCCAGATCAACTTTTTTCACCACCACTTCGACGCCGCCTAATTCTTTCGCCCCCTCAGCCACCGCTTGAGCCATCTTTTCTGTGTTTCCAGTAGTTGAGTCGTAAATGACCAAGATTTTAGGCATCAACCACCCCCATCTGCCTATGTTCTTAACTCATCTTAATTATTTTGCCTAGCCAATAGAACAGAAATGGTCTCGGACCCTAAACTGTCGATCGATCTTAGTGCCGCGGATCAAGGATTTAATAAAAACCAGATGAACCTAATTTTTAACTTAAGCGGCGATAGAGCTTTTCGATAACATGTCATCAACGGTTATCGTCAGATACGGTGAACTGGCGCTCAAAAGCGAACCGGTGCGACGAAGGTTTGAAAGAACCCTGATAGAATCAATTGAAAATGCTCTAGGTGATATCCGCCACAGCATCAGAACTGAGCGCGGCAGGATCTTTATCGACACATCCTCCGCGGCAAGAGCAACAAAAATTCTCTCTCGAATCCCCGGCATAACTTCACTGAGCCCCGCAGTGAGAACCAACGCCAGTCTTGATGCTATAAAGATCCAAGCCGCCAAAATTGCCAAGAAAGTGCTCAGCCCGGGCATGACCTTCGCAATCAGGACCAGCAGGACGGGAGAACATGCTTTCTCAAGCAGGGAAGTGAATGTCGAAGTAGGGTCGTTAGTTCTGTCGCTCATAAAGGGAACAAAGGTTGATCTCTCCCATCCTGATGTGGAAATATCAATTGAGGTTCGAGGCAATGACGCCTATGTCTTCTCATCCACCATAAGAGGCGTCGGAGGGTTACCCGTCGGGACCCAAGGGAAAGTTTTAGCCATTTTGTCTGGAAGCATGAACGACGCCGCCGCATTTTTGATGCTTAAAAGGGGGTGCAAGGTAACCCCGCTATTTTTTGACACAACCAATCGGCTGAGTCACCCTGCTACAAAACGCGTTATTTTACAGGCAAAAAGGTTGTCACTTTTCGGGGCAGATGATCACCTGTGGGTTTTCCCGTTTAGGAAAATCCTGGGCCTGATCCAAGAAAAAACTGATGAAAAAACTTCTTTTTTTATCCGCAGGCGCTGCGAACTGAGGGCTGCGGAGATCGTGGCCAGAAAAACAGCGGCCGAAGCCATCGTAACTGGCGACGACGCAGAGCTGATTGAAGGAACAATGCTGACCAATCTAAATGCTATCGACGGAGTCTGCAAGCTCGCCGTGCTGAGGCCGCTTTCCTGCATGGAGGAAGATGAGATAAAAGAAATTTGTGAAAAAATTGGTCTGAAACACGCCAACAGAGCTCTCCCGCACCAGGCGAAGATTGATGTTGCCATCAACATTGAAGAGCTCCTCAAGTTGGAAAAAATATTAAATGTTGAAAAAATCATTGATGATGCTTCCAAGAAAACTAAAAGAATAAAGGTCGGGTGAACTCATGAACTTGATCGTTAATCCCGCAACTTCAATCAACGGTGAGGTTGAGGCTCCGCCCTCGAAGTTGCACACGCAGTTTTCCACCGCGATTGCGATCCTTGCCAACGGAAAGTGCACCATTGAATCTCCGCTAAGGGTTCGCGACACCACCGTCATGCTAAAAGCAGCGGAATCTCTGGGAGCGGTTGTAAAGCGATCGCAGGAAAAATGGTCAATCTGGGGGCTGAACGGCGAAATTAAATCAGACAAGAACAACCTCGACGCGAAGAACTCAGGAACGGCAATTTGCCTGCTGACCGCCTTGACCACCCTTTCTCCCACGCCGATAGTTTTAAACGGAGACAGCCAGTTGCGCTCGCGCCCCATGCCCAGCTTTTTGAAGGCGCTGCGAAGCCTTGGCGCTGACGTCTACTCCACTAAGCCGGACGACAGCCCTCCCTTCATGGTATTCGGCGGCGGTTTCACCGGTGGCAAGGTAAAGCTGGGTTCTATCGAATCCAGATATCTTCCCGCTCTTTTAGTCGCTGCACCGTATGCAAAAAAGAGAGTAGAGCTGAAGCTCAGAGATCCTCCTACCGATCTGGTTTCCGAACTCATGAAAATAGGACATGTTAAAATAACTGAAAAGAAGAACACCCTCCAGGTACCGAACCAAGCCTACCGTGCCTTCAGCTATAGAATACCGCAGGAGATCTCTGGCGCTGCCCCCTTCATAGTCGCGGCTTCTCTGACCCATTCAAGCATCAAAATAAATTACACGGGCCAGCTAACCTACCGCGACAGGGAATTCCTCAAATATCTAAAATCCTTCGGCATTGAAATGCAAATCTCAAGAAAATACGTCAGCTTGGAGGGAAAACAGAGGCTCAAGGCGGCAAGGTTGAATCTCACCTCCGCGCCCGAATTTCTGCCTCTCCTCGCCGTAACCGCCTGCCTAGCAAGGGGAAAAACGCTACTTTACGGAGCGGAGAGCGCGAGAACCATGAAATCTGACCGGATTGCGGCAATAGCCAACGAACTCCGGCGGATGAGGGCAAGAGTTCTCGAGAGAAATGACGGCCTTCTCATCCAAGGACCCACCGCGCTCCGCGGTTGCGAGGTGGACGGCCACAGCGACTACGCGATAACAGCGGCGCTGGTCGTGGCTGCCCTAGTCTCAACCGGTGCCACAACAATAAAAAACGGTGTGGAATCTCTGCTATCGGCATACTCTCGCTTTATGTCGACATTCCAGGCATTGGGCGCAGACATAAGATACAGTCAGCCTTCTCCCTGAATCAATGGAAGTTAATATTTTTGAAACATCATGGTTAATTGACCCTGTCCGATTACTCCGAATTGTGGTGATTTGAAGGGCCAGCTGAGCATAGAATTTTTGGCGGTCTTGGCTGCCTTCCTGATCGTAGCGGCAACTATCACGATGCCGATGTATCTTCAAGCAAGTGCCGATGCCGATAGGTTGAGCAAAATTTCTGAAGCAAAAAAAGCCGCCACCATAATGGCAAACGTCCTGAACAACGTCTATGCAATGGGTCCAGGTTCCCGACTAACTGTTGAATATTATCTCCCGCCGGGTGTCTTGGCCATACGCCTGGGTGGTTATGATGAACTCGATGTCGATGGGATAGTTACAACAAATGAAACACTTCCGATAAATGGCCGTGCCGATATCCAAATCTTGATGGACCTCAATGGCGATGGCATGTGGGACAACACGATCGAGTCCTCGGTCATTGTTGACACCATCCTGCCGAGTCGCTGGAATGAAAACGGTTCTGAAAGAGGGGATGACTGGGTAAGGGAAAATTGCGTCCATGTGGAGGAAAATAAGCTAAAAGTGGGCCCGGGGTATGGCACTCTTTCCGCTAAGACCTTTCACCAAACCACGTTCAGCTACTGCTACGACCCAAAAGGAGAATACCTGCGAAGGATCGTGGTTTCGGATGAAATCAAATAAAAGCTACCAACATGGGCAATCGGTGGTTGAATATCTGATGATCTTTTCGGCTGCACTGGTCCTCTTGACCTCGGTGACACTAACCCAAATGATCCTTCCTTCTAGTGAAGCTGCCGAGAAATCGCTGTACCTCATGCAAGCTGATGCTGCCGCTGATTCCATTGCCGGCGCCATCAATACCGTCTACGCAAACGGCCAAGGATCGGTCAGGAGTATACTCGTGAATGTTGATTGCGGTTGGTCACTTCAGCTTGACAACGTGAAAAATGTTGTTCGAATGATGATCTGGACTTCAGGGGTTATGGAAAACTTGGAAAAAGAAGTCGAATACAGAATATTGTACCAACACTCGCTTCCCAAAATTGCTCCCGGGGTTTACACCGTAATTGTGGAGTGGCGCAACGACAAAAATTCACCAGAAGCCATGTACCTCGATTCCTACGACAGCAAAAAAATTCATCTCAATCTTGTGGGGTGAGTTAACTGATAAATCAAGAAAAAGGGTTCTTTTCGATCGATGCTTTGCTGGCCCTAACCCTCTTGCTGATAATTTCGGCCTCATTTCTGAATTTATACGAAGCTCGAAAAAAATCAGCGGAGCTCCTCGGTAGTAATTGGGAAGCAAAGATAATCGGGGAAAAACTTGCAACAGCGATCGACACCGTTTACGTGAACGGGGCCAAATTTAGCCTTGGCATCGAGCTTCCGGAGAACATCGGAGGTCACCAATACAAAGTCTACCTGGATAACCTCAAAGGACAGTTAATCATCGAAAGCAACGATGGGGAAATTGTCACGACAACAGTGGTTTGTAAAAACATCAAAAACTTCTTGCTTGATCGGGAAAACCTGAAAAATAAAATTGAAATTTTTTGGGAGGAATCACAGATATGCGTCGGGGCCAGATAGGCGGCCAGTCCAGCGCTGAATTTCTGGCTTTGGCTGCAGGAATTCTTTTGACCGCCACCTCATTGCTCTACATCGGTTTAGAAAACAATGAGCTGTCATCGGTACTACAAGCCGCACGCGATGGAGCTGAAGAAGCAATTGCGACCATTGAGCTCAGCTACGGGTGCCCCGCCAATGTAGAAAACCTGAGGTACAACGAGGGAAAAATAACGATATCCCTAACCCTGATCTTTTCACCGCAGGACGAAATCAACTGGACAGAATTCAAGGAAAACGTTGTTAAAAAGATGGTCAGAGAATATGCGCTCAACTGCATAAGAAATGCCGTTGGCGGTCAAGAGGCCCCAACAGCCGTTCCGGTCAAAACCATCTTCCACACCTACGATGTCTCTGTTGACTTAAGGGAGGTGTTCAGGTGAACGACCGTGGCCAGGTTTTTACCCTAGAAATGTTCTTTGCGCTTACCCTGACGGCATTGCTGGTCAGCTGCTCCGGTTTGGCCCTAGAGCAGGTTCGCCGGCAAATGGACGACTATCTGCTCAGGTACTCGCTGGAACAAACGGCAATCAAGGCCGCGGATGTTCTCGTCAGGACCAATGGAACTCCTGCTGACTGGTGGACAAGACCAACGTACCTAGAAACCGTGGGGCTGTCCCAAAACGGATCAGATGGAGCCCCAATACCGAACTGCCTTTCGGTAGTGAAGCTGGAGAACCTGAGACAACTTTGTCAAGCCAACACCTGGGAAAGACAGCCCAACATCTCGCGGGCAATAATGGGCCTTTTTGACAATTCGGAAAAATTTGAAATTTTGCTGATAGATGAAAACACCGGTGAAAATCTCTGGCCGCCAGTTTATCCTTGCTGGGACATCAGACCCTCCGGAGCAGATAATTCCTTGGAAGTTATCATAGTAAAGCGGTTAATTGCCACGGATGTTAGAAAGGAAAATATCATAGAAAACTTGGTCCACCTGAGTAAACCCCCGTACTATTTGGTTTATTTCAACGTTGATCCCGGAGAACTGAACACCCGCGACTGGTACGTCGTTTTAACCCGACATCTTCCGCCACCCCCGGTCCAGCCCGAGGTCAGAATCTGGGTGAACCGGAACCCTCCCGATGGCGGCGGAGACTGGGACTTCAAATCATTGCCGGATGTTTCACCGTTCAGGATCAGGTACGACGGAATCGATTACCCTGACGGCTCCGACTATGCTTTTCCGGTGCCGCTGCGCGAGGGGCAAAACTTCATCTGGATCAGGGTCTCGGGCAAATATGCTCCGGTCGATGTTTCCATCATCTCCCTGCCAAGGAAATCACCAACCAAGCTGGTCGAACTTCCCCCGACAGCAACCCTGGTGGTGAAACTGTGGAGGTAGAAAATGTCCCTGATCAAGGATAAAAAAGGCTTTGTCTTCAGCCTGGATGCCACGCTGGCCATTGCCGTCCTATTGCTGGCCATGGTTGGCGTGGCAAGTTTCGCTGAAAAGCCCATTTACCAACAACAGGGTTATCTGCGACTGGAGAGGTATGCAAATGATGCCCTCGAAGTCTTACGCATCACCGGAACAATGGACGCCATCGTAAACTACCTGAGGCAAGGCTATCCCGAAAACGCTGAGAATTTGGCTGAAATTGAACTTCGAAAAATTTTGCCCAGAGAAATTCAATTCCGGCTGGTAATCGGGGATGAAAACAACCCTAGGTTAGACAATATCTTTCCAACGCCAGGCAGGCACGCGGAGTGGATCGCGGCCTTTCAGAGGGAAAAGGAAACAGCCAAAGCCATTCTGGTGACAACCTTGCCCCCACGAGAAAGACTCAAAGTGCTGGCCTGGGTTGACAACAACGATGAAGAATTCATAAACCAGCTGATCATAGCCACCGGCATTAACATCAAAATCGTTAACGAAGTTGCGACATTCTGGAATGAGGTGGATACTGCAATCGTTAACTGGCAGCCGGGTCATCCTTATTATGACGCGGTTTTTATTCCGGACGCCGAGGTGGATCTGGCCCCCGGTGCCCTGGCCACCAAAATATCCGATCTGGTAATTTATCAGAAACATGATGGCAGGGTTGTTGTGGGCGGAAGTACTCTTTACTACAACCTTCAGTTAGCTTATGCCGATGGATATCTTTGGGAGTCCTTGGGGGTCCTGTGGGATCCCTCCCTCAAAGAAATCTCCGGGCCGCCAATGGATAATCTGCAAATAACAAACTCAGATAGCTTTGTAACCATGCCTTACCGCAACGGGGACATCATCGAATACAACTCCAGTTACTCTCAATACATTTACACGCCTTTAGACCCCTCCTGGGTGTTTGCAAAATGGGAAGATGTCCCGGAGGGAATCACCGCGCCCTTATGCGGAATAATAGTGCGTCCAGCAGGTTACAACCACAGCTGGATTGGCCCGCTACCACAACCGGCTGTGCTGTTCAACATGCGCTTCGCCCAAAGTGCTACTGACGCAGAAAACCCGATGGGCACTGCCGACTGGATCACGTTAACCAAACGGGCGCTTGGTTACGAGGAAGTGTTGGAAGAGATAAGCCTATACGTCTGGAGAGGACCGCCGGTGTAACCATGAAACTTGGTGAAGAGAAAAGAGGGTTTGCACTGAGCAGCATGGCGCTGCTGCTGATGTTACCGGCCCTGCTCCTCGTCGCCTCTGGTTTAAAAATGATCGAAAGCGGTGGCGAAACCAGTTCCATTCAGATTTTGGCAGACAAGGTGAACTCCGCTGGGAAAAACATTGCTGAAACGATAAAATTGATGCAGGAGAGAAAATTCCCCATTACTGACAACACCCTGCAATCTCTCGCCGAAAAGTACCGTTTAACAACTGGTCTGATAATAGAGATTACCACCAGTAACGACTATCCCCTTTGGATTCGAGTAAAAAACACGGGGGTTAATCACTATCCCGGTACAAAATACTGCACCGTGGAAAAAATATCGCCAGATGAATGGAAATATTCATTTGAAGATTCTGACGCGGAGATTGGGGAAGCAGTTGACTTCGACTATGACGAGCCCATTTTGCATCTGGAAAAAATCGGGGAAATTTTGAGAATAACCATCGTGGCCTACAACAGCACCTATTCGTCAGACATTTACTACTACAAAAGCTTGTTGTGGGAAAACGTCGGTGGCATCGGCCAGGCACACGTTGGTGAAACGGTGGAGATCGAAGCGAACCGTTTTGGATTGTTCACCTTGATCAACATCGAAGTTAGAGACCCGGGCAACATGGCCAGATATGCTGAAAACATCCTAATCACTTAACGCTTGGAGGTAAGAGAACATGACGAAAAGTTTCAGAATAGTTCAACTGTTTCAAAAGATAGGTGACTTCATCCTCGGTCCTAGCAACCGCGGAAATCACCGGAAAAAAGTTTTCAGAAGCAAAAAACTAACGATTCTTAAACAACGGCGGGTTTTGTTTGAAAGGTGCCGCGCCCGCTGGCCTGAATTCGTCATGTTGAAAGCGCAGCTGGCAATCCTAGCTCTCTTCTTTACTGTAATGACATACCTGGTCTTTCTACCGGCCGAAAACCTGATCTTCGTTAGCTTGATGCTGGCCATCACCAGTTACCTGATTTATCTCACCACAACCCAGCTCAGAAAGGCATTCGAACAGGACTACCGCGTCTACAGAAATTTTGTGGCTATGTGCGTAGCGATAGCCTGGGTATTCACCCTGCTGGTCAAGTTCACTGCGACTTTTTCAACCGAGGGAGAGATGATCGCTATTCTGCCGCCTTTTTTAGCGCTCGGCATCGTGGTCGCCAGCTTTGCCACCTTCAAACTCAAATACGGACGCAATTTCACCTACGGGACAGTTGAAGAATCCCGAGGCGAGGCTGCTTTGGTTCGAGTCGGCTACGACATTAGGAGCAACGTCAAGGCCGGACTTTACCCCGTGAAAAGCCTCATCAGGGTAAGGAAAGGTGACACGGTAAAACTAAGTGTGGAGAGATCGTTGCTGGGGTTAAAGGGGGCAAGGGTCAGGGAGATCATCGAGAGGGTCAATCGCTGAGGGGCTCACATCTGTCTGAGAATCTTGATTCGCTCGGATATTGGTGGATGGGTGGCAAAGAGATCATCCAGAGGGCTCCTCTTCGGATCGGTGAAGAAGAGGTGGGATATCGCCTCGCTGACCTCCATTTTGCCCTGGTTTTTCTTCATTATTTTCTCCAGAGCGGAGGCAAGACCCTCCGGATAGCGGGTAAGCTCCACAGCGCTGGCATCAGCCAAATATTCCCTCCTCCTTGATATCATCGCCTGAACAAGCCTCGTGGCTATGGGGGCAATTACGGCTAGCAACAGACCAACCAAAATCAACACCGCTGCCATGCCGCCTCCCCTCTCCTTGCGCTGTGAACCTCCCGCGAACAAGGCCCCTCTCAAAAGAAGATAACTCAGAATGGCGGCAAATCCAACAAAAACTGCTATCATGGTCATAAAGCGAATATCGTAGTTCCTTATGTGTGAGATCTCGTGACCGATGACGCCCTCCAGCTCAACCCGATTCAGATTCTCAAGGGCTCCCGTGGTAACGCCTATCGCGGCATGCTGTGGGTCGCGACCAACAGCGAAAGCATTTATCTCGTCACTTTCGATGACGTAAACCTTAGGAGGAGGAATGCCGGCTGCTAGGCTGAGGCCCTCAACTGTGTTTATCAAATAGATGTGCTTCACAGGATCAGCGGGCTTGGCCTTCATAACACTGAGTACCGCCCGGTCTCCATATTGGTATGAAATCATCGCTTGGAAGACCATCCAGACAATTCCAAAGACCACGATGAACAGGAGCAGTTCCGGGGCCAACAGGTACCCGATGACAAAAAGCAAACCGATAACTATCGCAGTGATGGGAATAACCAAGAGTATGGAGTTTCGCTTGTTTTTTCTTATCTGATCGTAAAAGCTGATTCGTTGCATTAGAAGGTCACTTTGGGAACCGCTCGCTCTTTTTCGGTGACCTCAAAGTAGGGCTTTAGCTCCGTTCTGCCCATCCGCCTAGCAAACCATCTTCCAGGGAAAGTGGTGATGGCATTGTTGTAGGCAAGCACCGAATCATTGTAGAACTGCCTAGCGTAAGCGATCTTGCTCTCAATGCCATCCAGCTGTTCCTGAAGAAGTTTAAAGTTCTCGCTGGCCTTGAGATTGGGATAGTTTTCAGCCAGTGCCAAAATGGTCTTCATCGCGACCGCCAGTTCGGTACCAGCATCAATTTTATCCTTAACCGTCTGGGCCCCCATCATCCTCTCGCGGGCCTTGGTCACCATCTCAATGGCGTTTTTCTCGTGCGCCATGTAGCCTTTAACCGTTTCCACGAGATTGGGGACCAAATCGGCCCTCTTCTTCAGCTGCACATCTATCTGGGCCCAAGCATTGTCGATCCTATTTGATAGCGTAATTATCCTGTTGTAGTAGCCGAAGAACAGGGCGACTATCACCAACAAACAGATTACAGCAATGATGAGCAGAATCCACTCCCACACCCTATCGCCCACTGCCCTTTGAATTTCATGACATTTAAACATATCCAAGCAGCCAAAGCATAAACCTCCAATACAAATCACCAAAAATAACCGTCACAAAAACACCAGCAGCAAGCGACGGCGCAAATGGCATCCCCTTTTTGATCCTTAAATTATCTCCGATCTTTCCATCCCGGACAAGTTTTTTGAGGACCCTGATCTGATGGCGGGTTAAACCCGCTGCCCTCCGGGGATTGGTGTAAACTCTATCCCAATCTTTTTTCAGGGAAAACCAAGCAGAACTTCGGCAGATTTTTCCCTTTTTCTCAAAGATGGTTTCAGCTGGAATCATCCCCTCCTTGAGCTCGGTAATTCTGACCCTGTCATAAAAAGCGCTTTTTCCTTGCGCGCGCAGGACGACGAAGTAAATCAGTAAGACGGGAAGGACAGCGATAATGCTATTGAAGAGAATAGTCAGCGGCATGGGATAAATTGGATTTCCGGTCGGCATTTGATATCCGTAAAGAAGGGAGCCAAGCGCGGTGTACAATTTAACATCGCCGCCGGCCCAGCCTCCCGTTCGCCACAGGAGGTAGCCGATGATAAATGAGATTGCGGCACCAAAAACACCAAAAAATGAAACGAAAAGATCTCGTAACCAAAGGCCCAAGATGAGGTAGAAGCCCACCCCAAAAGCAATCATGGCGTAGTTTAACTCGTTTGGGATTATGCGGCGGCGCATGTCGGTATACACGGCAATGCAAGAGCCGACCAAAGCAACGCTGGTCGGGATAAATTCAACGTCGATCAGCATCGCTTTCTTACTCTGAGCTTCCGCCCAAATAACTATAGCCATTGTACCGACCCGAGATCCTCCCCGCGAAATCATCCACCGGTCGCAAATTGCTGCTTACAGCCGGCCAGAGAAAACGGGGCTCAAAGCACCGATCTCAAATAAACTGTTGCAAATCATTTCATTTGCTCGAACAGCAGGGCTAAAAAATTGTTTTTTAACTCACGCGCCTAAAGATTCCCATTCAAGTCAGAAAGGTAATTGAAAAAAATACTAACAGATTTATCCGCCTGTGGTGAATCGCCGAGATCACCGAATTTTAACTAACGTTGGCCGCATCAAACACGCTCTTGCCCTGATACTGGATTTTCAGAAGATCTCCCGTCTGGCAACCGGGTGCACTTAAAGACACAGGTATGCCTCTCTGCAGAGCGCTAGGACCATCCTGCCAATCCGCTCCTGTTGGGAAGATCTTGGTGGCTCCACGGTATACGGCGTACTTCCAATCAGAAGCGCTTATCGTGGACGGAACCATTGTGCTTGATGGTGTGAAGTTAATGTTGTCACCGCTTTTCACCGCTGTGCCGGTTATGATCGCTGATGGGCCGGTGCTGGTAACATAGTAAACAGCAATTGCCACGATAACTAAAACCGCTGCCAACATGAGCAAGTATTCGGTTGCCCCCTGAGCCCGCTTATCTAACCTCATTTTTTATCCCCCGGTTCTTACTCCACCGAAATTTCGATTTAAGAACTTCTTTACAGAAATCGAAAGTTTGAGTTTCTAAACTTGAAACTTTGACAAGGTAATGTGGTTAATTGTTAATCATAGAATTTGTGACTAACTAAATCGATCTCGGTGCCAGAAAATCGACCACGCAACCGGCTAAAAGAAAAACCACCGTCGCGATGATCATAAAAGGAATTGTGTACACGAGTCCCTTCGATATTTTCCCATATCTCAGGACGCCAACGGCCAAGCCACAAATAAAAGCCTGAATGGCATTGTAAGCCATTGCGATGGTTGTCATCTCCGCCGCCATGCCAATCTTGACTCCACCCACCGAGATGCTGCTAACGCCCATGGTCAGCCCGACAATAAAGGGAGCCGCAAAAAGAGCCACCGCATAAAGGAACATTATCTGCTGAGTAGTCGCTGCTTTGCGTTCCCTCTGTATCGCCTGAATTTCTCTAATGTCCGTGGAAACTGAATCCAAAACGTTTGCCAGAGCAGCCCCGCGCTCGATTCCCTCCACAATTAGTTGAAATGCCCTTTGATAAAGCGAAGAACAAGATCTTCTGGAGAGGGCCAAGAGTGCATTGACAAGCGGCCTTCCCTTGTTCACTTCAGTAATCACTCTTTCGAACTCTAACGATAGCTCTCCATAGTTAGATCTGGCAATGTCCTCAAGCGCAGAGTCTATCCCGACGCCTGCCCGCAACGTGCTGGACATCTGCCGCAGGGCATCAGGCAAAACCCGCTCAAGTTCGGCCGCTCTGCGCTGGGCCAGATATGCCAGCAATCCTTTTGAAAGTCCGAAGAAGGCAAGGGCACCGGCAAGGGGTGCCAGCAAGAGAAAAGGCCAAGGCCCATAAAAAAAGCAAACGACTCCCGTCGCGATTGCGGCCATGGCTGAAATGATAAGCGACGCTCCCAGAAAAGTTTCAGCCGATAGCCTCAGTTTCGTCGAGTCCATTTTTCGTTCGATCTTGTATACAAATTTTTCTGGGAAAACCCGTCTTGCTAAACTGGCCAGCATTTGTGAAAGCATCGTCTCACAGCCTCGGTTCTAGTCTTTTTATCATCAGAATGAAGTAAAACAATAAAAAGGGAAGCAAAAGGAGATAGATAACACCGGCAACCTGTGGCGAAATTCCCGCCCGTCCTCCTGAGGAGAGATTCATGGCGATCATCAACATCGCGGGGATCACCGCGGAAACAAACATGTAAATCATTGTTAACAGGTTCAAAGACTGAGTGTAGTCGCGCAATTTCATGCGCATCTCAAAGGACGCTTCATCGGCCAATAAATTCAATACTCGGGAGAGGTCCCCTCCGGTCCTCAACGCCCTCCTTATCTGCCGCGTGGCCCTGCGAAGAGGTTCCGAAGGCACCCTTTCGTCTAAAAGGACCAACGCCTCCTCGAAACTAACACCTTTGTTCATATCCCAAATAATTCTGCCAAATTCCTCGGACAATACCCCATAATCGGATCGACTGACCGAGGTGACCGTCTCCGGAAGGCCTATCCCTGAGGAGAGCTGGGTTCCCATATGCCGTAACGCATACGGAAGCATTCGGTTCAGCTCGGCCACCCTTGCGCTCAACCTTCGCCTTGGATAACTCCTGATGAAAAAAATTGAAAATAAAAACACCAAAGCTCCGCAGGAAAAAACAGCCCATCCCGGCATGTTCAAAAAGACCATTAAGGTTATCGCAATAACTGTTACCAAGCAACTGCCGCCAACTATCTTAACAGCATAACTTTCGGGCGTGGTTCTCATGTTGGCCCGGTAGAGATCGACATCGAGGCCTCTGAAAAATTTGCTAATCCTTTGACCCCAACCTTGAAAATTAGAAAATTTGGCTGGTCGAGGTGAAAAACGCCTTCTGACTTCCCTAACTCCGCTCTCCCCTTCCCAGTCGTCAAAATTTTCTTCGTGGCGAGCAACTGGCAGCGTTTTGTCTGTTTTCTCAAACCTCTCCTCAACTTTCCCCTGTTTATCCACGGAGGCGGTTCTGTGCATGGGGGTAATTTTCTGTACCGCTCCACCCAAGCCAAACACGCCGTTTCCAACCGAAGAGAAAAATTTCACCAAACCTTTTCTTCGGCACCTCTTTTTTGACATGGGACCACGGTCAACTTCTTGAACCCAATCCTGATTTTTTCAAAACAGCTTCTGGATCTTGATAGTACTCTTGGATTATCTTGCCCACATCAAAGATATTCCGAACTTTTTCGTGCATCATCCAGCCGAGTATCCTCTCCCTTCTTCTCAACTCATCCTCTATTTCAGCCCCGCTAACGCCGCTGAATTCAGCAATCACTCTCTTTATTCTTATGGGGACGCCGGTGGCCTCAACGATATCGGTTCTGGGGTTCCACCTGAAGATCCTGCTGAGCTGTGGCTTTCCACCATCAAAGCCGGTGATCTCGGCCACTTCAGTGATCCTGCGGATCTGGCCCTTCTGTCGGTGATAGATGCGCTGTTGCATGATGATGATGTCCAGAGCGGTGATCATCATGTACGGAACACTCATGGGCGGCTCCGTTAGGCGCGCTATTGTTTCCACGGCACTGTTTGCGTGAACGGTTCCCATGCAACCATCATGCCCCGTGTTCATGGCGGCGAACATGGTCCTCGCTTCAGGACCTCTCACCTCGCCGACGATCATCCGGTCAGGCCTCATCCTCAGCGCATTTTTAACCAAATCATCCATCGTTATTTCTCCGCGGCCCTCGACGTTTGGTGGCCTCGTCTCCAGCCTTATCCAGTGCCTGTGGGGGAGCTGCAGTTCTGCCGTGTCTTCGATGGAGATTATCCTCTCTCGCTCCGGGATGAAAGTTGTGGCACAGTTAAGCGTGGTGGTTTTGCCTGAACCGGTGCCTCCGGCTACTAAAATATTCGCTGGTTTTACCCCCAGTCCATCAACTATTAGCCAGAGAAATGCAGCAAAACCTAACGACATGGTACCGAAGTCGAGAATGTCAACGATCGTCAGCGGGTCCTTTCTAAATTTTCTTATCGATATGGTTGGACCATCTATGGAAACTGGAGGTATCGTTGCGTTGATCCTGCTGCCATCGGGTAACCTCGCATCAAGCAATGGCGATTGCTGATCTATGCGCCTGCCAACAACTCTGGCCATCTTGTCTATCAAATACTTGATAGAACCCTCGTCCCTGAAAACTATGTTCGTGTAACACATCCCATATTTCCGATGATAAACATAAACCGGTTTGCCAACGCCTATGACCAAGATGTCCTCAAGTTTATCATCATTTATCACCGGATCGAGCAACCCATATCCCAGCATGTCCCTTACGGCAAGCTCTCCCAGCTGCTGATAGCGACCTGCAGGGATGTTGATGCCTTTGCTCTCCCTTTCAATTATCTTTAGAACCTCCTGAGTAAAGGTGCGTTGCCGCTTCGTCGGGTCTGATATCTTTTCAGGGTTTATCTTTATCTCCTCGGCAGCGATGTCCTTAACGATCTCGAGCAGCCTTTGCTCCTCTTCCGTGATCTCAGGCATTCTTACCCTGTAAAAGAACAGGGGTTGGCCTTCTACCGATAATATGTCCACCTGCCCGTAGCTCTCAAGAATCTTTTCCCGTTGGTGATTTTCTTTTAGTGAAACAGTGGAACCATCGGAATCTTTCCCGGTGCTTTTATATTTCAACTTTATTCTTTCCCTAGACCCCTTAACCAATCGCCTAGAAAAAGAGGCATCTGTATCTGCGTCCCAATGATCATCATTGGAAATCCTGAACCTAGCGGCTTCTTCCGCCGCAATTTTTGTAACAACTGACTTAGCGCTCCGGGTCAAGCTTTTAGATGGTTTTGACACGGGCAGACCAACCTACATAAGTTATAAAAGTGTTAAAAGGATTATTTATCAACTACTGAAAGTAAAGCTTAAATCCGAAAACAAAGTTAAGAATTGGAGGGCGATATTATGAGTGCGCTAGGTGGCAGACAGGTACTCGTGTTACCAGAAGGTACCAGGAGATTAATTGGGCGTGATGCCCAGCGAATGAATATCCTCGCGGCCCGGGTTATCGGTGAAGCCGTGAGAACAACCCTGGGCCCACGTGGCATGGACAAAATGTTAGTTGATAGCTTGGGCGACGTCGTAATTACCAACGACGGCGTCACCATATTGAAGGAGATGGAAGTGGAGCACCCAGCAGCGAAGATGATGGTAGAAGTGGCGAAAACCCAAGACGAACAGGTGGGCGATGGAACCACTACTGCTGTGGTCATTGCTGGGGAACTGCTGCACGAAGCCGAGCGTCTTTTGGACCAATCAATCCACCCCACCGTCATCGCTGGAGGTTACCGGCTTGCTGCTGAAAAGGCCCAGCAGATCCTCGAAAGCATCGCTGAGCCGCTAAAGATCAGCGACGATGAGATCCTGAAGAAGATAGCCATGACGGCAATGACCGGTAAAAAGGCCGAGGGATCCAGGGAAAAACTAGCCGAGCTCGTGGTCAAGGCCGTGAAACAAATTGTCGACAAAACTGATAGCGGCTACATTGCCGATATCGATTACATCGGCGTGGAGAAAAAGCCCGGAGGGAGCACCGCCGATTCCCAGCTAATTCAGGGTGTGATTCTGGACAAGGAAAGAGTTCACCCGGGAATGCCTAAGAGGGTAAAAAACGCGAAAATAGCCCTTCTCGACTGCGCCCTTGAGATAGAGAAAACTGAAACCGACGCTGAGATCAGGATCACGAGTCCGGAGCAGCTCAAGGCTTTCATGAACGAGGAAGAGTCCATTCTCAAAAACATGGTTGACAAGATCGTTGCCACCGGGGCCAACGTCGTCATCTGCCAGAAGGGAATAGACGACCTGGCCCAGCATTACCTCGCCAAAGCGGGAATTTATGCGGTCAGAAGGGCAAAGAAGTCCGACATGGAAAAGCTAGCCCGCGCGACCGGAGGCAAAGTCGTCACAAACCTGGATGACCTGACAGCCAACGATCTGGGCAAGGCCAGCTTGGTGGAGGAGAGAAAAATCGGCGACGATAAGATGACGTTTGTTGAAGGCTGCAAGGATCCCAAGGCCGTGAGCCTGCTCATCAGGGGCGGCACAGAGCACGTGGTTGACGAGGTGGAGAGAGCCATCCACGACGCCCTCTGTGTCGTCGGCGCCGCCATTGAAGATGGAAAGTATGTCGTCGGTGGCGGCGCACCTGAAGTCGAGTTGGCCAAGCGACTGCGGGAATACTCTGAAACCGTCGGTGGGAGGGAAGCGCTGGCCATCAACGCCTTCGCCAACGCCGTGGAATCAATACCGAGAACTCTGGCTGAAAATGCGGGGCTGGACAGCATCGACATTCTTGTGGAACTGCGGGCCAAGCACGAAAAGCCAGAAGGAAAATACTTCGGCGTCGATGCCTACAAAGGAAAAGTAGTTGACATGTATCAAGAAGGCGTCCTTGAACCGCTGAGGTCCAAGACCCAAGCCATCAAATCAGCCAGCGAAGCCGCCATAATGATTCTGAGAATAGACGACGTTATTGCCGCCGCAAAGCGTGAAGTTTCACCGCCTAAGGGGCCGAGCGAAGAAGAAAGAGAAGAAAGCAGTGAAGACTAAAAAATAAAATTATCTCAGAAACACAACGGCGGCCAAGGCGGCACCGTGTTGCTCAACGACGTGCCCTGCTGAGACTGAGGTAACCTTTGTTGGCTCGAGCCCCCGCCTTTCCATCATATATCTTACCATGTCTTCCGCTGTCCTTGCCGCCATCTTCTGTGTTATGCCGATGTCGTGGTACTCCGAAACCATCCCGTGAGATGTTTCGCTGATCGCAATCCCCACCGCGGCGGCTATCTTCTGTCCTGGGGTTGAACTACATATCTTTGAAATCACCAGAGGCACTATGGTTCCCGGCTCCAGCTTTCTCCACTTGACTATCTTGCACCCAATTGGCCAGATGCTGGAAACAGGCACAAGATTTAGTTCCGCAATGCCAGCCTTTCTAAGCGCGTTGTCAAAGGCAACCAGCTCAAAGGGCCCGTCGGCATCACCGGCCACCAGTGCCGCTTCTTTTGGTACTTCCCACATCTCCTTACACCACCCGAGGACGATGTGTTATTTTTTCCAGCAGCATCCCCTCAATTTTGAGAGGAAACTTGCGCCTCGCGACCTCCAAAGCTTCATCGAGTTTAGACTCGTGCTCAGCATAAATTTCAAACAGCGGTTCTCCCTTATCAACTTTTCCCTCTTTTTTCCGCAGCAACAGGATGCCGGCACCTTTATCCCGGGGAGCACCCGCTGCGCGCGCTATCTCGTTAATGTTCTGGTTGTAGATCTGAGTCACATAGCCCGAGTACGGTGCCACAACTACTTCCTTCTTATCACCGATGGGTATCTCCTCCGGCTTGATATCGGGATTTCCTCCTTGGGCGGCAATTATTTCACGCATTTTTTGGTGGGCCTTCCCGGATCTCAAGATTTCCATTGCCATCTCCTTACCCAGTCCTGGTGCCGCCGCGCCGCCCAGCTCTAGCATTATGGCAGCCAAGCTGGTCGATTTCTCGATGAGGCTACCTGGACCCTTGCCCAGAAGGGCCTCAAGTGCCTCCTTGGCCTCGAGAGCCGGACCGATGGCATGCCCAACCGGCTGTCCACCATAAGTTACCGCCACCTCAACCTGAACCTTCAGCTTGTGCCCCAGTTCGATGAAATCGTGGGCGAAGTTACGTGCCTCCTCAATGCTTTCAACTTTCGCTCCTGGTCCAGTGGGAATGTCTATCAAGATGCTGTTGACACCCGCGGCCAGCTTCTTTGACATAACGCTGGCCAGCAGCTGACATCTGGGATCGATGCTCAACTGTCTTTCAGTGTTGATTATTATATCGTCGGCTGGGGCAAGGTTAACGGCCCCACCCCAAGCCAAAACCCCTCCAACTTTATTAACAATTCTCTTTATCTCCTCTATGCCCAAGGTTACGTTTGCGAGGACCTCCATAACATCCGCTGTTCCCGCCGCACTGGTGATGGCCCTGCTGCTCGTCTTGGGCACTATCAAACCCGCCGCGGCAACTATCGGAACAGTTAACAAGGCATACTTATTCCCAGGAACTCCACCTATGCTGTGAACATCGAGAACGTGTTCCCTTTCAAACTCCATCCTATCGCCGGTGTCCACCATGTGCTGGGTCAACGCAACTATCTCATCCAGATCCATATCCCGGATAAACTCGGAAACCACAAATGCTGTCATCTCAGTGGTGCTCAAATTACCATCCACGATATCTCGGACGATGGTGCCGATCTCATCAAAAGTCAGCTTTCCACCCATCATCTTCTTTTTGATCGAAGCTACTGACTGGGGGCGCGGGGCAATCTCGACAGTTACTACATCCCCGGGCCTCAACGATAGGGCCTCGGTTACCTCGCGAAAAGCGCCAAGCTCCCCCGGCCTGACCAGTTTATTGGTTTCATTTGCTATCGCTACTATCGCCTTTCTTTCCGTGATCAGTTTCACCCTGTCGCCGGGGAAATGGCCAATTTCCTGAGAATCGTTCTCATGGATTACTACAATGTTACGGCCAGTTTCCATATCCAATGGCCTTGCTTTTAGGGCTAGTCTCTTCATGGCATCAAAGTTTTCTTACCATGTTTAAAGGTTTAAACGTTTTCCGACTGAAATTAAAAATGATAGCATGATAAAGACGACAACGTTGACCGTGGACAATAAAAAACTTTGCGGCTTGGTGGTCGATCTGCCCAAGGCCCCGCTGGTGGCAATAATCGCGCCAAAGGGCTACCTCATGTGCGGTTATCTAAACATCGCCACCGCGGAAAAGCTGGGACAAGCTGCAGCTGTTGTAAGGGGCGTCAAGAGCGTGGAGGATGCATTAAACAAGAAGATATCTGCTGTGACCAAACAAGCCAGAAAACTGGGCATTAAAAGGGGCATGCTCGTCAGGGAGGCTCTCAAAAAATTAGTCTAACTTTAGCGACATTCCTATGTGTGCAGGTAATAACCGCGTTTCCGGTTGAACTCATTATCTTTGAGCCCGGATATTCTTTCTCCAGCTACTCAAGCGCTGGCAAAGTTTCTGGCAGAAATTGTCCGTCAAATAGGGAGATACCGGCATCTCAACGGAAATTCCCACGAGCACTACTCTGCCCTCCTCACCGCCTCTACAAAATCTCGCATGAGTTTAGGGTCCTTTTTTCTGGGATTGATCTCCACACCTGTGGCCACATCAACCCCATAAGGTCGCACCATTTTTATCGCTTGACCGACATTTGACGGATTAAGTCCTCCGGCAAGAAAAACTGGTTTTTCCACAACACTTCGGATCATGGCGCTCAGGTGCCAGTCATGCGTCAGCCCCGTCCCACCCCCAGTCGGGCCCTTAGTATCGATGAGAAGAAAGTCGGCCGCTTTCGACACCTCAACAGCTCTATCGACGATTTCCTTAGAGTAACCAACCCCTCTAGGAATAGAAACGACGATAATGATCCCAACATTAAGCTCCTCTTTTATCCTCAAGAGGTCCGGCAGGGGAAAGGTGAGATGAAACTGAAGGTAATCTGGATTCAGTTTTCTGCAGGTCTCCTTGATGTCTTCCGGACGATGGGGGGCGAAAACGGCAACTTTAGCCACCGTTCTCTCCACAGCTCTGAAAATATCGCGCGCGGCATCAATCGACACATAGTGCGGCGATTCCGGGACGAGAATGACCCCGACCAGATCCACTCCGAGCTGACACGCCTGCTTTGCATCCTCAGAATTGGTGAAGCCGCATATTTTGATCTTGACCATGGGATCACCCACGTTCACCAGCGATTCTACATTTGATCCAAAGGCTCCGTTCTTGTAAATCCCAAGACACTATGGGTGGATTGATTCTTCTAAAATTTAAATAAAAGCACTCAAGCGAAGGTGAATGACTTAACCAAATCTTCATCGATGGCACGACTGAGGTTATCTCCACCCTCGCTGATATATTTTTTGATCAACACACGTAGTCAAAATCAGCGCACTCGGTAACATGAATTGTCTGAACTATAACCCTACTTCTCCTTTTCCTTCGCCGATATCTTCAAACCCCGTCTCCAGTAACTTGACTAGCTCGGATTCATCTCTATTCCAGTGTTTACACTTTTAGTGCTTTAATGTACAGTTTTGGCTAAAAAGAAAAAAATTACTGCTCTATAAAAAATCTTTCCGCAAAGCAATGGCGGGCAATCTGCAAAACCGGAGAACGACATTTTCGCTACCCCGCAAGAAAATGACAACAGGGGAGGTGAAAAAACGGCAAAAAATTTTGCGAGGGCTGGGGAATCCGCCAAAGTAATTTCAACGCTAAGAATCGTGGCAAAACGAGAGGACAAAGAACCTTATGCGGTCAACATTCCTGTCAAGGGAGATACCTTCTCGCTGGTGATACCAAATGGGTACATAAGCTGGCCCGAAGGCAAACCTTATCCTGATTCGATTCGAGTGACAATAGATGAAGACCGCAGCCTCTGGGTAAACTTTGGTGTTTCCAAGGAATACGGCTTTTACACCTCGCTAAGAGTCGGAAAAAATAACGAGTGAAGGAAGCTGAAAGGAAACCCAGCCTTTTCTCTTTTTAAATCGGGGCCTACTTTCTTCCAGCAAAGTACCGATTGATGCCGTTTATCATGGCATCGACGCTGGCCAAAACCACATCCTCGCGGATGCCCTTGGCCAGATAAACGTTGCCGTGCTCATCCTCCAGCTCCACCGTAACCTCTGCCAGCGCGTCGCTGCCACCGGTGATGGCATCCAGATGATACTTCTTCAACTTGAGCTTAGAGATTTCACCCATCGCCGCCCTGATCGCCGCTATCGCCGCATCGACTGGGCCAACGCCAGTAGCGGAGCTTACCCTCTCCTGACCACGAATGCTCAAACGCACAGATGCAGTTGGTGTTATTGTGCTGCCAGTAGTAACTGTGACCTCCTTCAGTTCAACGACCTTCTCCTCCTTGGGTAGCGCTCCGATTACATTTTCAGCAATGGCCCTGAGATCAACTTCGGTGACCTGTTTGCCCTTGTCACCAAGTGCCTTCACTTGACGCGTAATTTCAGCCAGTTGTCGCTTGTTGGCCTTAACACCTATGCTGCGTAGCTGTTTCTCAACCGAATGTCTGCCGGTGAGCTTACCGAGAGCCAAGCGTCGATGGTGCCCCACGAGCTCTGGAGAAAATGGCTCGTAAGTCCCAGGAAACTCGATCACACCGTGGGCATGGATTCCCGAGACGTGAGCAAAAGCATTATCACCAACTATCGCCTTGTTCGGCGGCACTGCCATGCCAGTCAAACGCTCAACCAAGTCTGATGTTTCGGTCAACAGCCTTGTCTTGATGCGCAGTTTTATGCCGTAGAGTGTTTTGAGCGCCATGACCACCTCTTCCAGTGAAGCGTTGCCCGCTCGCTCACCCAAGCCATTCACCGCCACCTGAACCTGTTCGGCTCCGGCCTCCACGGCGGCAAGAGAGTTGGCAACCGCCAGCCCAAGGTCGTCATGGCAGTGCACGCTGATGGGCACCTTTATGTGTGGCTTGAGCTGTGAAATAAGGTAGTACATTCCGCGGGGTGTTATCGCGCCGATGGTGTCTGGAACATTGATGCGGTCCGCCCCGGCGTCTACAACGGCCTTGTAGACCTCAATCAGATAATTCAACTCCGTCCTCGTCGCATCCATCGCCGAGAACTCAACCTTAACTCCCTGATCCTTGGCATACTCCACAAACTTCACGGCTTGTTTTAACACCTGCTCGCGCGACATCTTTAACACGTGTTTGAGGTGAAGATCGGATGTGCTGATAAAGATGTGCGCGCAATCAATCCCGCAGGCAATCGCGGTGTCAACGTCCTCCTTAATCGGCCTCGCCAACGCACATATTTCGGCCTTCAAACCCGCCTTAGCAATCAATGAAACAGCCCTGCGCTCACCTTCTGAGGAAACAGGTGTACCGGCTTCAATCACGTCCACGCCAAGCCTGTCCAGCTGCCGAGCCACAAGCAACTTCTGTTCTGGGGTAAAGGAAACACCTGGTGTCTGATCCCCGTCTCTTAAGGTAGTATCAAAAATTCTGACTCTTTTGGGTAATTTGAGTTCTTGGTTGACCAGCCGCGCATAATCGCTTACAAAAATATTTTCCTGCATCTGAACCACCTATCAATTACTGTAGTCATTAATATAATGTTCACCATATAGAAAAGGGGTTTGTCCCATGGCAAAGCGCAGGATAAAAGTGCTAGACACCACGTTAAGGGACGGCGAGCAAACGCCGGGTGTAGCCCTGACACCAGAACAAAAATTGGAAATTGCCAAGGCTCTCGACGACCTCGGGGTGGACATCATCGAGGCCGGGTCGGCGATATCTTCACAGGGGGAAAGAAAAGCATTAAAGCTGATTTCCGATGCCGGGCTCCACGCAGAGATTTGCAGCTTTGCCAGAGCGGCAAAGGAGGATATCGACGCGGCACTCTCCTGCGATGTCGACAGCGTCCACATGGTGGTCCCAACTTCAGATATTCACTTGAAATACAAGTTAAAAAAGACGAAAAAAGAGGTCAAGGAAATGGCCCTAAGGGCGGCCCAGTACGCGCTGGATCACGGCTTAATCGTCGAATTCTCCGCGGAGGATGCCAGTCGGACGGAAACATCGTTCTTACTGGATATCCTTTCTGCGGCGGAGGAGGTGGGCGTGCAGAGAGTTTGCGCTTGCGACACCGTTGGTGTCTTAACCTACGAAAAATCACGAGAACTTTTTTCAACCCTGAGCAAAAAACTGAGGGTCCCTGTCTCCGCCCATTGCCACAATGACTTCGGTATGGCTACGGCAAACACTGTGGCCGCAGTCTTGGGCGGCGCGAGTGAAATTCACGTGACCGTTAACGGACTGGGTGAGCGGGGAGGAAACGCTGCACTGGAGGAGGTGGTTCTCTCTCTTTCACACTTTTATGACATCTCCACCGGCATCAAACTGAAACAGCTCTACAGCGTCTCAAACTTGGTTGAAAAAATAACCGGGATGCCGGTCCCCCCGACGAAGCCCATCGTCGGCGAGAATGCCTTCGCCCACGGAGCAGGCATTCATACTCACGGTGTACTTGTCGAACCATCCACGTATGAGCCGATACCACCTGAGCTGGTGGGCCAACACCGCAGGCTTGTCTTTGGAAAATTGACAGGGACTCACGCGATTGAAAGTGAACTCAAGAAAATGGGCCTAAAACCAACGAAAAAACAGGTGGAGGAGATATTCAACCAAGTAAAACAGCTGGGTGACCGCGGTAAAATGGTCACGGATACCGAACTCCGTGCCATCGTGGACGCTGTCATGGGTAGGGAATTTAAGGAGACAGTCAAGCTTGAGGAACTTACCGTGGTGAGCGGGAACCGCGTCACACCGACATCGTCCGTGAAGATAAAGTTCGGCGATAAGGAGTTCACTGAGTCAGGGGTCGGAATCGGCCCGGTGGATGCTGCCATGAACGCCATAAGCAAGGTGATTGAGGGAACAGCCAACATCAGGCTGGAGGAGTACCACGTGGACGCCATCTCCGGCGGCACCGACGCCATGGTCAGCGTAGTGGTAAAACTCACTGATGGAAAAAGGATGGTCACCGCAAGGGGCACAAGTGGAGACATCATCATGGCAAGCGTCCAAGCGATGCTTAATGGGGTGAACCGTTTATTATGGGATAGACAACTGAGGGGAAAATATGCCAACGCAAACAAACAATGAAGAACTTGAGCGCATCAGGGTTCCGCGTCCTGGTGAGGTCCTCGGGGTGGTGGAACAGATGTACGGGTTCGACCGCCTCCGGGTGCGCTGCAGGGATGGTTTCACCAGAAACTGTAGGATTCCCGGAAGAATTCGCAAACGGCTTTGGGTCCGTGAAGGTGATGTCGTGATCGTTCGCCCGTGGGCCGTTCAGAGCAAGGAGAAAGGGGATATAATCCACCGGTACACCGCGGCACAGCTCGATGCTTTGAGAAGAAAAGGCCTGTGGGAATAGGTCGATAATTTGGAAGAGGATCTTGACTCCATTCTGAAGAAGCTGGATCGAAGAAAAGTTGAGCGCCTAGAAAAGGATTCAGAAATATACAAGATCATGGCGCGGGTGTTTGACACTTCAACCCTGCTCACCATTTATCGCCTCATCAACCGCGGCGTCTTCGACGTCTTTTATGGAATTATCTCCGCTGGAAAGGAGGCCAACATCTACTGTGCTCTGGACAAAAACGGAAATTATGTGGCCGCCAAGATTTACCGCATCGCGACCTCTGACTTCAAAAACATGCGCCACTATCTGGTGGGAGATACTAGGTTCAAGCGCGTTCCCGAAGACCGACGCGGGGTGGTCTACACCTGGACCTCCCGGGAGTTCAAAAACCTACAGCAGGCCTACGAGGCCGGAGTTCCCGTGCCCCGGCCAATCGATCATGAAAAAAATGTGCTGGCAATGGAATTCATCGGTGAGGGTGGGGTACCATACCCACTGATGAAGGATGTAAAACCAGAGGACCCTAAAAAAACTTTTGATGCCTTAATCGAGGCCGTGGAGAAACTTTATCGGGACGCGGGTCTCGTTCACTCCGATCTCAGCGAATACAACGTCATGTTAACTCCAGATCCAGTGCTGATAGATTTTTCCATGGGCACTGACATCAAAAATCAGATGGCTGAGCAGTTGCTGATGCGAGACATTCAAAATTTGGTCCGCTATTTCAGAAAGTTGGGCCTGAAGACTCCAGAACCCGCGGAGATTTTTGCTGAAATAGTCAAATGATTTCGTCTTCGGCCCGGCTCAGGTCTTCAGCTCAATAGCTATAGAAACTTCCTCTGGCACCTGTACTCTCATGATCTGTCGCAGGGCACGCTCATCTGCCTGCATGTCAATCAAGCGCTTGTGGATCCTGAGCTCCCACCTGTCCCAAGTGATGGTTCCTTCGCCATCTGGGGCCTTTTTGGTAGGGATCACTATTCTGCGGGTCGGTAACGGGATCGGCCCGGAGATCTTGACGCCTACCCTCTCCGCAATGCCCACTATCTGCTTGCACACTTCCTCCAGCTTTTTGGGATCCACGCTGGCCAGCCTTATGCGTGCCTTCTGCAAACTAACCCCTTTACCCTAAAAGGCGCTAAAGCCTATAAAAGATTTGGTTTACTTGGCCTTCACCAGGTCAATACACACGCCCGCCGCTATTGTCATGCCCATGTCCCGGATGGCAAACCGGCTGAGCTGTGGTATCTCTGAAGCCTTCTCTAGCACCATCGGCTTAGTTGGCACCACCTTTATCGTGGCCATGTCTCCCTTCTTGATGAACTCCGGATTCTCCTGAACCACTGCTCCTGTCTTAGGATCAATTTTCTGAGTTATCTCCGTGATGGTGCAAGCAACCTGGGCCGTGTGGGCGTGAAAGACCGGGGTGTAACCGGCAGCAATCGCCGTGGGGTGCTGCAGTACCGCAATCCTCGCCGTGAACTCCTTAACGACTGTTGGCGGTGCCTTGGTGTGTCCCGCCACGTCTCCGCGCTTAATCGCCGTCTTCTCAACGCCGCGAACATTGAAACCTATGTTGTCCCCTGGCTCCGCCTGTTGAATTGGCTCGTGGTGCATCTCGATTGACTTTACTTCGCCGGTCACTCCCGCGGGCTCAAAAATTATAGAATCACCAACTTTCATCACTCCGGTTTCAACCCTGCCCACAGGAACTGTGCCCACGCCGGTGATCGAATAAACATCCTGCACTGGAACCCGGAGCGGTTTTTCAATCGGCTTGGGGGGGACCACGAAGGTGTCGAGAGCCTCATAAAAGGTTGGGCCAGTGTACCACTTCATCTTGTCGCTGCGGTGAACCACATTTTCCCCGTGGAAAGACGCAGTCGGGACAAAAACGAACTTCTCTGGGTTCTTGTAGCCAACAGCTTTGAGCAGGTCAATTATCTCAGCCTTGAGCTTGTTGTAAACCTCTTCTTTATAGTTCACCAAGTCCATTTTGTTTATAACCACCACAAGCTGACCGACGCCGAGCGTGAAGGCCAGCGCCGCGTGCTCTCTGGTCTGTGGCATGATCCCGTCATCGGCGGCCACGACCAGCACCGCCGCGTCCGCCTGGCTTGCCCCGGTGATCATGTTCTTGACAAAGTCCCGGTGGCCCGGAGCATCGATGATGGTGAAGTAATACTTGTCCGTCTCAAATTTTTTATGTGCTAGGTCAATGGTCAGCCCCCTCTCACGTTCCTCCTTGAGGGCATCCATCACCCAAGCGAACTTGAAGGTCTTGCCCTTATCGCCCATTGCTTCAAATTTTTTTATGTCTTCCTCTCTTACCAATCCCTTGTCGAAAAACAATCTGCCGAGCGTCGTTGACTTACCGTGGTCAACGTGCCCTATCGTTATTAAATTCAGGTGTGGTTTCGCCATATTACAACCTCCTGTGACTATTTCTTTTTAACCTATTTATTTAATAAGCTTTACTCACCTTGCCCCTTTGGCAATCCTTTCCGTCTCCTCTTTCCTAGCCACGGCAAAGCTCTTGGTATCGTTGTTTGCCGCGAGGATCAATTCCTCAGCGAGACATTCCACTATGTTCTTCTTTCCGGTAAAAGCAGCGGCAAAGGCTCCCGCGGCCAGATTTTTCAGAGCAATGTCCAGTCTCCTCTGCGGAGAGGAATCCACGGCAATGTAGTAGGTGATTCCACCATAGCTGATGCGGGTCGTTTCCTCACGGGGTGCTGAATTTTGAATGGCGTCAACCAAAACTTGAATGGGGTTTTTATTGGTGCGTTGGGCGATGATCTTGAAGGCCTCACGAACGATATTGTAGGCCTTGTGTTTTTTGCCCGTGGCTCCAGCCCCACGGATGGTTTTGCCCCCGAGCTTTCGAGCCCCCGGGCCGGATCTCATCACCTTATTTATCAGGCGCTCAACGACAGAAACTCTGGCTTTGCCAAACTGTTTGCTCGCATGCCTTCCTCCTGTGTGCAAAACGAAGGGAGCATCAAGGCAGAGGTATTGTTTTATCCCCGGATCCCTTACTTCTATTTTTTCAGCGTCCCATTCCCCAAAGTACTTGAACCCCAAACAATCACCTGGTTGGCTTCTCCTTGCGTCCCTTCACGAGTTCTTTGAGGGAGATCCCGTTGACTTTCGTGACCTTATAGCGAACACCAGGTATGTCACCGTAGGCCCCACCTTTGGATCCACCTATCCCCTCAACAATAACCTCGTCATGCTCATCAATGAAGCCTATGGCACCATCGCCGGGTGCAAAAGCGGTTATCTGTCTGCCATTTTTGATCAGCTGGACTCGGACACATTTTCGAATGGCCGAGTTGGGCTGCTTGGCCTCAATCCCGACCTTTTCCAGCACGATTCCTCTGGCCTGGGGAGCGCCCTCAAGCGGGTCGGCTTTTTCATCTAACCTTAGCACGCGGCGTTTATACCGAGCACTCTTCCACCTAAAGCGTTGCCTGGTATCGCGCAGCTTCCGCGCAGCGAACTCTCCTCTGGGCGCTTTCATATTCATCACTTATATCAGTAGTTAGTGCTGAGGTTTTATAAATCATGTAAGTATTATGTCACTTATGCCGTGATGTCTTTCCGCGAGTTTTTTCGCCATTTGAATTTTTTTACCCCCGCGTCCCACCGCCAGTCCTTTGTCCTGCAGCTCCACAGTAACCACCGCTATTTTCTTTCCTCCTTTTTCCACAATTTTAGCGCTCTGGACCCGCGCTGGTAAAAGGGCATTTTTCACGAACTCAACCGGATCGTCGGAATACTCGACTATTTCAATGCCGCGCCCTATCACCCGCCTTGCCCTTCTGACCTTGTCTCCGCCGCGTCCTACTGCCATCCCGAATTCTCCTTTATCAACGACGAACGTTACACTTCCCCCAAAATCATTTATTATGCAATCGCGCACGCGGGCACCTGTCAGACCCTCAAAACTTGCTATGTAGCGCATCTCCTCCGCCGTGAATTTTATAGTCATCTTCGCCCCTCTGCGCTCAGGATGTTTGAATTGCCGGGATCCAATACCGCCAGCATATCCACAGAAAATGGCTTACCGCAGGCGAGACCAAGCGAGGTGCTATCCCCGTCGTAAACGCGCAACTCCGCTCCGCCCAGACTCGCGTAATACTTAGCATCCTCCAAAGCTTCCGGCGCGCAGTTTGCTGCCACGATCACCAGCTTTGCCCGCCCCTGTTTAAGTGCCTTTAATGACCTCTCGGTGCCAATGACGACCTTCCCCGTGGCTATCGCTTGGGCTATTTTTTTACTTAGCTCCACTCTCCTCCCTCCGCATCACAAGTTCCACCATTCCCGTACCAATGGGAATCGGCTGTCCAGCAATGACATTCTCAATTATTCCATCGAGACGGTCGCTCTCACCGTGCACGCAGGCATCAAGCAGGTGTTTCGTCGTGATCTCAAATGAAGCCCTGGCAAGAACGCTGGCTTTTTCTCCACTGACTCCATGCCTACCCACCTGGCTCACCTCTCCGGTCGCGGTCATCATGTCTGCAACGAGCATGATGTGTCTGATGTCAACATCGAGACCCTGTTCCTCCAGTGTCTTGACCGCTTCGTTAATTATGGCGTTTCTCGCTGCCTCTATGCCCAGCACGCTTTCAATCTCGTGAATGTTGTTCGTGGTCGTCCTAGTCGCGTCAACCTCGGGCATCATCAGAATTTCAGCCAGATTGGAGCCCTCAGTATAAACTACGTATTCATCTCCCTCCATCTTAACCACGACCCTAGTGATGCCCTTTACCCCCCTCAGCGGGGTGGTCCTGACCCTCGTCACTAGCCGTCGCAATTCGGTAAGTGATGCCGACTCGGGCTTGAGGCGCAGCTTGTAGCCATCAACGGTAATATCAACTTTCGGAATTTCCCTCAAGATATCAGCGATTTTTGAGGGCGTCAAATCCCTGCGCTGTAAACGGGATCGATCCAGGGTAATGATGAACACAGAATTTATCAGATCAACCTCAGTCTGTAAAGCCACATCTTCAACGGTGGTGAGCTCCACCTTCTGCGCAAACGCCCTAGCCTTTTCCTTACTCTTGGCATACGGTTCCTTGAGATAGATGGTCATCAGGGCGGCGGATGGTGTTTTTCTGGCATCTATTATCTCAATCAGGCGGGGTAGGCCCAGCGTTACGTTGAGCTCAGCGACTCCCGCATAGTGAAATGTTCTGAGGGTCATCTGCGTGCCAGGCTCGCCTATGGACTGCGCCGCAACGGTGCCTACGGCCTCTCCCGGCTCCACCATTGCTTTATAGTAGGCCTGCTTCACCCCATCGATTATTTCCTTGAGCTGTTCTTTGGTTATGGCCCTCTCTTTACTAACTCGAATCAAACTGTTCTGTAGCTCCCGAAGGATTGATTCCGGCAGCTCTCCCTCGAGCTTTTCTATCTCGCCTTTTATCGTCTCGGAGGAAACCCCCACCATGCCATCACCCCAGCAACCTAGTTATGAGCTTCTCAACATTGACCGCTTTACCGCGGTCGCTGCGCGCTGGATCAACGCCATCCTCACCATAAGTGAACTGGATGATGGTGCCACGATCATCCCTGACCGTTCCATCATACTCAACGCGCAGGTCCTGAAGCGCATTGATTAGCCGCCTCTGCATATAACCACTCTGCGCCGTCCTCACCGCGGTGTCAACTAATCCCTCTCTGCCACCCATCGCGTGGAAGAAGAACTCTATTGGCTGAAGCCCATCCTTGTAACTGGAGCTGATGAATCCACGTGCTTCTGCACCCAAGTCCCCTGGTTTGAAGTGGGGCAAAGTCCTGTTCCGGTAACCTCGGCTGAGGCGCTCCCCACGCACAGATTGCTGGCCGACACAGGCCGCCATCTGAGTTAGGTTAAGCATGCTTCCCCTAGCTCCCGTTCTCGCCATAATTACGGCATGATTGTCCAAGCCAAGAAATTCCTCAGCTGTCGCGCCGGCTGTGTCTCTGCTCTCAGCTAGGACCTCCATTATCCTCATTTCCAAGGTCTCTCGAAGTGATCTTCCGGGGAGGGGCTCCATTTCACCAGAGTTGTAAATCTCGATGAGCTCGTTCACTTTCTTCTTAGCCTTTTCCACTCCTTCAATGATCCTCTCCTTTGCCTCAGGTGGAATATCCTCATCGTCAATACCTGTAGTAAAGCCAAACATCATCGCAGAGGCGATTGATAACTTTGTTACCCTGTCCAAAAATTCCCTTGCGGCATCGGTTCCGTAGTCCTTCACTATTCTGTCCAAAATTTCACATCTGTCAAGCGCCTTGAAACTGTTGGCATCGATCACGCCGGTCAGCAATTGCCCCCTTCTGATGGTGACATAGGCGTCTATTTCGCACTCCTCCTGTTTGCATCGAGAGCAATTTTCACAAATTTTGGCCTTGAAGGTAAGGTTGAGATCCTTCGGCAATAGCATGCTGAAAATCTGTTTTCCCGTCCAGTAATCCACTCCTTTCTCCCTGAAAGCAGGCTTGGGCAGCTCTGAGAAAATTCCAGCATATGCCAGGAGTTGCTGGGCTTGCTCCCGGGTTAGCCGCCTGTTTTTATGAGTTAAAAGGTAGGCGCCGGTGATGTGATCCTGAATGCCGCCAATGATGGGGCCGCCAAACCTAGGTGAGAGGATCTGCTCCTGCACCCTCATAAGAATACGGGCTTCAGCCTGCGCCTCTTGGGTCTGTGGCGCGTGCACATTCATTTCATCCCCATCAAAATCAGCATTGTACGGCGGGCACACGCTGAGGTTGAGCCGGAAAGTTCGTCCAGGCAATATTCTCACCTCATGGGCCATGATGGACATCCGGTGCAATGAGGGCTGTCGATTGAATAATACTATATCACCATCACGGAGGTGCCGCTCCACAACGTAACCAGGGGCTAAGTTATTGGCTATTTCCTCCCGATCCGCATAACGAAGGTCGAACCTCTTGCCTTCAGGGTTTATCACGCTGTTAGCGCCTGGGAAGATGTCAGGCCCTCTCCGGACTATGTTGCGGAGCTCTTCCACGTTGTACTCGGTTACTCTGACCGGTATCGTCAGGATCTTCGCCACATATTCGGGAATGCCTATCTCATTTATGCTTATATTGGGATCCGGTGACACCACCGTCCTCGCTGAGAAATCCACGCGCTTACCGGAAAGGTTGCCCCGAAAGCGGCCTTCCTTTCCCCGCAGGCGCTGGGACAAAGTCCGCAGCACCCTGCCCGACCGGTGTCTCGCTGGAGGAATTCCCGAAACGGCATTGTCAAAGTAAGTTGTGACATGGTACTGAAGCAACTCCCAGAGATCCTCCACAATGAGGTGCGGAGCACCGGCCTCAATATTTTCAGCTAGGCGCTGGTTAATTCTGATAATATCAACCAGCTTATGGGTCAGATCATCCTCAGAACGGACCCCTGATTCCAAAGTTATGCTGGGCCTAACGGTTACCGGGGGAACCGGCAGAACGGTAAGAACCATCCACTCTGGCCTTGCCACCTTGGGATCTATTCCGAGGAGAATGGCATCGTCGTCGGTTATTCGCTCCAGCCGCTCACGAACATCGCTGGGCGTGAGACGATTCTTACCTTCGATAAAAGTAGTTGGTTTTTCAAACTTTATCGCCACCTGCTTCTCACCGCAGTGGGGGCATTTTTCAACCGCAGTGGCGCTCTTTATAACCTGTGAGGAGATCTCCCACCATTTCCCTCCGCTCTTCCTAGATTCATCGATCAACTTGCGATACTGCTCTATCTTTTGATCCGAGAGCAAAATCCTGCCACAATCCTTGTTTCTGCAAATCGAGCGCAAACAATCGTAAATAATCTCAACATAGCCCACATGAATAACAGGCCTCGCCAACTCCACATGTCCGAAGTGTCCCGGACATTCGCCGGCGCGTCCGGAGCAGGTCCTACACCTGAGCCCGGGATCGACCACGCCCAGCCTTGAATCCATCAAACCCCTATCTATCGGATACCCATCGTCATCGTAGGTATCTGCAGCCACGATCTTAGTAACTGATATTTTACGTATCTCATCCGGGGACATCAGGCCGAAGTCGATTCTATCAATTTGTTTTGGTATTCTCATCATCGCGATCACCTATGCCCTGTCCTTCAGCCTTATCCTCGGCGACATGCACAGAGATTTGAGTTCATCCATCATGAGCTTGAAAGCATACGATATCTGAACCCCATAGATCTCGGAATCCTCATCGCAAAGGGGACAATAAGCCCGATCGCTGCGTCGATCGTATACGGCAAAAGACCCGCACTTTCCGCAGATCAACGCAGTATACCTGTCCGAAGCGTCCAGCAAACGCTCATTGAGCAACATCGCAGCCCCGTGTCCGATCAAACAGTCCCGCTCCATCTCGCCAAAACGCAACCCACCCTCCCGTGCCCGGCCCTCCGTTGGCTGATGGGTCAACACCTGAACCGGGCCTCTCGAACGGGCGTGGATCTTGTCCGCGACCATGTGGTGGAGCTTCTGATAATAACAGACTCCGATGAAAATATCCACTGGGATCATCTCGCCGGTAATCCCGTTGTAAAGCACCTCCTTGCCAGTGTGTTTGAACCCGAAAGCCTTCATCCTCTCGCGAATCTCCTTTTCAGACATTCCGGAAAAGGCCGTCCCGTCTATTCTCTGCCCCATGCAGGCCCCGACCTTGCCGGCGATCATCTCGAGAAGCTGTCCAACGGACATACGCGAGGGGATCGCGTGTGGGTTGAGTATGATATCTGGAGTTATGCCGTCTTCGGTAAAGGGCATGTCAGCTCCAGCCATCGTTATTCCAATTACGCCCTTTTGACCATGCCTCGATGCCATTTTGTCCCCAATCTCCGGAATTCTAAGATCCCTGACCCGCACCCGGGCAAACTTGTTGCCCTCCGAGGTCATGCTCACGAGCACCATGTCAACTATGCCCTCCTCGCTAGGTCTAACTCTGATCGAGCTTTCCCTCCGACCATGCTCCACAGCCAGCCCAAACTCATCTATTTCTTCCAAGAATCTTGGCGGGCTGGTGCGACCGATCAAAACATCCTCACCTCTCACCACCGACTCCACTTCTGTTATCCCATCCTCGCCCAAGTTCCGGTAGAGGCTAGCGTCAGCATAACCCCTTATCTCCTCGCTGGGAATCTCAAACTTATCCTCCTGACCTCCCGGATATCTCGCCTCCTCCGCCTCATATATTCGATAGAAAGTTGTTCGTCCCATGCCACGATCAATTGAAGCGCTGTTTACTATCAGGGCATCTTCCATGTTGTAGCCGCCGTAGGTTGCTATGGCCACGACTAGATTTTGCCCCGCTGGCCTCCTGTCAAACCCAACCGCGTCCATAACTCTGGTCTTGACGAGGGGCACCTGGGGATAATGCATGAAATGACCCCGGGTGTCAACTCGTTTGTGAATAGATGTGGTCGTGAGGCCCAGCGCCTGCTTGGCCATGTTTGCCCCATAAGTATTGCGTGGTGATTGATTGTGCTCCGCGTAGGGAACAAGTGCCGCACTTATGCCCAGTATCGCCAAGGGGTTCAGCTCCAGATGGGTGTGCTCGGGTGTCAGCTGGTTTTCATAAACAGCGATATAAGTGTTCTCTTCCTCCTCGGCGTCAAGGTACTCCACGATACCCGCTTGAACCAGATCACGCCATGCCATCTTCCCTTCCTTAACCATGTCGATGATCTCCTGTGTCAGCTTGGGCTTTCCTCCCTCCACAACTACAACTGGCCGGCGCACCCTTCCCGCATCCGTATTAACCCTGACTTCGTTGGTGTCCTCCCGGAAAGCCACATTGACCTGTTCATCCAAGTTTCCCTTACGGCGTTGCCGCCTTAGTTCCTCAACAAGGCTTTTACCATCGTCAGTTATGCCCACCAGCCTGCCATTGATGTAAACAGCTGCTTTTCCTTTTCTTTCGCTGCCCTTTGCGATCTTACTCACGCCCAACTTGTAGATCAGGCGTTCAACCTTGGTTTCATCGGTTCCCGTTGATATCTCCGCCATGAGCGCCAGGTTCTTGACCAGCCCACAATTTGGCCCCTCAGGAGTCTCACACGGGCAGATCCTGCCCCAGTGGGTTGGGTGCAGGTCCCGGGCCTCAAAATGGGGCTGGCTTCTGCTTAAGGGAGAAACCACGCGCCTGAGGTGAGATATCGCAGCGATGTAATTGGTTCTATCCAAGAGCTGACTGACACCGGTCCTCCCGCCGGGCCAATTGCCTGTGGCCAGAGCATGTCTTATTCTTTCCGTCAAGACATCGGCGCGGGCGGCAGTTCTGAGGTTCATCTCACGTCCTCTGGCGTAAGCTCGCTCCAGCTGATACTTTATATCCCTGGTCAGGTTGAGAAACGCCAGTCTGAAGACATTTTCCAGCAGGTCCCCCGCCAGCTTCAATCTTTTGTTTCCATAGTGATCCTTATCGTCAACGTCCCTGCGTCCCAACGCCAGCTCGATGACCTGCTCCGCCATCCTGCCCAGATAGTAACCCTTGGCTATCCGATCCTCAGGTTTTGAGCCTATGTGGGGCAGCAGATATTTGTCAAGGACTTCCTGCGCCCGCTGCAAGCGGTATTCCCGAGTCTGCCCAATCGCTACTCTTTTACCGATGATGTCCAAGGCATCCTCCTTGGTCTTTACGTCGATTGCCTCCTGCAGGTTCTCAAAAAGTTCCCTGATGATCTCCGGATCTTCGGAAACAGCGCTGACAATTTCTTTATCACTTTCAATTCCGAGCGCGCGCATGATCACCACGAGAGGAACCTGCCCCGGGACGGCCGGGAAAGCCACGCGCAGCAGGCCGTCTCGCTTCCTCTCAACAACCACCAGAGATCTAAAACCGCGATGGGTGGAGAAAACCTTGGCCACTTCTGTGCCCATGTGTTCATCGCGTTCGACCAAGATTGCGTTTGAAGCTAAATCTTCCTGGGTGACGATGACTCGCTCAGATCCATTGATTATGAAGTAGCCACCGGGATCCAGAGGATCCTCGCCAACTTTTATCAACTGCTCCTCGTCCAGACCGTAAAGCCGGCAAATTTTAGACTTCAGCATGACTGGCAGCTCACCAATGTAAACCTCCTCCGGGGGCAGTTCTCTACCATTTTTGACTATCCTCATTTCCAGCTTGATTGGAGCCGTGTAGCTCAGGTTTCTTAGCCTTGCCTCGCTCGGAAAAACTGGTGGTCGAGAACCGTCTGTTTCCTTCGTTGATGGCGGCTCAAGGCGAAGCTTGCCAAACTTAACCTTCACCCCTTCAATATCGAGATCTATACCTCCGATTTCATCAATAACCTGCTGAATGCCACGCTCAATGAAATCATTATAAGAATCCAGATGCTGTCTCACCAGACCCTTTTCCCTGAAAAAGGCTTCAACCAGCGGCCAAGTATCCTGCAACTGACCACCTATCCCTCAATCACATATCTGTACACAACCGCTTTACCGGCTGTGGGACTATTCCTCGTGATCTTGATAACATCGCCTGGCTTGCCTCCGATTTCCTTCACCGCGGGATCCGAGCTTTTTATCAACGGCAGCTGGTAGGGGGTGATGTTGTACTTTTTAAGCAGCTCCTCTACCTTCTCCTTGGGCAGGATTTCGTGCTTCGGCACCAGCACGTGCCTTCCGACCTGAAATTCTTCCGGCATTTTTCCACCAACCGCGTTCACAGGCGGGCCCGGAGGGATTCGAACCCTCGACTGCCGGCTTAAAAGGCCGGTACGCTAACCAGACTGCGCTACGGGCCCCAGAAAGCGGTTATAACCTTGTTTACTCATTTCGCCATTAAAGTTCAGCGCATTTCCTTTTTAAAGTTTTCGAATCCTGGTTTTTGGGCCATTCCAAGTTTCATGCCCCTCTCAGCGCTTTTTCTGAGGAGCTTGATATTTTTTGCTATCCCGCCGCGACAATAAACAGAATAACCGGCCACCAAGATGTTGGCCCCCGCCGCAACTACCAACGGGATGTTTTCCTCATTCAGGCCCCCATCAACCTCTATTTCCGCTTTCGAGCCCTGCGCCTGGATCATCTCCTTGGCCTTCCTGATCTTCGGAATCACCGACGGGATGAACTTCTGGCCCCCAAAGCCGGGATTGACCGTCATTATCAGGATAAAATCAAGATCCCCCAAAACAAACTCGACCGCGTTCAAAGGTGTGGCCGGATTGAGCGCCACCCCCACCTTGGCCCCCAAGTCCTTCACATGATGAACTGTGCGCTGCAGGTGCAAACAGGCCTCAGCGTGCACCGAAATCATGTCGGCTCCTGCACGAACAAAATCCTCCAAAAAATCATCTGGGTTTTCAATCATGAGGTGAACGTCAAAGGGCAACTTGGTTTTTTTCCGAAGCTTCTCAACAACAACCGGGCCAAAGGTTATATTTGGCACGAAATGACCATCCATGATATCCCAGTGGATGAGGTCGGCGCCCGCCCTCTCCGTCCTGCTCACCTCCAATCCCAGCTGGCTGAAGTCGGCCGAGAGCAAGGACGGGGCAATTTTTATCTTCATCGGCCTCTCCTTTTCAATACTTTCTTCACGGCTTTAACTATATCAGAACTAGTCAGCCCGTATTTGGCAAAGAGTTCTCGCCAAGGCCCAGATTCAGCATAGGTATCCTGTATGCCCACCCGAACCATGGGGACGGGATTTTCCTCCACAAGGACTTCGGCCACAGCGCCGCCGAGACCACCAATGACGTTGTGCTCCTCGGCGGTGACCAGAGCTCCGGTGCTTGTGGCCGCTCTTAAAATGGCCTCCCGGTCAATCGGTTTTATTGTGTGGAAGTTGATAACCCCGGCATCTATTCCCTCCTTAGCCAACTCCTGGACCGCAAGCAAAGACTCTGCAACCATGAGTCCGGTGGCCAAGATAGTAACGTCTCTGCCTTCCCTCAAGGTGATGCTTTTGCCAATCTCAAACTTCAATTCTTTACCCATGAACCGGTAGCCATCATCATAAACCAGTGGTGTCTTGGGTCGGCTCAATCTCATGAAAACAGGGCCAAAGTGCTCAGCGATTGCCCTCGTGGCAACTCTGGTCTCGACAGCGTCCGCGGGGACAATGACCGTAACGTTGGGCAAAGATCGCATAACAGCAAGGTCCTCGATACAGAAGTGGGAAGAACCATCTTCACCCACGCTGATGCCACCGTGCGTTGTGACCAGTTTAACGTTCAGATTCGGGTAGGCAACGGATTGTTTGAACTGATTCAGGCCCTTTTCCACACCAAAGACGGCAAAAGTGCTGGCAAACGCTATTTTGCCAACTGAAGCCAATCCAGCCGCTATTGAGATCATGTTTGCTTCGGCCACCCCTACGTCAAAGAACCTCTCAGGAAATTCCTTGGCAAAAAGGCTGGTCTTGGTGGATGGCGAGAGATCCGCATCCAGCACCACGATATTATTATTTCTGCGGCCGAGTTCGACTAATGTCTCCCCGTAAGCATCCCTCATCAATGCCAGTTTTTCAGCCATACAATTCCTCCAAAGCTCGAGCCAGTTCCGTCTCGGTTAACGGTGTTCCATGATACTTGCAATCTCCAGCAAGGAACAATTTTTCCAGCATTGGGACTCCCTTGCCCTTGATGGTGTAGGCCAAGATAACGGTGGGCTTGCCCTTTATCTTTTCTGCTTCATCCAGTGCATCCAAAATTTGTTTCATGTCATGTCCATCAATTTGAATAACATGCCAACCAAAGGCCTTCCATTTGTCAACAATTGGCTCAAGATTCATTATTTTTTCCGTGCAGCCACTAAGCTGCTGGCGGTTGTAGTCCACGATGGCGGTTAAATTATCTATTTTATAGTGAGCCGCTGACATCGCTGCCTCCCAGACCTGCCCCTCGTCCAGCTCTCCGTCGCCCAGCAAAACATAAACTCGGTTGTCCTTTCCGTCCAGCCTGAAAGCCAGCGCCATTCCTACCCCTATCGACAAACCTTGCCCCAGTGTCCCTGTAGAGGCATCAACACCGGGTGTCTTTCTCATATCGGGATGTCCCTGGAGCATGCTCCCTAATTTTCTCAGTTTCCAAAGCTCCTCAGTAGGGAAAAAGCCCGCAATCGCCAGGGCCGCGTAAAACGCGGGGGCGGCGTGCCCTTTGGAGAGGATAAATCTGTCCCGCCCCTCCCAGTTCGGATTCTCGGGATCATAACGGAGCTGGTGGAAATAAATTGCGGCGAGGATGTCGGCACATGAAAGTGACCCGCCGGGATGTCCTGAAGCGGCTTTTGTGGTCATGATCAGGGAGTTTCTTCTGATCGTTAACGCTATTTCAGAAAGCTTTTTTATCAGCCTTTCGTCATGTGGTGCCGTTTTTTGGTCAAAGGGCGTCATCCTCTAGCCACGGTTAAATGGTTGTTCAAGATTAATTTCGCATTCAATTTAACATTTTTGGTGCAAAAATAGCCAACGCTGAATTATTGCTAGCATCCATCAAAATATCTCCGATCATTTAAACTCCAGCACCTAAAGGATCGCAAAAGTCATTTTAACCCATTTATTGATTAGTAGGATGGATTCAACATGAAGATATTTGTTGACACGGCGAAACTGAGTGAAATCAGAGAGGCCATCTCCTGGGGAATAGTTGACGGGATTACAACCAACCCCAGCCTGATTAGGGAGGCCATGGAAGAAGAAAGGAAAAGGGGAAACAACACCGACTTGAGCAGTTACCTCAGCGAAATCTGCCGCATCGCGGGGAGGGAAAGACCAGTCAGCCTCGAGGTAATAAGCCAAGATGCCGAAAGGATGGTGGAAGAAGCTCTGTTTCTATACCGAAAATTCAATCCCATTGCCAATAACGTTGTCATAAAAATTCCCATCAACACCTACACCGAAGAAAAAAAGATAGACCATGAGGGCTTGGTGGCCATCAATCAACTGGAGAAAAGGGGCATACCAACCAACGTCACTTTAATCATGAAACCTGAACAGGCCCTCTTAGCGGCCAAAGCAGGTGCCACCTATGTAAGTCCTTTCGTCGGAAGAATTGACGATCATATTAGAAAAAAGCTGGGAATCAAGTTCAACAAGGGCGACTATTTTGACTTCGAATTAATACAGGAAATTTTCAAGTTAAGGCTGGAGAAACACCTGGAAATGGCCACCGAGGAAAGAATTTCTGATCTCTATGATGAGGAAAGGACCAAAGAACTGCGCTGCGCGGGAAATGACGATGGAATAGTAAGTGGTGTGGAGTGTGTGAAAAAAATAGTGAACATCTTTAAAAAATACAACCTTCGGACAAAAATCATTGCCGCCAGCATCAGAAACTCGAGACAGATGAGAGAGCTGGCCGAAACTGGATGCGACATATGCACTGCACCATTTTCAGTCATAAGGGAGATGCTCAGACACCCTAAAACTGAGGAAGGCGTGAAAAAGTTTCATCTCGACGCCATTCAAGCGGGATATGATGCATTGTTCAAATAGCATAAATTGAAACACGGCGCCAAAAAACAAAGTCGTTAGTTCTGAAGGCAAAATATTTAAGACAACTTAGACCCTGCGTCCGCGTCGGCCACCCTTTTTGCGGCACCCATCGTGCGGTATCGGTGTGGCATCCTCTATTCTTCCTATCTTCAGTCCGGCTCTGGCAAGCGCCCTAATTGCTGCCTGAGCTCCGGGTCCTGGGGTCTTTGGCCCGCTGCCCCCGGGCGCACGAACTTTAATGTGGACGCCGATGAAGCCCTTTTCCATTGCCTCCTCAGCCGCCCGAGCCGCCGCTTGCATGGCAGCATATGGAGACGACTCCTCCCTATCAGCCTTCACTATCATGCCACCGGAGTACCTAGCAACGGTTTCGGCTCCGGTCAGGTCGGTTATGTGGATTATCGTGTTGTTAAATGAGGAGTAAATGTGTGCTATGCCCCATTTTCCATCGGTCAATTTTATCCCTCTCTAACCTGTTCGTCTGACACCGCAGCCTCTAGAGCTGCCTCATTCTTCTCTTCCGAGGGCTTTGTTTCCGTGGTCTCCACATCTTTTGGTTTGGCCCCGGCCAAAGGACTGTTGGGAAGATATCCAACCAACGGCTCTTCTTCCAACGGAACCAGATAGCTGGGAACGTTGACGCATCTGCCCGCAATCGCGATGTGGCCATGGGTGATCAGCTGTCTCGCCTGCCACATTGTCTGGGCCAAACCTTTCCGCTGGACTATCGTCTGAAGGCGTCTCTCCAAAAGCTTGTCAACGGTCAGCCCCAGAACATCGTCCAAAGTGGCATTTTCACTGACGAGGCCCAGCCTGTGTAACCTGCTGATGAGTTGCTTGGTCTCCTTCTCGGCCTGGGGTCCAGAAGCAGCCAGCAAGTTCCGGGCTTGGCTGCGAAAGTTTCTCAACAGCGTCTGAGCCCGCCATATCTCCTCCTTTCTTCGCAGCCCGAACTTAGCCAGCATTGCATCCTCGGCATCCATGCGGGCTTTTTCCCAAGGATGAGAGGGCCTGAGATATTTCTTTCTCTGGCGTTTCATTTTCTACCACCTGCGCTTCAATCTATGCCTTCTTAGCCTCCGCTTTTTCTGGGGCTGCGGCTTCCTTCTCCTTCTTTGCCTTGGGTTTAGCGGCTTCCTCACGCATTCTGACTTCCTTCCGTTTCACGCCAACGGTCAGTCCCTTTCTGCCAGTGGTCCTCGTGCGCTGTCCGCGTACGGGCAGCCCGAGTTCGTGCCTGATCCCACGCCGGCTGCGAATGCGTCGCTCTCTACCTATGTCAGAACGAATGGTGATATCAACATCAGGGCCGATCAGGTGAATGTCCTTACCAGTTTCATAATCCTTTCTCCGGTTGAGCATCCAGCTGGGAAAACCGTACTGGGAAGGGTTTTTAAGGACGTTTTCCAGCTGTTCCACCTGTTCCTTGCTGAGATCACCGAGCTTCATCGATGGATCTATCCCGGCGACAAGGGCCGCTGCTCTGGCGTAGGAAAAGCTGACGCCCTTGATGTCCGTCAGCGCCAGCTGGACCTTTTTTTCGCCGGACAGGTCCTTCCCTGCCATCCGCACTATGTGCTTGAACTCAGGCATCAATCTCACGCCTTTGCCATAGACTCTTCAGGCAACCGCCTATTTAATCGTTAATGGCTGCAGTTTTGACTGTTCAGTTAATATAGTTAACTTTCAATTAAAAACCTTGGGTTAGCCCATTTTCTTTAAATATCCACCATTTTCGGCACAGCTTGAAAGGGCAAATAAAAAAATGGCGCCGGGGAGGGGATTTGAACCCCTGCGGCCCAAGAGGACCACGAGCTATCCAGCACCGGCTCCAGGCTCGCGCGTTACCTGGCTACGCTACCCCGGCCCCAATGAAAATGTGTTTTTAGCTTTAAATGTCATCTAACACCAAAGATCTCCGGCACAGGCAACCGGAGTTCACTTCCATTTCCGTGGATAGGTGCCGGGGCCCATCACAATTCTCTCCGGCTTAGCCACAATTCCATGTTCGGCCTCATAAATTTCCTTCGAACTCATGGTTGCTCGCGCAAGGCCGATCAACTCACCTTTCAAGGTGAAAATGGCAACAAGATCTCCCGCAGATATTCCCGTCTCAACCGAAAGCACGCCCGGAGCCGCCAAGCTTGCCCCATGACAGAGAGCATCAACTGCTCCATCCCGCACCACTATCTTGGGCAAATGCTGGACTGAAGTTTCTACAGGCAATATTGCCTGCCGCAAGAGGTCCTCCCGACCCTCCTCTCGCCAAAAGGCGTAAGCATCGGAAAGATCGTGCAACCTAACTGAATTTTTTTCCGAAAACGGCCCGGTCCTGGTGCGTCGCAGCTCGCTCATATGGGCCCCGCACCCTATCGCTTCCCCCACGTCAGACATCAGTTTGCGCATGTATGTTCCGGCTTCACAGCCCACCCGCATGAGGACATCCCTGCCCTCCCGCTCAATCAGCTCGATGTAGTAAATTTTCCTTGTTCGAAGCTGTCTTCTAACAGCCGCACGCATCGGTGGTCGCTGGTAGATTTCACCCTGGAACTCCAGCAGAACCTGCTCCAGCCTTTGCTGCGGCACCTCACCATGGAGGTGCATCACGCCCACGTACTCCTTTCCCGAAAGCAACAGGGCCCGCGTCACCTTGGTAGCATCCTCCAAAGCCACGGGAAGAACACCGCTAACGCCGGGATCCAGAGTTCCGCCATGTCCGGCCCTCTGGATGTTGAGCAAGGTTTTGATCCAAGCCACGACCTCGTGAGAGGTGGGTCCCGGTGGTTTGTCAAGGTTAATCACGCCCAGCCTGATGTGATCCCTGATCTGTCTTTTGAAAGGATCACACCCGTATGCTGGATCTGTGACGTCGTGGGCCCGGGTAAGGATCTCACGTTTGATATCTCCAGGTAACTTTCCCAAATCAAACACCTAAGATAAACCAGCGGCCTCAAGGGCTCGCCTTACCTCTTCGTCGGAGGCTCCACGTTGAATATCGATTTTTTTATCCGTCGGTTCTAGGTGGGCAATATTGCATCGCCTTCTTTTGACCCCCACTCCGCTCACAACCACAAAATTATTGTCCAACTGCTCCACTATCACACAGCGTCTGCCCGCTTCATGGCCTGCAATCTTTATGCAGACCCGACCTACTTCCATCACCATTCTTACCGCCTCCTTTTCATGACAGCCTCAATCGCTGCTGCAATTATCTTGGTCGTCTCAGCTAGGGACAATCTCTCCGTGTTGAGGACGATGTCGAAAATTGAATAATCGTTAATATCAATGTTGTACAGTTTTTTAAATCTTTTTGCCTCGCTTCTTTCCCTTTTGATCGTTTCCTCGTAAACCTCGCGATAGCTTCGGCCTTCCCGCTGTGCTATCCTTTTCACCCTAGTTTTCAGCGGTGCGGTGAGGAAGACCTTAAGATCTGCGCTCTTGGCAAACCACCCCGCCAGACGGGCATCGATCAGCACTTTGCCTCCTCTGGCGGCGTCGGCAATTTTTCGGTCGATCATCCGGTCGATGGTCGGATGAAGCTCCGCGTATCTCTGGCCCTCTTTCAACGTCAGCCCTTTTTCCTTAATCAGCTCCCTAAAGATATCTCCGGCGCAGACGTATCTCAGTCCTCTGAACCTTTTCGCCAGCGCCTTAGCCGTTGTTGATTTTCCAGCACCGTGCAGGCCGCTGATGGCAACGGCTACCATGCTCTCAAGCCCTAACTTTTTCCAGCAGGACCCTTCGAGAGCAGGCTACACAGAAATAACCGGCGAAGGGCCGATTCGGCTTCCTCGAGCTGCGGGGCAGGCTGCCGATTCTTCCCCCGCTTATCCTAGGCACACCACCCAGTGGCTTGCCGCAAAGGGCACAGACCGCGCCGCCTTTCCTTTTCTCTTTGTAGTGCCTCGCCACCCTTCCTCCGGGAGTGCGAACCTGCTTCTTTTTGTATGTCCTGGATCTGTGTCTTCGCGCGGGCATCTAATCACCTATTATAACTTTTCTTAAGATCTGAGAAAATCCCAGATAGGTGATGAAGTACCACCAGCCCACACCAAACACTACTAGGGGCCCGATAAAGGGAAGATCTATCCTGATGAAAGGAAGCCAAGCCACAACCCATCCCTTGAATATCTGACCTAAGGCGATCCACAAGACAAAGAGAGGAACCATGTAAATGAGCGTGGGCTTCATATTTTGCGAGGTGTTTTGCATCATCAGCTTGTTTATCTCGGGCTGCTGCAGTTGGAGCTTGTGCACCAGCTTCATGTCCCTCTTTTTCATGGCCTCGCGATATTCCTTCTGGAAGGCGTCTATCTTTGCCTTGTTCTGTTTTACCAGTTCCCAGTTCACCATCTTCTTGGATACCAGGTTCACAAAAAATGCCGCTGCAAAGGCGATCCCCATGATGATGAAAAGAGAATATTCAAATAGAGGCGGAAGGTGGACGCCAATCAACGAAGCAGCCCGTACGACATCAGACCTCAACGAGAGGATATCGGATTCACTAGGGGACTGATAAACCACCGCAAATCTGTCTTTAATTCTATTATCAAGGGAAGGGTCTTTTTCCGCCACACCGAAACTGAAACTAATCAGGTACTCCTGGAAGGCCTGCCCAATATTGGCCTTGGCCGATTCACTGTCACCCCTGCGCAAAGAAGCGGCTGACGTGTCCAGTTTGTTGACAATATCAAACAGGCTCTCGCTGTCGCCCTGTCCTTGGGCCTGGGCCAGACCTGAAAACAGCAGCGAGGACGACACCAGCAGCACCAGCAGCAGCATCAGTTGTCTCTTCATCATTTCACCTTAGCGCTGAGACTATATTATCCACCGCTTTTTTAAACCCTTTATCACTATTCTGGACGATCAAAACCGACGCCCCGGAAAGCGCGGCATAGGCGATCGCGGCCGCACGATTTAACTGCTGGTGTTCCGCTATCTCCTCCGCCAGCTCCCTCGCCCTGCGTCGTGATTTGTCCTTGGCCCGTCTTCTTCCAATTTCCTCCGGATCAGCCTCCACCAAAATGAGGGACTCCGGTTTTAACTCCTCCAGAACCCATCTCGGCAGGCCGGGATAGTATCCCTCCGGCTTTTTCACCAGACAATGTGTGTCAACGAGAACTGGTTTTAACCGGGCCAAGCGAGAAATGCGTCGCGCGGCTTCTCGTTGAACCCTGGAGTAAAAAGCCAAGGGCATCTCTCGCAGGGCATCGCGATCAACCTCTCCTTTTTTAGACCTGATGATCTCCAACATCACGTCGCCATAGTTGACGTGATGATAATCGACCCCCATCGCCCTCAACACCTTAAGAGCTTCCTTGATCAGCGTCGTTTTCCCCGAGCCGGGCACACCCGTCACGATGACCAGCTTCTCACTCACCAAAGAGCCTCCTGACGGCCGGAAACATCTCCGCAACCTGTTCTTTAGCTATCTCCTGGTATAAGCTGTACATGATGCCCACCGTCAGGAGAATGCCCGTCCCGCTGCCCAAGGCTCCGAGAAAGTCCGCTCCCGCCGAAAGGAATCCCACAAAGGCTCCGCCGAGTAGTGCGGCGGTCATGATGTAGCGGCTCAGTACCCACTCCATCACCCTCACATCACGGCGGAAACCAGGAATCAACATGCCCGATTCGTCCAGCTGCTTGGCCACGTCGCGTGGGCCCATTCCAGTCATGTGAACCCAGAGGTAGGCAAACCCCATGCTGGCCAGCACTAGAATTATCAGGTAAATGATGGCCCGGATGGGGTCAGCGGCAACTTGGGCCAGGCCGTTGGGAGCATCAGTGTAGTAGGAGATCCAGGGCGCCTTCAGGAGAGCGGCGAAAATCTTTAAGTTTGCAAAAACCGTCAGGGCTAAGATCACCGGAATATTGGAGGTGTAGAGAAATCTTATCGGGTAACGTCCCCTCACCCCTCCAAACCTGCCGTAGGCCAGAGGAACCTCTATTCTCATGCTCTCGGCGTAAACCACGATGAAGAAGATGAGAATCGTCGCTATCAATCCCATCATGTTCGGCAGGTGGGGCCTGAAAAACTCAGCGATGAAATCACCGTTGCTGAGCACCGTACCGATTATGTTGGGTATCACGCCTGTGGCCGGGTTCAGCGCCTCCCAGACCACGGTCATGGCGACACCCCCGGCTATGAAAAGGCTCACCCCGCTGCCGAAACCGTACTTGGAAACAACCTCATCCAGATAGATCACCACAGTGGCTCCCAGCGTGAGCTGCAAGACCAGCAACAGGCCTGCCGGGCTAAACAATCCCACATTCTTGCCATAATTCCCCGCCAGCACCAGCATCGATCCCTCAAAAACGGCCATGATTATCGCCAAAAACTTTTGTACTCCGGTAAACAAGGCCCGGTCCTCGCTTTCCGACAAGTTAAGGCCCACTATCTTGCTTCCCACCAAAAGCTGCATCACTATGCCCGCGGTCACTATCGGGCCTATTCCCAGTTCCATCAGGCTACCCGCATGACTCGCCAAAACATACCTGAGCTGGCCGAAGAAATTTTGGGCCCCAGCATCCCAAACTCCGTTGCCATTCAAATCGGTGAAGGGCTCCAAAGCCGTCTCCCCGGGATCCATCACTCCGTTACCATTGGCATCGATGAAGTCAAAGACACCGTTACCGTTGGTGTCGACAAAGGGCTCGCGCTGGGCAATACCATAGAGGGGTATCTGGGACATCAGATAGAAGATGATCAACGCCACCCCGGTCCAGATAAATCTCTCCTTGAAGGCGACCCGTCTCTTGGGAACGGCCACTTCCGGCAGCCGGCGGATGATGGGATCCAGCGCGTAAAGCTTTGAACGCGGCTTCTCCTTAACCTCGTCCATCGCCTTCACCCAGCGATAGCCTTGCCACCCGCTTCCTCAATCTTCCGCTTGGCCGATTCAACAAAGGATTTTGCCGTGACCTCCAGCTGATGGGTCACTTGGCCACCGCCGAGGACCTTGTCGATGCCAAGTTTATTAAGGTCCACAAAAAAGCGATCCCCCTCCCGTCTGGCCAAACCCAGCTCAACAAATTTGTCCAGATTTTCGTCTATCTCACCAACATTTATGACCCTTAGGCCGCGACGCACCGCCGCCGGTCGAGTGAACCCATGCTTGCCAAAGTAGTCCGGAAGATATCTGATGATGTAGGACCACTTGTGCTTGTGACCACCGCTCATCCCCGTGCCGCCGCGTTCACCGCTGCCTCTTCCCCTTTTGGAACAACCCCTACCGTAAGTGCGCCTACCGCGCTGTTTTCTTACCTTTCTTCTCCTCCGAACGGTCATAAGAATCACTCAGATCATTCGCATGATCAAATCGTTTATCTTTTCCCCGCGATATCCCAAATCACCCAAATCTCGGACCGGACGCTTGGTTGATTTGTAGCCTCTCTTAGGGGGATGCAGCCGGAAAACCTTTTTGACGCCGATCTCCTCCAGCTTCACGCTGCCATTATCAACCGCTGCCGCTAGCTCTGCTATGCCCTGCAAATTTGATCTTTCCCTAACTGCCTCGTCCGTCAATTTCTTCCCACCCGGAAGTCTGCCGCGCTTCTCCAGCAAAAGCTGCAAAACGTCCGGTCTTATCTCGCCCCAAGTGATGTAGTCCTTGACCTTCTTGAGCATTCCCAGCATGGACTCATTATTGTCGACCAGGACACAGTGATTAACCCGGATCAGCCCCAGCATCCTCAGGGTGTCCTTGACCTCCTGTCTGGCGTTGATATCACTGCGAATTTTGATCACCGCGAGTTTAGCCACTCACAACACCCGCCTTGCCAATGACCACGCGCTCCCGATATCTGTCACTCATAACCACGCGCGTCGTCTGCTTTAGGGCCTCCATTACCGCCATGGAGAAGTTGAGGGTTGCTCGCGTCTCTCCCTCGGTCCTCGTCCACGCGTCGTGTATCCCCGCCATACGGAGTATCGTCTTCGGAATTTCTGCCGCGGCTAGACCCAGACCCCGCGGAGCCGGTTTTATAACGACGGTTACGCTGCCGCTCTTTCCGGTAACTTCGAAGGGAACGGAGTGACTGCGCGCACATCCACATTCCCAGCTACCACACCCCCGGGCCACCTCGATGACGTTTAACTTCGCCACCGTGACTGCCTTTTTTATTGAGGAGCCGATGTCTCTAGCACTAGCGTGTCCCACGCCGACGATGCCGTCCCGGTTCCCCACCACGGCCACTACTCGGTATTTTACTCGGCGTCCTGACTTGTGCATTCTTTGAACCAAGGTAACCTCGAGGATCTCCTCCTGAAGATTTGGAACCAAAGCATCAACGATCTCGCTCTCCTTGATCGGTTTTCCTGCCCTTAGGATCTGGGAAATGTCCTTGATCCTGCCCTCCTTGACCTCCCTGCCAAGTCTGGTACGGGGCTGCCACCGCTCCATGTTGAACTCCTCCACTCGCCTCATCTCAACCACCGAATTGCCTGATAATCTCCTGCTTGACTGAATTAAAGTGCTCCGGTATCTGCTCCGGGGCCAATCCCTGCGCCAAATAACTTGAGAACCTCTCCTGATAAGTCCTTTCGTTCTCCTTCCTCAGCTTTTCCGCATAGCGCGAGATGTCCGTTCCGCTTATCCGCTCCTCAGAGGGCAAAATTTCCTCCAGATGAGGGATCTGCAGGCCGGCGTCAATCGCTCCCTTCAGGACGGCAAAAACCTTGCCACCCTTGGTCGGATGCCTCATGCCGATATCCAGTATCGCCTCCTTCACCCCGGCCTTTATGGCCCGATACCCGCAGAGTAACCCGACGAGGTAGGCCGCCGGCAGGTTGGAAGTTCCATCTCTCCAGCCAAACTCCTTCAGCTGTTTTGAGTGAGCTGAAACCACCACCACATCACCGGCGGGAGAAAATTTCATGATCTGGGCCGAGACATGCTTCAGCGAAAATCTGACGACCAGCCTCAGCTTTCCAGACCTCAGCAGCTTGAGCCGGTAGCGGTAATCCGTTTTTCCCTCTCTTTTCCGCCGAAACTGAACCTTAAATCTTGGCCCGGAGGACTTCATTTAAATCACTTCAAGATGCCCCTCTCTTTCAGGTAGAGGTTCAAATGGGCTTTGCTTCGGAAAGAACCACCCTTAACCATCCGGTAAAGCTTGCGGTATTCCCGTTGGTCGATCACGCCCTCTTTTCTCAGCTCCCTCAACCTGGCCCGCAAAGGTCGCACCGTCTTTATCCAGTTGGCCTTCTTAGGCATCCTCGCCCCCTTCGCTCCCTTTCGCGACCCCATACCACCACGCCTACCCGCCTTGCGCTTCAACGCCCGCTCCCTGATCCTACCCCGGCTGATCCCGGTCTCGGGCTTGGCCTTGATAACCCCCTGCTTGATGAGGCGCTTAATGTCATCACGGGTGATTGCAGAGGAAACATCGGCAATGCGGCTGGGATCGATCCACACCCGGTTCACGCCAACTTTGAGGATGTCAGCCGCCAGTCTTTTCTTCGTGTCCAGTTTCATCCTTCTTAACCCCCGGATTCAGCACCTTTATCTTCAACTCCTTCGCTCTTTTCAGTATCTGTTCCCTCTTTTTTCTCCCCACGCAAGAGGCTATTCTGACCGCTTGTTTACTGGCATCAATTTTTTCAAGTTCGGATAAGTTTTTTACCACGACTTCGGCCAGCCCGGAGGGGTGGAGACCCCTGACGGCCTTGGGAACGCGATAGCCGACAGAAACCAAGCTGCCCTTGCCCTTGATCCGCAGGCGCATCTTGCTGTCACGACCACGAGGCCGGCGCCACTTCTCGCCAAGCCTCTTGAACCTGAACCATTCCTGACGCCTGAACTTAGGCAAACGTTTTTTCTCCATAAAATCACGACCTTTCCACTATGTAGCATCCATCTTGAAAAATTCTGCGATCCCGGTACTTTACCGAAGTCGCCTGCTCGATGTTAAAAGCCGTCTGTCCAACGGCATCCTTGTCGATACCCTTAACGAGGATTTCATCGCCATTGACCTCCACCATGACATCGCCAACGATGTCTGCAACCCGGGGGGATCTCTCGCCTAAGAAATTGTGAATGGTCACGCGCTTGCCCTCAACCTTCACCGTGATGGGAAAATGAGAATAGACTGTGCGAAGCTTGTAAACAAAACCTTCCGTGACTCCCTTGATCATGTTCATCACATGGGCCTTGAAGGTACCCAGCGCCGCCTTATTTCTCCGGCGCAGGGAGTCGATCTCCGCTAAGATAAAGCGACCCTCTGCCCTTATCCGCAAGCCCGGCAGGTCAAATTCCCGCGAAAGTTTTCCCTTTTTCCCACTAATCTCGACTCTCTTGCCCTCGACCTTAAACTCGACGCCCTCTGGCACTTCTATTTTCTCCTGCATTATTCGAGACATACTGAACCCTTTCTTTTTGTCCCGTCTACTCTCCGTTTTTCTCCATTAAAAGCGTGAGGTTGGCGCCATGGAATCAATAGACGTAAGCGATCAGCCTTCCGCCCAAGCCCAGCTCCTTGGCTTTGGTATGCGCCATGACCCCCTTGGGAGTGGAAACTATCAGCAGACCAAAACCGGCGGCCAAAAGGTAGCGCTTCTCCCATTTCTCATATTCATTTGCCTTCGCCGCATATCTGGGCTTTATCGCGCCGCATCTGTTGATTTTGCCCTTCAACTCCACCCGGAACTTTCCCGCCTTGCCGTCGTCGATGAACTCAAAGGCACCTATGTAGCCCTCATTCTGCATTATCTGGAAGACCTCCCGGATCAGCTTGGAGGCCGGCTCAATAAGGACCTCCTTTTTTCTAGCCCGCTCATAGTTGTCTATTTTGGAAAGAGCATTAGCAAGTGGATCCAACAACATAAGCATGCCCTCAGCTGTATTTGGAAAAGCCTATCTTTGGCGCCAGCTCTCGGAAGCAGCGGCGGCAGAGCCTCAGCCCATGCTGTTGATAGACATGACCATAGCTGCCGCAGTGCATGCAGCGGTGGGCCCCTTTTCCGAATTTCCTTTTTGTCATTGCAACACCTCAACACCAAAGTTGGTGGTCAAGAAATTTATCGCTTCCTCTTTGGTGATCTTATGGCTTTTTGGTACCGGCCTTCGAAGCAGGCTCCTCCTCTTTATCCTGAAACCAGGCCGTTCCAGCGCGATGGTGACATCCATGCCAAACATGCCTATCTCGGGATCGTAGGAAACTCCGGGGATATCGATGTGCTCCTTGATGCCAAAGGAAACGTTTCCGCTGTCGTCAAAGGATGACGCTTTAATTTTATTGTCCACCGCATCGAATAGCCTCTTCAGCACCTTCAGAGCCCGATCCCCGCGCAGGGTCACTTTACAGCCTATCGGTTCGCCCTTCTTTATCCTCCAGTCCCGGATCGATTTTCTCGCATAGGTCCTCGTGGGCTTCTGTCCCGTTACCATCTCCAAGACCTTCTCCGCCTTGGCCAACCTCTCGCCACCCTCGCCGACGCCGATGTTCAGCACTACCTTCTCAACCCGGATCTCACGCATGGGGTTCATCCACTCACCAACAGGCTAACGGCCGGCTTTTCCTTCCCCAAGACAAAGACGTAGCGCTCCGGAGCCTGGAAAGTCACTCCACCCTCCTCAAGCGTGACTATGTTCGGCTGGGTACCAGTAATCATTTTTATCTCAGTTATCTTGCCGACCCTGCTGACATTGGCACCTCCAGTCACCATCGCTATGCTTCCAATTTCAAAAGGTATCCTCTCCAGAATGTTCTGCTCCGGCAAGGATATCTTCACCACGTCCCCTGGCTTGTAATCCAGAAGATCTCCGACGATGTTTCTGCCGTCATGAAGGGTGAGCTGAATCTTCTTGCCCTTAACATACTGTTTTCTGATGATCTTGCAGAGCTTGAACGAGGCCTCGGAGGAATTGGTTTTCACGGGGATCAATCTGCCCTGATGATCGAGCAGGATCCGATAGGTGCAGTCAAGCGCCGGCAATCTGACCACATCCATAAAACCAACCGGGAAATCCGGAGCACGCCTGACCTTTCCATCGATCAGGACCTCCCCCCTGCTGATGACCATGTCCGCTTCGCGCGCCGTCCTGGCTATCCCGAGGTAGTCCCGCAGCAAAACACGAAGGGGTATTGCCATATCTGCGGGATGGGGGCCTGCCGCTGGCTTCGTCACCCAGACCTTCGTCTTTCGCGGCAGCTTCAACACTTTCGGCGCCGCATAACGCTTCAGATGTCTGCCACAGCCTTTTTTAGCCAACCTCTGACCTCCTCTCCACACTTCCTAAACGTTCCTTATCCTCAACTAGTTTTATCAGCATAACATTTGAGGGATGTATCGGCCTGTTCACCTGAGAGCCATCGCTTTTTGTTATCGTGGCCCCCTGTACGATGATCTTCTGCCTCTTGGTGTCCACCTCCAGAACCTCGCCCTCCAGCTTTTTGAAGTCACCGCGCAAGATTTTCACCCGGTCTCCCTTTCTCACCGGAAGGGATCTCACGTGGTACTTTTCGCGCAACTCCTTGCTGAGCCTTGCAGCCATCAGTTTGTTCCTCCTGTGCAACGGAAGAGAGTAAAGCCTTGCTCGCTGTTTTCTAGGCTGTCGTGACACCATGAATCACACCACGATTGAGGCTATCCCTGCCACCTTGGGCCATCTTTCGGCCGCCTCTCTTGCGATCGGCCCCTTTATCTCAGAGCCCCTGGGAGCCGCCTCAGGGGTTATCAGCACCGCAGCGTTGTCCTCAAACATCACGCGCAGACCATCGACGCGGCGGTACTCCTTCGTCTGCCGCACCACCACCGCTTGAACCAGCTGCTTTCGGAGCTCCGGTATTCCCTTTTTCACCGAAGCCACTACCCTGTCTCCCACACCTGCCTTGCTCATCGCTCTGTGTCTACCCTTGTAGCCCATGACGCTTATTATCTGGATCTCCCTAGCTCCGGTGTTATCAGTAACGACCAGCCTCGCCCCCACGGGAAGCACACGGACAGGGGTCACCGCACTTACGCCTATCGCTGTACCTGCTCCTTTCTTTCCCAAGTCATCACCCCAACTTCTGAACCACCACAAAAGCTTTCGTCTTGCTCAGCCGCCGGCACTCCATGATCTTCACTCTATCCCCCACCTTTGCCGCGATGCAAGGTGGGTTATGAGCGTGATACTTTGAGGTCCTCCTCTCGTACCTTTCATACTTAGCTATGTAGCGCAGGCCCTCAAGTTCCACCGTGACCGTCTTGGCCATCTTGTCGCTGACCACCACTCCCTCAAAGGCCCTTCCCCTCACCGAAAGGTTGCCGTGGAAGGGACACTTGGGATCAGAACACTTCTCCTTGGGTGGTTCAATTTCCATTCCGACCATCAAATTCACCTCTTCCTCCTGATCCGCTCCTCGGGACGACCGACCAGCTTCTTTCCCTCGACGACCACCTTTTCACCGTCGGGCAGCTTTATCTCAAAGGAAGACCCTTCCTTGGGAACTATCTTCGCCGCCGAAAGATGTTCAATCACCAGCATGTCACGCGTCTCATCCAATATCTTGCCGTAAACACCAAGAAGCGTGGGGTCAGAGCTACTCACGACCTGTGCCTCGAGCCCAATAAGCTCGTGCCGCATGATGTTCCTTTTTGTCAACGGCATAACGCCACCTACCTCATATTTATCATCTCGGGACTAAACCCAAGACTCACGAGCACTTCCTTCACTCGTTGTTCGTGGTGCCCCTGCAGCTCGATGCGTCCGTCCTTCCAGGTTCCGCCACAGGCAAGCTCTGATTTCAGTTTTTTGGTGAGGTCCTTTATGCTGACCTGCTTCTCATCGAGTCCCTCTATGACCGTGACGACCTTGCCAAACTTTCGCTTGATCACATATACGTTTATTCGTTGCTGTTCCCGGGCTATCTCCTCGCAGACGCATAGCTCTTTGGGCAAACCACAAACCTTACATATCTCTTGCAGTGCTCATCCACCTCCTCTCTGTTTTTCCCTTATAATGGTGAGTATTCTGGCGATCGCCCGCTTGAGTTCCCTTATCTTCGCCGGATTTTCCAGAGAACCACCCGCGGCTGCCGTGGCCCTAGCCCTAGCGAGTTCTGACCGCAGCTCCCTGAGCTTCTGCATCATTTCGTCTGGGTTCATTGCTCTTATTTCCTCAGGTCTGAGCTTTGCCATCATCATCACCCTTTTCCGGAGCCTTCTCAGCTTTTTCGGCTTCCTTCTCAGCCTTTTCAGCCGCCTCGACTTTCTCAGCTGCCGGTTGTTCCTTGGACTCACCCGGCTCCGCGATTTTTATCTCACCCGGCAAGGGAACATCCGGAGGCATTATGCTGACCTTTATCCCCACGATCCCCGGCTTCAGCTTTGCCACCGCCTGTCCGTGACTAACCAGCTTCTCAGCCGGCTCCCCCGCCTTGCTCAGATATCCCTCATAAAATCTCATGCGCTTCGATCTTTCCCCGGCGATCCTTCCTGAAATTACGATCTCCACACCTCTGGCCCCGGCATCCATTATTGTCCGGACCATGCTCTGGCCCACCCTGCGAACGCTCAGGCCCCGCTCGAGGGCAAAGGCAATGTGTTTGGCCATGATCGGTCCGGAGAGCTCTGGCTTGGGAATTTCCACCACCTCAACTTGAGGCTTCTCCAAGCCGAACTTTTGCTCCAATTCGTCGGTCAATTGTTTGATGCTCTTGCCCTTTTTGCCGATCACCATCCCTGGCCTCTCGACGTAAATGGTGACCCTGGTGCCGGTGAGTACTCTTTTTATGTCCACGCCGCCGTAACCGGCCTTGGAAAGCTCGTTTTCAAGATAGGTTTCTAGCTCGACGCGTTTGAGCCCCTGTTTTATAAAGTGCTTTTCCACCGGCATTTTCATCCTCCCTTCAGAATTATTTCGATGTTGGTCAGCGGTGAGAACGCCGGCGAGGAACGCCCAAAAGCCCGCGGAATGTATCCCGGTATCGAAGTGCCCTTGTAGGCGCTGGCGTGGACCACCCGGAGCTTCTCCACATCCAGCCCCTTGTAAATCGCGTTGGCCTCAGCATTCTTCAGCACCTTGAGGATCTCACGCGCCGCCTTCACGGGATACTGACCGCTTCCCTTGGGACCACGATGGGCGACCTTTTTGCGATGCCGCAGGATCGGCACGGCTACTTTCTTCTGCTGAACGGCTTCTAAGTATTCCTTGGCAGCGCTCAAGCTCATTCCCCTGATTGCCCGACAAATCTCCATCGCCTGCTTGGGGGATATCCTCCTCTCCTTGCCCAGCGCCCTGGCAACTGGACCCTCTATCTTAACGGAGTAACCGAACTTTGGCATGGACATCACTTCAGAGGCACATACATGGAGCTTCTCGTGGCACCAATTCCCGGGGTTCCGTGGATGACCCTCTTTCTCGTCAGGGCAAACTCTCCCAGCCGATGCCCGATCATCTCCGGCTTCACTTCCACAACCAAAAACTCCTTCCCATTGTGAACGGCGAACTTCAGGCCAACCATTTCAGGAATTATCACCATATCCCGGCAGTGCGTCCGGATCGGCGCGTCCTTACCCGACATCCTCGCCTTCCTGATCTTCTCAATCAGCTTCTTCTGCTTCGGCGTGAACCCTCTCAGCAGCGACCGTCGCTGGCGCGATGGTAAAAGCTTAGCGAAATCGTCCAGCGGCAGCTTCTGTAGCTCCTCAAGTGTGTAACCGCGATAGGTGAACTTTTTCGGCATGGCTTCACCTCTTACCTGTCCTTCTGGCCGCTATTAATCCTACCTTTTGCCCGGGTGGGGCACCGCGAGCCACCGTCTTCGGTCTGCCGGCGTTCTTCCCCCTGCCCCCGCCAAAGGGATGGTCAACGATGTTCATCGCCACCGCCCTCGTGTGGGGATAGGGCTTGCCCTTAGCAAGCATGATGTGATGGCGCTTGCCCGCTTTCACCAGCGGCTTTTCCAAGCGTCCCCCGCCGGCAACGGCCCCGATCGTGGCCCGGCACCTGGGATCCATCTCCTTTATTTCGCCCGAGGGGAGCTGAACGCTGACACGGCCAACGTCATGACCTATTAAAATCGCATAGGAACCAGCGGCTCTGACAAATTTTCCTCCGTCCCCGGGCTTGGACTCTATGTTGCAGATCGGCGTTCCCTCCGGTATCTCAGCCAAAGTAAGGACATTTCCCGGCTTTATCTCGGCGGAAACACCTGCCATCACCCTGTCGCCGACCTTGAGCCCCTCCGGCGCCAGCACGAGACGCTCCTGCCCATCTCCGTATCTTATCCTCGCCACCGGGGCATTTCTTCCCGGATCATGGAGGATATCCACTACCACAGCCTCGCCAGCTCTCTCCGGAGGAGGCAGCTTAATTTCCCCCAGCCTTCTCCAGCTCTTTGCCCGGTAAGTGGGGGAGCCGTCACCTATTCTCTGTGCCCTCAAGCGCTTTCCCATCAGATCATCCCCAGCTTGGCCGCTATCTCATCGGCCATAAATTCAGGAGCCAGTTTCACATAAGCGCGCTTTTTCCCATCAGGAGTGACCTCAACCGACACCTTTCTCACCTTGACCTCGAAGAGCGTCTCCACTGCCTTCTTTATATCTGACTTGGTCGCGGCATTGTCGACGACGAAGATCAGCTTGTTCTCAGATTCTATCATCTTCACTGCCTTCTCGGTGGCCAGCGGATAAAGAATCACTGAGTGAGGATCCTTCATGAGAACAACCCCTCCGCAAGTTTCTGGACGGCGGAACTGGTCCAAACGGTCAATCTTCCCGGGACGCCGCCGGGGGCCAAAAGCTCCGCGTTCAACTCATTGACCCTGACCACGCTGACGCCGGGCAAGTTTCTGGCTCCCTGCCTTATTCCCCTGTCCTGGCTTATCACGATCAATGGCCCCACTGCTCGCTTGTATCTCCTGCCCCTCATCTTGCCCACCCCGGCCCTCACCCGTCTGCCCTCCGAAGCCCTCTCAAGCTCTTTGCCCAAGCCCAGCTTGGTCAACGTCATCTTAATATCTGCGGTGCTCTTCAGGCTCTCCAGTTCATCGGTGACGACAATGGGGAGAACTGGAATGTCATCAACCTTATGGCCTCTGGAGGCAACAAGCCTTTTATCCTTCGACGCCGCAATTGCCGACCTTATCGCCAAGCGCCGCTCCTTTTTGTTTATCCTTTCCTCAATTTTCTTTTCCACCTTCGGGGGGTGGGCTCTCCTGCCGCCGACAGCGTGTGGCGCAAAGGCACCCATCCCGGAGGCGGGGTGTTTGGTGCCCTTGACCCTCCTGATCCGGGAAACACCGAACCCCTTGCCCCAGGTCTCGGCCGATGTCCTCTTGCCCGCCATCGGATCCGGACCCCAAGGCTGAATCCTGGCCGACTGAGCGGCGAGCACGGCCCGCCTGATGACATCTGGCCTGATCTCGGTGTTGAAGACCTCGGGAAGCTCTATTTCCTCAACAGGCTTGGCATCAAGAGAAAAAACGGGGACCTTCATGATCATGCACCCTGCTGCGAGGCTGTGCTGATGTAAGTGATCGAGGGGGCGGTGGTGGTCATTTGCTGAAGCCTCACCGGGTGCCTCAGCTGAACCAACCTCTTCGTCGGGCCGGGAACAGATCCGGCGAGAACGATGAAATCCCCTTTAACTGGCCCGTAGCGGAGAAAGCCACCGCTCGGCGTGACCTCCTTCCCGTCGTTGCCTATCTTTAAAATTCTTTTATTGAAGTCGGTGCGTTGATGATAGCCCATCTGCCCGGCTGCGGGAACCGTCCAGAGAATCCTGGGTGGAGACCAGGGACCCAGAGTACCGACCTGTCGGCGCCCCTCGTCGCTCTTCCGGGGCAAAATCTTAACACCCCAGCGCTTTACCGGGCCCTGGAAGCCCTTTCCCTTCGTGATCGCCAGAACATCGACAAAATCTCCCTCCTTGAAAACGTCTGCCGGCCGGATCTGTTTGCCCAGAATCCCCTTGGAATAGTTCCAGCGCTCTTCAACGGAGCTGCCTTCAACCCTTATCTCGACTAGGTCTGGTTTTTTCTTCGGCACGCTGGCGGCCCGGGGCTGTGTGCAGGCCAGAACACGGATTTCAGAAACCTTGCCCGACTTAATCAAGGACTCGGCCTGCTCCAGGGCCTTTTGGGCATCGTATTTCTTGGGCCTTGTAATCCGGCGGTAAAGATCTTTGGGAACTTCACTTGCCCAGACCTCTCCAACCGACCTCAATCCCTTGGAGGTTTCTTGGTAAAGCCTGACCGCGCAGATCACCATCGGCGGTGCTTCAATGACCGTGGCCGGGACACAGATCTCCTGCCCCTTGGTCATCGAACCCTTGCGGTCGTCAATCATGAAGAGGCTGATCATCCCCGCCTTGTAGCCGGCAAAACCCTGCAGCCCCAACCTAGCTCCCGCTGGCCAGGCCCGCACACGGGCCACCGGTCTCTTGGCCCTCACCCGTGGCATGTAGGCCAACGACCCACGCCGCGGGTGGTGTTTTCGCCTTCCCATTTTCTATCCCTCGATGAGCGCGTTGAGCAGCGAGAGCGTGGCTAGAAGCGCCTCCTCGGTCCGAACCGTGGCCGTGCCCTGGTTCGGCACCGCGTTTACAATGACGTCGAACATCTCCGACGCGTCGACGCCCTGACGCCAGCATATCTCGAAGAGCCCGGCATAGGGGCCCCCGAAAGCTACCGCCACTCTGCGAGGCTCGCTACTCTTTATCGCCTGCACGGCTTCATATAAATTTTGCCCTCGCCGCGATGTACCAATGTAGTAATCAGATTTAACTGCTTTTAAGCCCTCCGAGAGGCTCGGGGCCCGTAAAATTTTGAAGCCCCAGTACTCCGAAATCTCTCGGCGAGAAACAGGTTCCACACGGATGAAATCTCCATCGCTGTCCCCAAGCCTTACCGTCAACCGTTGCTTCAAGGGCAGCTTCCCGTCGAATATCCCCTTCTTGGGCAAACCTATCTCCAGAATGCTCCTCTCACCAGAATCGATGACGACGCCCTCGCGGTAGTCTCCCTTTTTATTTCTCTCATTCTGCAGCGGGTGGTGCGGCGTCCGCAACGGGAAAAGCAACCCGGCGTATCTGAGTTTTCTGGAACGAGGGAAGAGGATCTTGCGCAGGTACTGCGGGGTCTCAAGATAACTCAACAGCAACTCGATGGTCCTGGCTTGCTCCTCCTGATCCTCGACATTAGGATCCTCGTCGTCGTAGATGCAGACCCTCTCAACGCGGAATATCGCCAAAGCCCGGCCAACCATGCCGACCTTTATGGTCACCATGCGGAGGTCGGAGGTGTCAGCCACCAACGAGGCTGGCAACAGCACTGAAATTTCCGTCTTGGCAGGCATCCCCGATCAGCCTTTGGCAACCCCAAGGGGCACCAGCCTCGCCACTTTCCTCGCTATGCCTGCCCGGTGGGTGACGTCAACAACTTTATCGATGTCCTTGTAGGCCTCAGGCGCCTCCTCCGCAATCACTGAAATTTTGGCGGCTCTAACAACCCTGCCCTCGGACTCCAGACGGCGCTTGACCTCCTCGCCGCGGAACTGCTTTAAAGCCGCGGTCCGGCTTAGGTGCCTTCCGGCCCCGTGAGCGGTGGAGCCGAAAGTCTCCCTGAACCCCTGTGCCGTGCCGACCATCACATAGGAAGCCGTTCCCATGTCGCCGGGTATCAGGACGGGTTGACCCACATCGCGATATATCGCCGGCACCTCGGGGTGCCCAGCGGGGAAGGCCCTGGTAGCTCCCTTGCGGTGAACACAGAGTTTCCTCCTTACCCCATCCACCTCATGTTCCTCGATCTTGGCAATGTTGTGGGCAACATCGTAGACGATGTGCAGACCCAAGGCTTCGGCGTCCCTCTTCATAACTTCCTCAAAGGACTGCCTCACCCAGTGAACTATCATCTGCCGGTTGGCCCAAGCAAAATTGGCCGCACATCTCATCGCTGAGAGGTAGGCCTGGCCCTCCGGAGAGTTCACCGGGACGTTCACCAGCTCTCGGTCCGGCAAAAAGATGTTGTACTTTTTCACCGCCCTTTCCATGCTGCGCAGATAATCAGAGCAAACCTGGTGCCCCAGACCGCGCGATCCGGTGTGAACCATCACCATCACCTGGCCCTCGTGATCTATGCCGAACCTCTTGGCCACCTCAGGATCAAATATTTTATCCACCGTCTGAACCTCGAGAAAGTGGTTACCGCTGCCCAAACTACCCAGCTGAGGATAACCCCTCTTCTTGGCCTCGATGCTAACGTCTTTGGCCGAGGCACCGGACATTCCTCCCCTTTCCTCCAGGCGTTCGAGATCTTCCTCCCAGCCATATCCATTCTCAACCGCCCACTTTGCACCTAACTCCAGCACCTGATCCAGCTGGGCCGGTGTGACCTTGACCTTGCCCTCGCTGCCCAGCCCGGAGGGGACATTTCTAAACAGCGCCTCCACCAGCTCACGAAGCCTGGGGACAACCTCGGCTTTATCGAGATCGGTCCGCAGCAGACGGACGCCGCAGTTGATGTCATAGCCAACCCCTCCCGGACTGACCACCCCTGTCTCGGCATCGGTGGCCGCGACCCCGCCGATGGGGAAACCATAGCCCTGATGCCCGTCGGGGAGCGTGATGGAATAGCGGTAGATTCCCTGCAGCGAGGAAACGTTGGCGGCCTGCTCCAGCGTAAGATCCCTGCTCATCTCCTTGATCATCTCCTCATCCGCGTAGATGCGGGCGGGGACCCTCATCCAGCTCCGGTACTCCCGGGGGATCTCCCACCTGAGCTCGTCCAACTTCCTTATCATCCCTTTCCAAGGACCGCCAGCAGCTGCAGAACCTTCCTCCATGACTCCACCCAGCTAAATGTGCTTCACTCGTTAAATTAACCTTGTCGTTGCAGATTCAAATGTCAACGAAAGCCTGGACATAACTGCCGCTTTCCCGCTGTTCGATCTTCATCTGGTGATAGGTCATCGCCTTGACCGCGGTTCTCTCCGGATGCTTGGCGGGGTCAAAGGTCTCACCCCAAGCCCGGCCCGAAAGCCTGAAACCACCAGCTGTCCTCTCTATTTTCACCGCAAACTTGGAGAAAACCAGATTTCTGGAATCATGGAGATAAATCAACCTGTCGAGCCAATCGTAGAGTAGTGCTCCTTCATCCTCCGCCTCCAATTCAACGTCGACCTGTTGCCGCGGCTCAACCTTACCCGTATCCACCATGATCTCGAACAGCGCGAGCGCCGCGTTCTCGAAGGCCTCGGACAGGTCATGACCATAGGCCCTGAAGCCTATGTCGCTCGGGTGCTCAATCCATTCAAACTTTTTCATTAACTCCACCACGTCAAAAACCAGTGTTGCTACCCCAAGATAACGGATTACTTTATTAAATATCTGCCTTGGTGGACAACCAGAATCCCTCGCGGAGATAGGTGCCGAGGGGAACTGAAACAAAACAATCGGCTAGGCCACGCATAAAAATCTTTTTTTGAGGGGCTTCACCGCTTTCAGTACCTCAAACCAGAGCACGCTCGCGACACCCGCTGCAAAGCAAAAAACGATGTCCTCGGGGTGCAGGTAGGCCATCTTGAAAATGCCGCGGAGAACCGGGACATACAAGATCAAAAAGATGAAGGTCAGGGTTCCCCCGAGAACCAGCCACAGGGGAATGTTTCTGGTGCGGAGGGAGGACAGCATGCTCTTCGACCAAGAGAGATTGGTCAAGATCAGGCAGATGTTGGCCACGATGAGGGTGACGTAGGTGAGCGCCCTTGCCTCAGCTTCACCCTGGCCGCGGTAATAGGAGAACACGAAGATGAGAAGCACCGCAGCGAGAACCACCAGCCCCTGAAGTATGCCTAGGGTCAAGGTTTTCCGGTTAAACATCTTCAGCTTCGGATCCCGGGGCGGACGGGACATAACATCCGGTTCCTCCGGCTGGGCTTCGAAGACAATCGAGCAAGCTGGATCAATGATGAGTTCCAGAAAGGCTATGTGGACCGGCAGAAGAACCAGCGGCATATTCAACAGCACCGGGATGAGAGTTATTCCCGCGATCGGCATGTGGATGGTGAAAATGTAAATCATCGCCTTCTTGATGTTGTCGTAAATCCGGCGTCCGTTTCTGACGGCCCGGACGATGGAAGTAAAGTCGTCATCAAGGAGGACGAGCGAGGCCGATTCCCGCGCCACATCAGTTCCCCTTCCTCCCATCGCGACGCCAATGTTTGCCGACTTAAGCGCCGGGGCATCGTTGATCCCGTCTCCCGTCATCGCCACGACCTCGCCGTTGGCCTTGAAGGCATTCACTATCCTCAGCTTCTGCTCTGGAGTCACCCGGGCAAAGATGTTCGCCTCTCTCACCTTCTCCCGGAGCTCCTCGTCGCTCATCCTTTCCAGCTCAGGACCGGTCACCACACTACCAGCGGAGTCCAGCCCGATTTCCCTAGCTAGGTGCAGCGCCGTTCCGGGATAATCGCCGGTGATCATCACCACCCTGATGCCGGCCTGGTGGCACTCCTCTATCGCCTCAGCAACTCCGGGTCTGGCCGGGTCCTTGAAACCGAGCAAGCCCAGAAACTCGAACCTGAAATCGTGCTGCTGGACGGGCAGATCAACTTTTTTAAAGTATGCCTTGGCCACACCAATTACCCTCAAGCCCTCGTCAGCCATCGCAGCAACTTTCTTTGAGATCTCAGCTAATCTTTCCCCCTCCAAGTGACAGAGATCAGCGATGGCCTCAGGGGCTCCCTTCGCGGCAATCACATATTCCTCCCCATCCGGAGAGCTCCATACCTGCGACATCGCTAGCAGCTTCTCCGAGAGGATGTACTCCTTGACCAAGCTCCAGTTGCGGTGAACATGCTCGGTGTTGGCGAGTTGCTTGTCCGAAAGCTGGTTGATCGCTTTCTCCATCGGATCTAGAGCATCCTTCCCGCTGGCGAGAACGCTGAACTCTAGGAGCTCGTGAAACTTCTCCGGCAGTGGCCCGTCTTTCTCAACATCGTAAAACTCATCATCCACCAGCATCTTTTTCAACATCATCTCATTCTGGGTGAGAGTGCCCGTCTTATCGACACAGAGAACCGTTGCCGCGCCAAGGGTTTCCAGGGAAGCCACCCTGCGGGTGAGCACCCTGCTCTTGGATATCCGCCAGGCCCCGAGAGCAAGGAAAACCGTCAGAACAACCGGGAACTCTTCCGGTATCACCGCCATCGCGAGCGTCAGCCCGGCGAGAAAACCGTGCAGCCAGTCACCTTTGGTGAGACCATAGGCCACGATCACGATGGCGCTCAAGATCAAGCCGAGCAGGGCGATATTTCGAACAAGTTTTCTGGTCTCCCTTTGCAGGGAGGTCTCTTCCGGGCCAAGGCTCTCCAGCGCCCTGCCTATCTTTCCCATCTCGGTGTTCAAACCGGTGGCCAAGACCCTGACATAACCATGCCCCTTGACGACCAGCGTCCCGGAGTAAACAAACGGCTGGTCATCGCCTCCGGGTCTGCCCATCTTGGCCACGCCATCCCACGGCCTCTTTCTCACCGGAACTGACTCACCCGTGAGCAGGGACTCATCGACGAGAAGATGCATTGAATCCAAAACCACTCCGTCAGCGGGCACCCTGTCTCCTTCCTTGAGGAGAAGCAGATCCCCCCGGACAACTTCCCTCCCGGGGATTCTCAGCATCCTTCCACCGCGAATGACCAGCGTCCTCGGGCTGGACAGGTGCCTCAGGGCCTCCAACGCCCTTTCCGTCCTTCTTTCCTGGTAGATGGTTATTCCAATTATCACGAAGACAAAGCTCATCAGGATGGCCGCTTCCTCGATGTCCCCGAGCACCAGATAAATTGAGCCGATCGCGATCAGGAGCAAAAACATTGGCTCCTTGATCACCTCAAAGATTATCCTGAGGATTCCCCTCTCCTCGGCACGAGGCAACTCGTTGTAACCCTCGGCCTCAAGCCTCCGGGCAGCCTCCTCGGGAGACAGGCCTTCAAAACCTGCCTGGCTTTCCAAAGTTGTCCCTTTTTGCATTTCTTAATAGTAAAGTGCCATTTGCTTTTAAGGCTGTTGAAAAACATCTTGAAGCCAACCGTGCTTCTGGCGCCGGGGAGGGGATTTGAACCCCTGAGGCCCGATGGGCCATACGCTCTCAAGGCGTACGCCTTACCTGGCTTGGCTACCCCGGCCCACTGATTACTGAAAATTCCGGGAGATAAATTATTGCCTGAGACCGGGCCGCCGGATCCGGCTAACCTATTTTGCCTTTATTGAGAAGAAAGCCACCGTAAGAAGGATGAACGAAATCCAGACCAGCAAAAGCCCGATGACCACAATGGTCAAGACGGCTCCCACGAGCATTATCAATCCCGCGGTGCTGAACAACTGGACATCAGTCTTCGCAGCCAAGGTCACCAATGTTCTCCTGAAGTAAATGACAGCGACGATGAGAAAGACAAAAAGCACAACAATGGCCGCTGCTATGCCGCCAAAGAGCGACCACATTTCCCCAAAGTTTGCCATTCGGGAAAAAATCTGACCCATCCGAACCCAGTCCATCGGCCGAAGGAAGTCAACTCCATAACGGGACAAAGCTGCGATTGCCGTCACCATTATCACCACAAGCGATATCACCACGCCGACAACCGCCAACACCACGCCGTAAAGGGCGTTGTCGAATATTCTCCTCTCCTTGAAGTGTCGCGCCATTCCTTTCAGGGAAATTAACAGGAGGATCAGGCCCACTATTGCTAGTATTCCAGTTCCCGCCATCGCTATCGGCGACAAGACGATTAACAGGGCACCGACGCCGCCCAAGTTTTTGTCTGATTCTAACGTCATCGTATATACTCACCCTTTCCCAGATAAAGGCTTTCCCTTGGCTGTATTCCGGACAACGACCCTCACCCGGAACCGGCGAGACCACCAAAAGATTTTTGACATCATCGGTTGGAATTAAATTAGGGAAAAGAACTGCGGGTAAAAATGTCGGTGGTTAAACACACGGCCAACATTCTGAAAAAGTTATGTTATTCGGTGCATGAAGATGTATGTGAGAATACCAATTGATAGAATCGGCGCCGCGATTGGGTCTAACGGCGAAATCAAAAGGGAGATCGAGCGGCGCACCTCGACCAAGTTAACCTTCGACAGTGAAACTGGCTGCGTGAAGGTCGAGGCCGGAAATGATCCCCTCGGCGCGCTGAAGGCGGAAAACGTCCTCAAGGCAATCGCTCGCGGCTTCAGCTCTGAGCGGGCCTTCAGGCTGCTCGATGACGACCAGTTCCTCGAGATCGTGGACATCACCGATTTTGCCGGTGACTCCGAACGCGCCATTTCCCGGCTCAGGGGCAGGGTCATCGGGGAAAAGGGAAAGACGAGAGAAACAATCGAGCGCTTGACCGATACCTACGTATCGATCTACGGCAAAACCATCGCCGCGATCGGCAGCGCTGAACAGATCGCCGTGGCCCGCGAGGCCATCGAGATGCTGCTGAGCGGCCGGGAGCACGCCACCGTCTACAAGTTCCTCGAACGTAAGCGGAGGGAAGCGCGGGAGAACCTGTTGGCGGCAAAACAGCAGGGAACCTATATATAGTAACAATACTAATGGCAATACGATGAGTAAAGTTACTCTCAAGGTAGAAGACACCACGCACAAGAAACTTCTTGAGGTGGTGTCAAAACTACAGATCAAAAAGGGCAGGAGAGTCACCATGGACGAGGCGATCCGGGAGCTGATAAATCATGCCGGATATTGAAAATGACCTGATGTCCTTCGCGAGGGGAAGCGCGGCGAAGATTTGGCTGGTTTCTATGGAGAAAATAGTTTCGCTAACCCCACCGCCAAACTCGTTTATATCCGGTGGCGGAGGAAAGACCTGGTGATGGATCCATGAAGAGCCTTGCCGACGAAATTTTCGCCGAATTCAGGGAACACAGCGTCAGCGAGTTCTTCCGCAGAAACGCCGCGATGCTGGGCTACACGGGCAAGATCCGCTCGCTGACGACCATTGTCCACGAGGCTGTGACCAATGCCATAGACGCGGCCGAGGAGGCCGGCATTCTGCCCAAGGTCAACGTCATCATCAAGAGGGTCAACGACGAGCCGGAGCACTTCAAGGTCATCATCGAGGACAACGCCTCAGGCATACCGGAACAGTACATCCCGGATGTCTTCGGTAAGATGCTGGCTGGGACCAAGCTGCACCGGGCAATGCAACAGCGCGGGCAACAGGGCATCGGAATTTCTGGTTGCGTGATGTTCGGGCAGATCACCTCAGGCAAGCCCACAACCGTGATTACCTCGACCGGCAACGGCGAGGTGATCCGCGCAGACGTCATGATCGATGTCGACCGGAACCAGGGCAAGATCTTGAACAAGGAGAAGTTCAAGGAAAAGTGGCGGGGCACCAGGGTGGAGATAGAGGCTAAGGAGGTCGCCTACATGCGCTCCCGCTACGGCCCCTTCAACTACCTGCGCATGACCGCCATCGCCAATCCCCACGTAAAGATCACCTTTGTCGAGCCTGATGGCACCCTCACCGTCTTCGAAAACGCGGTAAACAAGGTGCCGGAGAGGCCCAGGCCGATGCCGCTGCACCCCTGGGGAATAATGTCGGATGACCTGCTGGTGCTGGCCAAGCGCACCAAGGCGAGGACCGTTTCCGGCCTGTTGTCGACCGAACTCTCGCGGGTGAGCAAACAGAAGGCCGAAGAGGTCTGCCGGCTCGCCGGTGTTTCTCCGGAAAAGAAACCCTCCGAACTCACCTGGGAAGAGGCCGAAAAAATCGTCTCCGCCTTCAAGCAGGTCAAGCTGCTGGCTCCGCCGACTTCGGGGCTCAGGCCGATTGGGGCTGCAGACTTGGAGAACGGCATGCGCCAGATACTGAACCCGGACTTTGTCTACACGGTCACGCGTCCGCCGAAGGTCTACCGGGGTGGTTTGCCCTTCATCGTTGAGGTCGGGATAGCCTACGGGGGCAACGCGGGAAAGGCTCCGGAGGGCAAGGGGGACAACGAGACAATGGAGGGGGAGGTGGGAATGGACCTCATCAGGTTCGCCAACCGGGCACCGCTCATCTTCGACCAAGGTGGCTGCGCCATCACCGCCGCCGCGCGCAGCATCGACTGGCGCCGCTACGGGGTGGACATCACCAACGCCCCGCTGACGCTGTTCGTCAACATCTCCTCGGCCTACGTGCCTTACACTTCCGCAGGAAAACAATCGATCGCGGATGAGCCCGAGATCATCAACGAGACCAGGACGGCGATCATGGAGGCGGCAAGGGAACTAAAGAAGTTCCTCTACCGCAGGCTCAAAGCAAAGGAGAGGCAGGAGAGGGCGGGCATCTTCGAGAAATTCCTCCCGGTGGTCGCCCGCAAGGCGGCAAGGCTGGCCGGGGTCGAGGAACCCGACATCAAGCCCCTGCTGAAGAAGATCGCGGGTGTGGAACATGACTAGGGAAGCTACCTCTCTGGAAATAAAGCACCGGCAGAGGGCGCTGAAGGCCCTGGCTGAACTGGGGATGAAGATAGTGGAAGACATCAAAAATGGTCAGCCACCGAAGCTCAAGATCCCGTCGCGGAGCACCTCCAACATCATCTATGATAAAAAGAACCGCTACTTCGTCCTCGGGCCACATTACGGCGTCAGGTCGGCTGGGAGCATGAAGCAGATCAAGAAGATCGCGCAGCTGCTCTGCACGGCCGACTTCGCCCGGGAGCTCATCGAGAGCGGCAAGTTCGCCACCCTCAGGGAAATGTACTACACGGCAGAGGGCTGGGAGGTCGGCCCCTTCCACGACCAGAGCGAGTCGGACGCCATCATCGAGGACTTGGAGGCGACCTTCGGGCTGAAGCGGGAGAGCCTCGGGCTGACCCCGGAGGAGGATGGTGCCGCCGTCTACGGGCAGATCGTGTTTCGCGAGGGTGACGTGACCATTGACGCCACCAAAGCCGGCAGGGGCGGCTACACCATCCCGCCGACGATCGATGATGTTGAGTTCGTGAAGTGCAAAGCAAAGAGGATCATCGCCGTGGAGACGATGGGTATGTATCACCGGCTGATCCAGGAGGAGGCGTGGAAGAAATTCGATGCCCTGATCGTGGGGCTCAAGGGACAGGCGGCCCGCGCCACCCGGAGGTTCCTGAAGAGGGCGAACGAGGAGCTGGGGCTGCCCGTCTACCTCAACTGCGACGGCGACCCCTTCGGCTACCACATTGGGATGGTCATCATCTCCGGGAGCGCCAACCTGGCCTACATCAACCACGAGCTGGCCGTCCCGGATGCCAAGTACATCGGCGTCACCGCCAGCGACATCGTCAACTACAAGCTGCCCACGGACAAGCTGCGTGAGCTGGACATTGCCCGCCTGAAGCAGCTGCTCAAGGATCCCAGGTACAACACCGAGTTCTGGCAGTACGAGATCAAGAAGATGCTCGAGATCGGGAGGAAGGCGGAGCAGCAGGCGTTCGCGAAGTACGGGCTGGCCTATGTGGTGAACGAGTACCTGCCGGCGAAGCTGAAGGAGGTCGAGGGGCAGCAGTTCCTGGGCAAGGTGTGAACCGTCCCGCCAGCTTTTTCATCCCTCTTGCTCTGTTCATGCGCCTGAAAAACATTTGATTCCGATCTCGGAACTGTTAGAACAATTGTCGCCTGCCCCTGAATTTTTCGTTTTTCGGTCCTTCTGAGACAATCAACCAGGATTATTGGGTTAATCGCTTGAGCTGCGCTATGGAGATAAGTGGGCCCCGTTAAACCGACGAACAAAACAAAAAGCATGAGAAAACTGTGCCAGACAGGGTGGAAGGTGTGTTTTAGGTGCTGTCAGATAGCTTGGGACATTGAGAAGCAACGAATGAGCGAATACGACGAGGGGAGATACAAAGTGAAAGCAAAACCGAAGGGAGAAACAAAGCTTGACATTGAAGTTGTCAAACCCATCTTGCGAGAGATCCTACAAGAGGAGTTGGAAAAGCAAAGGCGTTGAAACCCCAGCGAAATAAGCAAGAGGAAGACGAGCTTATTGAAAAACTGAAGAGGGATAAATCTTTAAGAATTTACGTGAAAGAAAAAGACAAGGTGTAGTCGAATGGTTTCTACAAGTGAAGTTAAAGAATATATCGAAAGGATAAAAGATCCACAAATTATTCTTAAGGGTTGTCGTAAATTTCACGAGGAAGAGCCAAGAGACACAGCCTATGTTGTTTCTCTTGATATAATTCGAAAAGCCCCTCATAAAGAGAACTTCGTAGTTGAGGGGTCGAGACTGATTAAAGTTACTTGGGATGCGATCCGATTTTTTAAGAGAAAAAAGGAAATCAGAGATCACTTAAGCGAAGATATATTATCGGCATACAAAGAATGCAAAGACGATTTGTCCAATTTAGAGAAAAGAAGCTTAAAGGAGTTAGACTTGACTGCGTTTGAAAATACTATAAAAAAGATTTATTCGGCTTTTTCCTCAAAACCGTCTATCGAATATACAGGGGCTTCTAAAATTCTCCATGTCATATGTCCACAAGTTTTCATGATGTGGGACAGAAGCATAAGAGAGGCGTTTCATCTTCTTCACAACAGAAATCATAAAATGGGTACTGCTGATTGCTATCTTCAATTTATGCATCAATCGAAAGGAATTGTGGAAAACATCAAAATGAGTGAAAATGATCTCTGGCTTCAACATTTAGAATTCTTAGACAAAGATTTTGTTCAGGCATTTTCTTTTAGAGAGAATATCCTAAAAATGTTGGATGAATGCAATTATGTAAGATGGTTCAAGGAAATAAAATTTTATTAATTAGAGCAATTTTTTTATCCATTCAAGTCATGACCCTAACTCCTGACCCTAATTCGCTTTCCGGGGTTTCGGCAGGAGGCAAACGGGGAAAGGATAGGCAGGGAAAATAGGAAAATGATCTATTTAAAGGCTTTTTCCGTTGTTCGCCGTTCTATAAAAGTTCCGATTGCCACAAACATGCGTTAATTGCCCCCGATGGCATATTTTTAGGGGCGAAAACGGGAAAATGATAAAAAATTTAAATTTTATCATTCCTGTTAGGTTCCTTTCAACGGTAACCCTGATGATTTCTGGATCCGCAGGCTTGACGGGGACCTGTTTGGGGGCCGTTTTGCAGTCATAAGTAAAAACATCCCGTAATTTTTCCCCTTCCGACTCCATGAACTTTAATGAATCTAGGTATTCGACCTTGATGCCATTTGCGAGTTCACTGTCCTTATCATCGTTGCAAGTTCGTTTAGCCCGAAGTGTGGACTGGTCTCGGAAAAGGGGCACTCCAGATTGGGGCTAAATATCAATCCCTTTGGGCTCTGAATGACCAGGAAAGGGAACAGCCAGCACATGAACGGCCGTGATTCGTACTTCTTGCATAATCGGGCCTCGATGTCAAGATGCTCGCAACTGCGAAAATCGCCAAAGGGGACGCGCTTGAAACTGCCTTCCCCAGTAGGGGGTCACGCAACAGAGGCCACATCTCTTGGGGGCAATCGAAACCGTTCGCCATGGGCACCTTCACATAGCTTATCGGGTCCCGCGCTCCCTGGACAAGCATTATGGCATTTTCTCGGTAGCCAAATTCTTTCATGGTAAAATATCTTAACTGATACGGCTTAACTTGGATGGGGCATTGTTGGAGAAGGGATAACTGTAAACCTGCACCCATATCCTTCAGAACTCCCGATGAAGCGCCAAAAGCTAAATTTTCAGAAGTTCTTTATAGAACCTCCACGTCATACAGTCATTGGTGAAAATCAGTGAAAAAGCTGGTAATCGCGTTCATCGCCTTGGCGCTTTTGGCCGCGCTGAGTTGCTCGACAGCGCCACCGGCGGTGGCCGCCTCTGACGACGGCCTTCCGCTCGCCGTGGAATACACGCTGCAGTACCGGATAGAGCTGCCGTGGCAGGGCCAGTACTACCCGGGCAGTACCTCCATTCGCGTGGAAATGTACGAAATCCCGATCAACACCGACCACCAGACGGTGCAGGCGACGCTGAACCAAGGCAGCATAGAAACCATCGACGGAAAGGATACTTGGGTCATCGATACGAAGACCATTTACTCAAACAACATATACACCGGCACCTTCGTGGTCACTGTGGACTTAGGTGGCACCGCCGCCGTGCCGCACCAGCCGCTAACTGCGGCGAGCGGGATGGACCAATACCTCTTGCCCGACGAATATGTCACCCTTTCCGCCGATGTGGTCAGCCAAGCGCAGCTGCTGCTGAGCGAGGTGGATAACGACACCCCAAAGATCATCGCCAAGTTCGTGGACTGGATACAAAAAAACATATCCTACGATGACGCGAGATGGGCGGAGAGGCTGGCGGGAGCCAAGTTCCCCGACCTGACTGACAGCCAGACGCTGAGCGCTCGCGCCGGCGTCTGCACCGATTTTTCCAACCTATTCATGGGCTTCTGCCGGGCAGTGGGCATCCCGGCACGCAGCGTCCTGGGTTACGGGCTGCGAAGCTCGGAGGAGGACCTATACCAGGACATACATGCGACGAGGAGCCACGCCTGGACCGAGGTCTGGATTCCAGATTACGGCTGGCTGACGGTCGACCCCACCTGGGGCGACATCGGCGACGTGCGCAAAATCGCCACCGGCAAGTCACGTGACTTGAGCTGGCGCTGGTGGTACAGCGGTGCTCCCCCCGGATCTGGGGTAATAGCCGGGAGCGCCACTTACAGCGTGACCCTCACCGGCTGGAAAGTCATTAACGCGGTTGCGCCCATCACACTCACCCAGGATAACGCATCGGACCCATTGAAATTCAGCGTCACCAACAGCTCCCCCATACCGCTCTTGGATAACATCACCGTCAAAAAATGTCTGCTGCAGAATAATGCGTGGTCAGACTGGATGGTTGTTTTCAGCGAAATAACTTTTTTGAACCCCGGGGAAACCTATTCTTACACCCCTAACAAAGAAAGCGGCGTTGGCTATTTCCTCTGGTCCAAGCAGGCCAACGACATGCTGGTGAATTGGCAGTACCCGGGCGGCACGACGACTTCAACCAGTACAACTCCGATCAGCACGACGACCCCGACCGAACCGACACTCCCGACGGAGCTGATGGACTGGCTGCCCTTTGTCATGGTGGCGATCATCTTGGCTGCAATAGTCGGCTCGGCGGCATCGGCCCGAAGGAGGCGAAAGCTGGGTGCCGCAAGGAAACCTCAGGAACAAGAAAAGGCATCGGCTGCCGCCGCCCCTGGGCCGGAACCAGAGCCAGCGCCGGCCAAGGGTCTAGTAATCTGTCCTAAGTGCCACAAGCAAGTGCCGGCGGAGTCGAATTTCTGCACCGAATGCGGCGCGGACCTGAGGCCGAGGAAACGCAAAGCTTGAACCGTGTCACCGAATCCGTTTATTAGCTTCCCTGTTTCGTCAAAGTAAACGACAGATAGCTGCCACTTGTGTAAGAGCGTTCGTAGGTAATGGTGTTTCCGCTCAGGGTCGCCTCAAAGTGCCAGGTCACGTAATCACCGGTGTCCTTCACATAGTAAGTGTAAGAGCCATCAAGCGTGCTCCCGTAAATATATCCGGAAACTGTCCCCGTGCACGAGGCGTAGCCCGCGACTTCGCCGGATTGATCCCAGCGGAGTTGGACGCCGGTTATGCTCATGGTCCCGGAAAAATAGTGGTCGCTGACGGAGGCGATCGTCCAGACCTGATCTCCGCCGTCATTATAGGTCCACGGTGTGTAACTATTTTTTCCGATAGCAGTGTAGGTGCCCGTCCATGTCCCAGTGATATCTGGTATCGGCGCACCCTCTGGGAAGAGCTCGTTGGCCTTGGCCAGCGCGGCCGCCAGCGTCGGCTTGGTCCGGTAGGTGCTGATGACCGGCGCCGCTTCGAGGATGGCCTCCTTGATTTCCCAACTTGTCAAGTCGGGACGTTCTGCGGCCAGCGCCGTGGCCAGGCAGGTGAACTGCGGGGCGGCGAACGAGGTGCCATTCAGGCCGCTTGGCATCTGCGCGTAGATGATGTCGTCCGGGTTCTCGCTGGTGTTGAAGCCGCGGATGCGTTCGTTATTGCCGTCCAAGCCGCCCGCGATGATCACGTGGCCCCAAGCGCTGGGGTATTTATCCTTCAGGACACCCAACTGCTTGGTGAGGTCGACTCCCATATTCCCGGCCGCGATGGATATCAGGACGTGGTCGAGGTAGGGCTGGCCCATGGTCTCCATGCCGTGGAGTATTTGCTCTAGGAACCGGAGTTCCCCCTCCTGAATATTGGCCACTTCGGGGGAGTCGGAGCCGTGCCGGTCGATGCCGTCATTCAAGCCACCCTTGTATCCGATTGAAAGGTTGATCGCCGTCACCCGGTCGGCGTCGGTGGCGTTTATCATGGCCAGGGCGATCGCGGGGACTATGGAACTTGAATTTATGTATCCCTCCCCCGTGCCCTGGGGCTGGTTATAAACGTCGACTTCGCTTTTGGACGCTCCGGCCGACCCTGAACAACTGGTCGAGATGTCGGAGACGGCCGCCCCGTGATCTTGCCCGTTGCCGGCGCCTGCGCCTGAGAAGCCGTCGTTAGTCCAAGCATCAATGATGACCACATCGCTGTCGAGGGCACCAGAGTCGTAGGCATCCCAGAACCAGCCGCTTGGCTGTTCGGCGTCCACGTAAGCGGTTCCCTCCTGGGCGAGTTCAACGGGAAAACAGGGAAAGACATCTTTTACAAAACTCTCGCTCAGCATGCTGCTGATGAAACCAGCTTCCCCTCCTTCAGCGACGCGGGCCCAGTAAATGCCGCAGATCGGCACTCCCATCACCAGCTCCCCGGCATGTGAGCTGACGGCGGCGGCCACTGTTGTCCGATCTATATCTTTCTTCACCAGCAAGACAACCAGACCGGCGTATGCGTCGGCGTCTGTTATCGTGACCCCGTCTTTGTTGACGTAAGTGATTTTCGTGATTGCTGGATAATCGCTTTCGTACAGGACCACCCTGTCGATTCTGTTGTCGAATGGGCGCGTCGACGTGGTGAGGGTTGACGTGCTAGTGGTGGTCGGCGGGGTTGTAGTCTGCGTCGTCGCGGTCGTGGGGTATGTCTGCCCCTCCATCGATGCCAGCGCGCCGGTGACGACCAAGGCTATGATCAGTATCGAGAGAATCCCGTACTTCAAAAAATTCCGGTTGGGTTTCTTATTTTCCCTCCCTGCTTTTGCCTCCCCTGCTGGAGTCTCGCGCGGCAGGGGGGCCTCGGGCTGCTTTGTGACTTTACTGGGAGCTGCTGGAGGATAGGCCTCCTTGGATTGGGCCGCCGGCGAAATTCCGGCCCGCGTCTTGACAAAGACTTGGGTGCCGCAATTTGGACAGAACTTCGCCCCGTCACGAACCTCGGCCCCGCACTCACGACAATACGACACGATAAGACTCCAGGGCTAAATCTGGCTCATAACGTATATAGATTAACCTCAACATCAGCGAAATCCAACTTCCCTCTTTAATTTATTGTCCTCAATCTGGATGTCGTAAATTCCACTGTGCCCACCGGGCTTTTGAGTGAAACTCCTTTATATTGACACGTATCTTTAAGGACACCATGATGGTGCACGTGCTAAAGAACTTTTAATATCGATTTCTAGAAAATTATTTTACGATATTTTTCAAGGGGCTAAGTCGAGAATATTCCTGAACGAGGAACCAGTACTCAAAGAGCCTTTTCTCCATCTCCCGGTAGTTCTCAAATTCGCGGCCAATCTGTTCCCAAAAGTTACCGTCATGACTCTTTCTCTTCAGGTGCAAGACCTCATGACAAACGATGTAACGAATAAGGTCCTTGGGCAGGCAGGCCAACAGGAAGTTGAAGCTCAGGTTCCCCTTGGCTGAACAGCTTGCCCATTTGGTCCTCTGTTTCCTGATGAAGATCCTGTTGAAATTAACTCCGAACTTTTGGCTGTACTCCAACGCTGCGAGTTCAACCTCGCTGAGAAGTCTTTCTTTCAAAATGGTCCTCAACCGTTTAACCTGTCGTCGCTCCTTGAGATTACATTCTACCGTGGTCCCACCAAAATCTATCTTCACCGCACCGTTTTCGCGAATCCGGAAAAAATTCCCGAAAACCAGCAAATCACGGCCGTTTCCCCCCAGCGCCTTGAACCCATCCAAGGCCCTTTGAATTTCCTCATATTTTCTTGATATCCATTCGATCTTTTTCTCAAGTAGCGGTGCTTCGTCCTTCCAGCTTTTGGGCAGGACCGCCAGCAGCCCCCCCGTCTTAAACTCCAGCCGCGGGTACTTCCCCCCCCTCCGCACCACCCGGTAGGGCACGTCTGTTCCGTTGACCCTTATGCTCCTACATCTCCTTGAGGCCCCTGATGATCTTCTCATAAACCTCATCCCTTTCCTTCAGCGGCAGCTTTTTTCTGAGGAATTTCCTAATCTCCCTGCCAACCTCCTTCAGCGCCGTTGGCTTCCGGTTCCATCCCTCGAACAGCATGCCGGATTTCTCCCAGTCTTTCCACAGGGCCCTGACCTCCTTCACCAGCTCCTCCGACCTGCCCAGTTTTTCCTCCAACGTCGTGAGCAGGAAGTACTCCCCCTCGGAAAAGCCAAGCTCCCTCTGTCTTTTTTCCAGAGACTGGATGTCGCTGACCGCCTCGGACAGCCTTTCGTAGGCCTCCTTCACGTCGATCTTCCTCTCCTTCCATTTCCTCACTATCAGTTCAACCTTCTTCGCTATCGGCTCGTAGATCACCTTCTGGGACCTGTCAACCAGGACATACTTGTTCAACGCGAAGACCATGTCATAAACTCTGTCCTCCAGGCTCGCGTGCGCCTTCTTGAGGTTGTTTAGATAGTCCACATCCAACTTCAGGACGGGAAATTCCTCCTTCATCTTTATCTCCAGCGTCCTGTGGATATCATCGAGGGTCCGGCTGAAGTATTTCCGGAAGTATTCCTCGACCTCCGGCTCCTCCTCCCTGGTCCCAGTCCACTTGAGGTAGAACTGATAGATGGCGGCCAGCCACTTGAGCCTCGCGATGCGGTCCTCCGGGACGTGCCTCGGCCCCAGAAATTCGTAGAGCTTAATCAGCTTCCTGTAGTTCATGAGGAACTTGTTCTCGGCATCGTGGTCGTGGAAGAGGAGCTTGACGGCCGACTTCAACGTCTCCCGGTCCGTCCTGCTCCGGTCAATTCCCTCAAAGATCTCCTCGGTTTCCTGCAGCAGGTCGTTGAACTTCTTCACCTCTTCGTCCAGCTTTACGGCGACGTACCTGATGTCCTGTTTCTGATAAATCGCCAGGGCCTTTTCAAATTCCCCAAGCACGCCGACGTAGTCGATTATCAATCCGGCTTCTTTCAAATCCCGGTAGGGCCGGTTCGTCCTGGCTATCGCCTGCAGCATCTTGTGCTCCTTGACGGGCTTGTCTAGGTACATGACCTCGAGAACCGGGGCGTCAAAGCCGGTGAGCAGCATGTCGGTGACGATCAGGATCTTGGGATACTCCTCCTCCTTGAACCTCCTGATGATCTCCCTCCTGACCTCGTCGATTTGCTTGTTCTGGAATTTCTCCCTCAGCTTCCGGTAGTAGTTGGAGATCATCTCCTCGTCGGTGTTGGGGTTGAAGGTCATCACCACCTCGGTGTATTCCGGCGGCAGAAACTTATCCAGCTTTTCCTTGTAGATGATGCAGGCCCTTCTGCTGGCGGCCACCACCATCCCCTTGAACTTGCCGTCGACGTTTTCCCGGAAGTGGCTCGCGATGTCCTCGGCTATGGTCTCAATTCTGCCCGGGTCCTCCAGGAAAACCAGCAGGTCGTTCAACCTTCTGCTTATCCTCCGCTCAACCCTCTCCCGGAAGTCCTCGGGTATCTCCTCCAGCTCCTGCGCCAGAAATTCCTCGAGGCGCTTCTTATCCAAACCCACCTTCTTCTCCATCCTGGTCTGAAAGACTATGGGAAGGGTGAACCCGTCCCTGATGGAGTCCTCGATGAAGTACTTGTGGATGTAGAGCTCGCCCTGCTCGGGGTAGCTGAAGGTGAGGTAGGTGTCCCTTTTCTTCTTGGCGATCGGCGTCCCGGTGAAGGCGAAGAAGAAGGCCTTTTTCAGGATGGTCCTCATCTGCTCGGCAAGCTTTCCGTACTGCGTGCGGTGGCCCTCATCTATTATCGCGATCACGTTTCTCCTGTTGGAGATCACCTCCTCGGAATCCTTGGCGAACTTCAGCCCGGAGAGTTCCTCCTCCCGGAACTTGTGAATGAGCGTGATGAAGATCCCCCTCTTGCCGCGGCCCTCATCGTGCGTCAGGACCTCCTTCAGGTTTTCCACCGAGGAGATGACCTCGGGGCCGGCTATTCCCAGGTCCAGGCAGGAGAACTCGGTTTTCAGCTGCTCCTCCAGCTCGTCGCGGTCAACAATGAGAAAAATGGTCGGGTTCTCCAGCCGCGGCTGCCTGTAGAGCTTGTAGGTGGCGAAGATCATGGCCAAGGTCTTCCCGGAGCCCTGCCAGTGCCAGACCAGTCCCGAGTTCTTTTCCTCCTTTCCCTCCAGATTTTTCATCACGCGGCTGTAGATGAGGTTGGTCGCCTGGTACTGCATAAACCGGGGCAGGACCTTGGTGGACAGCCCATGCTCCTCCCTGGCGAAGGTGAAATTAACGATGAGGTCCACCAACGTGGATCTCCTGAGCATCTCAAGGGTCGCGTCCAGCTCGTCCTCGAAGCCCTCCTCCCTCCAGAGGGAACAGCTCACCTCCCTCTGGCCCAGCACGTTGGGGAAGTACCTCGCGGTGACCTCGGCCGCGATGCTGAACTGAACGTACTTGAACAGCTCCGGGACGGTGTTCTCGTAACCCTTCACCTGCCTGTATGCCGCTTCCCAGCTGGCGCCCGGCTCGGTGGGGTTCTTGCACTCGATGACGACGAGAGGGATCCCGTTGACGTAGAGGACGATGTCGGGCCTTATCACCCCGAGCGAGCTCTCGAAACGCACTTGGTTGCTGACCACGAAATTGTTGTTTTCGAGGTTCTCCTGGTCCAGCAGGCTGATGTACTTCAGCTCCCGCGTCTTCTCCAGCTTTATGGCTATCCCCTGCTTCAGGAACCTGAGGATGTGCTTGGAGCCCTCAAAGCTCGCCGGCTTGCTTCTCAGCTCGGCCAAGATTCGGTTTACATCGCCCTCGGAGAGATCTAGGTTTTCGTTTATCCTCTTCAATGCTTTAACAAAATCGCCGATGAGCAGGGGCTCGGAATAGTCCTCCCGCTCCAGTTGCTCTCCCGGGACGTGCTTCCATCCCTCTTCCTTCAGTTTTTCGATGATATAATCTTCAACCGTTGCTTTTTCTGTGAAAAGCGGCGCACTAACCACCATCCATCAGCTTTTGCTCAACCAGCTTAAGCCTGCCCTCTTTTTTGAGCCTACTTAAAAAGTCCGAGTCGGTCATAAAACAGCTCGGCCCCCTTTATGATCACGTGGTTCCTTTCAATTTTTTTACCGAGCGGGCTTTCGGCGCTGAACTTACCCAACTTCACGCTGAGCTTGGAGTCCAGAGATTCCAGCTCGCTTTTGAGCTTTCTGTCCTCAGATTCGACAAAGATGTCGATGTCGCTTTCCTCGTCGGCCGTGCCGCCAGCGTGACTTCCAAAGAGGAGGGCCAAGTTTACCCGCGGATCCTTTTGAATGTGCTCGACTATCGGCCTCAGCCTAGGATATTCCTCGATGGTCCGACTCAGTTTGTAAAGCTCCGCCGCCAAGATGAAGTTTCTGGCCTCTGGCGTTTTCTTCAAGAAGAAGACCTTGTTTCTGCCCTCCACCCTGCAGTCGAGCACATTCCCATTCATAAGTTCCTTCAGCTTTCTGGAGACCGTCATGTGATTCACATTCAGGCGCTTGGCGAGCGCCCTAGCGTGAAGCCCATCGCGCAGAAGAAACAGCACCATCTCATTGGATAAATTTTGTTCCACATGTAACAGTTTAGTTCCATCGTTTATCAACCCTCTCCCCGGCCGTTCCTCCGACCTGATTCTCGCCAAAAGTCTTCCGATCATGGGTCCTTCAGCAACAAAAATAAACACCATCAACCAGCCCCGATTTCCTTCAGCCAGCAGCAGTGCTTGTACTTCTTCCCCGAGCCGCAGGGACAGGGGTCGTTTCTGCCGACCTTTTTTCTTTGAGCAGGATTTGCCCGCTTGAAGTTCTCCAGCCATTCCTCCATTTCCCTCTCATATTCCTCCGGATCCTCGAGGTACTCTATGGCGTCGACCACTTCGATCCTTTCCTGCTTGGAGAGGTCAAGTGCCAGTAATCTCTTCAACAGCGGCACGGCCTCTTTCCTCCCCTGCACGCCGAAATCATAGACAAACAATTCCAGGTAAAACCAACCGCGGTATTTCTCTGGATTGGCGAGATAATCCTCGATCGTCTCCACCATAAACGAGAAAACCCTTTCGTCCTTGATCTCCGTCAAGGCGCTGACTAAATATACAAAGTACCTCTTTTTCTCAAAATCTGCTTTCACCTCCTTTAACAACGGATCCACGGCTGGCTCCCCTATCGCGGTGAGCGCCCTCATGGCATCCTCGCAGCTCTCCCAGTAATCATCGGCATCCTCGTTTTTCCTGATGAACTCGATCAGAAAGGGGATGGACTTGGGGCTCCTGATCTCCTTCAGGATCTCAAGGGCAAACAGGCAGCTCCAGGTTTCCTCGCGAAGCAGCAGCGCGTGGAGACGGTCGAGAGCGGCCTCGCCATGCTGGATGAGCTTCTGCATCACCGGCTCAAGTTTCTTTTTCACCCCTTCGTAATTCATTTTATAGCCCTCAGGGTTATCAAATCGTTTCAGTTCCTCGATCAGCTGGTCAATATCGTTCATAGGGTTTACCTCCGTCTTTCACCTCATTTTTCCATCCTCGATTCCGCCGCGGCCCTTTTTTCGCGAGCGGGCAAGCCGTCCATCGAACCCCTCTTGATCCGGTCTGGTTTTCCTCGCGTTTCCTTTTGAGTCCGAGCTTCTGTCAAAAGTTGGGAGGGCTCAGCGTCCCCTCGAACTGAAATTTTTAAATAATTTGTAACACTACAAACCGTTTGCGGGTAAGACCCAAAAGCCAGTGTACCCTGAGGTGCACATTCCAGTGCTTTTGGGGTCCGCATTTTTTCCAAATTACTGAACAAGGTAAAACTATCCTTAAGGCCTATGTACATATGGCAAGCCACTTTAATCCGCCTCTGCCTTAACTCTTCTTTTACCCGTAAGCAAATCATTCATCAAACCACGTTTGATCCGGTCAAGTTTTTCCCTCCGTTTCCTTTCGAATTCTAGCTTTTTATCAACGGTGGAAAGTATTTCAGCAATTTTTTGTTGTTCTCGAAGAGATGGAATCGGGACTTTTATTTTACTAACAATAGATAAATTCAAACCGCTTCTATCAAAATGCCCTGTTAAGTTTCTTATTTCTAAATACCTATTCGATAAATTGTAATGCAAAAATTCTGAAATAACTTCAGAATCTGGTATCATTATGGCCACAGATTGGCTACACGCCATAGCTGCTTTTATAATAGCGGTTCTACCTCGTGTTAAACCACGTCCTGATAATGCGATGGCTACTCCTCCAGCAGGATATATTTTTGCATTTGAATTCTCTACGCCCAATTTTGTAATTGTTTCTTCAGTATCGTAAATATAAAGGCCTTTTATATCACCAGATTTTAACCATTTTATATCACCGCCAAAATACTCCGGGTGCCTTGTATCTGGCGTCCCACCAGTTACAACTTTGCAAATTTCTCCTATTTTCTTTATAGCCCAATCTTTCGGAATCCTCCCGATCTCGGTGTCCTTGAACTCCCTGTGCCCTATCCCCTTGGTCAGCAGCTCCTGCATCAGGCCCCGCTTCAGCCGCTCGGTCCTGGCTATGGCCTCGTCGACCTTCTGGATGGCCTCGTCGACCGTGCTCAGGATCTCGGCTATCTTGCGCTGCTCGGGGAGGGGTGGGAGAGGGATCAGGAGAGATTTTAAAAATGGCAAGTTTATGTTTTTCAAAGTACTTCCTTGAGCTTTTTGTAGATGTTTCCAATAAAATGGAGATTGAAAGAAATAATGAACAAATTTTGAGTCAACTGTTGATTTCAGTCTTATTTTAATTAAATATGATCCAAAAATCACGTTATCAAAATTCCTATCTATGAGAGCAGATACACCTACTGTTCCCGCTCTTGCTACAATCAGCTCCCCCTTCTTGAGAAGATATTTTGTTAAATTTTCTCTTCTTTCAGTAATTTCGCAAAAAGGAAGTGTTTCATAATCTACAGAATATTCCTTAATGTCCGTTGTTCTCAACATTTTTATTCCAGTATTTTTATCAACAGCTTTCGCCGTTATACCATAAAAAAGCTCTTCGCTGACTTCTTTAAGCCTAACAACCTCCCAATCCTTCGGAATCCTCCCGATCTCTGTGTCCTTGAACTCATTCACTTTCTTCACCTTTCAGCTTTACTTTTAAGATCAGGTCATTGTTGTTTTCTTGTAGATCTAAATCCACCATATCTTGGATCCGGTTACAAAGTTCATCTTCTATTTTCATTTTTACATGTTTCTGTAGTGAATATTTTATTACCTCATCTTCTTCAAGGAACATTCTAAACTTTTTGACAACCGGTAATTGAAACTCTTCAAAATTTTTAACAGACATCTTCTTTACGAGAAACTCTCTTTTGAGTTTATTCGTGATTTCTGTAAGAATCATTTTTGAGAGAGTTGAATTTGCTTCGTATTGTGAGCGATCGTCTCTAAACTTTTCAGTTTTTATAATTTTTATGCCATCATTTTTCTTGACCATCAAGAGTTGTGGCTCCAATTTCCTCTTACCCAACTTGTTTTTCCAGACCTGAATCCACTTTTTTAAACTCAAGATTGGCAGATGCTGATCTAGCACGTATATGGTTTCATCAAGTTTCACTGCCGCTGCAACATGCCCCGGTATTTCAACAAAGTAAAGCTTACCATTTGGATACAGATTTAAAAGCAAGCTCATCGTTAGTTTAGCGTAATCTCTACAGATTGAGAGTCGATATCTCAATATTTTTTCCATCGGAAGACTTGACATAAAAATATCGTTAACTACAAATTCTGGAATCGTTCTTTTTATGTTGTTATATTTCATCTTAAGATATAAAATTATAGAAAAGCAAGTTCCAATGCAGAACCCCACAAGGATATAATACACAAACATTTTTTCTAACAACAATATAATTTCTGCGACTACCAGACCTACCAATGGCACTAATAACATTAAGGGGATTAACCACCGATCGTCCCAGAATTTCAAATTTCTGTCTTCCCATTCCAGAATATTAGTTAGGGTTTCTGCATCGTTTCTTCCTTTCAACCTTTTCGCCAAACTCCTGACTTCGGGATTCTCTACCTCTTCATTTTTTGGCAAAAACGAATTATGGCCCTCTTTCATCTTTAGCCCTCATTTACCATTTCCATTTGCTTCGTGGAATCGTAAGCTCTGAATGAAATAATTAGTTGGTCTGTGTTGTAGTAGGGATCTTCCTCTCTTTCCATTTTCCAGACAAGCAAACGAGCGACTTGGGAATCGTCTTCAAACAAGAAGGTGGAGTCAGATGTGTTGTTTTTCTTCAGGGCGTCCAAAACTATCTTAACAACGTTATCGACGTCTTGGTGCCTGAATCTATATTTGTTCATTTTTACAACAATGGCCAAATCCATCGGGTTCTTTCTAAATTTTTCAAACCACGGATTTCTCATCCACCCCTCAAGATTGACTTTGATACTTTTAGTAATCTCTTTTTTGTCTACCCTTTTCCCGCTTTTTATCGTTATTAAATCTGAAAACATTCCAACTGAATCTTTCAGCTTCCAAATAGCACCTTTCGCTATTCTGCCCGTCTGAGCGCTTTGGAAGGCCTTTGTAGGAAACTTGATTTTTTGACATGCTCCCTTTGTTATTCTCTCATTCATACGTGCCCACCGTCCATAAACTCGAATGAAACAATATGATGGAATAAGGATACTTGATGCTGTCTTAACAAGTCTAAAAAACTAGAAAAGGAACCATAGCTAAACATTCTCAGGCCTCCCCAGTTCGAGTCGTTTCTGAGGCTTTCCCGATTTCTGTGGAGTTTTAGCCAAGGTATGGTGCGTGGCTCTCCCCGTTTTTTCGTATGTGATCCTTTCCAGTAATGCTTTCCTTTCGAAGCAAGCACCAAAATAAAAAAGCTTATATCTGGTTATACGGGTGTATAGTATGGTGGGTAAGTCCAAGCCAGCTACGTGTACCGGATGGTGCACTTCACGACTGGCTTGGGGCCACTCTTTACTTACTGCCACAGGATCATCTCTTCTTTGTTGACGATTTTATTCTCTATGATTTTGAAATAACTCTCATCGCCAGAATTGAATTTTCTATTGATGCTCCAAACGATAAAATCTACCACCTGTAACTCCATCGTTGAATACGACGATGAATGGTAAATCTCTATTTCCAATTTACCTGGCGACGCGGCCAGTTTTCTCCCGATGTAATTGTCGAAATCCGTACGAAACAATGTGTTCGTGTGTTTCTTGTCCACAGTTATAATCAATTTTCCAGCACTGACATTTAAACGATCAACAAGCTTCCCGCAGATGTAATTGTAAAGTTTGTCCTTCACCTCGTACAAGTAATCGAATATCTTGGACTTTTCGACGACTATCGCGTAAATTTCACAATTTGCAGACCGAACTTGATTTAACACATATTCCCTTATTTCTCTGTTCGAGTTGTTCGCCTTGATTTCCGGAAGCTGCCTAAGCTTCTTCTTGAGTTTTCTTTCCCTAAGCCGCTTCATTATCCTGGAAAGGATTTTTGGCTGGCCGACAAGAACTGCTGCGACGGCAAAATATTTCGAGCCGTATTTTCCCAAGTCGCCGCTTTCATCGATATAGACATATTTAACCCAGTTCACTCGCACAACTCCTAGAAAACCCACGGCTCGAATGGAAACCTGAAATAAAACTGTTTGAAACTGCCCCTTTCATCTTATCTCCTTTAGGTAGTTCTCAATCCGGCCCTCGATCTCCGATATCTCCATCTCCACTTTGCGGATCTCCTCCCACTCCCTTTGAACATCAATCTCCTCGGCCTTCTCCTCCGGAAAGACGTAGAGCGTGACGTTGAGGTTGTAATCATTTTCCTTAATTTCCTCCAGAGAAACGACCCTGGTAAAGCCATCGACGTCTTTAAAACTTCTGTAAGCCTCCGCGATCTTCCTGATGTGCCCGTCCCCCAGCCTGTTCAGCTTTCTGACCTCGGGATGCTGCTCGTACTCCGCGCTGGCGTTTATGAACAAGATCTTGCCCCGCCTCTCAGCCGGCTTGTGCCTGTTGAAGATCAGAATTGCCCCCGGCGCCCCGGTGTTGTAAAAGAGCTTCTCGGGAAGTAGTATCACGCACTCCAGCAAATCATCCTTCAAAACTCCCTCCCTGATGCTCCTCTCCTTCCCTCCCCTGAAGAGGCAGCCGTTGTCTATCACCACGCCCACTCTCCCATTCCCTCCGTCGGCCGAGGCGAGCATGTGCTGGATCCAGGCCCAATCCGCCGACTGGTTCGGGACGAAGCCATAGCTGTAGCGCTGCTTCCAGAACTCCCCCTTCTTCAGCACCTCCTCGCCGTAGCCATCCTGATTCCAGGGAGGATTGGCGATCACGACGTTGAACTTCCTCAGGGCATTTCCCTCCTTGAACTTGGGATAGAGCAGGGTGTCGCCCAGAGCCAGTTCAACATCCCTGATGTCGTGGATGTAGAGGTTCATCTTGCAGAGGGCATGGGTGGTCGGGTTGGCCTCCTGCCCGTACAAAGACAGCTTCCTGGCCTCCGCCTTGCCCTGTTTCTCCTTAACGTGATCATAAGAGATGATCAGCATGCCCCCGGAACCGCAGGCCGGGTCGTAAACCGACTCCCCCGGCTTGGGATTCAGGATCTCCACCAGCAGCTTGATGACCTCCCGCGGGGTGTAGACCTCACCCTCCTTGGCCTTCTGCGGGGCAAAGTAGCGCAGGACCCACTCATACGCGTCGCCAAGGATATCGGGCGAGACCCGGTGCAGCCTCCTGGAGCTGAAGAGTTCCACCAGCTGCCTCAGGATCTCGGTGTTCTCGGTGCTCGTGGCAAACTGGATGAAGTCGGCCCTGTCGACGATGTCCTTGAGTTCGGGGTTCCTCTCGGCCAAGGTCTTCAAACACTCCGACAGCCGCTGAGGCAACTTATTGACATCTTTGCGGATGTTGTCCCAGAGGAACTCGTCGGGAAGGTCAAAATCGTGATAGACGCTGCTCTTGGCCTCCTCCCTCGCCTCCTCCTCGCTCAGCCCGTCCTTGAGGGCCTCCCGGTAGGCCTCCTCAAACTCCAGCTCCCACTTGTCGCTGATCCGCTTCAGAAAGAGAAGGATCAGAATGAACTTGTAATCGACCCTCGTCCTGATGAGGTCAGCCGCCTTCTTCAGCAGCCCCTCGAGGCTCTCCCGGGTCAGCCCCTCCGTCTCCAAGCCCTCCATCAGAACCTCTTTGGTGCTTTTGAGCTTGTATAACTTCTTCCTTGCGTCGGCAGGGTCCGGGCGGATTTCAACCCAGCCGGCCTTCCTCAGCTGGGAAAGAACCACGTTGATGCTCTTCTCATCGTCCCTCAGCACGTCGGCGGCTTCCAAGCGGGTGAAGGGCCTGTCCTCGAAGGCTTTCCAGAGGGCAGAACGACGCCTCTCCAGCCACTTTTCCAGCCCGGCCTTGGTCATCTACTCGGAATCATTTCCATCCCGAGATATATAAGCTATTTTATTTTTACTTATTCGATAAGGAGAGCTATCTTATCACGCCCAGGGCCCTCAGGCTGGTGTAACCGCCGTCACCGATGATCACGTGGTCCTGTAACCGGACCCCGATCAACCTGCCGATCCTGGCAAGCTTTCTGGTAACCTCGACATCTGTGTCGCTAGGGTAGGGGCTCCCGCTGGGGTGGTTGTGAACCAGCACCACCGAAGCGGCCGAGTTCCTGAGCGCCGCTTCGAAAACTTCTCTCGGTCGAAGCAAGGCGATGTCAACTTCCCCATTGGCTATCGTCTCGAAGTTGATCACCCTGTTTTGAGAATCTAGCGAGACCAGCCTCACCTCCTCGCGCTCCCCCCTCATCTCCCTCCCGATCAGATCGTAGACATCGCGGGGGCCTCGGATGTAGACCTGCCCACCATCCTGGTTCATTTTCCCGGCTGGGCTTTGGAGCGCGGTTGCTTAAAAAAGGTTAAATGATTGCTCAGCATCTTACAAATGAGCTGTTGAGATGAAGATCCTCGTCGCCTACTACTCCCGGACCGGAACTACCCGAACCGTCGGT
>Ga0078972_1001135_pt1 | contig 103792 bp, 74 predicted proteins | sample YelNatPaOPGAMG01_FD_67568 | JGI IMG/M metagenome (GOLD analysis project Ga0078972, IMG submission 67568) | Hot spring thermophilic microbial communities from Obsidian Pool, Yellowstone National Park, USA - OP-RAMG-01 (SPADES assembly) (version 2) | ecosystem: Environmental > Aquatic > Thermal... | reverse complement strand
CATTATTTCCGTGTCCCCCATTCTCCGCGTTACAGTTTCACTCCACATAATCCTCCCACAACAACCGGCCAACGCGGAACTCCAATTTAAACCCCATGCGGTCGTAAAGTTTCCAGCTGGCTTCGTTATCGCGCAGCACCTGAATCTCCACCGAATGCACCCCTTGTTCCCGCAGCCAGTTTAACGCCAAACGCGAGAGTCTATCGCCGATCCCCAAGCGGCGTGCTTCTGGCTCTATCCACATATCGCTGAGCTCGCCCACCATCACACCGCCCATGTGTGCCGGCACACGCTTGATGCGGCTTAACATGAAACCAACCACTTTCCCATCGATTTCTGCGACATCCACACGGCTGAATTTCCCCAGCGTTCGGCGGAACGAATCCAGCCAGACTTCGCCAACATTTTCGGGATGAGGCAAGCGATACCCCACCTGATAGAAAAATTCGTTCAACTTACGGTAATACTCTTTTAAAACCGGGAAATCTTCCTCGGTAGCAAGCCGATAGGTTACATTGGGGTACGAATCAGCACACATCAGACAATCTCCTTCATTGCGGGGGGCCATTTTGCCGGGTCAAAACCAAACTGTGCCAGGAAAGCAAAAGCGATCCGCTCCAACCCGAAAGCGACACAACCAGTATGAGTGGGTGAGCCATCTGGGAGGGTTATGTTCAAATGCCGGCCGAAGAAATCCTGGTGATAATTATATGAACCCACTGCTAAGGTACTCTCTTTGAAAGGCAAACGGGCGCGGATTTCATACTTAAGCTGAAAGGCAGACTGAAAGGCGGCTTGCTTGCGAAATTCCCCGATGAAGAAGGGGTCATTGGCGCTTTCCACCCGATATGCCATTCCAATCTCTTCAAACACTTTCTGCATGCGTTGCCGGGCGATCTCGCGGTTTTCGAGGACAAACTCTTTTTGCCCGACAAAGATGACCTCGCGCATGGTGAAATTCCACAGACGCTCTAGCGAGGTCAGGTTGGATGATTCATAACGGAAACAATTTCCCACCGCGGTCGCGACTACTTTTCCATTGGGCAGCGGTTTATCCGCTAAGGCGAAATAGAGGTGATAACAGACCGCCGGCGATAACAACGCTTCAATTTGGGCAAAGCGTTCCATCGGCACAGTCAGATTCCCATGCTCATCACAAGCGGCTTGTTGCGCAAATTGATCAATATTATCCAGCTCGCTGTGCAAATGTGTGGCAAACGATAAGGAGTGGGGAAAAGCGCGGAAATAGCCCACCCGTTCCATATAGCGGGCGGGGATCAAAGTCGGAAACCGATATGGTTGTGCAGTAAACGAATCGGCTAAGTCAACAAATCGTTCCTCGAACCATGCAATCAATCGGGTGAGCAAAGGTCCAAGCACATAAACACCCGCAGCCTCTTGACTTATTTCCCCGCGCCGAAATAATTCTGGCATGGGGTCTTCTCGATATGGCACCGGCCGTTCCAGGAAATCCTCTAATACCTGTACTTTTGGCTTGAACGCCCCTTGCACCATGCTGGTGATCACGCGCTGCACTTTACCCTCAATGATCTTTTTTTCTTCTTCGGCAACCGCATCCGTTAATGTGAGCTGGATATCATCGCCGCTGGGCACAATCGTTGCGGTGCGGATTCTCTCATCGACATATGCTAATTTTGACTGTACTTCGCCAACCAAATAATCTGGAATGGTTAATACAGGTGCGAAATGAAATTGGGTTGAAGGGGTCATTCTATGCTTCCTGATGGTTATTTTCCAAGTAAGCGCGTATCGCTTCCACACTAGTCAATGCAGCAATCGTCTCTGCATTGATTTCAATACCAAAAAACTCTTCCAAACGCATCATTACTTCCATGTGTCCCATGGAATCCCACTGTGGGATATCCCCAAAAGACAAGTCTGCGGTGATGGTTTCGGGTGCAACCTGCAACGCAAGCGCTAATGCCTCTTGGATGCGCTGATGAAGGGAGTTTGTTGCTGCCGTATCATTCATGATCAGACTCCAAAATAAATTTTATGGTATGTAATCATACCGCAGTTTACCAGATATCGTTTGGAAATTGCTTCGGTTTAAGACCATTCGTACAACAAGGGTTTCGACAGGCTCAACCAACGGTAGTGCGGGGGTTGAGTAGCGTTCACTGGGTATCGAAACCAATACCGTTCAGCGCTTTACCTTAATCACCCCCACACTCTGATACTGCGGATCCCAAACACCCCAAGGCATGCCATTATTCCCCGAACGGAAATAAAACCGAGCCAGGTTTTCCTTCAATTCGTTACAATTGCGCAGCTGCTCAAACAGCTCATCATATTGGTCATAATTCGATGGGACATCCTCGGGTAAATCAAAAGCATCACGGAGCGTTTTCTCGCTATAACACCAACCCTGTGAAGGCTCATGGAACCAATCTTTATCCCTGGCAGCTCCTAAGGTAGCAAGTAAGAACCCTCCCTGCTTGAGGACGCGCATTAATTCCTGGACGACGCTTGGCAATTCTTGGGGGGGATTGTGTTCTAATGCAGAGAGAGCCACCACTGCATCCAAAGATGCATCGGCAATGTCCTGTAGCTGACGCAAATCCTGATTATAAATCCACACCATACCTTGGGATTTGTTATTGAGCGAAGGAGCAGCGCGCCAGGAACCCTGTACCATTTGGCGGGCGGCGCCTAAACGCGTCTTCATCGGAGCAGGGTTTAGAAGGACTTGCCCAAGTGCGGTAATAGGCGAAGCAAGATCATCAGCGCGCAGCCCCCGAACCTTCACCCAACGTCGAAAGCGCCAGGGTAAATTAGCGCGGCTTCCCCGATCCACACTATAAACCACTGCGCCTTTATTCGCCAGATACCATTGCAGTACGCCAGTCCCTGCACCGGCATCCATGATCTTTTTCCCGCGCACCTCGCCCAGCCAGGAAATCATCCAGGTCAAATCGAGCAGATAATGCCAACCAAATTCCAAACCTAATCTTTTCGCTAATTGCTTTAGATCTTCTACAAGCGGGCGATGACGATTCAATAAATCCACAGAGAGTATTTCAATCCGCTCCATACACCTTCCATTCTTCTTCTTCGGGTAGTTGGAATTCTGCTCCCTCCAGGATTCCTTTAAGAATGGTTCGCACCGTCAATGAGTTATCGGCTAACAACGCTTGCCAGTTAAAATTCTTCAATTGAACAAAGCCGGGGCGCGGTCCCACTTGCAGGAACCTTCCAAACGGCAATGAGACGCGATAAAGCTGGTAATAAAGAAATCGGCGGGCATTGCGGCGGAAAGATTGCGGGAACTCAATCTCTTCTACTTCCAATAATGCCTCTGCCAGTTCATCAAAATCTTCTAGTGACTTCGGGAATAATACCGTTGGATATTGGGTGTAACGGGCTTTTCCGCCACATAATACCAGCACTGACATTAATGCCGCCTCCAAACCAATGGAGGAGTTATATACCATTAGAAATTTGGATCGTTGAATGAGCTCATAAGAACTAACATATTCCTGGGAATCGATGAAAATTACATTGCATAACTTATTTACCCCATTCGCTATCACCCAATCGCGCACGCTCTCCCGTGACTGCTTGGCGGTGCCGGGGCGCATCTCATCGGGGTGAGCACGCAGAATAAATAACGTCTCGGGATGCGCACGAATAATTTCCAGCAGGTGATCAAGCCAATGAAACATGTGACGGAAAAGGACATTCGCATGTACTTGACTGGTGTCATAGATGACATTGGTGAAAATCGGGACGATTTGTTTGAACTGGGCGGCGCGTTGATTAAACTCTGCGCTTAACCCTTGAATTTGCGGCCAGAACTGAATCCCCGCCATGGTGAATTTTCCTTGAAAACGCTTTTCGAGATAGGCGTCTAAACGAGCGTTCTGACGGTCGTTAAGTTCAAAGTCTTTTGGGATGGGTATTGGATACGCGGTTGCCTCTCCGTCGGTGAAAAATGCCGAAAAGGGTTGAAACCCCACTTCTTGGGTAATTACCCGCACCCCTTTTTGTAATGCTACCCAGCGCGCTGTCGCCTCTGGATACATGATGCCATTAAAAATGACACAAACTTGCGGTCGCTCTTTTTGGAGCAACTCGTGAAATTGCAAAGCAATGTTGTAAGCCGATAAAATGTATTGACGGAAAAGGTAACGAGTCGGTTCATCATCCGGCAAATGATAACGGCGCAATGCCCAGCGCAGGGAAGGCAAAACCAGGCTTCCTAAAGGAATGGTTTCCGATAACCCAAATTCCTCCCCGCTAAAATGCACCTCTGCCAACTCCGACACGCTTAAGTTTTCGAGTTCTTTAACTAAAAGCGGGTCAGATTGAAATTGAAACCAGCGCGTTTCAAATGCACGCGCCAAACGCCGTGTTTGAGCGATGCACTGTTCGCACGGTGGATGGCGGGTATAATCATCCCGATTCGTGCCCAAGACACAATGGCTCATCCCAGACTGGCAAGCGAAATAAATCACCTGCGCTCCTGCCAAACGCAAACCCCAGCCAGTTAAGATTGTGAATGCAGCGTTCTGGCTTAAGCCGCTTAACCGCGAGGACGCATTAAATACCACCACCCTGGTTGGGTTTTCCAGGCGGGGCGCATGGCGGCGGACTTGATCAGATATATTCTTAATGCGCTGCTGGTTTTGCCAAGCCGCCCAGCGCATGGATAGCCGGGTTAGAAATGTTTGTTTTGCCATAACAATGTGAATTTGTTTCTATTACCAGTTTACCGCAAAATGGCGTTCAAAACAAAAGGATGCAAGCAGGAGATGGCTTCACTTCGTTCGCCATGACAGGCGCTACCGGGGAGTCGCCCTTCCAAGCGAATGTCAGGTTATCAAATCAACCCGAACTCAGCCAGCTTGTCCTTCGTCTCCTCTGTGCTGACATGATGAATGCCGTGCAGGCCAAGGCTTTCTGCCACCTGAACGAACATCAAGCGATCATCAATGAAAACTGTTTCAGATGGCTCTGCTTGAACGACCGCTTGGGCAAGGCGGAAGATATCCAAATCAGGCTTTCGGAAATGGACAAAACAAGAGATGATAAACGCGTCAAAAATATCCTTCAGATGGAATTTTTGGATCCGGTACTGAGCCAGCTCATACCCCTCATTGCTGACCGCTACAATCTTCAACCCATATTTCCTTTTCAGCCCTCGCACGAGGTCCAGCATATCTTGATAGGGCTGCGAACGGCTAAATACGAATGCTTTGAAATCATCCCTTGAAAATGGACGTGATTGGTAAAATACCACCCGCTCGAGATATTCATCGAGGCTGATTTTTCCGGACTCGAAGGTATCGAAAATTAAATGATGGCGCTCGTCCATTTCCTGATAATCGAGATGAAAGATCTCTACTGCCAGTTGACGAGCTTGCCGATCCCACCCATTGGTCAATAAAACACCCCCAATATCTAAAAAGAGTGTGCGAATAGAACCAGAGGTCATGGCTTATCCTTTCCCTTGCGGATCATGGCTTTGACGAGTTTTTTGGTAATAACGGATGAGAGCATTGGTGGATGAATCGTGCGCCAATTCCTTTTCTTCCTGCAATTGTGGGAAGATCTGCTGAGCCAAAGCCTTGCCCAATTCAACCCCCCACTGATCGAAAGAATTGATACCCCAAATGACCCCTTGGGTAAAAACGCTATGTTCATAGAGGGCAATCAGTTTCCCTAAAGTTTCCGGTGTAAGCCGCTCTGCAAATATCATCGTTGAGGGACGATTCCCTGCAAAAGTCCGATGTGGAATTAACCACTCAGGCGTTCCTTCCGCCCGAACTTCCGCTGCGGTTTTCCCGAACGCTAACGCTTTGCCTTGGGCAATGACATTGGCAATCAATAAATCATGGTGATCCCCGATAGGATTAAGCGGCTGGCAAAAAGCGATGAAATCACAAGGCACCAGTTTTGTCCCTTGATGGAGGAGTTGAAAGAAAGAGTGTTGACCATTCGTGCCTGGTTCACCCCAGTAAATAGGACCGGTCTGATAATTCACCACGTCGCCATCTAATGTAACCCCTTTGCCATTACTTTCCATTGTCAGTTGTTGCAGATAGGCTGGAAAGCGATGCAAATAGTATTCATACGGCAACACAGCAATCGTCTCTGAACCGAAAAAATTATTGTACCAAACCGCCAATAGACCCATGATTACTGGCAGATTTCGTTCAAGGGGAGCGGTACGGAAATGCTCGTCCATTTCATGAAATCCATCTAGCATTGCCCGAAAGTGATCAGCCCCGATGGCGATCATCAAGGATAAACCGATCGCCGAATCGATGGAAAAACGGCCTCCAACCCAATCCCAAAACCCAAACATATTGGTTGTATCAATTCCAAATTTTGCCACCTCCCTTTCATTTGTAGATACCGCCACAAAATGTTTCGCGATCGCCTTCTCACTCCCTAATCGTTCCACAAGCCAAGCCCGGGCAGTACGAGCGTTGGTCATTGTCTCTAATGTTGTGAAAGATTTGGAGGAAATGATAAAAAGCGTTTCTGCTGGGTCAAGATCACGAGTTACTTCTACGAAATCCGTGCCATCCACATTCGAGATAAAGCGAAAACACATATCACGGCGACTATAAAACTTCAACGCCTCGTATGCCATGACAGGACCGAGGTCTGACCCTCCAATACCGATATTGACTACATTTTTTATCGGTTTTCCTGTATATCCTTTCCACGCGCCGCTGCGTACCCTTTCTGAAAACTGAGCCATTTTGTCAAGCACCGCATGGACTTGGGCGACCACATCTTCCCCATCTACAAAGATATGTGCATCACGAGGAGCCCGCAAAGCAACATGCAGTACTGAACGCTTCTCGGTCACATTTATTGGGTCACCGCGAAACATCGCTGCCCGGCGCTCCTCTAACCCACGCTGCCGTGCTAACTCAACTAACAAGCGCAAAGTCTCCTCAGTGATGCGCTGTTTGGAAAAATCAACATACAGCCCAACTGCTTGGAACGAAAAGCGCTTTCCCCGTTCTGGGTCTAGCTGGAATAAGTCGCGCAAATGCAGGTCTTTAATCTGCTGATAATGCTGTTGTAATTCTTTCCAAATTGCTAATTGAGTTAAAGAGACTGACATTTTTTCTCCTTATTCCCTTTAGTGAACACCTCATCCATTTTATAGCAAGGTTTATTCAGGGGCTACAGCGGATATTCCTAAAGCGGGGGCATAGCAGCGGTTTACGTATTCTTTCACCATCCGACGGGTACAAAAAGACGGCGCAATACTTTTAATGGATTCTTTCATCACCTTCACAAACCCATGCGGTACGCTGTCATCCGAACGTTCGTAATAAAGTGGGATCACTTTTTCTTCAAGGAGCTGGTAAAGGGCAGCAGCATCGGCAGCATTGCGGTCACCAGGGATAGCCTCGCCGCCAAACCCCCATCCATTTTCCCCATTGAAGCCTTCTATCCACCAGCCATCTAAAATGGAAAGATTAGGAGTGCCATTTACCGCGGCTTTCATACCGCTCGTCCCACTTGCTTCAAGGGGCGGGAATGGGTTATTTAACCATACATCCACCCCGTGCACGAAATATTGGGCGAGTTGCTGATCGTAATTTTCAACAAAGGCTATCCTGGCAGCACAGTCTGGATCTTGCGCTAAATGGAAAATACGCTGGATCATACGCTTGCCGTCATTGTCTGCCGGATGAGCGAGACCAGCAAAAATGATTTGGATTGGCTGTACCGGATCGGTCAGCAAACGCTTGATGCGCTCTAAATCGTAGAATATCAAATCCGCCCGTTTGTAACCGGTCATCCGGCGGGCAAAACCAATCGTCAGGATTTCTGGATCAAGCAGCGCGCCAAAGGCTAGTACACTGCTGGTAGCAATCTTATCTCGATGCCAACGTGTGCGCGTTCGCTCATCAATCCTTCCGAGCAGTGTTGCTTTATAATCCTGATGCAAATGCCACAATTCTGCATCCGGAATCTGATCTACTTTTTCCCAAGTTTGCGGAAGATCCTGATTTTCCACCCAGTTTTCACCAAGATAGCGGCTTAACATTGGCTGCAGTTGCACCAATTCAATCCAAGTAGGTAGATGAACACCATTGGTGATCGAGAAGATTGGCACCTCTTCTGGTTTTTTATCCTGCCATAACCCTGCCCACATTTGGCGTGCCACTTCACCATGGCGCTTGCTCACGGCATTATGGTAATGGGATGAGCGTAAGGCGAAAACGGTCATATTAAACCCAGCGTTTGCGTCTTGAGGATTGACACCCAAATCGAAAAATGCCTTCTTATCCACCTGGAGATGATTGAGGTAAGAGTCGAAATATTGCTCCATCAGAGCAAAAGGGAATACATCGGTACCAGCAGCGACGGGTGTGTGGGTAGTAAAAACTGTTGTTGAACGAACCTGTTGAAATGCCTGATCAAAATTATCCCCTTGTTCTATACGCTTGCGCAGGCGCTCCAAAATCGCAAAAGCGGGATGACCCTCATTAAGGTGTAATACGGTTGGTTGCATTCCTAAAGCTTCCAGCACTCGCATTCCCCCCATGCCCAAAACGATCTCTTGTTTCAAACGTTGCTCAACATTTCCCGCATATAATGTCTGAGCAATCGCCCTTTCCCAAGGCTGGTTGACCTCTAAATCGGTATCCATTAGATAAAGCATTACCCGCCCTACTTGCACTTTCCATACAGATACATACAGTGGTGGATCAAAAATTGGTACCTGCACAACCAGTTGTTTCCCTTGCGAATCCAAAACCGCTTGAATTGGGTCAAACGTTCGATCTAAGGTTGTTTGCACATCTTCCTGCCACCCATCATCACGGATGCGCTGTTGTACGTATCCATCGGAGTAAATCATACCGATTGCCACCACAGGCACTCCGAGATCGCTTGCTTCTTTCAAGTGATCTCCCGCTAAAATACCCAAACCACCCGCGTAGATGGGAAGAGAAGGATGTAATCCATATTCAAAAGACATATATGCCACAAGCCCAGAAGTCGACCCATAGGTTTGTTCAAACCACCCTAGATTGGATTTGATCTCTGTCTCATATCGCTGCATTACCTGATCATAGAGTTGTAAATATTGCGGGTCTTTGGCAGCTTCGTCTAATAATGCAGCTGGCAAAGTGGCAAGCATCCGGATCGGGTTATGACCGCTTTCCCGCCAAGGATAAAGCCCTAACAGCCGAAACAAATTACGGGCATCAGGTTGCCAGGACCACCATAGGTTATACGCCAAACTACCCAAACCACAAATGCGTTGGGGAAGGTGAGGGAAAATATCATCAGTCACACATGCTCTCCTTGTTAATTTACGAATTTTATAAGTGCACCACGAATTAATTAGTCTCTTTGGCAGTGATGCTGTTTAACAAATCATTCCAGGATTTCACAAATCCAGCCGCCCCCTCGGTTTGCAAAGTTTCCGCCAAATCTTCATATTTAAACCCAACCTTTTCGAAATCCGCAAATGTACCATCGGGGTCTATCGTATTCGACATCAACGGGCTTCCTAGCTTGCCATGCTCTCCAAAAGCCTGTAATGTTTCTTCTGGCATTGTATTGATGGTGTACGGCGCGACCAAATTGGAAATATAAAAGATATCCGATGCTTGTGGGTCTTTGGTACCAGTGCTTGCCCATAATAAGCGTTGTGGTTGAACACCGAAGTTCATCACTCGTAAAACACGGTCAGAGCTAAGGAATTTGAGATAGGTTAAATAAGTGCGCTTGGCAACTGCCAACCCAAGCTGATCCCGCAGGTTCTCCGACACTTTGCCCAGGGTAGCTTTATCCCAACGGCTAATAAATATCGAAGCTACTGAACGCACATCAGGTTTCAATCCCGCCTCGATGCGCCTCTCCACACCCCTTAACCAAGCCTGAGCCGCCTGCCAATATTGTTCGGCAGAAAAAAGCAATGTCACGTTCACCGGTACACCGGAGAATATCGCTTCTTCGATTGCCGCAATCCCTTGATCCGTTCCTGGTATCTTGATAAAAAGGTTTGGCCGATTGGCCTGGCTGAATAGGCGTTTCGCTTCAGCTAAAGTGGTTTTCGTGTCATACGCTAATAACGGTGATACTTCTAGCGAAACCCACCCATCTAGTCCATTGCTGCGCTCATAAATTGGTAAAAACAAATCTGCTGCACGGGTCAAGTCATCAATTGCCAGTTCAAAAAAGAGTTCCTCCGCAGATAGTCCAGCTTTCTTTTTGGTAGCAATAGCTTGGTCATAATAATTGGTATGAGCGATGGCTTGATCAAAAATAGATGGGTTGGATGTAAGGCCTGTTATTGAATATTCCTTTATATATCGCTCTAATGTACCATTATCTAGCATACTCCGAGTGATGTTATCCAACCAAAGGCTAACACCAGCACGATATAGTTGGTAGGTATACGGATTCATGGATTCTCCTTTAGAATGATCCTTAAATAAACTATTTGCTTGTTAGAGTGGAAAATGGCGAAAAGGACGAATTCAATTTCAACTTTACATTTTCCATTCGACCTCATACTGGCAATTCCCTCAAAGATTGAGGTTTTCCAGCGCGAGGAGAGCTCTTGTGCTGAGACATTTTTTATTTACGAATTACTTTTATCCTCACTGTCAGACTCCCTGAATTATCGGATAAACGGTTGTCATTAATCCCTAAAAAGACAACCCCTTCTTCTCCAATGGTATGGCGAAATTCCTCTCCCACTAAAAAGGGCTGGTTATCCCCAATTTTTCCAATCAATGCAGCATGGGAAACTCCCATAATGACATTGCAGGTGCAACGCGGATCACCTCCCGAACCCAATGCATCATAATTTCCGCCAGGCCAAGGCGACCAACTACCTGATAAATATTTAATTTCAAGCGTATCGCCTGGCTTAACGGTCACCCCGCTATTATTCCATTGTGTTGAAGCCATTACATCGAAGATAACATCATTGGCTGTATTTGGTTTTGGGAGCAGATTGGGGTTCCCAAAATCAATCGAATAAGTAAAACGGCACGCCAAAGCGCTGATGAGCAGGATCAAACCGGAAACGAGAAGCCAACCACGCCAGTGTGATTTCATACTACCATTATCGTCTATTTTATGTCGGGATACTATTTTGCATCATGATGAGCTTGAAAATATGCTTCCGATAATCTTTGAATGGCGATGAGAAATCCTTCCCCTTGACGCTGATGGCCACGCCAAATTTCGGGGATCATGGTGCCATGGTAATCCTTTATTACCCGGAAGAAATGCACCCAATCAATTGTGCCTTCGCCGATTTGCAATCCCTCCCCATCTAAACCAGCTGCGTCTGAGAGATGCAAATGTCCAATATAGGGGAGCAATACCTGCACCTGATCATAAAAATCGACATGCGCCCAGTTACAGTATAACTTCGCGTGCGAAGTATCAAAGCACATCTTTAAGCCCAAGGGTTCGATAAAATCGCGTATCTCATAAGCGTCCATAAAGGCATTGGTGAGCCATTGACCGCCAAAATACCAGGGGTGCGGAGGTAGATTTTCCAGCAACAGTTCTATCCCATCAAAATCAATCTCATCCAATGAGCGGCGCAGGTTATCATACAGCATTTGATGATTGGAAATCGGATGATCTAGACTCATTGCGCCAGGATGTACTACTAGCTTAGGCTTTCCGATAAAATGAGGCGCCATCTCCCGGGTCAAACGAATCGTTTTTTGCACCAGGGCTACCGAATCCTGCCGTTGTCGTTCATCTTCGGAACACAAATCGACCAATGTACGATCCCAAAATTCTGGCGCATGCACCACTAATTTCAGATTATGATCTTCGCCGCTGTAATGCTCGTCTAAATCTTGATCGGTAAAATGATATTCGAGCATGCGGGGCTGATAAGCCAACAGCTCATCCGAGTCCCGAAATCGGACTGTGAACCCGTATTCCATTGGTAGGGTATGCGTGGCATCCAACTCAATCTTTACACCCAGATCGCGATCCAGGAAAGGTTCATCTTCTTCAATTACCCGTTGGGCAACTCTCCCCAACAATTGCTGATAATGCTGGGGCGATAACCCTAGAGCAGGCCCCTTAACAGCCACCATGTCACGGGTAATCACCTCGCCTACCTCAATCCGGCGTGCGGCAACTAAGCTTTTTCCTAGCACTTCCCGATTGAGGATCTCACCGCGGGAGATGAACTTCTCTTCACCGGTACCCAACGCCTCTGCTACCTGGCGGATATCACGCACCATTTTTTTGAAACCCTGTGGTTCCAAGCTGGCAGCATGATCTGGCCCATCCATCGTACGGTCTAATGTAAGGTGCCGCTCAATAATCGAGGCGCCTAAGGCAGCCGCAACGGTGGATACCGCAATTCCCCGCTCATGTCCAGAATATCCGACTGGAACACCAAACTGGCGCAGGCGATCCATAAAGCGGAGGTTGATATCTTCAAAAGCAGCCGGATAGGTGCTGTTGCAATGGAGTAAGGCGAATTCGGCGCCGCGCTCTTTGAGGAAATTAACCGTGATCTCCACTTCTTCCATCCGCGACATACCGGTGGAAAGGATAAGCGGTTTACCTTTGGAAACAAGGTGGTCGAGTAAAGGCAAATTGGTCAAATCAGCCGAGGCGACTTTGAAAGCCGGTACACCCAAGGTATCCAGGAAGTCAGCGCTTTCCGGGTCAAAGGCAGAACACAAAAAGGTGATGTTCCGTTTATGACAATGTTCGACAATTTCCCAATAATCGCGCTCGGATAATTCCACTTGTTGCAGAATAGGCAACAAGTAGCGTAAGGTTTTTTCTCCTGCATTTGCGTTTTCAAGATATTTCTTGGCATACAATTTTTCTAAATTGCGTTTTTGGAATTTCACGGCATCCGCGCCGGCATCTGCCGCAATGTCAATTAATTTCAAAGCCAGGGCTAGGATACCATTATGATTTACACCGATCTCGGCAATGACGTAGGTCGGATAACCATCTCCAATGAGACGGTCGCCAATTTTAATTACAGCCATAGATTACTCCATTTTCTACTACTCATAAGATAATACAGACAAGGTTTACAAGATGAACCCGATGGTTTATTAAAGAGTGGGTTTCGATATGCGACGAACGCTATTTAACCTGCGAGAATTCGTTGATTGAGCGTTGTATTGAGCTCGCTATGACAAATTTAGAGCGAAAACCCCAACTCCTCCAGTGTGATATCACCGGATTCCAACAAACGCTCGGCATAGCGCCAATCATCCGGCGTATCAATGTCAATCCAATCCGATGACTGCAGCACAAGAGGCAGAATTCGTTCACCCGTCATGGAGCGTTTCGTTAAAATCGTGTCCGCCCAAGCCGCATCAATATATCCTGTTTGCCAGTATACCTCTGGTAAGAGCTGACGCGGCATATTGTATGGCTCAGCAAACTCGGTTTGGATTAAGGGTTCTAAAAAGCCGCTAGGGGCTATTTTCCACATCTTGAAAGGATTTTGAAACGGGATGATTACGCTACGAACCGAATCAGCCTCGGGATGTTCCAACAACAGGCTAACCGCCTGATTAATGTAACTAACCCGCCTGATTGGAGAAGTCGGACGCAACTGGACGACTATATCAGGACGGTAATGCTCGTGTTCTGCCAGCCATTCCAGAGCATGCAGGAAGACGGGGAAATCAGGTGTGTTGTCTTGGGCAAACTCATCCGGACGCAAAAAGGGTGTTTCCGCCCCATATTGACGGGCAATTTTCGCAATCTCTTCATCATCTGTGGAAACAATCACCCGTGTTACGAGCTCTGCTGCCAATCCCGCAGCAATGCTATAGGCAATCAAGGGATGTCCAGCAAAGGAACGGATATTCTTTTGAGGGATACTTTTTGAACCCCCGCGCGCCGGAATAAGCGCCAATACTTCACTGCCATTCATTACCAGATACTCCACCCGCCATCGACAACGAGATTGGCGCCTGTCATATATTCCGAAGCATCTGATGCCAAGAAGAGCAAAGCACCGTTTAGATCATCTTTGCGAGCCATCCGCCCCAAAACGGTACGAGCAGAATAGGCCTGTACAAATGCGTCATCGTGACCGTTGTAAACTCCCCCCGGAGAAATAGCATTAACGCGAATATTTTTCCCGGCATAATAGGCTGCCAAGTAGGTTGTAAAACCCAGCACCGCACTTTTCGTAACCGGATAATAAACAGGTTTATATTGTCGCGCTTGACCTTCTTGTTGATATAAACGCTGATCAGGCGCTGTTATGCCATAAATGGATGAGAGATTGATGATCACCCCTTTTCCTTGCGCCAACATCGGTTGCACCGCTGCCTGACAGCATAAAAACAAGCCGGTTAGATTGACAGCCAGTGCTTGATTCCACAGTTCCAATGGGTAATCTTCAAACGCGTTTACATGTCCGCCATGTTTAGGGTCAAACTTGGGGTCAAGCGCGGCGCTGTTGACGAGAATATCCAGTGTCTGATATGTTTCCAGGGTGGTTTGTATTAATCGCTGGACAGAATTAGGAGAGGTCACATCCAGCTCCAACGCTAATGCGGGATAACCTTGCTGGGTTAGTTCTGCCACCAAATTCTGAGCAGCTTTAAGATTAATATCTCCCACCACCAGTTTGGCGCCAGCTTCAGCTAAGGTTTGGCAAAATTGCGCTCCCAGTAAGCCAGCGCCACCTGTGACTACCGCAGTTCGCCCATCAAGTCGAAAGCGATCTAAAATCATCTTCACTCCACGTGTTATTTTGCTTCTGCATCCTTACTGGATTCTTTTTCTGTTTCATTGTTCTTGTAGTAACCGTCAGGGAGAATAAAGCCACGTTCTTCCAAAAAGGCAACGATGCGGCGAGCATTCTCCTCAGCAGAATAAGTTACAGTGTCGATTGTAATTTCCGGGTTGATAGGGGGTTCATAAGGATCATCCACACCGGTAAAACCAGTAATTTGACCACGGCGAGCCCGGGCATATAATCCTTTTACATCGCGCGACTCACACACCTCAATTGGAGTATCCACAAACACCTCCACAAAACGGTCTTCGCCTACCATCTTCCGCACCTCGTTGCGGGTTGCACGGTAGGGGCTTATCGCCGCGCATATTACCGTACCGCCATGTCGGGCAATTTCACCTGCCACAAAACCGATGCGGAGGATATTGGTATCACGGTCTTCACGGGAAAAGCCTAAGCCTTTCGAGAGATGGGTGCGCACTACATCGCCATCGAGTAAAGTCACCTGGCGGCCGCGCTCCAGTAACAAGGAAGTTAATACTTCAGCGGTGGTGGATTTACCCGAACCGCTCAAACCCGTGAACCAAATACACACGCCCTGGCGATGGCGGGGAGGATACATTTGCTGTAAGATTTCCGCTGTTTCTTTACGGGTGAACCACTCTGGCAAGGTTTTTCCCTTCGCCAAATATTCATCACGCACCTGTGTGCCGGATATCGAAAAAATTCGTGCGCCTTCGGGAACTTTGTTTTGCTCTTCATAGCGGTCTTCATCCGGTAAATACACCAATTCTTTGAATTCAACCGGTTGAACTCCTAATTCCGAGGCATACTGCTGCATCATCACTTGTGCTTCATAGGGACCGTAGAAGGGTCTCCCATGGCTGTCGTTGCCTGGGCCTGCATGATCGCGCCCAATAATAAAATAATTCGCACCAAAATTACGCCGAATAATGGCATGCCACAATGCTTCTTTCGGACCTGCCATCCGCATTGCCAGTGGCAGCAAACTCAGCAAGGTGCGAGACGGGTCATAGTAATTTTCTACTAAAGCGCGGTAAACCCGCACACGAGTGTAATGATCGACATCGCCCGGTTTGGTTAATCCCACCACAGGATGAATCAATAAACTACCATTGACTTCTTCAGCTGCCCGCTTGGTTAGTTCTTCATGAATGCGATGCATCGGATTGCGGGTCTGAAAAGCAACAACATTGGCATGTCCCATTTGCTCTAACATTTCGCGCACTTGAGCAGGGGTGCGGCGCAGTTCAACAAAGTCATGGTAGCGGGGTAGATCAAGCACTTTCAAAGCACCACTCACATATACCTTGCCCCAATTCACCATTTCGGACACCAAGGGATGCCGTGGATCTGTTGTACCTAACACAAGACGAGCTTCTCGTAACGCATCCCAATGATACACTTCCTCGATTTGCATCACTGCGATTGTATTATTACGGGCATCACATAATGTGATCGCTTCTCCCCAAGTAGGGAGAGCTGCCTCATCCACCGGCAGGGTGACCGGAATCGGGAATAAAGTCCCATTGGTAAGGCGCATTTCTGTCAGAACGCGCTCGTAATCAGCTTTTCCCATGAAACGATCCAGAGGGGAAAAAGCACCAGTGGCAAGTAGTTCGAGATCACAAAGTGAACGTGCCGAAATCTTTACCGATGGCAAACGATTGGCTTTTTCTTGTAATTCTTGGCGTTCTTCGCCGCTGACAATCAGGTTTACTAATTTCCCGCCATACGGGGAAATCAATATCGATTCTTTGATTTTTTCGACCATGTAACGTTACCTCTTTTATTGAAAAATTTTTCCCTCGCTTCGATTCAAAATTTAGCGAGGTTTTTGTCCATCAGGCAATGACTACCTGTTGTTTCCCAGTTTGTGAGCTTTTTTTGGCAGCCAACACTAAATTTAAAGAATAGATTCCGTCCTCTAAAGAACAGATTGGATCGTTGCGTCCTTGAATGACTTCGATAAAATGCTGCATCTCTGCTAAAAACATATCATTCCGTTCAAATTCCGCTGGCAAGGTATAAGTTTGCGTTTGAGGAGACCCCGTCGTTTGTCCTGCGATTTCTACCATTACTGCCCCACTGTAATAATCCCAGTGGATTGTACCCTTGCTCCCCACAATTTCCAACCAATGCTGGGGAGGTTGCTGAAGGTAATCAAGGTGAACACTGGCAATAAATGGATCGGGGTAACTCAGGATAATTTCAGCAGTATCTTCCACCGTGAGATCCAGATCGCTAAATTTTCCCATTACCGCTGTGACCTTTTCAGCTTTTCCAAACAACCAAGTCAGATAATCAAGGGGATGACAGAGGGTAAGCAATACCCCCCCGCCGAGTTCTGGACGGGCACTGTAGCCCTGTCTGTAATCTTCCCAAGGATGCCAGTTAGGAAGATATTCTCCCCAGTGAGCACGCGCCCATAACGCCCTGCCAATCATTCCATCTGCCAATAATTGTTTGATTTGCAGCAAGGAGGGATGAAATCGAAATTGAAAACCCACCAAGACTTTGACGCCATTTTGCTGAACGATATGCCGCAGGGTAGATATCCCTTCCATGTTATGGGAGATCGGTTTTTCGAGGAATAAATGACAGCCCTGTCGAGCAGCGGGAATCGCCACCGAGAGATGCAGAGCAGTTGGATTCGACACAATGACAGCATCAGGATGGTAATTAAGGGCGGTCTGTAAATCGTGGGCAGTCGGGAAACGCATTAAATCCTGATTGGATAGGGTGCTGTGACCGCTCCGGTATAAAATAATGTCATCCTGCCCTAAGGCTAATAGATTGCGTAAGTGACGCCTTCCGATAGAACCTAAACCGGCAATTAAGAACCGCATGTTTTCCATTTAACCACAAGGTGGAATTTTTTCCGGTGAGAATAATTTAACCTATTCAAGGGGATAACCCCATTCCTTTAAGGTATCCGCAGCAATTTCAAGGAACATTTTTTGGTCAAGGCTGGTAAACATCTCCCGCCAGCTGCCGCTCTTGCCTTTTTGAAGGGGTTGCGCGATTTCTTCTGCTTTTTGTTGCTGCCAATCCGCATCCGGATTTTGCTGTAACTCACGGGTCAACGCTTCTTGTAGGCCGGGGAGAGCCATGTCTGCTCCTATAAACGACCAGATTTCGCTCATTTTTTCCCAAGGATTCTTCAACAAATCTTCAAACCGTAAGGAATAATACTGGTTGGCATACAATTGGGTAGCCAATTGATGTGTCTGATTGACGTTATCCACCCATCCCTGCGCTGCACGCCGCAAGCCTTTAGCAGTAAAAAGCGAACGTTCACCACTTAAAAAAGGGCTGGGGTCTTTGCGAAAAGCATCACGGATGGCAATGTCTTCATCAGAAAGGAATTCTGATTTATCAATAAAACTTTGGAACCGATGAGATAAAGCTGCATCGCGCCCGTCGCGAACAATGAATATCAAATGGGCATCAGGGTAAATCTGTTGCATCCGCAAGACCGCTTCCCCATTTACCAAACTATTGGGGCTTTTATCACCGACAATCCGTTTTCCTAATTGTGCTGCTTCACGCTCTAATATGAAATCTGCCGCCACTCGTAATACCAGCGGTGATAAATCACGGCCTTGATTCCAGCGGTTGCTGCGCCGGCTGAGCCACTCCTGGATCTCTGCATCCTGCACCAGAGCGTGCAGAAAAGGCTGCCGAGTAAAAAAATGAGCTTGCCAGTTACAGTGTACTTCAGGATGGACGCGCATCAAGCGTGCCAGTAAGGTCGTTCCCGAACGAGCGTGTCCAAAGATAAAATATTTCGGGCGAGTGAAAAAACGCTGAATTTCTATCAAGTCAGATTGTTCTAAGGGAGCAATATTTTTCCAATCCACACCCGTTTGGTTTGGCGTCTCCTGCATTAATGCTTTTGCAGCTCGTTTTATACGCTGTAACAACGACATCCAGCCTCCTATCCTGACTTCCCTCGTTTTAATGTCATCCCTTTGTCCCTTGATAATTACCTTTCACGGTATAACAGATCAAACGTTTTGTGATAAATCCAGAATAATACCTTGCGTAAGAGAGGCAATTTCCAGATATTCATACGCGATTGGGCTTTCTTCACCGGGGTAGCGGCTACCTCTGTATTGCCCAAATGCCCTTCTAAGGTGTTTCCCAAATGTTGAACCCACCACTCCAGAGTGGACAAGCGTAAATACCCTCTTTCATTTATCGCAGCATCTAATGCCATTACCTCTCCCATCGGACGTCTCGAGGGGATTGGGAGCACCTCTTGTAAAACTTTACGGTAGGCAATAAACTGAAAATGCCCCGCCCCGACAATATATTTTTGTCCTTTATAGGTTAATAAAATTTCTTGATGGGATTGATAAAGCGCGCGGGCTTCCTCTTCGCTCTTCCCTAAACTGCGCGCATGCCGCCAGTAATCCTCCCAGGATACAAAACAACCCTCCTGCAGTTGCGCTTCTGGATTATTTTTTGCCCATTGAACAGTGCTTGTGGATAACTCAGGCGGTCCACCTAGCGGCATACCAGTGATCATCCCAGCATTGGGGAAAGTCTCTAATGTCTGTACTAAGTGTGATAACCAGCCCGGGTAGAAATAGACATCACTATCTGCATAAGCGATTATCTCTCCCGGCGCTCCGCCAAAGATAATATTCCACGCGCCCGCTTTGCCAATGTTTTTATCACTTAACCACAAGAACTGAATGTTGCCTTCCTGTAAAGCTTGTTGGAGAAACTGGCGTGTCTCACTGCAGCTGGCGTTGTCAAATACCAATAAATCATAAGGTAAATCGGCGTTATCCCAAATACTTTGCAGGCAAGTTTTCAAAACGTCTAAACTCTGGGCGTAATATCCGCCCAAAAAGGGGATATAGGACACCAAGGCGACCGTGATTCGCTTTGGTTGTGTTACTTGAGTGACAAATTTAGCAGGGTTTTGACCAACACGCATTTTTAACTTTTCACCTGGGTTTGATTACGCCGCCAACGGCGCAATTTACGCGCGATTGCCCACCGCCAACCATGGCGGGGTTGATTCTCAGGCATCAACCACAACTCCAAGCGACGAGAAAGGTGCAATAATGACCAACTACCTCGGGTTATTTTTCCATCAATCAATCGTTTATCACTGTCCAGAATTGTGTACATTGCCCCTATTCCGCCACCTAAACGCATATTTTGCTGCGATTCGGGTAAATCATAATGTGGTTTTCCCTCTGGCAAATGGCTGTAATCATGATCTTGATGGATGACTGTCATCGCTTGGGATGCATCCACTACGGCTATTCTGTTTTGGCGGGCGTGATATATCATCCAGTTATCCCAGCCAGCCCTGCCGATCGCAAAATCGGGTAGTTGGGTAAATTCCGTGCGCGGGAAGACAAACACATCACTCCCAGCAGGAGGGTGGCGGCGTCCGCGTTGCTTTAGCTCAGCCATTAATCTCGCTTGCCAGTTATCGGAAAAATCTAATAAATGCTCGATCTTAAGGTCCCAACGCGAGCTGACCATTAGAAAATGATCTAATTGACGGGCTACCTGCTGGGAAGCCTGGATAAAATCGGGTAAAAGTAATATATCTCCGTTAACATAAGCAAGCAAAGGGGAAGTAGATGCCCGCCTTGCCAATGAGAAGATAGAACTAACTAAAGGAGTACCTTGCTCGTTGCGTTCTACCTCGGGGATTAATAAAACGCCATACTCGTCTGCCACTTCTGGCAAACCTTCTTCCGCGCCGATAAGTATCACCTGCACATCTGCTCCAAGAGCCAGCCAGGAACGAATGGCATTACGTTGGATGGTGGCGATATGCGGATTTGTGAACGGTTTAGGAGCAGAGAAGAGGGTTAATAAAGTCATTTCTTCCAACCGCGTGGGTCAATCTCAACCACGTTTTTGGGCTTGATCGCGGCATTAATCCGATTTAATTGCGGATCTTCTTGAAAAAGTTTCAAAACCTCGCCCCAGCTCATTTGGTCATGATTACCGAAACGGGCATAGATTTCCCGCAGTAAAAGGAGATCATCCATGGTGTCCACTGTCCAGCGGTAATTTCCGTAATCCGGATCATGATCTACCACAAGGACTTTAAAATATCCGGGCGGAAAATCTGGCATTGATTGCGAGACATGTAATGTTGAACAATGTACTGAATGGTCTGGTTCATAGAGATAAGGCATGACATGTTCACGATGATAGGGCTGTTGAGCTTCCTGCCAGGCGCGTTCGAGCGCCGTAAAAGTACACACCTCGGTATCCAGCCCGATTGGATAGGTGCGCTTCCATGGCGGCGGTAAGCGATTTGCGGCAAAATCCCAAAAAGGGTTTTCTTGCATCCCTTCTCCTTGAAGGAGAGGTTTAGATGGATCACCTTTCCAAAAGAACAAATCCTCGATCACCTCATCCATTAATTGGGGATCAATCAATGGACAATCCGCTGTAATGCGCACGATCACATCCGCTTGAAATTGCTTGGCAGCTCGATAGTAACGATCCAACACATCAAATTGACTTCCGCGGTAATAGGGGACATCATATCCCTGGCAAAAAGCTGCTATGGGAGTATCCTCTTCTTCAGAAGTCGTGGCGACGATTACTTCATCCACCCATTTGGCTCGCCGGGAACGATCGATCACGCGTGCCAACATCGGTTTTCCGCCAATATCAAGCAGTACTTTGCCCGGCAGGCGGGTTGAACTCATGCGGGCTTGGACTATTGCAATCACTTTTAGATGGGTAAAATCACGCTTCATTTTTTATCCATCGATCACTTGATAAATCTTTGGAAAATTGCGCCCCCAATCAGCCCTTTCCTCCACAAGACTGCGGGCAGCTTTCCCCATTTCTTCTAATCGTTCTCGTTCACGATAGGCTCGTTGCATGGTTTCTGCTAAAGCATTCACATCTCCATCCGGGAAAAGCCAACCCTGTTTCCCATCGCTCACCCATTCGCGATTTCCTGGAAGATCCGAGACGATCACTGGTTTCCCACAAGCCATTGCCTCTAACATAGAAACAGAACTGCCATCGCTATGCGATGCGCTCAGGTAAATAGTTGCGGATTGGTAATAGTATGGCAGCTCAGAATACTCTATTTGACCAGGAAAAGATACCTGTTCCAGCACACCAGCTTGAGAAAAGATTCGTTTCAACACATTGGATTGTGAACCATCGCCGAGCATGATCAATTCCACATCGCGTCGTTCCCTGGCAATTTGCGAGAATGCGTAGGCAATGATTTCGACCCCATAGATTGGCTCCCAATTGCGCGTGGATAGAAAAACAAACCGATCATGTTTCGCAGTGACTTGGTTGTTTTGCCGGAAATGTTGTAAATCCACACCCCAGGGGAAAGTGACAATTTTCTCTGCTGGCATCCCATAAGAAACCGCTAAGTTGCGGATGGTCTCACAATCTCCAAGCATTGCTTTACTATGTCTTAACGTAAAACGGGTGAGTTCCTTCGTAAACAAGTTGCGTCCCGCGTCTAAAAACAAATCATATCCCCAGGACATGCTTACCAACTTAGGAAACCCAGCTGCGGCAACGAGAAAGGCACAGGTTTGGATAGGCCCAGCCAAAACAACATCCGGTTGAATAAGGCGGATTTGTTTTTTTAAGTCTTTCACGAAAACAGGGGTTTGCCCATAATGAAATTCACCCTTGCCGCCAGCCCAGGAAACCAATTTTACGGAGCGGGGTAACGGGCGTTTTTCCAATGGTTTATCCCGCCCTTCAAGATGCATGACAAACACCTCGTCCCCATTATCGGCAAAGGCGGATAAAAAGCGATAATCATGCGGTGTATAGAGACGGGAAAAGTACAGGATACGATGCACCTATTCACCTAAATCAACCCAGCGCAGCTCTTTCCCGGCTGGCAAATCTACCAAAGCTTTTTTGCCCAGCACTTGTTCGATTTCATAAGGCATAATTGCGCCTGGTGTTGCTGGGCGCAGGACGTCGATCATCTCACGGGTAAAGACCTCTCCGCGTTGAATTGGTCTGGCAGCCCGCAAGCACCGCCGTTGCACGATGACCGTTTCCCTTTCATTATCCGCAATTCTTTTATCTGGGCTACCGAGCGCTCGCTCCAACTCACGGGTACGGTCAACCATTTCTCGCCAGCTTTGTGGTGTCATCGAAAATGGGTGATCAGGGCCAATGCGGGAATTATCATCTGTAAAATGTTTTTCAATCACCCTTGCTCCCAATGTAACTGCGCCTAACACAGTTGCATGCCCCGCGGTATGATCAGAAAGCCCCAATATGACATCCGGAAATAACGTCTGATACGCGATTAAAACGCGCAAGTGAATATGGTTAAAATTCTCCACACTGGCTGTGTAGTTGGTATTACACTGCATCAGCACCAATTGTTGATTGTATTTCAAGATAGAATGGACTGCTCGTTGAACCTCACCAATATCGGAAGCCCCGGTGGCAAGGATGACTGGTTTCCCTTTTTTTGCCATGCGCTCTAAAGCTTCCAGCCAGGTTATTTCCCCTGAACCAATTTTATACGCTGGGACATACGGCTCTAACATATCAATTGCATCAAAATCATACGGCGATGAGAAGTAATCAATTCCTACCCGATCACATTCTTCTTTCAGTATCGGAGTCCATTCAAATGGAATCGATGCATCTTGATAAACCTCGAAAACGCTTTTCTTCCAAGTTGCCTGGTGCGAAACCTGGCCGCCCATGGATTTGAAACCATAGTCGGAAACAATTTTTGGAGCACGAAAGTTTTGAAATTTCGCTGCATCCGCACCAGATTCCTTCGCGAGCCGAATCAACATCTTTGCCCGCTCCAGATCACCATCGTGATTAGCGGAAATATCTGCGATGAAATAAGTGGGATGATGGATCCCGATTTGATGGTTTCCGATTTTAAACTCCATTTTACCCTCCAAGAAAAAATTAGCGTGATTCAACTTATGCGCATCTTGCTTAGCTTCGTTGGATATCCTTGTAACCAAAGCTGCCAAAACCGTTCGATTTCTGTCTCGATGGTTGGCAAAGCTCCGGATAACTCCCGTTGTAATTTGCTTGTATCCAGTGTCATATTGGGGGCACGGGCAGCTTTTAAATTGGCTTGGGCTATAGTGGTTGGCTGGATCAAACGCTCATCCAACCCAAATTGACGTGCAATTGCAACACCAAATTCATATTTGCTGATCGCTTGTGGTGCAACCACATGATACAAACCACTGCAATTCTTGTTCATCAGCTGAAGTAATATATGTGCCAAGTCATTGACTAGCAATGGGCAGAAATACACATCGGTGAAACCCATCACCGTTCTACCAGCCTGTAAGTTGCTCAAAAAGAATTCAGCTAAACTTCGCTTACCAGACATACTCCAACCAAAAAAATTTACCCGCACCACCAAAGATTGGGGAGCAATGGTCAAGACAGCCCGCTCTCCATCCAATTTAGTCTGGGCATAAATGCTGAGCGGATGGGGTTCATCATCTTCCCGGTAGCCACCGCGCTGCCCATCGAAGACGGCATCGGTGGAAATTTGTAGCAGGCGCGCTCCGCCCCTAGCGACATAAGTGGCTAGTTTTGTTGGTAAATCTGTATTTAGTTTTTTTGCCAGCGGCGGGTTTGTCTCACAGGCTTCCAAGTCCGCCAAAGCTGCACAGTTGATGATCCAATCTGGACGAACGGTCTCAATCAACTGGTCAATTTCATTGTCCTGTGTCAAATCTGCCCGAAGGACTTGAAAATGATCATTCGCAATCAGGGTATGGTGTACAACCCCGATTACATCATGATCCTTGCAAGCCTCCAGTGCCAGATTGATGCCCAATAATCCGCTGGCGCCGCTGATAAGTAGGCGCATTTAGATGAAATGTTCCTTTATCCCTTTGGCTCATTACGTTTCTTCAACCTCATTGATAATCGCTTTAATTTGCTCAAGCGTAAGCCATTCGGGATTTGTATCGCTGGCATAGCGAAAACCATCTGGCAAGGGACGACCGCGCCCTTGCCAGTTATGCCCAAACCATAATTCTGTCGAAGGCTGCACAACATACATGTCATCCAATTCAATTGCAGCCCGCGCTTCATCTTCATGAATTAACATCTCGTGCAATTTCTCACCTGGACGAATACCAATCACTTCCAATTCTGCCTCGGGTGCGATCACCCGCGCTAAATCGACAATGCGCATACTGGGTATTTTTGGAACAAATACCTCGCCACCTTGCATTTGTTCAATACAACGAATCACAAAGCGTACCCCATCTTCCAGACTGATCCAGAAGCGAGTCATTCTCTCATCAGTGATGGTCAATTTGCCGTTTTCACGCTGCTTTAGGAACATCGGAACAACGCTGCCGCGGCTGCCTACGACATTGCCGTAACGGACACAGCTAAAGCGAGTAGGTTTCCCAGCCGCATAGGCATTGCTCTGGACGAATAGCTTTTCAGCCGCTAATTTCGTTGCGCCGTATAGATTTACCGGATTAACCGCCTTGTCGGTGCTTAATGCTAAGACTTTTTTCACATTACAGTCTAATGCTGCATCAATCACATTACTACTACCCAGTATATTCGTCTTTATCGCTTCCATGGGGTTGTATTCACAAGCTGGCACTTGTTTGAGCGCCGCAGCATGCACCACAATATCCACCCCAGCCATCGCGCGCCGTAAGCGTTCTAAATCGCGCACGTCGCCAATGAAATAACGTAAAGTAGGATGGGTAAATCCGCTTAGTTGCATTTCGTGCTGCTTTAATTCATCGCGACTGAAAATAATTAATTTTGCTGGGTGATATTCAGCCAACATAATTTCGATAAATTTTTTTCCAAACGAACCGGTTGCCCCGGTTACCATGATTACTTTATCTGTCCATTCCATCTTTTTCTCCACATCAAATTATTGTGGCATTACCCCATAATGCCGGCGAACGGTTTGCAGCAAATCAGACGGCAAACGCATTGTCATAAGAGCATAAAAACGTAGCAACCGACCATAAGCTGAAAGGGAAAATCCGCTCTGTGGAATATACCCCATCTGTTTCATGCCTGCCCGGCAAGCTGTTTCAATCACCGCGACATCACTTGTATTCAGCTCGTTTTTCCAGCGCCCTAGGGGACGAGAGCTAATTCCAGAAAAACGTTCATTGAACATGGAATTACCTTGCCAAAGGACGCCATTTTTCGTCGGTGTGCGCAAGCTTTCATGATCTTCAATATCTAAAAAGTGTGCTAATTCAGCAATTACCCGCTCGGGATTTTGCGTTAAATCTTCGTATTTTAAGATGCAATACCGTTCTGAACCGTAATGTTTCTGACTCTGTATGCCGGCTTTCAAACTGGTGTTCCAGCTGCGCGAAAATCGTTCGGCTGGCAGGTGCGGATGTTTGCGGCGATATGTGGCGTAATTATCCCGTGGATCACGCACGACATGGATACAGCGCGCTTGTGGCCACCAGCTAAAAATTTGTTCTGTAAAATATTCGTTATAAGGGGTCTTCTCAACCCAATAACGGGTTTGGGGAGTAATTTTTTGGTGCACTTTTCCAAACGCGAGGATCGCTGCACTCAACAAATCCCCATCGTGGCGGATTTTTTCGGGTGGTAGCAGACTATCCATGACGCGGCAGGTTTCTGCATATTGGATATAAGCGATATCAGGCTGAGCGATGCCTGCAGATGAATCTGCCTCCTGGTTCATCGGTTGCAAATCAAAAAAGTGGAGCAAAAAGCGCTTCCCCAGTGATAGTTTTTCTGCGTTATCTGTATTCTTAAAGCGCGGTAACAACCCGCGGAAGAAAACCGTCTCTGCAGGATATACCACTAGTTGGGGATGACTATCCAACAAAGCCATCAATAATGTCGTCCCAGATTTCGGATGACCACAAATAAAAACCGGATGATCCCGCAATCGTTCAAATTCGTTCATGCCTTGACCTTCTCGATTGGAAGTATATCTTCATGGATTGGCGACTCTGCCCATTCTATTGGTGCACCGCCCAAAATGCTTAACGCTTTACCAAATTTTTTTATCCCTTCTGTGGAAAGCACGCGAGGCAATTGCCACTCTTCTAAATCTCCTTGTTTGAAAAAATGTAACCGCCAAGGAAAATCAAAGGGATAATCAAAAAAGAAGCGATAGGCATAATTCCAGGCTAAATTCACTTGTCCTTCTGAAAGCGGGGCGGATTTGCCATTGAATAGCATCTCTTGCAAAACGGTAAAATATTCTTCCCAGCTTACTGGATCAACCGTAAAGCCACGCCGGCGATAGTGAGTTTTCCCGCTGACCACTACCGGAACCCCCGCCATTGCCATCTCCAAGCCAGCGGTAGTTGTATAGACTAACCCCAAGTCAGCCAGACCGATCAAGTCGTACGTATTGATTGGATCGTCTGCTCTTACTAAATGAATATGTGACGGTAATTCTCCTAAAGATTGCTTTAATTGGTCTGCTACGGATGGGCCTTTTGTATAACGCTCACCAGGATGAACTCGGATGATGAGTTGGGCATTAGGTCGTTTCATCAAGAATTTCACGGTTTCCACTAACCATTCGGTCATACTATGCGAGAAAACCTGTCTGCTAAGTGTTAAGCTATCTCCAATCACATTGGCAGCCAACAAGGCGATGGGACGGTCGTCCAAACCCAGTTTTTGGCGGGCATTTTGACTGCCCTGACTAGGGATACCCTGCCAGCGGCGGGAAAAATTTTTCCATAAATCGGCATTCTGCCGAGCAGAGTAAAGCGCCTGAATTGTTTCCCATTCCGTGTCGGTCAATGGTTTGTCTTTATAAGCTTCCCACAAGCTATCGGTCTCTTGAAGCATCACCTCTGCATTTTGGGCGAGCCAGATTCGTTGCCGTTGTTCACCAAATTCATAAGTTACGCGTGGAATATCTAAATAACGCGCCACTTGATACACCGCGGCGGTTTCCAGAACCGTCCCATTTGGGATTAAGATTCCATCCATCCTTTCTTGCTGCAACCAGTCCAATGCTGCCAATGCCGTGCGGCGATTCCGCTCAAGGCGCAGCATATATAAACGCCCGGCAGCTGTGTTAGGATTGGTACTATCAAATTCCTCGATTTGCAATAAATATTGCACATCTCGTAATGAAATCGCCTTCACCTGTTCTTCTAGTTCTTCCGGGAGAGAAGAGAGCGGTTTATCCCGCCCGATTTGATAAAGGGACACCGATTGAACATAGGGTGAAAGCCCGCCAAGAATACGCTGTAGCTTTTGCTCTTGCTTCCGTATTTCACCTTCGTTCATCCATTGATTAGGAGAGCGGTATGGCATGGTGGCAATCTGCACATCCTTTCCTAATCCCGCCAGTGTAGCTGCCAGCAAAGTGGTTTGTTCAATCCAGTATTGCAATACGCCAAATAAGGCAATACGTTGAAAGGGTGTATCAAGTGCTGTCCCTGTTGAACGGGCTTGTTCGACCTGCCTACGCCAGACTGGTAGTGCTTTGGACAAGTTACGGAACGAACGGTCTTTCTTAGAGCGCCGCCATGCGCGCCGCATCATCCAATATAACCGGTTAATACGAAAGCCTTTCTTTCTTGGCTCAGATAGTGTTCCGTTGAAAAACCCATCATTACCGAAATCATTCATTGTAAAAGGATCTCCCAGTTTAAGCGGGGACGCAAGAACCCCTGACGATTTTCTAGCCATTGTTTACCGGGAGCACCGGTTGCATCCACGTTGAAACTCATGGCGTGTTCATCTTGAAAATAACGTTTTAATCGGTAGACACTGGCATTCATCCCCAACATATAGCGCCCTTCATTGAGTAAATCACCCGGGATGACACAGCGGCTAACATAACGTCCAGCCTGCCTGACGCTATATTGCTCATACTGAATCGGATCATCTGTATCAAAAGATGTAAAAATCACTTCCCCATGCGTGTTCATCAAGTATATCCCAACCCGCAAACCGTTTATTGGGTTATCTAACTGATATTCCAACTCGACTGTGAGCGGTTCTACTGAACGAACGCTCTCGGCAATTTGCCCTTGTGCATTACGAATGCGCATGGCAAGCGGTCGGAATGGAGCAGCTTCGGGTGGCACTTCTTCTTTGCGCCAACGCCGTTCACCTTCCATCGCCAGACCAGATGATAAATAATAATCGACGGCCTCATTGGAAGGCGCCCGCATCAGCATCTTTCCTCCATCGAGGACGATGGTCTCACGGGTTAACCGTAAAATGGCTGACATATTGTGGCTGACGAACAGCACTGTGCGGCCCTCGCTGGCTACATCGCTCATCTTTCCAAGGCATTTGCGTTGAAATTCTGCATCGCCTACCGCCAATACTTCATCGACTACTAAAATTTCCGGCTCCATGTGGGCTGCCACTGCAAATGCCAGACGCAAATACATCCCACTCGAATAACGTTTCACCGGTGTATCGATGAATTTTTCCACACCCGAAAAATCAACAATTTCATCGAACTTACGTTGGATTTCAGCTCGCTTCATCCCTAAGATAGCGCCATTGAGGAAAATATTTTCGCGCCCGGTCAGCTCAGGATGAAAACCAGTACCCACTTCCAACAAAGAACCAACCCGACCATGGATTTCCGCAACCCCTTCGGATGGCTCTGTGACACGGGAGAGGATTTTAAGCAACGTGCTTTTCCCTGCGCCATTGCGCCCAATCACTCCCAACACCTCCCCCGTTTTTACCTCAAAGGAGACATTCCGGAGAGCCCAAATAATCTCGTGCGAAGTAGGGATTCCATACTTCAATACCCGTACCGGCCACTTTACCATTTCAACTATTGAATCACGTAAGGTGGGATAATAATCTGATTGGGTGTTTATCCGATAATACTTCCCTACATTGTTAACTCGTATTGCAATATCACTCATAACGCTTCCCACTCTAGATCATATCGGCAAAGGTACGTTCCATGCGGCGGAAATAATACATCCCGCTAATCAGCAGAAACACGGATATCAACGTGGATATCCATAACATGGTCATCGAAGGTGGCTGAGCGCCTAAGAGTGCCCAGCGAAAACCTTCCACAACACCAACCATAGGATTGATTGCATATAAAAATTGCCATTTTGCGGGGATAGATTTGGCTGAATATGCTACTGGCGTCACAAGCATCCAGATTTGGGTAAGGAAAGGCAAAATATAGCCAACATCCCGGTACAAAACATTCAGCGCCGAAAGCCACAAGCCCAACCCAAAAGCAGTGATCAATGAGAGTAACAAGAAAAATGGTAAAGTCCACACCGCTTGGGTGGGGGTAATGTGATAATAAAACATCATCAGCAACAAGATGACAAACTGAATCAAGAAATCCAATAAGCCGCCCAAAACCGAAGCTAAGGGAATAATCAGCCGTGGAAAATAAATCTTGGTGATCATACTGCGATTGGTTAACATCGAACGGCCGGCATCGGTGAGCGCTTTGCTGAACAAACCCCACGGCAATAATGCGGTGAAGGTGAAGATCGGGCGGGGGATATTATCGGTGGAGAGTTTCGCCAAATTCCCAAAAATAAATGTCAGTACGACCATATTGATGAGCGGTTGCAAGATTGCCCAGGCTGCGCCTAAGATGGTTTGTTTATAGCGCACCTTGATATCACGCCACGTCATGAAGTAAATCAATTCGCGGAAAACCCATAATTCTTTGAGGTTTAATGCAATCCATCCGCGCGAGGGACGCAGGATTACAACCTCCCCTTTTGGCTTGGTCGTCAGCGAAGTATCTGCCATTATTTTGCTCCCCGACCTGCACGATGAGCTTTATACCATTCCACCGTGCGCCGCAATCCTTCTTCAAAGGGCATTTGGGCACGAAAGCCAAAGAAACGCTCTGCCCTGCTGATATCTAACGCCCGGCGCGGCTGACCGTTCGGTTTGCTGGTGTCCCATACAATGCGCCCTTGAAAGCCAGTCAAACGAGCAATTAATTCCGCTAAATCTTTGATCCGAATTTCCATACCTGAACCTAAATTGAATGGTTCCGCACCATTGTAGCGTTCTGCAGCAAGCAGGATTCCCTCGGCAGCATCTTCCACATACAGGAATTCGCGGGTTGGCGAACCATCTCCCCAAAGGACAATCTCTGCATCGCCGCGTTCTTGCGCTTCAACGCATTTTCGGATCATCGCTGGAATGACATGCGAGGTTTCTAAATCAAAATTATCCCGCGGACCATAGAGGTTGACCGGCAAAGGATAAATGGCATTAAAACCATATTGCTCGCGGTAAGCTTGCGCCTGGACGAGTAACATCTTTTTTGCTAATCCATAGGGCGCATTGGTTTCTTCGGGGTATCCATCCCATAAATTTTCCTCCTTGAAAGGTACGGGGGTGTATTTTGGATAAGCGCAAATCGTCCCGACTGCCACAAATTTATTCACCCCGCGCCGCCAGGCTTCATGCATCAACTGAACACCCATCATCAAGTTAATGTAGAAAAAATCAGCCGGACGGGCACGGTTCGCCCCAATACCTCCAGCCAGCGCGGCTAAATGGATCACCATTACCTGGTCAGCCGTAGGGGAAGCGGGATGATTAAATACCCGATCATAAAGCCTTTGAATATCCTCTAATTTAACGAGATCATATTCTTCAATGCGGGGCACAATGATTTCTGCTGCTCCGCGCGCTTGTAGTTTTTCGACTACAAATGAACCAAGAAACCCTGCCCCGCCGGTGACAATCACCCTTTGACGGCTCCAAAATTCTCTTGAAGGAGGTGGAAAATTCGGCTTTTCAACCATAATCAATCCTTTATCTAGCGAAATTATTGCACAATAAATTGTGCATTGCGGTAACGGGCATCAAAAGGCTCACGAAACACACCCGCTTGGAGGGCATGCAGTACTTCTCGAATGCCATCTTCTACATTATATTTGGTCTGGAAATTCAATTGTCTTTTAATCTTCTCAAAAGAAACGCTAATGTCGCGCATATCACCACCAAAGGTCATATCTTTATAACTCACATGGGTTTCGGGTAGCCGTTTCAAGATCAATGCCACGATCTGATCTTTGGTGTAGTTACCATCGTCCGAACCAAGGTTATAAACCTGCCCGCGCACTAACTCTAATGGACTATCCAGACCAAGCAGTATACCGCGAACTGCGTCTTTGAGATGGATAAACGAACGCGAATAACCACGTTGATAAATTAGTAATTCTCTGCGAGAATAAGCTTCTAACACAAATTGGTTAACAATGAGATCAAAGCGCATGCGCGCGGAGAGACCGTAAAGGGTAGCTAAGCGAAAGATAATGGGAGCGCAAAGGCTTTCCGTTTGACCAAGCAAGAATTCTTCCGCAGCGACTTTGGTTTCCGCATAAAGTGATTGTGGGTGAAGGGGACTCTCTTCGGTAACCGCGACTCCTTGTGGAGAAAGTCCATAGTTGCTGTAGGTGGAAGCGTAGATAAACCGCTCAATCCCGAGTTCTTCAGCCTGGGCAAATACATTTTGGGTGGTTTCTACATTATAACGCCAAGCTACTTGCCGCCCCACTGCTTGACAGGCTGGAAATCCAGCCAGTGCAGCAAGATGAATGATTGCAAATGGTTTTTGCCAATCACGGCGAATATTATCCCGCAGCGCCCTTTTCTCCCAAACATCCGCTTTTACGAAATGAAAATTGGGGTGAGGGAAGAATGCCAGCAATGACTCTCCACCAAACAAGAGTTCATCTAATGCCGTTACGCGGTAACCATTGCGTAACAATTCCCCGCAAAGCGAAGAACCAATATAACCAGCTGCACCGGTAACGATGATATGTTTCGATTCATTCATTCCGCTCGCCCATCCATTTTTAGAATAATTTTTGTTCCAACCACCTCTAAAAGCGGTAAGGTAACGTCATTTCCAATCGTGATACCGTGTTCGAGACAGGTGAGGCGGCAGATATCAGCAATATCATCATCGCCCGCGATGCGAACCGCATGATAGCCAGCTCGCTGCACCTCGAGCAACAAATCTGTGGTGCGCTGGCGCACTCGTCGATAAAGACGCATGGATTGATCAATATAGTTGATCGTCAGGCGGGCGCGAAAGGCGATACCCTCGGGGGTAATAATATAGCGCAGCTTTCGCCGCTGGGCGCGTTTGACTTTGACATAGCCTTTTTCAATCAAACGACGCAAATGCCAGTTAACCGTGCCAACCGCCACACCAAGCAAAGCCGCCAGCGAGGCTTGAGTAACATCCGGGTCATCCTCGATTTTCTCTAGTAAGAGGATTTCACGGGCAGGATCGGTCTGAGGTTCATCGCTCATCATTGTTCTTTCAAAATTCAGGAATTGAATTATAACACAATTGGGTTTGTGCTAGAATCAAAAATGTGAAAATTCTAACCTTGTGCTATGAATACCCACCGATTGGCGGCGGGGGAGGGAAAGTGGTCGCCGGTCTCACGCAAGAGCTCGCCCGTCAGGGGGAACAAGTGGATGTTTTGACCATGCATTATCGTAACCTTCCCTATATACGCAAAACGAACGGGGTAAACGTTTTCGGCGTGCCTTGTATCCGTAATCGGAAGGAGATTTGCACCCCATTCGAGATGGGCACTTATTTACTTAATGCCTATCCCATTGCCAGAAAATTAATCCATCAAAATGGATATGATCTCCTTCATGCCCATTTCATCTTTCCAGATGGTGTGCTGGCCTATCGGCTGTACCATGCAATAAAAATACCGTATCTCGTTACCGCCCATGGTTCGGATGTCCCAGGATATAATCCCCACCGCTTTAGACTGGAACATCGTTTGCTTTTACCGCTTTGGCGGAAAATTATTCAATCGGCGTCATTTATCGTTACCGCAAGCGACAATTTGGCTAATCTAATCCAGCGCCATTTGCCTAATCAGCAAATTGAACGGATCTATAATGCCATCACTCCGCCGCCATTAACTACGGAAAGGAAAGACCCGTTGCATATCTTGGTCGTTAGTCGTTTGTTTGAACGGAAAGGCATCCAATATTTAATTCAGGCTTTAGATGGGGACTCTACACCGTATCGCGTCGATATCATCGGTGATGGGCCTTATCAAGCAGAGTTGAACCGTCTAGTTCGGACTATAAACACGAATGCAAAAATTACATTTCACGGCTGGCTGGAACAGGAAGGCACCCGCTTTTGGCAACTCATGCAATCGGCTGCTATTTTCGTTTTTCCTTCGGAAGCAGAAAACTTTCCGATGGTGTTACTCGAAGCCATGGCAGCTAGCATGGCGATCATTACAACGAATAACAGTGGTTGTGCGGAGGTAGTAGGAGATGCCGCTATTTTGGTTCCGCCAAAAAATGCAAAAGCAATTCGTGCGGCATTGATACAATTTCGCAACAATCCCCAGAAGATTAATGAACTGGGAAAAAGAGCACGGGAAAGAATGGAAAATTTATTTACCTGGCAAAAAATGGCAGAATCGTATCGCTGGCTATATCAGAAAATGATAATAGTGAATCAGGCAATACATGGACAACCAGAAATTTCATCGACTTCTCTGCCTTAATGACAACGAATATACTTTTATTGAGCGTGTTCATTTTTTCAGGTGTTTACACCAATAAATTTATTATGGATTGATTGAAACCGGTAAATCAGAAGAACAATCTTTAGGTTTTTTTACAGGAATTAATAATTGTACTTTAACCTCAGGGAAAGTTATCAGTGGTGTGTAATAACAAAGCAATGGAGTAGCTACCCATTTGCGCCAGACGTTATTTTCTTCGCTAAAATCATATTCGCGCTCTCTAATGCTTACTGACTGAGGAAAGCTGATAATTAATGAAAAGCGCTGCTTGGCTAAATCTTGATAAAATGGCAAAAAATAGCGTGCATTTCTTGCCATAGCTTGATCAATCATAACTTTCTTTTCGTATTCAGGAATCAATTCTACGTTTTTTATATAACCAAAGGTCAACAACTGTCGCTGATCCATAAATAAAATTTCACCATTTTTTTCTGCTTTGTTTATCTCGGTCTGTAATTGTTTTAGTGCATTTTGGGTTGTTTCCTTAGTTGGTAATGTGATTAAACTATTTGGATTTTTATCCGCTAATGTAGCAACCCATCCAATATTCTTTGCAAAAGATACGGGATATAACCCAATTAGATATGGTATAGTCGGGATAATTGCCAATAATGCTACTAAATAATTTATTTTTTTATTCTTGATTAAATTATTTTTCAGCCAAATTTCCCCTCCATAGCGCCATGCAATTGCAGCACAGAATAATAATCCCAATAACAACATGTCTAAATTATGCAAATCCCCTCCACCTCCGATTTTCGTACTCACAATTAAACCAACCACAAGAAATGCTAACAAAGAGAGGAACACATATACCCGTTGTAAAATGTGAGGAATCCATATTTTTTCCGTAATCAATATTATTAATAAAATGACTAATGGAAGAATGGCAATTAATAAACCTAATAGAATTCCGGGATGATAGGTTGCGTTTGGTAATAAGCGATACCACAACAATGGTTGCTGGTAATACAAACCCCCTTGTATATTCGAAGAACTATATGGTTCTGTGATTTGGATCTTTTTTAATAATTTTATAAAAAAAGGAACTATCACACCTCCAAATAACCCAGCTATTCCTATTATTGTTGAACGAAACCATATTTTTTTAGATAGTTTTCCTTGGCCCGATTTTGTACCAGAAAATTCCAATAAAATCCCCCACATAGCTGGGGCAAACATCCATGTGAAACGACTAACTTGGGCAATATAACCAGCAATAAAAATTAGAATGGACGATAACCATAGAGGTTTTTCCCATGCTAAAGCAACAAGTATAGCAGCAATAATCAAAGGTGTATGAATAGGCCCCTGCATTAAAAATATTAGTCCAAAACCCGCAGCAAGAAACCAGGATAATTTATCATGAGAAAATGGATTCTTAAATAAAATCAAACCCAGGATAAAATAAGAAAACAAATTTATACATGCCAACCATAATCTTTCTTGGAGGATCGTTAAACGGGGATAAAGAAAGGGTAAACCACCTACAAATTGCCTTCCAATATCTAAATGTACTGCGAGATTACTACTTGTAGATAATTTATAGCGATAACGTCCAAATAACATCGAATAATCCCACAAACGATTGCCCTCTGACCAAGTAAGTGAAAACGGATAATCGACAACATCACGTAAAAAATAAGCAGTCGTTATAAAAATACTTGATAATAATAAAACGACAATAAGCGTACTCCAACTTAATATTTGATTATTCTTTTCTATGAAAATAGCTGTAAGGAATACACTTATTAACCAGAGAAAGATACGAAAAAAGGGGCGACAGAAGATTGCCCCCCAAATCGTATATTGATAAAAATAAATTGGAAAAACAAAACTGATTATAGCCAATAGCCATTTAATATTTCCGATTGAATTTCGGAAATGACAAAATTGAGATAGTAAATTTGAATAATAAAAGGAATTCCAAATTAGTAAAGTGATCAAAATCATTAAGCATAAACTAATAAGTCCATAAATGATCAACGCAATTCCCCATTTCAGAGCAAAACCATTCCACCATGTTCCAGTGCCTTGACAGATTTTATAAAATTCAATAAATGCACCAAAAGTAAGGATTGTAACAATGATGGTCAGGATGAATTTCGTTGTTTTTTCTATCCAAGTCATAAACTAATCCTTCAAGCAAATTTAATAATTGTTGATCGTTTTTCCAGCAATCAGCTTTGGAATGAAGAATGCACCTGGTAAACTTGCAAGCATGATTATTATACGGATTAAAATAGCTAAAGTTAAACTGGCAGTAGTAGTAACGTTTCCAGCTGTAGTAAAAATGAAAGTTAAAGCAATTTCCTGCACGCCATAGCCATTAATAGAAATAGGAAGTTGGGTTATAAAATAGGTAAGACTATATAAACCTGCAATCTGCCAGTATGGCAATGGGTTATGCAATCCTCCAAGAAAAAGGGAAATGCATTCAAAAAGAGCCAACTGATGCACCAAATTCCAACTTAATGAAAATAGTAAAGATTCAGGATGCGATAGCCAAATTGATACTGCATCCAGAATATTTTTTAAAAACTGCTTAATCGCAAACCACCAACTACTTAATACAGTATTTTTATTATTTTTCCATATCGTTGAAAAATAACCAATTTTCAAAATACTTAAAAAATTAATTTTATTGAGCAAAGGAATTAATGGTATGTTTAATGGGAGAACCATTGCCATTCCAGTCATTCCCACTAATCGATCGACTATCAGAGATGCTGTACAAATTGCGCTATCTAATTTAAATTCCAACATCCCAATTAATCGAAAAACATCACCCCCTATTGTTGTAGGTAAAAAATTTGATGCAAATAATCCCCCAAATGTGATCTCTAAAGATTGGCGAAAGGAAATTGGTACTTTTGCAAAACGTAATAAAACAAACCAGCGTAATGACACTGCGATACGCGATATTAATATTAATACAAGAGCTATTCCAAATCTCCACCATGATATTTCTGTTATTGTGGAACCAATTTCATCCCACCCTTGATTTACCAATAGATAAATTAGTAACCCAACCGATAACCCTGTCCCCAAAATCCTTAACCACAAGGATTTTTTTCCTAATTTTAATTGAGCTGGAGTCACAGGGTGAACTCCTTTCCATCCTTTACAATACTCCTCACCGTATAAATAGGCTTTTGCTGCGATTCATGGTAAGTGCGCGCCAGTACCTCTGCTTGTAACCCCATCAGCACAGATTGAAAACCAAGGATAAACAACATCACACTCAGGAGCAACAATGGGGAACGAATCATATGCTCGCCTAAGGTGATGCGGCGGATAATTAATGCAAGCACAGTTAACACACTAAGACCGATCATCACGAAACCCGTTCCACCGAAGATATAAATTGGTTTTTGAGCATAACTCATCAAGAATTTTACAGTGAATAGATCCAGAATTACTTTTACAGTACGGCCCAACCCATACTTGGTTTTACCAAATTTTCGAGGGTGATGCCGCACTGGGACTTCAATAATCCGTGCGCCTACTGTGCTGGCATAAGCCGGGATAAAGCGGTGCATCTCACCATAGAGACGAAAACCGGTGATGACCTCGCGGCGGTAGGCTTTGAGCGTACAGCCATAATCATGGAGATGAACACCGGTGACGACGGAAATCAACCCATTGGCAAGCCGCGACGGCAGGGTACGGGTGAGAAAAGCATCTTGCCGGTTCTTACGCCATCCGCTGACCACATCGTAGCCTTGCTCAATTTTTTCAACCAAGAGGGGAATATCAGCAGGATCATTCTGCAAATCCCCATCCATCAAAACGATGACATCGCCATGGGAATGATCGATGCCAGCCGCAATTGCGGCAGTCTGCCCAAAGTTACGCCGTAAGTAGATTGCCACAACATGATCGGGGTCGGATTGGGCGATTTGGCTGATTTTTTCTGCACTGTTATCAGTGCTACCGTCATCGACCAAAATCACCTCCCAGCTGTGACCCGTAAGATGCATCAATGTTTCATCTAATTTATGCTTTAAATAGGGAAGGTTTTCCTCTTCATTGTATACGGGTATGATGATTGAAATGTACATTTGGTTCTCCACTTTCCTCTAACGACAGGCTCGGAGATCGTAGAGGCGACGAAAGTCGAAATTAAGATTTTGCTCTTCCAAAAGTTTAACACACTTTTGTTCCCAGGCTAATTTCAGCGGCGATGTCAGTTTGCTCCAAAAACTTTTATCAATATATGCATGAGTATATCCTGCCTGGAGGAGGCGTGTTGGGTTAGGGTCTGCAAGGTATTGTTGCCAAGCTGGCAACCATTTGCCATAATCAGAGGCGATTGAACCCACCGACCGTCCAAAAAGCACAATGGATCGAAAAGGACTTGGATCAAAGATTTGAGTTTGGAGGGGTAAGCGATTCCAGTACCGGGTAAAGAACCGAGCATCTAGGTCGGATACATAAACCGTATATTGCGGGCGGGGAATGGCGATGAACTCAAGGCTAAAGGTTACTATTCCACTCAGGCAGAGAAGGACTAAATTAAAAACAATAAGCGTTTGAACAAACCGCGAATGATTTTTCCATAAGTCTTGTATGAGTGGGAAGGAAAGGATTAGAAAGATCACTAATGCAGTATCTAACAAGTGGGTGATCCCACCTAGAGAGTCCTTGATCCCGACCATAAGGCTTAACAAAAAACAAACGCTCGCACCGATTAGCAAGCCCTGATGGATTAAGTTCATTGAACGCCATTGGTTCTTAAGTTGCTTCAGTGAAAGCAGAATAAGAAACAAGATCGGACCAATGAGGATCAAAGATAAAAGCAAGGTATCCATTTGGATAAGTGATAGTCGCCCGAAATAAAGTGTAGGCAAAGAGGGAAACGACTCCCACTCAAAACCGAGTAAACCATGTCCGCTTACTGAGGCTTTTCCATTAAGAGTATATAATAATAGGTGCTGCAACATTACACTAATCACACCGCCACCGAAGATCGCCAACCCTAAAGCAGGTGCCCATAAAAATATTTGCTGGAGGATCGGCGAAAAACTCTTTTGCCGCACCGCAATAAACAATGCAACCAAACCTGTCCCTATAACGAGTAAACCAAACAGATATTCCGCTGTGAGAGCTAGAGAAGCCAGAATCAGACTGAAGATTGCGGTGTTTACCAAACGCCAGTTTTTAGGGGCGAGCAATAACATGAGCAGGATGGTCAAAACTACAGCAGCTCCGTTGCTGGTCAAAGCCAGGTTCTGGGGTTTGAATACTGCGCCGATAAAAGCAAACGGAAAAGAGACGGCTCCCAAGCCATCGATGTTCCAGCTCATCGTTAATAAATCATATAGATTTTTTCCGCTAGATAGGGCAGTATTGGACAAGGTTATCATCGTGCTAATTTTCTTCAACCATGCTTGAGGAGCTAATAGCAATAACCATTGAGTATTACCGCCAAAATATACTACACCTCCACCAATGACCGCCGCCCAAATACTTCCGGTCTTCCGTTCAAACCATAAGGTTGCCAAGACCAACATTAGAGCATGGGTAAATGCCCTAACAGCGTCGAAAGCAAGCCATGGAGAACTTCCAACGAACCTGACCAGAATTCCTGCAAGTAGATGTAAACCATAATGATAAGCCAGTGGTTGGGATGGGTCAAAAGGGAAGTGCGGAGGTACATCTCCAGCAGCAATCAGAGAGACAATGGGGAGATTATAGTTCTCGTCAAAAATCGCCAGACCCTGGTTAATCCTCAGAAAAAGGATAAAGAGCAACAGAAAGATGAAGAGAGGAGGAAGCGCCTGCTGCCAGTTCTCAAAAACATCTCGTCTGGAGTGAGTGAAAATGGCTAACATACCACCCGTACCAATAATTAACAAGGTGGCAAGTATATACGCCCACTGCAGATTCAACCAATGCGAAGCCAAGTTCGTCAGCACAATGACCAACAAACTTCCAATACCGATTCCAATCGGGAGGCTCTCTCTGGCAGAAACGGAAAACTCCAATCGACCAATAAGGTATCCACCTAATGACCAAAGAAGAGTCAAGCAAAAGAACAATAGAAATGGCCCGTAAGAAGAAATGAAATAATTCCACACCATGTTGCTTGAATTTTACTATCTACTAAATGATTGAGGAGATTAACGGGGCAATAGGCCCCAAACACTGTAAGTTTATTATAACAAACAATAAAAACATGAAGTGAGCCCAATACCGTCATCAATCATACCATGAATATTCTGGTCGCATTGACCAAAGGTCTCACCGTGGTATTTAATCTGGCACTTTTACAATTCCTGTGGATGCTGATTAACAGGGCGCTACTACCCCAGCTCGGCACAAACATACCTACCATAAAAGTCATTGGGTTGTCCGATCATGCGACCTGGCGCGCCTGGGCAGACTTCCGGTGTGGTACCTGGCAAACTGCGAGACTCTTACGCTTGCGGCAAGTGCAGAACGAAAGGATGTCCAGTTAATAGGTTTGTCTCCACAAAGGCTATCGCGCCATCCGTATAGATGTCACTGCTTTCTGGCCACCAGCATAGCAAAATTGTCCGGATAATCATTACCATCCAGTAGCCAACCACGCCCTTGAGGTCATTTTTGGTGTGATTTGGGGCAGGGAGTCAAATCCATGATCAACTTCTGGCTCGTCCGCTGGTTTTGGATTGGATGTATCCAAAAGCCTCCCACGAGAGCTAGCGTGGCTGTATATGTTGCGCAGGAGATGTCGCTATTTGGCTGCTGACGATGTAGCCGTGATAGAGCTGGCGTCAAGCTGGCTAATGTGCCAGCAAGCGATCTGGGGCTTATCTGCTTTGGGTGACGACCAACTTTATGGCTCGCTGCAACCGACTCATAACATATGGCGGGAAAAGCCACAAATCCGTATATGGTGAGAAAATCTACCCACTGGAGCACAGCTATAAGGGCGTAAGCATCGCTGCCTTCTCCTCGGATCGGGTAAAAACCGGAACGGAAAAAAGCATTGAGATGCGGGCCGACATCTGTGAAAGCATGATCCTACCAGATATCAACCCTACAATTTAGGCGAGGACTTTCCGCGTGTATGCCATTTACGATCTCGCCTACGCCACATCTTTGCCGTTGCCGAACCCACTCAAGCTGAAAGCAGAAACGGTGAAGGCTATGTACCAGGAACGCTGGCGGTTGAGCAAATCTCTCTCTCCTCCAAGCAAATGATGGGCGACCATTGCCAGTTTGTGCCTGCCGATGAAAGCATCCATCGCCCGCCACAATTGCCTTTGAAGGTTGGGCCGAACTTGAGCTATTTGGACGCTGTGGACTACGCTGCCCCCGCTGGCTTCTTTGTATGCCTCCCAGATAAACCCCCGAAGCTTTCTCCGTTTTTTCATCGACTCGCCATTTCCAAAAAGTTGACACTTGCCTAGTCAATTTCGTAAAAAGGAATCGGTCAAAGAACGCTTACTCAAGGGAATTTTCGCCATGAGGTGTAAATCTGTTAATTCAGCGTTGATGTCAGCGACTTGAAGCAATCATGGGATTAATTGGTTAAGTTTAACACTTCCGGAAGTTTTTCTTGTAGCTTAATTATTTGCTTTTAGCAGAAATTAGGGTTTATATTGGACCAAAGCTTTATCTTTGATCGCAACCCTCTGCTGGCTTGGAGCGCGGTTCGAGAACTTGAATCTCAACACCCATTAATAACATGCGCGCTTGTTGGACAGGCTTATAATAACAAAGTAAAGGCTTTGAAACGCGCTCTACCCAGGCGTCATTTTCTTCACCGAAACTCACAGGACTACCTTTAGTAGTTGTATAAAGAGGTTCGTTGACAATGAGAGCAAAGTGATGTTCGTGCAGATCTTGATAAAATTGTTGGAGGTAGGCTTGATTGTTAGCCATTGCCATTTCCATTAAAAAAACACGTTCGTAATCTGGTACTAAAGGAACGTCTCGCAGGTATCCAAAGGTTAACAATTGGCGCTCTGAAATGAACAGCACCTCTTGACCGGCAGGAATATCTTTGATAAAACCTTGCAAGCGGCGAATTGCTTTTTCGGTAGCAGCCCAATCAGGGTGGAAGAATGGTTCTAATGAGGACAAGAGAAATAAGCTTGGTACGATCAGAGTTCCAAGCAGTGCTGCCCTTGTCCACTGCTCATTCAAGAACATTTCTAAACACCAGGAATGTGAGGTAATTTCAGAAAGTTGCGTATCGAGAGTCAAGTCCTGGGTTACCAGAGCAACAAAAACTAATATAAAAGCAGTCCAAAATGCATCTAAATTATGTAAATTGCTACCGCCACCGATTTTTATACTGACGAGCAAGCCCCCCAAGTAAAGCCCAATTAAGATACCCATCAAGCTCAGCCAACGCCAAGGATGAACAGCAGTGCGATGCTTAGCAAAGCTATAGGCAAGGAGCACACTCATCGGTAAGATCATAATCCAGGATGCCAGCAAAATTCCCAATGGATAAGTCGAGTTCGGGAATAACCGATACCAAAGCAATTGCGAGGTCAGGCTTGTACCAAACCAGGCCGGAGGATTCCCTGAAAGTTGAACATATACCCAATGCGTCCATAAGGCTACTCCCACCCCTGCAATTGTCCATATAATCGGTCGCCAAAAATAACGCCAGAAATTTCTGCTATAAGGAGTATCTAAAATATAAAGCAAGAAGGCAATCAGAGCCGGTACAGGATACCAATTCAAGCGGCTTAAACCCGCCCAACACGAGGTTAGAATCAAGACTAAAATAGAAACTCCTTTTGCAAGCCTCGTTTTGGCGTTTGGTTGAAACCAGAGCAAGAGCGGAAGGATTACCAATTGCAAATGGTAATAAACCGGACCAAACAACATGTATAAAAACAACCAAGCCAACCCGATCCAGCGCAAACCAGGAGACAATACTTTGCCATAACGGCGTAGAAAGGCATAGGCAGTTAAACTACTGATTCCAATCCACAATCCTACCTGCCATAGACGATGGAACCATAGCGGCGAATTGGGTATTAAAAACGGAAAAGCTTGTAACAGGTAACGGCTGGGATGTAACACTGTCCAAGCGGTTTTTACACCATAAACTCGTTCTCCTAGAAAGAGCGAGGCGTAGTAATAACGGCTAGCTTCAGACCATTCAAGGGTAAAGGGATAAGTTGAAACTTTGGTTAGAAGAGATAGTACCTGGAGAGAGACCGACCCGATGAGAAAGGAAATAAAGAAAGCATAAGCAGGATGCTTTAATCGAAAAGCTCCTTGCACGAACGGAATTCCTAAAATAGCTATCCAAAACAAACTGCTCAGACGAAACCAATAAGGTTGCAGAATTCCTGCACTCCATTCAATAAGTGTAAAGGCTAGTACTAAGCTTAATAGCCATAATAACCATACATTGACTCTTCCCCAACGAGAAAAAAATTGTTCAATGGTTTGTAAAGTCGCACAAATACGATCCTTTGTCCTCCAAAAACTACCAAGTAAAAGAATCAAAGAGAAAAGGAAAAATACACCGGCGCTGGAGATAGCTACTTGATAGCGGAGCGAAGTCTGGATAACTCCGCGCTCAAATGCTTCATGGGTCAGGACCCATCCTACCCGCAGTGCCAGAATAGCGCTGAGAGCACAACCAAGGCGCAGGTAATAAATCTTCCAAAGGTCAGTGGTGATGTCAGTTTTAGAAAATGAGTGTTCGTCCATTTGAACCTCAGTTCTCAAGAGATCTCTTGGGAAACGCGTTTCAAATCCGCTTCCACCATCATCCTGATCAGTTCTTCAAAGCTTACGTTGGGCTGCCATTTCAATTGCTGGTGTGCCTTGCTTGGATTTGCCACCAGTAAATCTACCTCAGCCGGGCGAAAATAGCGCTCGTCCTGAACCACATAATCGCGATAATCCAGCCCAACATAACGAAAAGCTAGTTCACAAAATTCTCTAACCGAATGGGTGATGCCGGTTCCGATGACATAATCACTTGGTTCATCCTGTTGCAACATCATCCACATTGCCCGTACGTAATCACCGGCAAAACCCCAGTCGCGGCGTGCTTCCAAGTTACCCAGTCGGATTTCTTTTGCTAATCCATATTTAATGCGTGCAACTCCGTGGGTGATCTTTCGGGTCACAAATTCTAGCCCGCGGCGCGGGCTCTCGTGATTAAATAAAATTCCCGAAATCGCAAACAGATTGTGGGATTCACGATAGTTAACCGTGATCATGTGACCATATACTTTCGCAACACCATAGGGGCTACGCGGATAAAAAGGTGTTGTTTCACATTGGGGCACTTCCCGAACTTTGCCAAACATTTCACTCGTTGAGGCTTGGTAAAAACGTGCTTTGGGGTTCGCCAGCCGAATGGCTTCCAAGATGCGCGTTACGCCTAAGGCGGTTACTTCTCCAGTCAGAACTGGCTGATTCCAGGATGTGGGGACAAAGGATTGTGCAGCGAGGTTGTACACTTCATCAGGATGATAGGTTTCCATCAAATCCACGAGCGAGCTCTGATCATGTAAATCCCCCTGTACAAGGATTATTTCGTCTTGAATGTGTTTGATACGCTCAAAAGTAACTGTGCTAGAGCGGCGTACCATACCAACCACTTGGTACCCCTTTGATAGGAGGAACTCTGCCAGGTAAGAGCCATCCTGACCAGTGATTCCGGTGATTAATGCAACAGGCATTTTCAACTCCCTTTTATGTTCAATGTTTGAATTATAATGCCGGTTGTGCCAATCTGGTAAATATCCCTCCACCGTTAAAAATATTCGTGTGCAATCAAGAAGCACCAAGTGTGACAAGGCAAACTATCCTTAATATACGAAGAGCGAGGTTAATTCCTTTTATATCAAATGAACTATTGCTTTTCGCGATAATTACTGGGCAATAACGATAATGAACCACCTCCAATAATATCCAGCTATGTTAAAATTTATGCTATGCGTAAGCTCGCACCTCGGACGAAACGAATCTTACCAACCAGATATTCCCTTATGAAAGGGGTTTTCTTGGGAATATTTTTCCTTATTAGTTTTGCTTATTGCACCTTGAAAACACAAGCACAGACACCGCAGCCAATCGCCCATCTTTCAACCCCCCAAACCGACCAGTTTCCACTAGTTAAACTCCTTCTCGATATCCAAAAAGCAGATGGCGGGTTTGTCCATGGCTTAAAAAAGGAGGATATTCAACTACTGGAAAACGGTCAACCCGTGGCTATTCAAGATTTCCGCGCAGAACACATCGGCGTTCAATTAGTGTTTGTCATCAACCCTGGTGACACATTCTTGCAGCGCGATCGTGAGGGCAATACATTTTACGATCTCCTCATCAGCAATCTTGTCGAATGGGCAAGAAGGAGACTCGGATCTACGATTGATGACCTAAGCATTCTCGTAACTGATGGTCCCAGCCGCTCACATCTCAATAACCCCCTCGAACTATTTTATTCGCTTGCTTCCTATGCGCTTCCCGCTAATCCCACTCCGTCTTTAGATGGCGCGCTCCAAGCCGTAGATATCGCCGCAGATACTCCACCCATGCCTGGCATGAAACGGTTGGTGTTATTCATCACTGCTCCATTAAATGATGACCAAATTATCAGCTTGCAGAATTTACAAGCACGGGCAAACCAAAACCAGGTCCGTTTCTATGTATGGTTAATTTCCTCTCCCTCTATGCCTAATACCAACACCACTCCATTAAGTCAGTTCGCTGAACAAACCCAGGGTTCCCTCGTGACAATTTCGAAACCGCAAGATATCCCTGATTTAGAATCGGTTTTGGCGCCTTTACGCAATAGTTATTTCCTGAGTTATTTATCCCAAATTAATACAGCGGGAGAGCGCCAAATTTCCGCAGAAATCCATACGAAAACATTCAACATTCAAGTGCCTGCCATCAAATTCAATCTCGATTTGAAACCACCTAACCCTGCCTTTATTTCCCCTCCCACAGAAATTACCCGCCAAATCCCCACTTCCTCCGCGAATACAAGTAATCAGCCATCCCATAGTGGGGATTTACAACCGAGTCAGGTGCAATTAAAGCTGCTCATTGACTTCCCCGACGGGCGCCAACGGCCCATTGTCCTCACGCGTTTCATCGTTGATGGTACGATACTCAACGAAATTAAACAGCCCCCTTTCGATCAATTAATCTGGGATTTAACCCCCTATAACCAATCTAGCCAACATATTATCCAAGTTGAAGTGGTGGATCAGTTGGGATTGAGCGGAAAAACAATTGAAACTCCTATTTATATCAAAGTTGATCACCCGCCTCAGCCTTCGCTGACGTTCTTCAATCATAATTTACTATGGATTGTAATCAGTGTTATCCTGTTTTCAGCCGCCCTCTATTTGTTAATTTTAATCATGGGTGGGCGGCTTAGCCCAGTATCACAACGGATGAGCCAGCGCTTGAGTTCTCCGCGGAAAGTTTCTCGCGATCCTTTATCTCAAACGGTATCCATTTCTCCTCTTCCAACACGAAGTTTTCCACAAAAACCGCCCCCCAATCTAAACATTACCAATCAAAACCAATCCCCTGTTTACGCCTACCTGACGCCATTAACAGGAGAAAATTCGGATAAAACCACACCGCCTTATCCCATAACTGCTTCTGAAACGGTGATCGGTAAACGGAGCGGTGCCGTTCAATACCTCATCAACGATCCCTCTGTGGACGCGTTGCATGCTCGTTTAATTCGTTTGGAAAATGGACGATTTCGGTTATATGATAACGGGTCGTTATACGGCACGTGGGTAAATTACACCCCCATCTCACAAGAGGGGACGAACCTGGAAGACGGGGATTTAATTCATTTTGGAAAAGTCGGTTTTCGGTTTAGGATTACCTAAGGTAGGCTGGCATAAAAAATTTGATTGCCATACGCAAGAAATGCTAAATGATGGTCAGTGGAGATCGTAAACGCGCTTGCAGACTGTCCACGCGGTAAGGTTGTATAAGTGGATAAGGGATTCTGACGATATTGAACATGAAACGCCAGAGAACGCAAACTAAACTGATATATGGCAGGAGTATTTGGCTCTAAGAAATATAATGCTGGATCCGGCGGCTGAGAAGCAAATACCCGGTTAAATGGCGCTTCCGTTTTTAATGTTTGGTTTTCCCGGCCCGGTCGAGAATCTTTGTATGGTTGAGGGTCATTACAACGGGTGGGCGTGACCGCATTATATGCACATTGCACTAAATGGCCATCTTGATACAGCAGATATAAATCATCTTGATAAACTGCAAAATCGAGGATATTTTTCATCGGGGGAATATCTTGCGAGAAGAACAATTCCGGTTTTTGATTGGATTTTCCACCCCAATAAATCCAGACGGCATTCTTCTGGGGATCCAGTACGTAGAAATTTCCCCTTTCGATCAAAAATCCGCTCAAGGTTCCCATTCCGGTATCTGGGGGCGTTAACTTCTCAACGTGCGGGCTTTGATTGGATTGACAAGTGACAATGTTGCCTTTTGCATCGGCAGCGCGAATGACGGAATTTGCTTCATTCACCCGTTTCTCAACCGAAAAACCAACTAATTTGCCAACCGCTAGCCCGTTTATTCCCGGCCCACAGGATGATTCGGGATGCAAGATATACCCTCGAGCAGCTGCTTCGGCACGCCAAACTACCCCAGACGTTGCATCCAGCATAAACAATTCATTTTCTGTGGCAATCATTTTGGCTATCTGGGCATCAGATGCTAACCCCTCACTCAATGCAGGCATGAAATCGATGCGCTGGATGAAATCTAATTGATCAAGGGCAGTTTGCGCCTTTGCCCGCAAGGTTTGTGTTTCTGGCGACTGCCCAATCTGTTCTGCTTGGTCCAAATACTTCAACACAGCAATCCAGGCGGTGCGTTGCGTCAACGGATCGGTTTGACTCCCTGCATAGATTGCAGATTGTTGCGCCAAGGTGTAATATCCCTCGAATTCATTCACCCGTCCTTGACGCAGGTATATTGCACTGGCTATCGTTACCACTATCAACGGCACAAGGATCGCGATAATCGCCATAATGGAGGTGGGGATTTGGAAAATATTTTCAAGGGGTTTAAGCTTTTCGATCCCTCTGTGCACCGATTGGTCAATCCTTTCCAATAACATGTCCGTTTTAGATTGGGTTGCAGCCGTTTTTGTCCCATCAATAGATGGAATCGGTTGGGAAGGATGAACACTGGTGGACGCTAGCTCTTCTATAACGGGGGCTGGAATACCCTCTCCTATAGGAGCTGGTTCAGGTGCGGTCGTGTGGACATTAATTTCACTTTTTCCTTCAACCTCAACCCCCTTTTCTGTTTCTATCTCGCTTGCGCGGGCTGGTATTTGCTCCTCTCCTTTTTCAACCTGTTCGTCCACCGCTACAGGTTGTGGCGGGAAGGATTCAACGGATTGCATAAGCCCCTCGGTCACCGGAGGTGTGTTTTGTTCCATCACTTCTGATTGAGAACGGCTGCTGGTTGGTTTGGAAGGGAGATAAATTGTCTTTCCTAGCCCGCTTTGGAATTGAATGACGACGCCTTCTACCGCTTCCAGATTATTTTGAGCCAATTTACGGCGAATACTCTCTGGACCTTGACCGTACAGTGAACCTAAGAATAATTCATTCCAATTCATCGGGGGTTGCACAGTGAGGATTAAACAATCACCCGCTTGAATCGGATTCTGAAAAAAGCGGATGGCAGCATTTTTATTAATCCCCAATCCCTTGCCAGCTAATTCAGGATCATAAAGATGCGTAGCTCCTGCAGCGTTGATCCAATATGCGTGGGTGAGTCCGCTCTGAGCAAATGTGATTCGATCGGCATGGATAACAAGCTGGTTTAGGAATCCCATTACTTGGTTTTCTTCCCCGCTAGCACGGGAATTTCTTTCTAACAAGAAGTGATTCAAGCTCTCAGCCACCACCCGCATTGCCCCCGTCACCGTGCCAGGGGTTTTATAATACACTTGGCTCAAACGCTGTAATAATTGAGACTGCTTTTCAGGGGATAAGGTCAAATTGCCAAGCAAAGATAATTGCAAAAGCAGATGGTCCTCTTGGCGATGACGGTGAGCATGCCGTGCTTTTGTTTCAATGTACAATCCCGCGATGCCAGTTGTTGCTGTTTCTACAGCAACCTGGTTGGAAAGGGATAGTATGTGAATATCAAAATTTAATGCCATAGCCACCCAAATAAAGAAATGGATGTTGGATAATGGTTTTTTAGCATTATACTGGTAAAATCATCACCATAGGGCGCAATTCGTGTACCAATTTTTATTTTCATGTCTGCAATAATTTATTCCAAAAGGTTTTTATATGGTTCATTTGTCTATTGTTCAAAACATAGAAGCTTTTGCAAATTTATCCACAACGTGGAATGAACTGTTATTAAAGAGTGCAAGTCATGTGCCGTTTTTACGTCATGAATATTTATTTAATTGGTGGAAAACACTCGGCGGTGGAGAATGGCAACATGGCGAATTATCCATTATCCTCGCTCAGAATGAGCAACAGCAAGGTTTCGGCATCGCACCCTTATTTCTCACCCGAAATCACCAAAACGAAAAAGTGCTCATGTTCTTGGGTAGTATCGAAATTTCTGACTTTCTCGATTTTATTGTTCCATCCGATAAAATGGAAATGTTTTATCCAGCCTTGTTAGAATATCTCCTCCAGGCAACTTCTCTGGAATGGCAAGAGCTGGATCTCTATAACATTTTGGATAGTTCACCAACCATCCACGCTCTCACAGCTGCAGCAAAACGCTTGGGTTTAAAGGTTCAACAGGAAACGTTACAGCATTCACCCTATATCCCTTTACCCAATAATTGGGAAACCTATCTAGCCAGTTTAGAGAAAAAACAACGCCATGAAATCCGGCGGAAGTTGCGCCGGTTGGAAGAATCAGGAGCCTCCTACCGATGGTACATCGTGGATGACGAAAGCCAATTGCCAGCTGAAGCGGAGAGTTTATTCGAATTGATGGCTTTCGACCCAGAAAAGAAGGCTTTTCTTACGCCGAACATGCGCCACCAAATGAAACTGACTATCCAGGCCGCCTTTCAGAATCGGTGGTTGCAACTGGCATTTCTAGAAATTGACGGACAAAAAGCAGCCGCGTACCTCAATTTTGATTACGATAATCAGATTTGGGTTTACAATTCCGGCATCGACAACCGTTTCAACGCATATTCACCAGGTTGGGTATTGTTAAGCTATCTGATCCAATGGGCTATTGAGCATCAAAGGCAAACTTTTGATTTTATGCGTGGCAACGAGGATTATAAATATCGTTTTGGGGCGATAGACCGGTTTGTGAACCGCATTAAAATTATTCGATAAGAACTAGAAAATCGCGCGCGGCATTCCCCAACCACCAAGGCGAACGCTTTTGGGGTCACTATGCCATACTCCAGCAATGGCAGTGCCACATTTTGGGCATTTACCATCTGCGGTTATACGGTACTCTTGAATAGTATAGCCATACCGCTTAATCAATAACGCCTGACAATGAGGGCAAAATGTGCTTTCATAATCCTTCACCCGTCCAACAACATTGCCGGCATAGACATAATGTAATCCTGCTTCCTGTCCGATTTCGACGGCACGGATCAAGGTGCTGACTGGGGTGGGTGGTGGATCGCTCATTTTATAGTCCGGATGATAAGCAGTGACATGCCATGGTATATCCGGTGAAACGGAAGCAATAAAACGAGCGGCATCCATTAATTCCGCAAAGCTGTCATTAAAACCTGGAATAACGAGCGTAACCACCTCCACCCAGAACCCCATTTGATGGGCTAACTGAATGGTGTCTAAAATATTTTGTAAAACGCCACCAACCCGGCGGTATTGTTTGTCTTGCATGGTTTTCAGATCAATTTTGTAGCCACTCAGGTAGGGGCGTAAATACTGCAAAACCTCTGGTGTAGCATTGCCATTGGAGACATAGACACATTTCAATCCCGCCTGCACTGCTAAGCGGAAAATTGCTACTGACCATTCTGAGGTAATCAACGGCTCATTATAGGATGAGGCAATAACTTTCGCGCCGCTATCTAGAGCCAGTTTAACAATTTGTTCTGGGCTAATTTTTCGCACATAATTAGCAGCCAGGTTTGATGCTGGATCGCGCAGAAATTGGGAAGTGAGATAATTTTGACAAAATTCACAATGGAAATCACAACCCAACATACCAAAGGTTAAAGCATCACTTCCGGGAAGAAAATGGAAATAGGGTTTTTTCTCAATTGGATCCACTTGTAAGCCGGCTACATACCCAAAAGGCACGCGCAATTTTCCATCCTGGTTGAAACGAACTTGGCAAATGCCTCTTTTACCTGGGCGGATCAAGCAGCGATGGGCGCATGCATGACAACGCACTGAGCCATCCTCGCGCTTTTCATACAATTCCCCCTCAACTGTTAAAGCATCTAAAACTTCAGCAACCGTACTCATGTTTCGTGCCTAATTCTCAGATTGAACGATTATTAATGACCAGTTTTCCGCTAAAGACATCGCAATCGATAAAATCATGCGGTATTAATAGAATTTATAAAACCTAAGAAAAGCCTGTTTTTATATAACTACTCAGCTTCTATTATAAAAGAGCTATAGAAAACAACGGTCGTAACAAGCTATCTCCTGCGACACCCGTCATGGTTAGCGAAGCCATCTCCCTGCCGGATTGGAGATTGCTTCGGTCGCAAAGAACGCTCCCTCGCAATGACTCCTGGAAAGCGAACTTAGGAAGCCATTTCCTTGCTGGCACCTGTCATGGCGAGCAAAGCGAAGCCATCTCCCTGCCAGATTAGAGATTTCTTCAGTCGCAAAGAACGCTCCATTGCAATAAAAGCTGTGCTGAGTAATTACGTTATTATTATACAACAATCCTTTTATAAGTGCGTTGAAAGATATCTTTAAGGTTAATACCACATTCATCCAGACCACGGAATAATGAGAATGCATCTATTGCGGATAGGAATGATGCGTTGAAAACCTCCAGGGATTTATTACTTCAAATTTATAGCACCTACACCCGATAAAAAATACAAGATTATCTATGCCTGACCAAAACAATTGCGGTAAAATAACGCCATGAACAGACTGCCCATCATTCAACGCTACTCCATTTTTGTCGATCTACCAGTACATAGCCGCCTGGTAACATTGCATGAAGGTTACACCCCCCTCATCCCACTCCCCCATATCGCCAATCACTTAGGCGGGTCATTCCATTTGTACGCAAAATATGAAGGTCTCAACCCGACCGGTTCTTTCAAAGACCGCGGCATGACCGCAGCAATCAGTGAAGCGGTAGGTCGGGGCGCCCAAACCGTGATTTGCGCGTCGACGGGCAATACGGCTGCTTCAGCTGCCGCCTATGCCAGCCGGGCGGGACAAAAGGCAGTTGTATTAATTCCGGAGGGAAAAGTGGCTGCCGGAAAACTGGCTGGCGCCGTCGCCTATGGCGCGCAAGTTATCCAAATTGCCGGTTCCTTTGATGATGCTTTGCGCATGGTTGTCCAAATTAGTGAACGCCACCCGATTGCCTTAGTTAATTCCCTTAATCCCTATCGCCTGGAGGGGCAAAAAACAGCGGCATTTGAAATTTGCGATGAACTTGGAAAAGCTCCCGATTGGCTTTGTCTGCCGGTTGGTAACGCTGGAAATATCACCTCTTACTGGATGGGGTTCAAGCAATACCATGAATACAAGGCGACCGGCTTACCCCATATCCTTGGTGTTCAGGCAGCGGGATCGGCGCCACTTGTCTTAGGTCATGCTGTGGAGCACCCTGAAACGGTTGCCACAGCAATCCGTATTGGACGCCCTGCCAGGGGTGAACAAGCGCTACAGGCAGCCGAAGAATCAGGGGGAAAAATCATTGCAGTGAGCGATGAGCAAATTTTGGAAATGCAGCGTGCGTTAGCCAGCGAGGGGGTATGGGTTGAACCCGCTTCTGCCGCTGGTTTGGCAGGCTTGGCAGAAGAGATACGCCTTGGAAGATTTGATCCAAAAGGAAAATGTATCGTCACCGTTTGTACCGGCCATGGCTTAAAAGACCCTGATATTATCGCTAAATCAATGCCCGCACCGCAGCGCATCCCAGCAGAATTAGACGCTTTAGAGGAATTGATCCTCACTTGATTTCTGAGATTTCCTGCAACGCTTGAACCAAGCTGCCCCATGCTCCATTTCGTAGGAACACCAACTCCGGAGAGATTTTAGCTCCCGGGTTGGATGATGCTCACAGGGATATTCAATAATTTCCCTAATTCTTCAATTTCCCCTAAAACATCGCCGTAAACCATTGCAAAGTGTTGTGTTGTCCCAATGCGTGCAAATACTCCCATTAATGAACCCAGCGCTGCATCAGGGCGGATCAGTGCATGAGGATAGCCCTCCAAACGCGGGTTTCCTCCCAAGCTTTCCCCGCCAAAGGCAATTGCCTGCCACCCCGTAGGTGTACCACGCAGCTGAAGTAAGGTGACGCGACCTGGTTTTGCGATGAACTGCAGTTGGGCACCTTCCCATCGATCGGATTGAGCGAACTCGTAATCTGGAGAGATCCAAATTTGTTCAGGTAATGCCACTTGTGGGTTTTGTGCTCCAGCATGCCCGCCGATCAGATAATTCGCTTGTTCGTCCCATACCCAAAATTCCACAAAAAACACAGCTGACATCGTGAGCCGTTGCAAAATAAAGGCTGCGGTCGCCGCGCCTAAATCTCCTTCTAATGTTATCGCAACTGGCTTATCGAATAATAAAGGAGGGTAAAGACAAGGGCGCAATCCCAATACCCGATGTGTTTCATCCGCTATGTCATCAAAGGATAAGATATCCAAGTTTCGATCCAGCGCCAGATGGGCTAAACCCAATGAGGCACGCGCAGCGTTTGTTAAGGCATCTATTGAGACACCACGAAGCGGATAATGTTCTTTTATATAATCAAGATATTCCTCTAATTCCTCCTTGGAAACAGCGTGTGCTGCAGCAGATAAATCCCCTACGGATAGATACTGAACGGATGGCCCTAACTGCGAACGTAAACGGAATTCATCGACAAAAGTGCTTTGCATTTGCTCATTGCGCTGAGGGAGTAACCCAAACTGCGCCTTTTTCAATTGGTTTCGGACTGATGCAACTTTAGCAAAAAGGTTTAATTCCTTAAATGGACGTTCATCGTCTGGAGAACCCCAGGTGAAAAAATAAGGGTGACCCAAATTCCGCAACGTCCCCAACCCTTCCAATGTTCCGACCAGGCCAGATCCCCGCAATACTTCGCCAAAAGACAGCTTTTCTGGGAGAGTTTTCCATGGCTGGTAACACCAAAGAGCCAGGGGTGTTTTTCCGATTGCTTCGACAATTGGTTGTAAATAATAATCCTCAGCCCAAACCTGAAAAAGGAGAATTAACAAATCCAATTCGCATTGTTTTATTTCACGAACAGCATTGGCTAGGCTTAAAGGAGAGTTAATTACCCAACTATGAGCAATACGAATGGACTCACTTAATTTTTCTTGAATGCGCTGCGCATCTGCTTGAACTGTATCAGCAAGTCCGGGCAAGGCGACGACAGTATCAAACCATTCTGCGCGTAATAAAATCAATCCAGCATTGGGAATAAGGGGATGATGAACAGTATCCATTTTATTTTATCGCTCCCCGCGAGAGACCACGCACCAAATAGCGCTGAGCAATTAATGCAAAAATCAAAACCGGAATTAACACCATCGAACCAGAAGCTGCGATCCTCCCCCATAGAATCGCTTTATTGGTCATAAAGCTTGTGATGGTCACTGGTAACGTGCGCGCATTTCTACCAGTCAAGATCACTGCATAAAGGAATTCATTCCAACAATATAAAAAAGCCAAAATTGCAGTAGCTGCCAGACCCGGGGCAGCCAAAGGTAAACTCACCCGCAGCAGAGCTCCCGGGCGGGTACAACCATCAATCATTGCCGCTTCTTCTAATTCTATCGGGACATCTTCAAAAAAGCCCACCATCATCCAGATCGCCAATGGTATCGTAAATGTCAAGTAGCTAATAATTAAAGCCCAGCGGGTGTCTAATAGACCTAATCCATTGAATACCACGTATAATGGCACAATAATCGTAATCGGCGGCAGCATTTGCGGGATTAGAGAGCTCATCCGCAGCCAGAAAGCACCGCGAAAGCGGAAACGTGAGAAACCATACGCCGCCAATCCGCCAACAAGCAAGGCAATAAATGTTGTGCTGACCGCAACAATAAAACTGTTCAGGAAATATCTTTCAAATTCGCCGCCCGCCAACACCTCGCGGTAGTTTTGCAGCGTGGGCTTGAACACCCAAACCGGCGGTAAGGCAAAGGTAAGTTGTGGCTCCTTAAAGGAAGTAATCAGTAAATAGACGATCGGTGCTAAAGATAAGACCACAGCCAGCACAACTAACAGATAAATCAGCAGGGTAGCAATTTTGCGGAATAGGGTATAAGGGGTAAATCTCATTTTTTTCCTCCTATTCCGTCCTTCCAATAAATCGAGTTAAGATACCCGCCAGCACCAACATGATCACAATCATTATATAGGAAGCAGCCGAAGCAAAACCGAGGTTAAAGGATTGAAAACCATAGCGATAGACATAAATGCTGACCGTTTCTGTTGCTCGCGCTGGTCCTCCCGCCGTGAGTAGATAAACCACATCGAAAATGCGGAAAGTGTCAATAAACCGCCACAATAATGCCACCAAAATCGTTTGTCTTAATAGCGGCAGGGTGAGATAGAAAAAAGTTTGTATGGCATTTGCCCCATCAATGCGGGCAGCTTCAAATGGTTCCTCTGGCAGGGATTGTAAACCGGCTAAAAGCATGAGTGCCACAAAAGAAGTGGTATTCCAGACATCTACAATAATCACTGAGGTCAATGCCATTTTTGGTGAACTGAGCCATTCAACCGAATGAAAACCGAGTTGATTAAGGTAATAATTGATGATTCCAAATTCATAGTTATATAACAGCCGCCAAGTTAAGCCGATGACCACGTTTGTGCACATCATGGGCAGCAAAATAAAAGAACGGATCAATCCTTTTGCTCGTAAATCATGATTCAACAATAAAGCCAACCCCATTCCCAAGATAAATTCAATTGCGATAGCTAAAATGACAAATGTGAAAGTTATTTTGAGGGAATTAAAGAATTCTGGGCTGGTGAAAAGCTGGCTATAATTTTGAAACCCCACCCACGGGACACCTTGCTTAAAAGTGCGCAAGGTCCATTGGTGAAAACTTAACCACAATGAATAACCCAGCGGATAAATTAAAATGAGTATCAAAACAAGAAATGCTGGAGCAATATAAAATGCTGGTTCGATTCGCCGAATCCAAACACGAAATGAAGATTGCGATTTATCGGAAGCGACTATGGTCATGAAGTTTAACCCTAATCATTAAGGATTGAGACCTGACAGGCTCAGGACACCTGTCAGGTCTATCGGTAAATATTATTTCAGATAACCGCCACCCTTTAAGATATCCACAAACTTCGCGGCAACATTATCCAATGCCGTCTTGGGGTCTTTGATGCCAGTAACAGCTGCTACAATGCCTTCGTCGATGACCGGCACCATATCCGGTGAAACGGTGAGAACGGGGAAGATCGTCCGATACGGCATCACCTCGGCTAACAATTTGAACTGCGGGATTTGCGCTACCACTTCGGGGTCGCTCAGTGCCTCAATGTTGCTGGGAATACCGCCATTCAACGCCCACATCTTGGCGCCTTCCTTACTGGTGAGCCATTCGATGAATTTATAGGCTGCTTCTTGATTCTTAGAGCCATTCGGAATCGCCCAACCCCATTGAGAGCCACCAGTCTTGCGTTGGATCGTTCCATCGGCTGCGCGCACACCCGGAATAAGCGTATAACCCAAGAGTGGTTGCCCATCCTTACAGACTTTCGGGCTTTGAGTACAGTCAGTTAGGGTTTGAGTGGCAGCCATCCATTCCACACCCATGGCTGCTTTGCCTTCCTGCAAGGAAGTCAAGATTTCATTGTATCCATAGGTAGTGACATCTGGGCTAACCACTTTATGTTTCTGTAATAAATCAGAATAGAAAGTCAACGCTTGAACGCCAGTTTCATTGTTGATGATGGGGTTATAGTTTTCGTCCAATACATCCCCACCCATCCCGTACAAATAGAACATAAAGTCCCACCAGGCTTCATCTTGTTTGGCGCCAATGACAGTGCCATAGATTTCTGGTGGATTATTCAATGCTTGGGCAGCCTGTAAATATTCATCCCAAGTTTCCGGTACTTTTAACCCTTTCGCTTCAAACAGGTCTTTGCGATACCATAGCCAGGCGGTATCTCCTTCGGAGGGGAATACATACAATTTGCCGTCAAAGGTAAAGAAATCTAAAGTCTTTCCAAACACAGCCGGGTCAAACCCTGGCATTACTACTTTGGGATCATTGATGAAACTGGTCAAATCTTTTAATGCACCCGCTTTCACCCAGCTTGGCACCCAATCGGAGCTCACATACGCCGCATCATAGTCCGAACCACCGCCAACAAAGACAGTCGTTAATTTATCGAAATACGATTCACGGGCGATCTCTTCTACAACAACTTTGTTTCCGGTGAGTTTTTCATATTCTGCAGCGACTTTAACTAAATTATCGTGCTCAGGCCCACTCCAGCAAGCAACCACAATCTCAGGATACTTACCCGCAGCAGGAGCCTCTGTGGCAACAGCGGGTGCCTCGGTGATAGCTGCTGCTTCAGTGGCAGCCGGCGCCTCGGTAGCCACAACTGCCTCGGTAGCTACTGGCGAAGGTGCTTCCGTTGCTTTTGGAGCACACGCCGCAAACATGCTGGATATGACCAGCAAAACAATTAAAGTGAACAACTTGCGATGTTTCATTTCTCTTCTCCTTTTCATGATTAAAATAGTATCAGTTTGGCAAGGTGTCTATTCCTTACAAATTTCTTCCGTTCACCTCCATTCACGAAAAATCTATTGCTTATTTTAACCAGTATTCTCCCTGTTTGTATCTATCCTTTCATCAGGAGCATCCCTGCACCAGGCCGGGGCTTGCTCATGGATCATTTGGATTTCAATCGAGTTTAACTTCCGCACCTCGGTATCATAGAGATGAGTATCGCGATTTTCCATAATAACCCACGAGACATCAACGCTGCCTAAGCAACCATGCCAAACGCCGGCTGGAACATTGTAAATCACACCTGGTCGCATATCTTCTACCTGAATGAGGTCATTTTCAAGAATATATAACGCACCATGACCGCGCCATAATACAAATACCTCATCCGTATTGCGGTGCACTTCGATCTCCGAAACGTTTTGCAAATCACACCCTGGCTCCCAGTTCAGAATAGCCGTCATCCAGGAGGGAGTGAAAACGAGGGGTTTATATCCTATTCCAGTCCATTCATGGTGTACTATAGGCATATTGCTTTCTCATTTATAAAAAGTGAATAAAAAATTATAAACAAATAAGATCGTTCTTTTGATGCTTAACTCCATAATATATCATTCAAATCTAGCTTACTTATTTTATTTTCATCCAAATCATGGGCAATTCCATAGGGAAGTTTATTTTTTTCACAATACTTTGGCAGCTGTTGTAAAGTGTTTCGGATAATCTGTGGATCAATTGAGTTAAGTCGAATATGGCAAGCCTGCATCGCCTTTTTCAAAGGGCGAATGTCTTGCCCCTGTAAAGCAGCCATAATCAATGTTCCAGGGCACACCAGCTCTGCATGCGGTTTGCCAGCACCAATCCAATTCTCTATCGCATAAGCAAAGTAATGCTCACTACCCTCTTCAGGCCTGGCATGCCCCACCTGATTCAATAACTGAGTTTCCAAGGCAATACAATCCAATAACTGCCTTAGCCCACGCTCTTCTCCTGCGCCAGCCGACTCTGCACAATCTACCACTCCTCGCAGGATGGCTTGTGCCATATCATCCACGTAAGGAATATAGCCCATCCCATCCGGATTCTTCCCTTTGTCTTCGGCAAATTTCCAATCCCAGCTTCCCGTGGCAATCGAAAGTACATCACAAATCCCCGCAGCTCGGATGGATGGAGGAGCTGCGGCGATTAACTGAAAATCAACAATGAGCTTTTGGGGAATGGTCGTCTCAATATATTTTACACACCCTTCCAGGCGAATAGCCGAAGACCAGGCAAAAATCGCATCCACCGATAAAGCCGTTGGAACGCAAAGCAGGGGTAAATTGCGTTGGACAGCGAGATACTTCGCTGCATCCGCTGCTAATCCCCCGCCAATTGCATAAATAACCTCGCCATCCACGGCCCCAACAAGTTCGTCCCAATGTTCTTGGGTGGCTGACTGAATAGATATCACCGACTTTGCCTTAAAAGCAACCTGACTTCTCACAATCTCCCAGGCAGGAAAAGTTGTAACCACAGCTACCGGGCGGTCTTCCTTGTGTTCAGCAAGGGAGATGAGCTGAATTTCGGGTAATGGCCATATTCGTTTCATAAAGATCCTCAATTTTCAGCCAATAAAATCTCACGGCGGGTTTGCATTTCCTGTCGAAAATGCGCTGCTTCTTTGGGATAGACAAAATAATAAAAAGTGGTCAACAGGAGTGCAATCGTCCAAAAACCAACCGTTAAAATTAATAACGTGCGCGTCAGTCCATACTGATTGGCATAATTCCCAAACAAAATGATCACCACCGAAGCAAAAGAACCTTGCGTAAACTCCATCAGCGCCATTGCAGTTGATCGCAGTTCAGGCTTTGTGACCGCATGTGCCATTGGTTGTTGAGTTCCCCGCCGAGTCCAATCAATAAAAAAACCGGCTACAATTGAGGGAACCAATATCTCCACAACCGTTTGAGCTTTCGTAAAGAGATATAACAATGCTGGTAGGGTGATCGCAATCGAAGCTTGCGAACAAATTATGCGTCCATAGCGAGGTGAGCGTTGATCTGCCCAATCGGCCACAATCCCCGCCACGAAGCTCCCAACTGCCAGGGAGATCACCACCCCGCCAAAGAACAGCGGTGCATCCGATTCAGAAAAACCACGATCGTCCACCAGCCAGGTCACCAGGAAGATGGATAATGCATTCAGCGTCGTCATGACAAATGCGCCCTGGATGAAATTGATCCATAACGTTTTACTCCGTAATACCTCTTTGACTTTGACGAGAGAAAAAGCAAACCGGGATTCATCTTCTTCCTTGATAACATCACTCAATTCTGGTTCTGCCTGACCACGAACAGGATTTTTAATCAATACTGCGATAACAACCCCTGATATTACGCTCATTAATCCCAATCCAACCAGCCCAATCCGCCAGCCAATTTCAGGGATATTAGTGAGCTGCCCAAACGTCACTGCCCCTACTACAATGCCAAACATACCAATAGCACTAATCGTACCCATCGCCTTGCCGCGGTCTTTTGGCCCAAAAATATCTCCCATTATGCTAAACGCAGCTGGATATAAACACCCTAGACCGATACAGGCAACCACGCGCAGCACCATCAATTGCCAAAAGCTATCCACCAGACCGCATAAAGCCGTCCAAATTCCCCATAATCCTGTCCCGATGACTAAAATCCACTTGCGGTTATACTTATCAGCCAGCATCCCCCAGATTGGCCCAGAAAAGGTCTGAAAGATAATGCGCACATTATCAATCAATCCCAAATGGCTGTATAGCAAACCTAACGAGTTCCGAATAGCTGGAAAAAGCATGGGCAAAGCCAGGTCTTCTGCACTGTCTATAAAAAACCCAAACCCCAGCGCGATTAATGAACGCGCCCGCAGTCCTTTCGTGTTGGTCATGTTATCCTCCAAGAATCACGGCTCAAGTTGGATACCAAATCGGTGGCGTAAGTTCTCGTAGCCGCGCTGACACACTCCCATCACATAATTCTCACACTTCCACTCACCCGGCCCACAAAATTCATACAACTTTTGTGGAGTGATCTTTTCAGCCAGCAGTCGCTGTAATTCTTCCAGCGTTCTCACCTCGCCGGTTTTAATTCCCAAATAATCCAATACCGCTGCATCTTTGGAGATTTTATTTCTCCACCCGGTGCTGCATCGCCCTTGCTCATCATCCCAATAACCGCATTGATAGCAAAAAATATCGTATCCATAAATGCTTTCCACTTCGATTTCAGGATTGGGGCGAAGTTCCTCGACCAGATTCCGATAAGCCAGGCGAAAGGGTGTACTGGCAAACAGTTCCTCAAAAGCTCCTGCACACAAATGATGGTGTCCCATGATACGAATCCGTTGATTTAGATTGATGGGGATTTTATGCTGGTAATATTCGTCAGTGGTTAGGCTTTGTCCACCCACCGCCTCCCCACTCCTTTCATTTTCCTTCATGCTTTGATCCAGTGGCTCAGCCATCATTTGGAAAAGTTCCTCCAAGTCTCCAAAACGGACATATCGGAAAAGTTCCCCCATTCGCCCTTCCCCTAAACCAAATTGGCGGGCAACTGCGTTTGCCTGTTCTTGGAGAAACGTGGCGACAATCTCGCGGTGGTCGCCTTCATAAGATTCATCCACCCAGCCTACCCGTTTACCCCAGGCTTCCAGCTGCATCTGATATTGACGTAACATGTGTTTGATTTGCGTCCGGTGAGCACAAAGGGCAGCAATCTTCCTTTCGATGGTTTCACTGATATCTTCGGCCCGATTCGGTTCCACGTGTTTCCGAGCGAAATACCAGCGCTCCACGACTGCGTAAGGCGCTAATCCTTCCGCAAAGTGCTGCGGATAATGCTTATCGAAAGCTGCAACCCACAATGCCTCATCCACCGCCTCTGCCACCCGCTTATGGTCCTGATTATTCTCCAGTAGACCATCCGGGTCAAATGAAAAGACCGCATACGGTCGATATTTCCGAATCAGATAAACAAAACGTTCCCGCAACTCTAATTCTGGAACAGCCGATAATTGATCTGTTTCATAACCCAGTTCCACAATTTGCGAAATACCCAGTATGCGCGCTGCTTCATGAAGCTCTGCAGTGATCTGCTGGCGGGTTTCCGCTTCGCTCAATCCCACCGAATCTCTGCAATCGTCCGTTACCCGCACCATGACCACTTTCCAACCCCGGTCAGCAAGCTTCGCCAGGGTCGCTCCACAAAAAGCAGCCGCATCATCTGCATGGGGGCTGAACACCAAAGCTGTTGCCATTTTAGGCTCTCCTTTCTCACAAAACTTGAATGATCAATTTACATTTTTCAATCTTTTGTTGAAATCTATTCTTGTTTGTAGAGATTATATTAACTCTTTGGCATTATGTTGAATTTTTTTGATTGCCTCAATCACGCATTCGATTTCCTCTTCATTTCCAAGCATAACCGGGTTAGGAAGCCAGACCGTTTCCCAAGCTGCTTTGAGTGTGTTTGGAAAACCGCTGCGCAGGAATGGGTGCTCTTCTTTGGATTGTTTTTCGCCAAGTCGCTTACGGTATGCACCGCTCTTAAATACATCCAGATCATGCAGTGGCGGGTAGCTTGCTTGAGTCGGAATGCCCTCGGCATTGAAAGCAGCAATAAAGCGCTCAGTGGAAATTCCCGCAAACTCTTTTGTATCAACGTGGAAAATATATGCGTAATAGCCATGACGGGTGACGCGAGCATCTAATTTCTGGGGGGTGATGCCCTCAATCTTTGGCAGTTCACGGTCCAGGTAGGTAGCATTGCGTGAACGTACCAATGATTGGCTATCGAGGCGTTTAAGCTGCTGGCGCAATACTGCTCCCTGCCATTCACTCAGGCGGTAATTCGAACCGTAGATGAAATGCGAATAGAACCATTCTCCCGGCATTCTTCCACAGTCATGCACCGAACGAACACGCCGCTCTAAATCAGCGGAGTTGGTTAAAATAATTCCCCCCTCACCGGCGGTCATGAGCTTTGACGCCTGGAAGCTAAATGTGCCGATATCGCCCATAGCTCCAATTTTATGCCCCCGCCACTCCGCGCCATGAGCATGAGAACTATCCTCGATTAAATACAGGCCATAGCGGTGAGCCAATTCTCTTAATGCATCCAAATCTGCCGGATGCCCAGCCATGTGCACTGCGATGATTGCTTTGGTTCGCGGGGTTATGGCTGCTTCTACAAGCTCGGGATCAATACAATAGGTATCCGGTAGCACATCCACCATAACGGGTAAAGCGCCACAAAATAAGACCGCACTGGCAGTCGCGATAAAAGTGAAATCGGGGATAATGACCTCATCACCGACACCAATTCCTAACGCTGCCAGGGTCACCTCCAATGCAGCAGTGCCATTGGTAACCGCAACACCAAATTGGGCTTGGTGATATCGGGCAAATTCTTGTTCAAAAGCTAAGGTTTGTGTACCGGGGGTGCGCCACCAAATGCGGCTGTCTAACACTTGATTGAGAGCTTCTCGCTCGTGGTCATCATACTGCGGCCAGGCTGGGAAGGGTGTCTTCTTGGTCGGTTCGCCACCAAGCAATGCTAGTTTGGACATAGATCGCTCCTTTACAGATTTTATGGTTTACATCGTTTTTATAGCAATATGGTCTGTGGTTGTATCCAATATCAACATAATCGCTCCCATCACCGCTGCCCGGTATCCTAATGTGGAGACAACCAATTGAACCGGTGCTGGTAAAACCCCTTCTAGACGGCATAAAATCGGTTCAACCAAAATATCCGCCGAACGTGAGACGCCCCCACCCAAGACAATCACCTGCGGATCCAGAACCACACTAATCGCAGCGATAACAAGGGCTAAGTAATCAACCGTTTCATCGATGATCTCTTGCGCCCAAGCTTCTCCAGCCCGGGCTGCGTTGAAAACTGCCTCAGCAGTAATATTTTGTGCATCGATAGCCAGTCCACGTTCTTGGATCAACTGGCGCGCACGCGCTTCCACACCCGTGCCGGATGCCAAACTCTCCAGTGCGCCAAAATGCTCATAGCGTTTTCCTAATGCGGCTGGGCTAGGTGGTAGATAGCCCACCTCCCCAGCGGATTGGTGATAACCACGATAAATCTTCCGGTCCAGTACAATTCCACTACCAATCCCGGTCCCTACTGCCAGGCAAACCAGGCTGCTGGCACCTTTTGCTACCCCAAAACCGAATTCTCCCAAGGCAGCCAAATTCACATCATTTTCGACTTGAACTGGCATTTGAAATCGCTGCTGGAGAATTTCGCGTAAAGGTAAATCTCGCCAACCCAAACTAGGCGCCCAAGTAATTATCCCTTGTTCATAGAGAGTAATCCCTGGAGCTCCAACTCCGATTCCTAAAATATTTTGCCCACCCTGACGAGGAGTTTCGAGGAGCTCTTCAATTAATTGAAAGAGTATTTCGAGATTTTCTTGCGCATTTCCTGGGCTTGAAGGTCGGTACAATTCTGTTAATATATTGCCATTTAAATCGGCTACGGTGCCATACATTTTAGTACCGCCAAGATCGAGACCGATCACAGCGTGCGCCGTAGCATTAATGGCGAGTAAAGAACGCGGCCGCCCACCGCTGCTTTCCTGGCTATCCAATCGGTAAACCAGGTTTTCCTGCATCAACTCATCCAAAATTCGCATCACTGTTGGCATGCTGATATGTAATTGACGCGATAACTCTGAAGGAGAAATGGGGGAGTGTTGACGCATGAGGTCAAGGATAGTAGAGCGGTTCAATCGGCGCATTAAGGAGGCGTTGGCACTGCCTAAGGAAGCTAAACGAGAAGGTTTTAACATCTTATTTAATTCCCGAGTAAACTTATTAAGTGTAAGAAAGAATAAATTATATCTATATTATAAAAAATAAATCAATGAATGTCAACGGGTAAAAACGATTTGTTACACAAACTATTAATCATGACATTATCATAGGGTTTGGGTGTGATAGCAAATTCTCAGCGAAACTTGTAGTGGTAGGTAGTTATACAAGTAGTTTATTTGCTGCGTTCTGTGGTAACTCCGCACAGCCATATCTTCTCAATAAAAACAATCGTGTTCATCTTGTAAATCCTATGGATATTATGTCATCAGTAGCGAAGCGATCCTTTACTGTTTGTGGTCATGGCGAGCGAAGCGACGCCATCTCCTCGCCGGGATGGAGATTGCTTCATTCGCAAAGAGCGCTTTTTTGCAATGACAGCTTTCGGCGGTACAGCCAAATCTCACCATGATTGCGGCGGAAAGAATGTAACGAAGCGATCCCTTACTGTTTGTGGTCATGGCGAGCGAAGCGACGCCATCTCCTCGCCGGGATGGAGATTGCTTCATTCGCAAAGAACGCTTTTTTGCAATGACAGCTTTCGGCGGCACAGCCAAATCTTATCATAACGGATAAATACCAAAGCGAGGGTAGATTCGTGATAATCCGTGGTTCCCTCATACAGAAAGCCATGAATAGATATTTTCGGGTAGAATAAGCAGGTAATCTATCTTTTCAAAAAGGTCATTAATCCGATGAAATTAACCCCTTATAAAATTGCTATTCTTATTCTTACCCTGATCATTGCAGCCATTCACATTTCTTTGTTGTTCCCTAACCTGGTCTATCTATTAAATGGATTAGGGTATCTTGCCTTATTACTGGCATATTTGTTACCCAATTCTTTTTTTACTGAAAACCATAACCTGATCCGTAAGGTGATGATTGGCTATACACTGTTGACGATTGTAGCATGGATCGCCATTGGTTCTAACTCGCCCAGTCTGTTGGGCTTAATCACCGCTATCATGGAAATTGTGCTGGTAGTGTGCTTATTGAGTGACCGTGATTAATTTTGTATATATAGAAAATGATTTCGCCATTACACCAACCAAATTCTTTTTTTAAGTTACCTATGGACTTATGCAGGTCAATATTTGACCAGGATGATCAAGTCAAACTCCCATTCATTAAGAAGGCGCGTTTCAGCTTTGATCTGACAGTTATCAAAAGTACAAAGGCAATCATTTTGGATTGTATCTGATTCAATTTGGAAAAAATGGGGTAAAACCAGTACTTTTGGGGGATTGAATTATTCCATTATTATGATATAGTTAAGTAACAATTATTTATTTATAACGTTGTTTCGCTCGAAAAGGCAAACTCACTGTGAGGTGAGGACGCAAAGCTGAGAGTCTGTAAATTTAGCAGATAGTCTGGCTGCCGAAAGTGTATTCACTGATGGCGGCTGTTTTATTTTAAATGCCCATATTTATTGTCTTTGTTCCAAAATAGGAGGTTCTGATGAAAACCAAAATATTGATGATCGCAAGCACGATAGCCATCGTTGCTACCCTAATTATCGCAGGCATTGCTTGGGCTGCTTCGCTACAAGAAGCCAATAGCCCTGACTGTAATAATTCTATAACCATTAAAAAAGTCACCGAGCCAAGTGGCGGTATGGGTTTTAATTTTACACTCAAATATGGAACAACAACAAAGAATGTTACGCTAAATGACCTAGGAATAAAGACATATACCCCAAATTCATGGAGCGTGTTTACTATCACGGAAGATGCAAAAGATGGTTATCAATTAAAGGATATCGCCTGCACGGCTACTACCACAAATAATAAAACCCCAAAGAGCATCACCTATGATTTGACCAATCGCAAAGTAACCATCGATTTAACCAATCAATTTGATGGCAATGTAACCTGTACGTTTACTAATGTGAAAGCCATGGACTATGGTGATCTCCCAACCGATTACGGGTTAACCAATTGGAGTACCGGAGCTCGGCATTATAATCCCGGCGATAGCGTTATTTTAGGTACGTTATTAGATCAAGAGTGGGATGGCCAACCAAATTCCGGTGCAACCGGTGATAACATTGCTGATTTAAATGACGAAGATGGCGTTGTGCGCGGGGGGAGCAGCTGGGGGAATGGCAGCGGGCAAGTCATCGTCACCGTAACCGATCCGACAAACAGTGGCAAAGGCGGTTGTCTGATGGGGTGGTTAGATTATTACGATGTGACGAACAATGATTTTGGTGCTGATGGGATATTTAGTGACTCCTTCTCGTTTATGGGAGGCACATATAGTGAAAAGATCATTGACAATTTATACGTCCCTGCGGGGAGCAATACGATTGATTTCACCCTACCATCAGGGTTGAAGAATGTTGGTTTATTTGCTCGTTTTCGCCTTTCACCATATGATCCAAATCAAGGGGTCACAGGGAATCGCTGCAATCAACCTGCGGCTGGGTTGACCGGGCTGGTGATCGGTGGAGAAGTGGAAGACTATGCCTGGGTGTTTGGCCCGACCGCCATACAATTACAGTCATTCCATGCAAAGCCAGTGCAAGCAAGCGGGATAGCTGGACCAATTGTTGCGATTTTGGCGATCCTATCTTTGGTGATCTTGTGGACGATTCAGCGCAAAACGGAACAATAGGGATTGGACAATCAATGAGGAGAATATAAAATGAATAACTTAAATCTACCTACAGAAGAAAAACAAGAATCATCAAGACCCTATACTCCCCCGGCAATTGTGTTGGAGTTAGAGTTGGAAACCCACGCTGGTTCGCCATTGGGATTACCGGATAATTTGCTCGACCTGGGTGAATAACAGTTTATATATATATCATTGAGCGGGTTGTCTCAATTAACAACCCGCTCTCTATCCTTGATAATAAATTAGTACTCGTGGGGGATAGTAATGGAGATATTTTCATGTTATACTAATGTAATAAATATTATATTATTACGATGCTTCAAAACGAAAAGGCAAACTCACTGTGAGGTGAGGACGCAAAGCTGAGAGTCTGTAAATTGAGCAGATAGTCTGGCTGCCGAGGGTGAACATTCCAAAGGCAGTTTTTTATTTAAAAGGAGGTTACCAATGATTGTAAAATATCTCTTACAGAAACCATTAAATACATTTACTCGTATATTAGGGGTTGTGATTTTGCTATCACTAATCCTTACGCTATCACCTGCAACACCATCTCAAGCCGTTTATGATGGCCCAACAGGGAATATCGCAACCCAAAATCAAACAAATGGACTTTTGAGTACCGATAATTTATGTGCCAATATGAATTGGATTGATGTGAATAATAGTGTAAAGATTAAAGGCACTTATTCCGGAAGCGCTGTCGAGGAATTAACCCCTCGAGCGAAACTTACTTTCGATGACAATTCTGTAGCGTATGTCTTTTGTACTGACATCTCTCACTCAGTTGGTGATAGTCAGCGGTATTGCCTGGATACGGGATTTTTCTCTGATTGGCGAATCACCTGGCTGGTAAACCATTATCCTCCCAGTACCGATCGAATAGAGCAAGCTGCTCGACAGGCAGCTGTTTGGCATTTTACAGACGGATTTGATTTAAACCAAGACGATCCTACCACAGAAGGATCTGTGACAGATAATGGAGTAAAAACTGCTTACAATGCAATTTTAGCTGCCATCCCAGCTAGCCAACCACCGGAATATGATGCGGGAAATATTCAGCTTACTATTGACCCGGCTACAGCAACTAACTTTTTACCTGGGCAATCCACTCATCCGTTCACGGTGCGTTTGACAAAGGGCTCGAATCCACTTGTTGGTTACACGGTCAATGTGTCAACAGATTTTGGGAGTCTGGATAAAAACAGTTCTTCAACCGATAGTAATGGTGAGGCGACTTTTACCGTAACATCTTCAAATCCTGGCACCGCTCATCTATCAGCCAGTGCACAGGTTTCAGTTCCGGCCGGTTCACGGTTCATCCACGCTACTGATCCTTTAGGTAAGCAGCGTATGGTTTTAGGCGAAACGAAGACTATCACCGTTCAAGCAAACGCCCAAAAAACCTGGTCAAATGCCGAGAATATTATTATTGCCCATAAATTTGAGGACCGTAATTATAATCAGGTCCAAGACGCCGGAGAACCAAATCTTAAAGACTGGCAGTTTACTCTAACCTTACCGGATAATACTACTTTTCAAGCAACCACCGATACAAATGGTAATGCCTATTTTTATAATAAAATCAACTCGAATGGAACGTATACTTTAACAGAAAGTTTAAAAAGTAATTGGACAAATAGCACATCCTTAAGTCAAAGTCGTGTGCGCAGCGATCAGGATGCCTGGACGCAATGGAACGCTAATTTCGGCAATGCTCAATATTCTCTTATTACGGTTTATAAATTTGAGGATTTAAATGGGAATGGCCAATGGGAACCTAATCCACCAAATAATGAGCCGGCTTTTCCTGGATGGCAATTTGCATTATACAAATGGAATGGTTCTACCTGGCAGCAATTTAGTGGTGGAACAACCGGAACAGATGGCAGTATCAGCTTTACGGATTTAGATGCAGGACAATATAAAGTGGTAGAACAACCTAAACCTGATTATCAAGTCACAACAGGAAGTTTAGAACAGTCGATCAACCTTAATTATCCGGAACATCAAACTCTTTATTTTGGAAATCAGAGAAAACCAATGGACTATGGTGATCTCCCCGATAACTATTATATGACAACATTTGCTGACAACGGCGCCCGCCATGACATCTCAGAAACAAGCATTCGCTTGGGCCAAAAAGCCGATGTTGAATTAGATGGACAACCGAATAATAGCGCTAACGGCGACGACAACAATGGAGTTAATGACGAAGATGGCGTTGTGCGCGGGGGGAGCAGCTGGGGGAATGGCAGCGGGCAAGTCATCGTCACCGTAACCGATCCGACAAACAGTGGCAAAGGCGGTTGTCTGATGGGGTGGTTAGATTATTACGATGTGACGAACAATGATTTTGGTGCTGATGGGATATTTAGTGACTCCTTCTCGTTTATGGGAGGCACATATAGTGAAAAGATCATTGACAATTTATACGTCCCTGCGGGGAGCAATACGATTGATTTCACCCTACCATCAGGGTTGAAGAATGTTGGTTTATTTGCTCGTTTTCGCCTTTCACCATATGATCCAAATCAAGGGGTCACAGGGAATCGCTGCAATCAACCTGCGGCTGGGTTGACCGGGCTGGTGATCGGTGGAGAAGTGGAAGACTATGCCTGGGTGTTTGGCCCGACCGCCATACAATTACAGTCATTCCATGCAAAGCCAGTGCAAGCAAGCGGGATAGCTGGACCAATTGTTGCGATTTTGGCGATCCTATCTTTGGTGATCTTGTGGACGATTCAGCGCAAAACGGAACAATAGGGATTGGACAATCAATGAGGAGAATATAAAATGAATAACTTAAATCTACCTACAGAAGAAAAACAAGAATCATCAAGACCCTATACTCCCCCGGCAATTGTGTTGGAGTTAGAGTTGGAAACCCACGCTGGTTCGCCATTGGGATTACCGGATAATTTGCTCGACCTGGGTGAATAAATCCCGAGAATAACGTTTAACGATTAAAGCGGAATCAACCCCCTTTTTTGAAGGTTGATTCCGCTTGTTTTTTAGAAGCAAAAACTACCCCCTGATAATCTTGTTAGGTTATTTAATACCTAACCTTACAATTCTGCTAATTCCCTACTATTGACGGATTGGGATTAATTCTATAAGATAGAGCTAAGCACGAAAAGGCAAAACCAGCGAAAGCTGGTGACGCAAAGCTATGGGTCTTCGGTCAAATTAACTTGACCATGACTGCCAGGCCGCCGAATGGTTACTTATTCCTATCTTTCATTCGTCGAGCCTGGGCTACCAGGCTCAAATGCTTTAAGTGCACATTACCAATAACGAGAACGACTCGATAAAGGCAAACCCGGTGAAAACCGGGGACGCAAAGCCATGGATCTACAGCCGGTTGTGCCGGCCAGGATAGCCAGGTTACCGAAGGTTGCATGCATTTGCGGCGCGACGGGTCTGGCTATCCAGACCCTTTTGATTTGTTATTGAAGAGGAGTTGGATTGACAGGTCGAATGAAACGTCACGCTGAAATGCAAATGGGATGGAATCGCTATGCCGCCCGCAAATTAGCCTTCCGATTAGGCATTGTCATCGTTGGATTGGCTTTATTTGTGATTGGCATTCCCCAATTCAATCCCGTTCGTCCTGCCCAAGCAGCGGTGGCACAATCCACTTTATATTCCTGTCAACCATTTGTGCAAGTCAATGATAACGCGTTCGGCCTTGGGGGAGGCGCTGATGGGACTTTCAGCTCAGAGGAAGGTTTCGAAGTCCTTGTGTTCAATGGACAACTTTATCTGGGGATGGAGGCGGATAACACCCTTGGAGCGCGTATCTGGCGCACCAAAGCCGGGATAACAATTCCATCCAGTCAGGCGGATTGGGAAGAAGTGGCAGCGGACGCGAATGGGAAGCCATTTGGCGTCACAAATGTCACGCAAAATGACCATATTGACAGCTTGCAGGAATTCAATGGCTATATCTATGCCAGCACAGCAAATGGGGGGAGCAACTATTTAGGGACACGCATTTTTCGCAGTCCAACCGGCAATCCTAATAGCTGGGAAGATGCAATTGCAGCCTATGGAGCTGGTTTTGGGGATATCTATAATACCAATTTTAAGGATATGCAAGTGTTCAATGGTTACCTCTGTGGCGGAACCCAAAACTGGCTCACTGGTGCACAGGTCTGGTGTACCAATGACGGGACCACCTGGACACAAAAAAATATCGGAGGATTTGGATCAAGCTCTCCCAACAACCGAACACCGGAAGTTTGGTCGGGGTATGTGTATAATAACGCTCTCTATTTTGGGGCTCAAAATCTTGGCGCTTTGCGCGGGGACAACAATGATGACGTTGGGAAATTGTACAGAACGACCAACCTCAATGGAACGCCGACCTGGACAGAGGTGTATAGCAGCCCGACCGGCTATTTGAATCGGGTGGATATTCTTGGTGATTTGAATGGGTATCTATATATTGGAGCCCGCAGCGCTTCTGGCGCGATTATTTTACGCAGTCCCTCGGGTGATCCGGGTACTTGGACACAGGTTAATCTACCCGGCATGGATGGTGACGTCAATAATGCCGGTTTTATCGTTGATGGAGCAACCGTGTATGCGGGTGGGTTATATGTGGCGGTGTTTAACCTGACCGATGGATTTGAACTCTGGCGGACGTCGGGCACGCTGCAACAAAATGGCCTGGTGGATTGGGAGAAGGTTGGAAGCAATGGGTTAACCAATAAAAATAATGTTTATGCAGAATTGAGCGTATACAACAATTTTATCTATGCCTGGACATCCAATTATGTGAGTGGGCAACAGGTATTACGCTCGAACTGTACCGAGAATCCACCGCAATTACCTACCAACACCCCTACAGCAACGAGAACACCAACGGCTACCCCACTGCCAACATCCACTCCCACTATTACTACAACTTTTACCCCAACACCGACCTTCACAGCAACTAGCGCTCCAACGAATCCACCAGCGCCTAGCCCGGTAGCCAGCGATACCCCCACGGCAACTTTCACCAACACACCGCTGCCAACCAATACCCCGACGGCTACCTTGACCAACACGCCGCTGCCAACCAATACACCGACAGCTACCTTGACCAACACGCCGCTGCCAACCAATACACCGACAGCTACCTTCACCAACACACCACTACCTACCAGTACGCCGACAGCAACCTTCACTAACACGCCGCTGCCAACCAATACACCGACAGCCACCTATACTAACACGCCGCTTCCAACGAACACCCCCACGGCAACCTTCACCAATACACCACTGCCGACCAATACCCCGACAGCCACCTTCACCAACACACCGCTGCCAACGAGCACCCCGACAGTGACATTTACTCCCACACCAACGGTGATCTACACCAGCACACCCATGCCTACGGAGATTCCAACCCCCATAAGCACAGCGACACCCCAGCCCACCGATACTCCTATTCCATCTGTGTCTGAAACTCCTCAACCAAGTGAGACCCCAATCCCTTCTCCAACACTAACCAAGACCAGTGTTTCAGCAGATGATCCTACCCCCACAGAAATTATTATGCCGCCCACACCCTTAACAACAACACCATTGCCAACCCAGGCAGAGAGTCCTTCTTTGCCAACTCCAACCGATGAGTTAATCCTCACACCTACCCCTTCGGAGACGCCATTCGCAAATGAATTGCAAACACCTACCATGACCCCATTACCAACCTTTACCCCTACTCCAACCCCGCTCCCTACCGGAATATATTGCCCGCAGGGGCAGGAGAGTTGCCAAGGTGGGGCTCCCGCTAATTATCCATACCGAATATTTATTCCGATTGTCATTCGACCATAAAAAAACAAAGGGTTATTAAATTACGGGTGATCGATAATAAGAGTAAAGCCGCGAGCATTTGGGAAATGACCCAGCGAAATCTCCCTGGCTCCGAAAATTGCTTCGACGAAAATGATGTAGTATAAATATTTCTTATCAATCCATAATCAACTATAATATTAATAACTTTACTGGTTTCCCGATCTAGGATGCTTTTGGGAGGGATTCCACATGGTTAAAAAGAAAAATCATGCTTCACTCTTCGTGCTTGGCGGCGTGCTTGCCATCCTCTTTTGTGCTTTTCACCTCTCCGCTTTTGGTCAATCTCAACCGCGACTTTCTCACCCCGATTGTGTTGGTGATTGTGTGGTGGATGTTTATTTCCTCCATTCCGAGATGGGGGATACCGCGGCGAAAAACTTCTATCACAATTGGTTCAATACATACTATGATTTAACCGAATGTAACACCAGCTGGAAAAGTGAATTTTCCTTTTTATTGGATGTAATCAGCGATATCGTTGGCGCGCCTGGTGCACCTACTTTACAATGCTGGCAAGGGGTGTTAGGGCAAGCCAGAACCTGCGAACAAGCGTGTAACAATTATTTTATTCGCGATGGCAAATATGCACCGAATGTGAAACTCACCCTAAACGAGGGAGATCAAGGCCACTTAGAAGTCACGGTGGATAACCATTCTAATCGTGAGGCAATTCCTGAGCTGGAAACCAACGCTTATAGTAGAAAATTTAACTTAAATATTTACTTGAAATGGAATGATGGAGAACCCTTATTAATCCATAAGCAGGAGATGCCCAGTTTGAGTTTCCCAAACTGGATTAAGAGGATGGGTTATGATGACTGTATCAACGCTTATGGCATTGATGACGATCGCTGTTCCATATTAGAGGCGTTCTTAATTCCTGATGAAACCACCACCACAGTAGATTTTCTAAATGGCGTTTTCTATGACTTGACAGACCAAGTTGAGAGTTTGTCCGATGCGGAAGGTTCTTTCCGCCAGAATGGGTATATCCGCTTGCTCAGCAATGGGGATAGTATCACGATCAAACAAGGCGATTTTTCGGGATTTGCCTGGATTAAAACATACAATATATCGAAAAACACTCATACCGAAGAGGTTATCGATTGGGATGCTCATCAAAATCCAGTGACAATTACCAACCATGAGTGTTATTCTCTGTTTTCGACCTGTTGGTTATTTAACGATCGCACCGAAGTGGATACCTATGTTTTTGCTTTGCAAGGTCCAGCAGATAAAATGCTGGAAGGCACCTATCAAGTAGATGTTAAAGCCTTGATGGAACATGACAAAGACTTGTCGGATAATCAAGTGAGTTACTCCTATGAGGCATCCCCTACAGTAGAAGGTGGAGAGACCGAGACTAACGGAGGGATTGAAACAGAATATCCTCAAGTGGGTGATTTGCCGATCATCGATTTGCCCGCTCCTGGAATTTATGAAAATGTCATCCCCAGTGGAATGCCAGGGGTCTTGTACCGCCTTTCCGTTCCAGCAAATTTACAATCACTGACTTTTAAAGTTGCTGTACAATCTAATCATACGGTCAATACCTTCATCAAGCGGGGGACGATTCCTGTACCCGATTACCCAACCATCAATGTCGATTATGAATTGTGGTTACAAGCGAGTCCCAATAATTGGGATAGCTTTCCTATCCTTTCGCCTATCGCGGGAGATTACTATATCTTCGTGGCAGGTGAGGCAGGCGCTGCTTTTCAATTAGATATCCAGTGGCTATTCCATCGTCCGACAGCCACGGCAACTCCACTCACTCCTCCTGTGCTTCAGACACCGTCTCAAACAACAACGACTCCCCAACCACTGACTACTCCTCTGGTGACCCCATCTGCAACCACTTTTACAGAAGTTGAGGAAAATAACCATTGTGCCACAGCTAACGCCTGGGATATGCAAAACCCGTTTAGCGGTCAATTGACCGCGAATGATGTGGATCAAGTGCTGGTGACATTCCACCAGCCTGCTATTTACACTTTCCGCGTGGATGCGATAGGGAGTGAACTGCAACCCGACTTTCGCTTGATTCGATACACCAACCGAAATGTCATCCAGACAAGCCGTGCTTCAGCAAAGGGGAGCAGCACTGAATTGACGTTTGGAGCGATTGCCGGTGATCAATATTGTCTTGCCGTTTCGGGAGTTAATCTGCGTTCAAACCTACCCCCACAAGCGTATCGAATCACCTTGAGCCAGGTTATTCCCGATCCAGATGAGCCAAATGATTCCCGCCTCCAGGCGACGGCTTGGGATATGCAGTCTCCTTATAGCGGGTATCTCGTACCATCCTGGAGCGATCGGGATTACTTTTTGATTAAATTCACCCAATCAGCTATTTATAGTTTCACCGCGGTAGATATCAGTCAAACGCAACGATTAAATTTTAAACTGATAAATAAACATGGCAACGTCCTTTTATCGTCTTGGGCAAAGGCAAAGGGAGAAGCAGTAACGCTCACATTTGCGGCTCTGGCCGGTGAAGAATATTATTTTTCTATTACCTCGAGTGGAAGTGAATTTGGATCCATCAACCAATATCAATTCAGCTTGAGCAATCTCATTCCTGATGCGGATGAACCGAATGACTCACGCGCTCAAGCGGTAACCTGGGATATGCAAACACCATACATGGGCTATCTTGTCCCTTCGTGGCGAGATCGGGATTATTTTTCACTCCATTTCACCCAATCGGCTATTTACACGATTACAGCGGCTGATTTGAGCCGCTCTCAAAAATTAAGTTTGAAATTGATTTCCCCGAATGGAAATGTTTTATTATCGAATAATGCCAAAGGGAAAGGGGAAGCGGTTAACCTCACCTTTGATGCCTCTGCGGGTGAAACATTCTATTTATCCATTTCTACTAACCTATCTGAAGACAGCGCCATCAACCAATACCAGTTGAGCTTGAGCGATGTTATCCCGGATACAGGAGAACCGAATGACGATAGGGAACACGCCACCTTTTGGGAAATTTCTGCTGGTCCAATTCAGGGCTATTTTTGGGATGGCGTGAGAGGTCAAGCGGATTATATTAAGTTCATTGCCCCGCCCACTAAAGACAATGCGCCAATAACCTTTACAGTCACCAACCCTTCCTCTGATATTCGTATTGGACTATCTTTAATCAATTCACGAGGGTATGTCTTGAAATCCATACATGGGGATAAAGGCGAAGCCGTGAGTTTGACCAGTCTTTTAGAGGCAAACAAAGGATACTATCTCCGCCTTGCGTCGATTGACAATAATACTTCCCCTAATCCTTACACCCTCAGCGCTGCGTATATTCCTGATGAGACCAATCCAGGCTCTTCTGCCCGAACGGTGCGATTATTTGGATGGGTTTTCTTGCGGACGAATCTTGTGCCGCTTCCCATGGCAGGTGTGGAAATATACGGGCAGGTAGAAGGGAAACCGGCTGTTTCCCTTGCGACTACCAACCTGCTGGGGTATTTTACCGTCACGATGGATCTGGCTGTGGGACAAGAGGTACAACTTTGGGCAGTGAAACCAAATTATGGTTTTCTACCGCGCACTGCATCTTGGATTGTCGAGGCCAGGAGTCGTTCCCATCGTTTTATTTTCTCTGGGGTTGAATCGCCCGTCATCCAATCTACCGCCAGTGTGACCCCATCGTTGTTCAAAACCAGCACACCTACACCCAAACCGATGCGGTCGGAAACTCCTTTGCCAAATCCAAGTGCCACACCCCAGCCACCGCATCCCAAACCGTTACCAACCAATACCGTTCCTGTAACTCTGCCTCCTTTAACACCGACAACGTCTGCGGGGTCGGGGCAAGCAAGCGTTACGGGACATCTCTGGCGGCTGTTCCCTCAATCTGAGCCAGCTGGGGTAGGCGCTGGTCAAGTGCAGCTCATGATCAATGGAGTGGCGCAACCGCCGGTGATGAGCATGATTGACGGTTCTTATAGCCTCACACTGCCAGCGCTGAAAGCTGGTGATACCCTGCGTTTAGCTGCTTCTGGCGCGGAGGATCAATACGAACCTATCTATTATGAATGGCAAGCTGAAGCAGGGGTCAACCATTGGGATTACGATTTCTACTCCTATTGGGGAACAATCACTCCGCCTCCCCGCGATGACCAAAATCGGATTTATGGCCGGGTGACCAATGCCCAAGGGCAGGGTGTCCCTAACCTGTATATTTTGGTTCAAATGGGCAATTCGGATGCACTGCAACGGATTGGTCCCACCAATGCGGAAGGGTATTATGAGGGATTTGTGCGTTTGCCAAACCGCATCATGGTGACTGTTTGGGTGGAACAGGCTGGCTTTGTCCCCTCCCGCCAGCAATTTTTTCATGCTTTTGCTTCTGAAAACCGCCAGATTGATTTTATACAAGTGAATCCGCCATAAGGGCTTCGACAGAGCTTGACCCAAGAGTTTCTATAACGCGAAACCTTCCACCGTTGGTCGAGTAGCTGTGAGTGTTCTTCGTGAGCAGTGTATCGAGACTCGTTCTAGTTAGTTTCAACAGAGCTCAACCAAAGTGTTTCAACGAAGCTTGATCATCGGATAGCCGTGGATTGTGCAGCGTCCGTTGTGTATTGAAACTACTCATATCCAGCAGGTTACGGACTGCCAAGCCGCCGGGTTTGGTTGTAATTTGGAGAGTTCTTTTCTTTTTATTTGTTTAAATACATCAAGTATAGTTAGAACTCTCCTCTTTTATTTATTACCTTTTTTTGTAGTTTTGATAAGGGAAATGTTAACTTTCAGGTACCTGGGGTATTGCTTTAAGGATAAATTGTATGTACAATTAAATTATTCCAAACTTCTCCTTACCAACCAAATCATTCCCTTGCAGGAGAACCGCAACGCCTTCTACATACGGACGGGTTGGGTGGCAAAGAGAAACCTTTCCCCTAAGGAGGTGCGTTGTTATTCACTAAACAAATCTTCCGCTTCGTTTCATTTTTCCTTCTTCCGTCGCCGGTCAGCCAAACCCGATTCAATTCCATCATCCGTTAAACCACACCGACGTGCGCAATCAATGGGAGCTATGGCAGTTGAACGAACGCCAGTACCCTGTTCACCTCCTTGACCGGAATCACGAGCAGCGACCGAATCTAGGTCAAGCTATGCGTGGTGGATTAACCCGCTATGGCAGGCAACCGCACGGCCGAAACCTAGATCTCGCACCGGCGATATGTTATTACGCCTTTCGGGGGCTTATCAATGGATTCGTTAAAGATGAGCATATTCACATTCTGGACACCCAGGCATCAATGCCTAACCAGACCAGCGGGGTTACCTTGCCGATGCTGTGCGCCGTGTCTCCAAGCATTGATGACACAATTGGGTCATCACATTCAGAGAGAGATGCCTATGAGCATTCACTCAACTAAAAGGAGCAAAAAATGAAACAAAAACATATTTTCATCTTGGGACTCGGCATCGCCATCGTATTCTTGCTTGTTGCGAGTACAGGGCTAGTGCAAGCACAGGAACCTCAACCTGGCGGTGTCCTCGTCGAACAGTCCTTGCCGGGTACTTCCTTTACCTATCAGGGGCAATTGAAAAAGGGAGGCAGCCCGGTCAACGACACCTGCAGCTTCCAGTTCAGTCTCTACGACGTAGCTAGCAGCGGAACAGCAATGAGCACCATGACCATTGGAAGTGTCAGTGTTAACAATGGTTTGTTCACCACTCAGATTGATTTTGGTAGCGGCAGGTTCAACGGAAACGCCCGCTGGCTGGAGATCGCGGTGAAATGCCCTGAAGATAGCGACTATACGACGCTATCCCCACGCCAGGCTCTCACCGCCACTCCGTATGCACTGGCGCTGCCAGGGTTGTGGACGCAGCAAAATGACACCAGTCCTAACCTGATTGGTGGCTACAGCGGTAACGGTGTGAACTATGGTGTAGTGGGTGCAACCATAAGTGGCGGTGGAGAGAGTGGAGCCACCAACCGTGTGACGGATAACTATGGCACAGTGGGAGGCGGATACAACAATCAGGCTGGCAATAATAATGGGTATACGAACGACAAACAATACGCCACCGTTGGCGGTGGTTACAAAAACAACGCCAGCGGCGGCGCAGCTACCGTTGGTGGGGGCTATATCAACAACGCCGGTGGCGACTCCGCCACTATCGGTGGGGGTTCGAATAACACTGCCAACGGCACTGTTGCCACCGTCAGCGGAGGAAAATTAAACGACGCCAGCGGTGACTACGCCATCGTCGGCGGGGGTTATAACAACGACGTTAACGATCCCTACGCCACCATAGGCGGAGGCAAAGCCAATAAGGCTACCGATCAATTCGCTACCATCGGCGGGGGCGAGTTAAACATCGCTAACGGCAGCCATGCTACTGTCGGCGGAGGTTTTTACAATATCGCCAATTATTTGTATACCACTGTCAGCGGAGGCCTTTATAACCATGCCACCGGTTTAGCTTCCACCGTCGGCGGGGGTTCAAACAACGAAGCTGCAGGGAATTACAGCTTCGTTGTTGGGTACAAAGCACAGAACTATACCGCGGATCACTATGGCGTCTTTCTCTTTGCGGATTCGACCAACGAAAATTTTTACTCCGCCGCCGCGAATGAATTCGCAGCTCGCGCAAATGGAGGTTTTCGCTTCGTCAGTAGCAGTGGAACCTGTACCACGACGGGCGGTGGCTGGTCTTGTACGAGCGATCGCAATGCCAAGGCGAATTTCGTGATAGTAGATGGACGGGAGGTGCTGTTGAAGGTTGCGTCACTACCGATCCAGACCTGGAACTTTAAGGACAATACGGCGATTCGTCATATGGGTCCGATGGCGCAGGATTTCTACAGCGCCTTCGGGCTGGGACAGGATGACAAAACCATCAGCACGATAGACCTGGACGGTGTGGCGCTGGCTTCCATTCAGGGGCTGTATCACATCGTGCAGGAAAAGGATGCGGAGATCGCAACGTTAAAAGCGAAAAACGCGGCAACGGAAATAGAGATCGCAGCGCTCAAAGCCGAGAACGCAAAACTTGACGATCGTATCACCGCCATTGAACAAGCGCTCCAAGCCAACGTCGCACCAGTACGAGCTGTGTCAAGCATCGCAATTCTGCCACAGGGTTGGAATGTGCCGTTCTGGGTTCTCGTTGGCATGCTAGGGCTGGCCGTGCTGCAACGAGTGCATCGGGGAGGTACACAATGAACTGCTCCCACTACACGCTTCATGTTTCACTTATCCTGATCCTGGTGGCGTTGCTTTTTTTCCTTTCCTCCGTGGAACAGGCGAAGAGTGCCGGTGGTTATGAACTGACCTGGAGCACAGTGGACGGCGGCGGCGCGCAAAATCTAAGCGATGGTGGGCTGTACACGTTGAGTGGAACAGCGGGACAGCCCGATGCTGGGATGCAAAGCGATGGGAGTTATACCCTCGCCGGCGGCTTTTGGGTCGACCTGTTCGGGGTGCGGGTCTATCTGCCGCTCATCCTTAAGTGAGGTGAAAAAACGGGTTTATACAAGTACTTTCATCCATAGCCGCGCTTGTGCCTTTGCGCTAGACCTCGCGCTACTGGCTTATCCGCGGCCTGCAGAATGACAAGGTGACCAACGCCAGCGGCCAAACAGTAAACCCGACCCACAGGCTTGCAACCTCGGCGTCGCCGGCTGGGGTTGCGCCGCGGATTCGCACATCGCTAAATGCATCACCCGCAACGTCGTGAGTGCCTTCTTCGGTTGAGCGATGAGGAACAACGGCGGGCTGACGGCGGTCACCGTGTGCACGTTCACGGCGCGGGGCACGACGCTTTCTATCCTGAGCCTAGTTGCGCTCAACGCGGCCGCCCCAACGCTGGTTAGACAGTGGGACAAGCGAGTTTTGGCTTAAGGCAGCTGAGTTTCACGTAACCGTGGATGTCTGCGCACATCAAATCAAGCCGGAAAAGCAATAGCGCAACTGAAGGGTGAATGCAAACGGTCTAACAATGCGCTGCAGTAGTCTCTGCTGGCTTGCCCATAGGTATAGATTAAGATGCCTACGAGGACGGGTGAGAATGAGTCAAGTAATTCCTGTGTCAATGGGCAGCTGGGCTCTAGGCGGTGGATCAGTATGGCTTCATGGTGTTTTATGTTATCCATTTACGGAGCACGATTTCACGCCAATCCAATTTATTTTCTAAAAAACGGTTACCACATTATTTTTACATCCATATTTCTAGCCATATAACAATCCTCTCAGTGTATAATTATTAAAATTTGTTTTCATCAGGCAACCTATGATACCCATTCGCGATAACATCCGCTCTTATTCTTTCCCGCTGGTGAATTACACTATCATCGGCCTTAATACGGCGGTGTTTCTCTTTGAATTGACAATGCCCGCCAAGGTCTTAAATCAATTCCTTTTTACCTTTGGTTTAGTGCCCGCCCGTTTGCATTTGCTGCAGCCCTGGTTATTGATCGCTTCACCCCTGCCTTTAATCACCTTATTTACCCACATGTTCCTGCATGGGGGTTGGCTGCATTATTTGAGTAATATGTGGGTGTTGTTTATTTTTGGGGATAATGTTGAAGACCGCATGGGGTCGGGGCGTTATCTTTTGTTCTATATCATTGGTGGCTTAGCTGCTGCATTTACCCAAGCGATCATTGATCCAACCAGCAAAGTGCCAGCAATTGGTGCAAGCGGTGCCATTGCGGCGGTGCTGGGGGCTTACTTTTTGCTATTCCCTAATGCACGTGTGATCACGCTCATCCCACTCTTTTTTATCCCCTGGTTTATCGAGATCAGCGCTTTCGTTTTTCTTGGTCTTTGGTTCGTGACCCAATTTTTCTCAGGGATTACAGCTTTGGCATCCCCGGCCGAAGTCAGCATGGGTGGGGTGGCATGGTTTGCCCACATCGGTGGATTTATCTTTGGTTTGATTACGGCAAAGTTGTTTATTCCACGCCGTCATCCAGCTTTTACCCGGACTTATCATGATGAATATTTTCCATGGTGATTTAAACTTGGGAGGTTGACAATGGACTTTACCATATTACTGTTTTTATTTTTCCTGCTCTCTTCCCTTCAACCGGTAATCCGCCAGCGCATGTTGGAAGCCAGCCGCACGCGCATGTTGCGTTCGCTGGAAGCGAAGCGGAACTCACGGGTCATTGCCCTGATTCACCGTCAGGAACGGCTGTCTTTTCTCGGTTTTCCGCTTGCCCGTTATATTGACATTAATGATTCGGAGGAAATCCTGCGGGCAATAAAATTAACCGATCCGGATATGCCCATCGACTTGATTTTGCATACGCCTGGGGGATTGGTATTGGCTGCGGAGCAAATTGCCAAAGCGCTCTGTCGTCATCCCGCAAAAATTACGGTGTTCGTCCCTCACTATGCTATGTCGGGCGGGACATTAATTGCCTTGGCTGCGGATGAAATCGTTATGGATGAAAATGCCGTGTTAGGGCCGGTAGATCCGCAGATTGGACAACAACCAGCTGCTTCTATCCTGGCCGTTTTGCAGCAAAAAAGCATCGATCACATCAACGATGATACGTTGATTCTGGCAGATATCTCTCGCAAAGCCATTCGTCAGGTGGAAGATACGTTATATGAAATTATTGTCACCCACGCTGAGCCCGAGAAAGCCCGTGCCTTGGCAGAGGTGCTAGCCAGCGGCCGTTGGACACATGATTACCCCATCTCGGTGGAAGAAGCGCGTGGTTTGGGGTTGCCAATTTCAACCGATATGCCTAAAGAGGTGTACCAGTTAATGAATATGTACCCTCAATCCGGAATGGGGCGGCCTACCGTAGAATATATCCCTGTGCCATATCCTTTGCATCGCCCAGGTACGCGGGAAAACAAGAGCTAAGAAAGGCAAACTATGAACGAAGCAAATTCGGAATTGCAAAAACCAGCCGAAGAAGGTGCCGGAAAACCAACTCCGACTCCTGAAAAAGCGAGTAAAGGAGCTGCTCCAGTAAAAAAAGAAAGCGCCGCCGCTCGCTTTTTCCGGCGGGTATTGCGCTGGACTTTGGGAATATTAATTGTCTTTGGGCTAGGAGTGATTAGCGCGCTATATTTGTGGTATCTTCCACTCCGCCAGGCAAATATTTCCTTAAACAAAGATTTACTCGCGGCTAATGAACAAATTACCCAGCTAAAACAACAGGTCGCAGACCAAACGGTTCAACAGAATAAAGCCCAACAGGAAATCGATCAACTGAAATTAGCGGATTATCAAAGCCAAATTAAGAGCGCGCAGCTGGAAGTAGCTAACGCGCGCATAGCGCTTTATCAAAATGACCCTAACCAGGCATTATCTGCTTTGGAAAAAGTCACCAGCATGTTAACTTCCTTACAACTAAAGCTCCCTCAAGATCAACAGACTCGCATCGCTGATCTACAAGCTCGTTTGGATTTAGCCAAAAAGGAAGTAAAGGATAACACTTACGCGGCTCAATCGGATTTGGATGTTTTGGCGCAAGGATTGAGCAGTCTCTCAGAGATGCTTGTTTCACCATAAGATAATCAGATATGGATAAGAGACACAGAGCTGATAGAAACCAGGATAGCCTATCAGCTCTGTGTTTATTCAGGGAATTATTTAATCCAACTCAGCCAGAGCGCTGGGATTGCTGTATCACGGCGAACGATGGTTTGCGACATACCCGATAGTAAGTCTACCTTAATGAGTTCCCAGCCGTGCTCCGCTTGGGCGACATAAGCGAAGGCTTTTTCATCTGGCGAGAAGGCGCCAGTTAGAATGGATTGGGCATTCCCTAAGTCCATCGCTTCTCCAGAACTTAGATTTAACAATCGAATGGTAGGTAAGGTTTCTCCCTCTACAGCATTTATGGGGAAAAATAGAGCAGCCAGGTATTTCCCGCTTGGGGAAATCCAATAATTGCCATATAGTCTCATCCCTTCCTGGTGCAAATTGAGCGATTGGATTGGATTTAATTGGCCAGCCTCGATATCCAGCTGGCAGATTGCGTTTACATCTGCGTTTTTCTGCGAAGGTGAACAAAGGGTGAAAACGGTAGTAGCGCTCGTCCATTGGGCAGGAGTGATGCTCACATCGATTGTATTGGATGCGGTGAGATTTTTAACTATTAACGGAGATCCATCTGGGGTAAAGTCGGCTAAAAAGATATCATCCTTGCCAGTGCCAGCCCGATCGGCACCGCTGAAAAGGATACGGTAATCCGAAGGAGCAAAGACTGCATTGTAGAGATCCAGGCTGGGGGGCAGGACAAGTTCTTGTGGCTGGCAGGAGGAGGATATTCGGCAATTTAAGTCCATCCAGATATACTTCCAGCCAGGAGCAGCGGGGGCATGATTGGGCAGACGGAAAATCCCATAGCGTCCATCGAACGACCAATTTGCGGTTATAGAAGTGCCAATTAAGTTGTCAATGTTGGATGGAAAACGGTATAAAAAATGAGGAAGGGATTGGTCAAAACGAACACTAAAAAGCTGGATTTCATCTACATAATCGATATCATCTTTCGTTTTGCTCACTCCGGCGAGATAGTCCATCCCTAACCGGTCGGGGTGAACGAATCCTTGTGTTACCACGCCGGGTAAATTCGCCAACAATCGGGGAGATTGGTCTGGATGAACCAAGAATATTTTTGACTGATCGCCCTCACTCAGAGAGAAGAGCAAATCACCCTTTTGCATGGGTTCACCAGTGGAATGATAGCCGGTCAGAGCACGCAGAGTGGGCGTTGCTAATGGGGTAAAATTGGCGGGACTTACCTCTAGAACGGTCGGAGTTGGTATTCCATTTGTCAGGGAGTTTTTGGCCGTTCCATTCGGTATTGTAAAGGAGATTTCGTAAGGTCCCGTTATAATCACACTGGCTTTAATGATTGGGATTGTGATTTTGCCATGGATTTTTCCTTCCGGATGGATTAATTCAACAAAAATATCTTTTTTACCACTCAGAATTCCACTGCCATATAAATCAGGGATATTTTCTGGTTTGCCTAGCTCAAGCAGAATGGGGGTGATTTGATGATAAGGCTGTAATGGTTCATCGGCATTGAGGGTAAGCCGTAAGCTGTTGACACCATCGCCTATTAGTGTTGCTTTACTGAAATGGAGGGTGGCTCCCATAACCTGGACTTGAGCGTTAATGGAGATGGAATCATTTGGTTGTGGATTGTCTCCTAAATCAACCGTGATGTACTGATCGGGAATATCAATATCCGCCAGAACAGCTGGAATGGAGAGGGTGACTTTTTGATCTGCGGGCAGGGTTGGGAAGAGCAAAGTATTGCCTTCTTCCCTTGTCAGGGATACGCTCACGCCCTGACTGGTGATAAGTTGCACTGGTTGATTCTCGGTTTGCCAGGTCATGCCCAAATTGGAAGGTTGCAGCGCTGGGTTGAGATATTTCATCTGTAACAGTAGAGAGGTTTTTTCATCCGAAGACGCTGCCGCCAAGAGGCAAAGCTGGATCGGATCTTTTTTCACACAAAGATCTCCCGATTCAGTGGATGGCGGAAGGGATGGTTCATAAGGAGGGATCACCTGAACATCTGGTAAAGCAGATTGCGCGGCTGGTATCCAGCGTAAAGGCAGCCGCCAACCTTCCGGTAAAGCTAATGTGGCTTGATCTTGGCTATTGGGTATAGGCGGGAATATGACTTGGATACCAGACGTGTTGGGTTGGTCTGGAAAATAATGCCAGTCTCTCATTGCCAGTTGTTCTCCAGATGGTAGGGTGAGCCATGCCCGATCAAGCGCTGGAGCTATTGGTGTGAATTTCAAGAATAATATCGTTTCGGTCGGTGTGGAGATTCCGCGCATAACGGTCAAGCTTTGCTCAGAATGTGTTTGACGAACCGGTTGTGCTAAGATGCGGGTAGTGCTGCGCGGTAGAAAACCCACATCAGAGATATAGATATATCCAAGCATCTGACTGACTGCAGCCAATACCGGTTGATAGAAACCAATTATGAGGGTTAAAATGATGGCAAGAATAACAAACCCAAGGCGCGGCATTGAAAGGGATGGAAAGGTTAACCGTTTTTCTTTTCCATAGCGGGTGCGTTCAATCCAAGCTTGTCGCAAATCAGCGGGAATGGTTAATTCTTCTTCAAGTGGTAGCTCCATGATGATGTGCCCCATTTCGATACCGGCTGTAATGGTAGGGCCTTTTTCATCGCAGGATTGGTCAGTTAAACCAAGCATGCTATCGAGTGCCTGGGAGAAACGCAGGATGGGTTCATCGGTCATGGATTCACCTCATTTTCGGTCAAAATTTTGCGTAATTTTAGTAATGAGCGGTATATAATCACTGCCACATTTTGCTCGCTAATCCCCAATAAATGACTAATTTGGCGGTTTGTGAGTGGCCCCGCAAATTTAAGGGCGATGATCTGACGCGCTCGCGAGTCAAGGGTCTGTAATGCCTGTAGTACTGCTTCTTTCTTTTCTTGTCTGATTATTGCCATTTCTAATTCACCGGTTTCAAGGTCGGGTAAATCATCGTCAATGGGGTCAGAGCTATGGACTGTTTCCATTTTCCAGTGGTTGATCGAGAGATTGTGTGCAATAGCAAAAAGCCAAGTTTGAATCTCCCCTTTATTCGAATCATAACTGGAAAAATGAAGGAGAGCTTTTTCAAAAGTAGTGGAGGCGAGGTCTTTGGCTTCTTCGATCGTAGCTCCACGCAAACGGAAATAACGGTAGAGGCGCGGATAAAACTGATCAAAGGCATTTTCTAAGGAATGTTTCTGTCCGGTTTTTTGGGCTGGAAAAAATTTCAATGCACTACTCCAAATTGGGTGGTTCTATGTTTATATACAATCTCGCGGAAATTGTATTACAGGGAGGATTAAAAAGATGACAGCCACCGGAACGCATCTACCAGTGACTGCCATCTCTAGGAAAGGAGGCATTAATAGCGCAACACAGCACCGATATGCCCATATTTGGCAAGGTCGCCGTCCTCGCGCAGCACTTCCACTTCTCCGTTATTTTGCATCACTCTTGCGACAGCCAATTCCACCGCGTCCGGTATTTGTTTCATTTTTCCACCACAGTATGGGCATAATTCCACTTCGATGGAAGTGAGATACCCGCATTGGGTGCATTGAAAACCGGGTTCCCGCAATCCTTCCAAAAAGAGCAGGTTTTGGATACGTCCTTCATTGAGCGCTTTGAGGGTTTCTTCTAGACCTACCACAGCACCATCACCCTTGGCGGCTGCGGTGACAACCGCTTCTACTAATTTGGCTTCATGCTTTTTTTCTGCCTCCCGCCCAACTTGCATTGCCCGTTCGAGCACTTCGGTATGGCTGGCGGTCATACTCATTGGGAATGTGCCTACAACCAAGCTTTGCCAGGCTTTGGGAAGCTGACTTCGAAAGAGGTTGATATTTTCTTCAGTACCGCCAATGACAATGCGGCGGACATTCTTCTCGGTGAAGAAACGGGTGGCAAATTCAGCCGCTTCGCGGGCATTGCGTTCCGCCATCTCTTCCACGTAATTGGTTTTTCCTGCCACCCCGCCGCGGCGTCCTGCTGCTTGAGAGCCTCCGCCGCGTTTGGTGTGACGGATGTTTTCACCGAGATAGCCTTCCTGTTCGATCAATTCACCCATGTGGAAATAGAAAAATCGAGCTCCTTGTTTGTCTACCAAAGCAACACCATATCCACCATAAGCGTCTAATAAGTCTGCTAGAGGTTTAATATGCGGCCGATCGCTGACTCGAATGCGGCTACGAATAGGGATAGCTAGTGGATAGGAGCGAAACCAGTTATCTTCTGCACAAGAAAAAACGGCTACACTCCGTCCGCTCCAATCGAATTCATGCTCAAAAAACCGCTCAATAACTTCCTTATCCTTTGGCATATCCACCTGTCGAAGTAAAGCCCGCAAATGCTGGCGGTGCATATCTGCATTTCCTTCGCTGGGGTCTGTATTCAGATACAGGCTCAGCACCATGTTTGGAGATTGATAGTCCAAGAGTTCGCGCAGGTCACGATCCGTTATCATACTATCCTCCTTTATCAATTTATCCAATCGGTTTCTTTCCCACTATCCCGATTGTTATTCTATTAACATTGTATGCGAATTTCTAGCGAAAAGTCAAGCGGTTTCACTCTGCTCTTATAGAATTCTAATATGCTCAATGAACTTTGGTGGTTAGTGGTGATGGAAAAAGAGATGCATGTGTTCAACACTATCGCCAGAAAAAACCCCCCACTGGTAAGGTTTAGTGGAAAACACCCTCCTGTGACAAAAACGCCACTTCGTGCTATGATTAGAACATGGAAAAGAGGTCCGAACGCATCCTGATCATTGAAACCGACCGAAAGATAAGCGATTTTTTGGTTCATCAGGTGCTCCAACCCAGCGGTTATCTCGTTGAAGTTGCCCCATCCGCCACTGTGGCGTTTTCATTCATCGAGCAATTTCAACCCCACTTGATCCTTTCCAATTTGTTCATGCCCGGGCTATCCGCAAAAGATTTACTGGCGGCTCTGACTGCCCAGGGGCTGGATATCCCGTTGGTCGTTTTATCTAAGGAAGCGGAAGAGGGCGATATCCTGGCTGCCTTTCGCTTAGGCGCGGTGGATTTCCTGTTAATGCCGGCTCGGGAAACAGAAATCCTGCGCGTAGTGGAAAGAGCGTTGATCCCGGTGCATTTAAGGCTGGAAATACAAAGGCTGAACGAAACCCTAAATACCATGCGGGTTGAATATCAGACTCTGTCGAATAGTTTCAATAACCTGATTGATATTGGAACGCTTTTCCATGAAAAAAGCGATATCCACCGTTTGCTCACGCTATTTCTGCAGCGGATTGTTTCATTAACCAATGCCGAGCGGGGCTTGATTTGTTTGAGCAAGGAGAGTAACGCCCCTCTTTATCTCATTGCGACTGTAAACATGCCCGCCGAATTAGACGCACAACGAAACAAAATTTGGGATGATGGCTTATCATCCCATTGGGTTAATTTTGAGGCACTGCACGTCTATGGGGAATCGCTTAAACCGTTTATCCTTTCGGATTATGGTCAAGTGGCGCTTATCGTACCGATACATTTTCACTCTGAACTGTTAGGCTCTCTCATCCTTTTGCGCACTCAAAATACTCCTTTTGATCCTTCACAAAGACAAATCGCTTCATTTTTGACGGATTATTTGGCAAGCATATTAATGATTAAACGTTTGTCCTCCAGCCAAAAAGAGATTTCAACAGCGGGCGAACCACCGCTAGGCGACTCAACCGAAAAACGTGACGCCATCAAACAGTATATTCTCAATGCTTATGAAACCACTTTGGCAATGCTTTCCGAAGAAGGGATGTTATTGAGCAATAAGCAAAGGAAGATGTTATATCAAATAAACGATAATTTGCAGGCGATTCTGACGGAGATACCGCCATTCACCTCCCAACCGGATGCAAATGAGGATTAGCATGAAAAATCAAGACGGACACACGAATGATCTTTAAGGTATTTCTGATTTTCCCAGAGACAAACGAAGCAGTTCGTTTAGCAGAATGGATTTTGGAGAGGCCAGGTTACCAGGTAGAAATCTTGCAGGATAGTGCTGAGTTTAATCAGCGGCCGCAGATTGAATTTCCATGCGCGATCATTATGGATGAAAGAATTAGCCCGCAGGGTGCCGATGCGATCATCCAATCGAACCCAATCATTCCAGTCCTTTATTATTGCCGGCAGGATAGTACCGAGGCGGCGTTTCATGCCTTGGAATTAGGATGTAGAGGCATCATCCCTGCTTCCGCTGATCGCACGCTTCTTTACGAGAAATTGGATCAGGCAGGGGAATTTCAACGCAATTTACAAAAATGGGTGATCGGAGAAACCCGCCGTAATACCCGCTCCCTACAAAAGAGAGTGGATGATTTAGAAAGATTACGCCATATCGGCCGTCAAATTAGCGCATCACTCCAGCTGGATAAAGTCTTAAAAGAGGTGGTCATCGCAGCAGTTGAGCTCAGCGCGGCAGAGGAAGCGCAATTATTGTTATTAGACCCTTCCAGTGGAGAATTGATCTTGCGTTCATCGTACACGCGTGACCAGGGGCAAACGCGCCTTTTACGCCTCCCCGTTCATGACACACTTATTGGTGAAGTGTTTACGAAAAAACAACCGCTCTCATTGGATGGGGACGGCTTGAAGAAAATTCAAACCGCTTTTTTGGTGCGGGCGCTCATTTTTGTTCCTTTATTGATGGGAGAAGAGGCAGTAGGCGTTTTAGGCGTTCTCAATCGCCGCCAAAGCCGCACCTTTACGGAATATGACAGAACGTTATTAGAAGCGCTGGCTGATTTTGCTGCCATTGCAATTCAGAACGCCAACCTGTACCATTCCAACGATGTCGAGCGGGAAAAGTTAACCACGATACTCAATCAAATCCAAGATGCGGTATTGATGATCGATTTAGAGAAGAAACTTTTATTTGTCAATAATACGGCAATGGGAGCATTTCGCTGGGCTGAAAAGCCCGTTAGCGGGGTACCCATTGAGCAGGTGATTAACAACCAGGAGATTTCGCTCATTCTGCAAGAGGTGGATAGCCAAAAAGGGAAATGGCACGAAATCCATTTAGATGGCGAGGAGGTTTGGAACTGCCAGATCACACCGATTGAAGGGGTGGGGTATGTGATTACGCTGCATGAAATCACCCATTTCAAAGAACTCGATCGCCAAAAGACGGATTTTGTCAATGCGGTTTCTCATGACATCCGTTCTCCATTGACCGCCATTTTAGGATACACCGAATTGATCAAACGAGTAGGGGAGACAAACGAGCGCCAGCGCGAGTATCTGCGGCGGATTCAAAACAGTGTTCAGGGAATAACCGCTCTGATCACCGATTTACTCGATTTAGGGCGTATCGAAGCGGGCATGGATACCCATAAGGAATTGTTGGAAATCGATAGTTTAATCGTGCGTTCGATTGAAACCGTGGCGGGGTCGGCTGCTGAAAAGGGTACGGAGATCCAGATTGATATTCAGAAACCGTTACCGCCTGTATATGGGAATGCAATTCGGATTCAACAAATGGTGACAAATTTAGTGAGTAATGCGCTGAAATATACCCAACGGGGCGGCAAAGTAGGCGTGCGAGCATGGCAGGAGCAAGGGCAAGTGGTTTTACAGGTTTGGGATAATGGGGTGGGTATCCCTTTGGCAGAGCAGCCGCATATTTTTGAGAAGTTTTTTCGCGGCAGTAATTTACCGGAAGGGGAAGGGGGCACCGGCTTGGGATTGACTATTGTCAAGTCAATTGTGGATGATCATCGTGGACGCATCTGGTTGGAATCACAAGAAGGGGTGGGGACGACTTTTACTGTGGTGTTGCCGGGCGCTTAAACAGTCTCCGCCGGGGCGGTGAGGGAATACCCGGCGGAGACGTTCGCCAAAGGAGGAAACAGCGATGAGCATCAGGAGAGTTTCCTGAATCCCATATCCTCTTGAATCATACAATAAATCCATGACTTTAGAAATTGTCATGTGTCATAATGAATACGTGATATTTCTCACAATTATAAAATGCATTGTATTATTAATCACAATTTTATCCATTCAGATGGGATGGAGGCAATGGGTAATGCGAAATTTATTTCGCACCATCCCGACAATGCGTAGGTAAGGTTTCTATACCTGATATCCTTTATCGCACAATCCCCGAAATGGATTTCGGGATACAAGCCGTAATGCGAAATTTATTTCGCACCATCCCGACAATACGGTGCTCGGGTTTTATACCCGTCGCCCAAATCCCGCAATAATAACGACTGGATTGGAATCCCGCCCTACAAATATCATCCGCCCTGCGATCGACGAATGAAAAATTTAGTGATTTCTTCCGATACAGCTGGTATGAGTGCCAGGCTAATCACCACGATCCATTCGCGCGGGGACATAAAATGGGTGTTGAAGATCGGCTGTAAAAATGGCACCGCAACGGTCAAAAAGAGAACTGCCAAAGAAAATCCCATGGCTGCCTGCATGGCACGATTCGAAAATATTCCAAGCTTGAAAACAGATAACCGCTCTGAACGAACCGTATAAGCGCGGAATAACTCACACAGAGAAAGGGTTACAAACGCCATGGTCTCAGCGGTTTGTACATCCAAACCACGCCAATCGTAACTCAAGATAAACGCAATCGGATTGACCCCAGCCGGCATCGCTGCGTTCCCAGCCAGATGCCACAACAGCCCAACCCCAAATGCGGTGAGGACAGCGCTGGTTTGGGTAATTGTTTGAATGAGGATGCCGAGCTGCATGGTTTTATTAATGATGGGCTCGTTTTTCGGGCGCGGTGGGCGCTGCATCACGTCTGGGTCGCCTCTCTCCATGGCTAAGGCGAGGGCGGGCGCTCCATCAGTGATTAAATTGAGCATCAATAATTGGATGACCGTGAGCGGTGAAGGCAATCCGAACAGTGTCGCCAGGAAGATTATCATGATTTCCGCCACGTTTGAGGAGAGCAGGAAAAACACAAACTTGCGGATATTTGCGTAAATGATGCGCCCTTGCTCTACTGCCGAGACAATACTGGCATAATTGTCATCCGTTAACACCATATCAGCGCTTTCTTTGGCGACATCGGTTCCCGTTATCCCCATCGCAATCCCGATATCTGCCCGCTTAATCGCGGGGGCATCGTTGACCCCATCGCCCGTCATCGCTACCACTTCATCGTCTGCCCGCAATGCTTCGACAATCTTGAGTTTATGTTGTGGGGAGACGCGCGCAAAGACGTCAGTGTAGCGGATTTGTTGCTGCAGTTCCGTGGGGCTGAGTGTGTCCAACTCAGCGCCGGTCAGAACGTTATGCCCTGGGGATAGGAGATGGATCGATTCCGCAATGGCGCGGGCAGTGTTAGGATAATCGCCGGTGATCATGATGGTGCGGATGCCTGCTGTGCGTGCTTTTTCCAGCGCGGGAATCACTTCGGGACGCGGCGGGTCGATCATGCCAATCAACCCAACAAAGGTCATACCCTTTTCTATTTCCTCCACGCTCCAATTTTCCGGCAACTCGGGAAGCAGTTTATATGCGACAGCCAAGACGCGTAAGGCATCCTGGGTCATGCGGTCGTTGGCTTGCAGGATTTCCATTCGTTGGGCTTCGGTCAAGTCCTGCACCGTATCATCCATTTTCTGTACTCTGGTGCACAAGTCGAGCACCAGGTCAGGTGCACCTTTGACTAAAACCACATATCCTTGTGGTTGTTGTGGCTGATCGAATGGGGAGATATCTTCTGGGCGGGGATGTTTGAGGGCATGAATGGTGACCATCCGCTTACGCTCCGAGTCGAACGGTACCTCCTGCACACGGGGATAAGCGTTGAGCAACTCCCCCAGGTTGGCATTGGCTTTTAATCCAGCCACCAGCAACGCGCCTTCGGTGGGATCACCGACAACCCGGTAGGGTATTTCCCCATTACCGCTTTCGCGCGGTTCTAATTTTGCGTCATTGTTTAATATCGCCACCCAAAGAGTGGTCAGGATGGCTTGGAATTGGTTCAGATCGATCGTTCTCTCCTTTAAGCGAAATTCACCCGTTGGAGCATAACCACTTCCGGTGACTTCTACAAAGGAGCCATCTGCCCAGAGGCGGGTGACGGTCATTTCATTTTGGGTGAGCGTGCCGGTTTTATCGGAGCAGATGACGGTTGCAGAGCCTAGTGTTTCGACCGATGAGAGTTTGCGGATTAAGGCATGGCGGCGGATCATCTCCCGCATGCCAAGCGCCAGGCTAATGGTCACAACAGCCGGCAAGCCCTCTGGTACGGCGGCAATCGCTAAGCCCACGGCGATCATGAACATATCGAGTATCTCATGGCCGCGCCACCAACCCAGCAAGAACACTGCCCCACAAATCGCAATGGCTGCCCAGCCCAACGTCTTCCCTAATTGATCTAGACGCTGTTGAAGGGGGGTTGGCTCGTTTTCTACCGCTTGCAGTATCTCGGCAATTAAGCCGATCTGGGTGCGCATGCCAGTGGCGACGACAATCCCTTTGCCTCTCCCGTAATTAACCAGCGTGCCCATGAAGGCTGTATTGCGTTGATCCCCAATCGGCAGGGATTTCTCCAGCAGGACCGATGCGGTTTTCTGCACCGGTACCGATTCTCCCGTTAGGGCAGCTTCTTCTACTCTTAAATTAACTGCTTCGATTAAGCGTAAATCGGCGGGGACAAAATTGCCGGCTTCCAGTAAAACCAAATCACCAGGCACAAGCTGGTGAGCAGGGATGACCTGGTGGATGCCATCGCGGATCACATGCGCATCGGGTGCAGCCATTTTTCTTAACGCAGCAAGCGCTTGTTCCGCCTTTTGCTCTTGGATGACACCCAATGTGGCATTCAATGCCACAATTGCCAGAATGGCTGCCGATTCAATCCAGTCTCCTAATACGGCGGAGATAATGGCAGCGATGATGAGCATGATCACCACAAAATTATCGAATTGCTGCAGCAGCATCTTCCAAAAGCTGGTTGGCGGGGCTTCGTTAAGTTGATTTGGCCCGAAAGTCTGCAGGCGCTGCGCAGCTGCGCTGGAACTGAGGCCGCGTTCAAGGTGGGTATCGAGTTCTTTAATCACATCTTCCACCGGCAAAGTGTGCCAGATTGGTTGATCTGCCGGGCGGGTAATGAATGTGGGAGAAAATTTTTCCAATGCCATTGTAGCTCTTATTCCTGTTGAATTTTGGGCAGTTGCATGATCTGCAATTGCATTATTTGTTATTGCGTTATCACGCAGTAGTACCGCGAAACAGGGCAATTATAACACGCTGGTTTTGGGGTTGATTATAAAGGGCATTGCCTCATAAAAAAAGTAACTTTATAAAGGATCGTTGCCTCAAAAAAGATGTTACTTTACGCCAGTAAACCGGGACTGTCGGAGGAGTATATGATGAGTCAACAAAGCAAACGCGAGTTACATGCAGAGGTTCAGGCAAGGTACCTGAAACCCAGCAAAGCAGAAAAGCAATAGATATTGGACGAATTCACAGCCGACTTCAAGCTCTACGCATCGTCGTGATTGTGCGAAATGAATTTCGCATTACGAATTGCAACCCGAAATTCGTTTCGGGGATGATGCAATACAGGTTGTCGGATATGGAAACCCGACCTTACTTGAATCTCTTAAGGCAGGTTCATTATCCCAGTGAATAATAAAATACACGGCTCTTCCTTCGATAAGTGGTAAAATTTTCATATAGCTATCATGACCCTCCCACAAATCGCAGTCATTATAATTCTCGTCATTCCATTAGCCCTGGTGAGTCTCGACCGCCTGCGTATCGACGTGGCGGCTTTGTTTATTGCTGGTGCTCTTGGTTTGTTGCAATTTTTCGGCTTGGGAATTTTTGGAGCGCAGCATAATCCCCATGATGCTATCAAGGCCATCGCCGGGTTCAGTCAACCAGTGGTGATCACTTTATTAAGCCTTTTTATCTTTACCACAAGTTTGGATAAATCTGGAATAACCCGCTGGATTGCACGTAATCTGCTGAAGATTGGTGGAAACTCAGAACGACTTTTTATTGCGCTATTTTCTACTACCACAGCCCTCCTATCGTTGATCATGAATAACCTGGCTGCAGGCGCACTCCTGTTACCCAGCGCAATGGAAGTTGCCCGTCGAACGGGTATTAAACCAAGTAAATTGTTGATCCCGGTTGCGTACGGAAGTCTGTTGGGCGGTGCAGCTACGTATTTTACAGGGGCTAATATCATTGTGAGCGATTTGCTCACCACCGCCAGTCCACCCCAACATGCTCTGCATATATTGGATTTCACCCCAACAGGAGGGGTGATTGCTGTTTTGGGTATTTTATTTTTGACAATTTTTGGTCCTCGCTGGTTACCAGATCGCGAACCATCTCCGGAACAAATGATGGCGCGTCCGACTGGTAGCGAATTGGAAAAACATTATCAGCTCGTCGAAAGATTGTGGGAGATTATTGTGCCGCCCGAGTCCGTCATCGCCAATAAAACGTTAGCGGAAAGTGCCATTGGAGAGCGTTTTGGATTAGCAGTAGCTGGCGTATGGCATGGCCATCAAGCCTATTTTGCCCCACCACCGGACTTGGTCATTCATCCAGACGATATTTTGTTAGTCGTGGGGCGCGCCGATCGCGTGAATGCTTTAACTGAATTAGGACTGAAGATCGGACGGGAAAGCACAAATGAACTACTCAGCGAGCAAGGGGTGACTTTCATTGAAGTAATGCCTTCCCCACATTCACAAGCATTAGGTAAATGTCTGCGCGAGATTGAATTTCGCACGAAATTCCATTTTACTGCGCTGGCACTGTTTCGCGCTGGGCGGAGTTATCGAACCGACGTGGGGAACTTCCCGCTAATGCTGGGAGATTCACTACTGATGATTGGCTCCCGTCAATACTTAAACCGTTTACGCAATAACCCCGATTTTATCGTCTTGGAACCCGATTTGGGCGATCAACCGATCAAGCGACGTCAAGCAACAGCGACTATGGTAACGTTATTTATCGCCATCCTGGCTTCGGTGTTGGGCTTACCGGTATATCTGGCGATGTTAGCCGGCGCGATAATCCTTCTGTTAATGAAAGTGTTAGATATCGATGAAGCGTATCGGGCGATAAATTGGCAGGCGATCATCATGATCGCCGGCATGTATTCGGTGAGTTTAGCTATGGTAAATACCGGATTGGCAAAACTGATTGGCGAGCATCTCATGCGCCTCGTGTATCCATTCGGTAAATTAGGATTGGCGACTGGAGCATATTTACTCTCGGCGCTATTTACGCAAGTTATCGGCGGACAAGTCTCCATTTTATTGTCTGGGCCGATCACCATTAGTGCCGCGATTGCGATGCACACCAACCCACAAGCAGTCGCTGTTGCCACCGCAATTGGCTGTTCGGCATCTTTCTTGACGCCCATCGCTCATCCTGTCAATATTCTGATGATAACACCGGCTAATTATCAATTCCGTGATTTTCTTAATATCGGTTGGAGACTGACCTTGGTGTGTATTTTCGGTTTGATTATTGGCTTGATCTTATTCTGGAAGCTTTAGTGAGGGAAAGCCACCTCACATTATTCGTTCTTTTGGAGGGCTCGCCATGTCTGATCAATTTGAAAACGTGACCGTTGTCAAAAAAGCCAATGTTTATTTTGGCGGAAAAGTAACCAGCCGCACCGTATTGTTTCCGGATGGCACACGCAAGACGCTTGGATTCATGATGCCGGGGGATTATGAGTTCAATACCGCTGCTCGGGAATTAATGGAAATCTTGAGCGGAGAAATGGACGTACTGCTACCTAACCAATCGGAATGGCAAACGATCAAGGCTGGGCAAACGTTTGAGGTGCCCGCAAATTCCTCGTTTAAACTTAAACTCAAGGAACCAGTGGATTATTGCTGTTCCTATGGGTAATTGGAAGAATATATATCTTTTAGACTTTGTATGAGCTGAAACCCAGTTCTTAAAATGATAACCTTCATCGGATGGATAGATGGAGGGTGGACAAAAGTTAAATAGCCACCCTGCTTTTGTCATCACTTCTTTGAACCTTTTCCTTCCTACTTTGCTGAAGGTAAAGTAATTTATCCCATAATTTACATCACGCTTTACTTACGATTTATAGAGCTGCGACCAATCACGATAAACGACTTTTTCTCATGCTATAATTCTTGTCGGGAAGGAGGATCACCATGAAAATCGTAACTGATAGCGGCACAGATGTGCATCTGCCGCCGGAACAACTAGCCGAGTTGAATATCCATGTTATTCCTTTAGTCGTGACACTAGAGGGAAAAACCTACCGTGAAGGGGTGGATATCGAAACCGAAGAGTTTTATCGCCTGCTGACAGCGACGGAGAGCCTACCTAGCACTTCTCAACCCTCATCCGGCGACTTTGCTGCGTTATACCGCAAACTGGCCCAGGAAGACCCCGAGATTCTCTCCATTCACATCTCTTCGGGGTTAAGCGGCACCGTGGATTCAGCGCGCTTAGGCGCCTCCCAGGTTCCCGAAGCAAATGTAACCATTGTTGACACCAAGACATTATCCGCCGCGGCTGGCTGGCAGGTAGAAGCGGCTGCTCGTTGTGCAAAAGCGGGTTGGTCGAAAGAGAAAATCCTGCAAGTACTAGAGCGCATTAAAAACGTTAGCGATAGCATCTACACATTGAGTGACTTGAAGTATTTGATCCATGGCGGACGTATCAGCCACATGAAAGGGTTGATTGCCTCGATCCTCAATATCAAACCGATAATTGGCGTCGAAAAGGTGCGCGGCACCTATGTGCAACTGGGGCAGGCACGCGCGTTCAAAGGGGCTATCCGCGGGCTGGTAGATGTGATTGCCAAACAATATGCTGCCGGCAGCAAATTGCGCCTTCAGGTGCTGCATGCCTTCAATCTGGAGGGGGCGCAACTCCTGCAGGAAGAATTGAAGCAGCGTTTCGAATGTGTTTGGCTGCCGCTGGGGAATATCTCCCTGGTGCTGGGTGCACACACCGGTCCCAGTATGGTGGGAGTGGCTTATGCCCCGTTTGATGCTTACCCAGAGCTTACCTAAGGAAATCCATTCCTGCTCATTTTACACAGTCACCAATTGCCCTCGTTATTTCTATGACCATCCAAACGCCGAGTTGTTCCATTATCATCCGCGCCTATAACGAAGAACAGCACCTGGGGAAACTGTTGGAGGGTTTGCGTCAACAAAGCCTCTCGAATAGCGAAGTTATCCTCGTGGATTCGGGTTCTACTGACCAGACTCCCCAAATCGGGCGCCGCTTTGGCGCCAAAGTGCTCCAAATTTCCCCACAGGATTTTACCTTTGGGCGCTCTCTCAACCTGGGGATTTCCCATGCGCAAGCAGAATTGGTCGTCATTGCCAGCGCGCATGTCTATCCGGTCTACCCCGATTGGCTGGAGCGGCTGTTATCGCCCTTCCAAGACCCCCAGACCGCGCTGGCTTATGGGAAACAACGCGGCGCCGCCAGTAGTAAATACGCCGAGAGACAGATTTTTCAGCAGTGGTATCCCGATCAGTCCAATCCCCGCCAAACGCATCCTTTCTGTAACAATGCCAATGCCGCCATCCGCCGTTCATTATGGGAACAACACCCCTACGATGAAACGCTGAGCGGTTTGGAAGACCTGGCCTGGGCAAAATGGGCGCTGGAAACGGGATATTATCTGGCGTACGTGGCGGAAGCGGAGGTGATCCACGTCCATCAGGAGACGCCGCGGGCGGTGTATAACCGTTATCGCCGTGAAGCCATGGCGTTCAAACGTATTTTCCCGCAGGAACAATTCGGCCTGCGCGATTTGCTGCGCCTATCTTTCAGCAACATTGCCAGCGACATCCGGCATGCCGCGCGTGAGAAAGAAATCTTTCGCCATCTGGGGGAAATCATCTGGTTTCGCTGGATGCAATTTTGGGGCACCTATCAAGGCTACCACCAGAGCGGGCAGCTCACCTGGCAGTTACGCCAAACCTTTTACTACCCCCGCCAGGTCGAAGCCAAGCCGGCATCCAAACCCCGCAACGTGCAACCGATTCAATACAAAGATTAAAATTGAGCGTTTTATTAAGCAGGCGGGTTGAGTCCCAACGAAACCAAACTGGTAAAATTGCAATAATCACGTCCTTGTGCTCTCATCCGCCCGGATCATTTTTAGTCATGAAAGGCAATCATATCGATTGACTTTTCTGGTAGGTATTATTGAAAGCAAGCCTTTTGCTGTATAATATAAATAAGGAAATTTACCATCATGTGAAGGTGGGCTTAATATATTCTTAAAATATGATGTCAATAAACCAACGATTTCAAGTTCAATCCCTGATTAATGATTTTTCTCCCGCCAAGCTTACTTCTTTGTTTCGCAGCCTGGCGCCTGGCTTCCGACCAGACGAGGTTTTATTAACAAATTTCGTCACCGAAAACACATCATTTATTTTATTAACAAAATTAGGCGTAATTGAACTCCCAAACACCCAAACCGTGATCGTCATTGCGGTGCATGTAAGTGGTGCTCTAACATCCCGATCAAGTAAGAAAAACCAATACGAATTAGCCAAGAAAATCATCAAGGCAAATAATAGTAATGCGGGGGTATTTGCATTCTATGATGATCAAGGTCACTTTCGGCTATCTTTAGTTACGGTTACCTATAGTGGTACACATCGTCAGTTTAGCACTTTTCGCCGCTATACTTTTTATGTTTCTCCTGATCTCCCTAATAAAACTTTTATTCATCAACTAGAGCGAGCAGATTTTTCTACGTTAGAGAAAATTCGCGAAGCATTTTCATTAGAAGCAGTCTCAGAATCCTTCTATCAGGAATTCAAACCAAAATTTGATGCCATAGCACAATCAGTACAGTTAGCTGCGCGGAAAAACGAATTAACCAATACTGACAGTAACCCGAAATTTATTTCGGAGGACAAACAAAACAAATTAATCGAGACAAGTGGTAACCCGAAATTTATTTCGGAGGACAAACAAAACAAATTAATCGAGACAAGTGGTAACCCGAAATTTATTTCGGAGGACAAACAAAACGAATTAATCGAGACAAGTAGTAACCCGAAATTTATTTCGGAGGACAAACAAAACGAATTAATCGAGACAAGTGGTAACCCGAAATTTATTTCGGAGGACGAACTAAGTATCATTCAAAATATAGGTCAAAAAGAAATCAACGAAACCTTAAAGCAAGATTTCGCTTTATTATTTGTAATTCGCATTATTTTTCTGGGCTTTGTACAAAAGAAAGGCTGGTTGGGTAACAATCCGAAATTCTTACAAGAATATTGGCAGGAATATCAAAGAAGCTTTACTGGCCAAAATCGGTTTTATCGGGAATGGCTGGAACCTTTATTTTTTGAAGCATTAAACTCACCCCCTGGCAGAAAGGTTTCCTATGGAATTGCCCCATTTTCCGAACAAACTCAAGCAATTTTGCAAATGGCGCCTTACCTGAATGGTGAACTTTTCAAACGTAAACGAGAAATAGATGATTTGGGCTTATGGATTCCGGATAATGTTATTGAAGATTTTTTTGATTTCCTCTTTCAATACAATTTTACGGTGGAGGAAAACGAGCTTTATGATGAGGAATTAGAACTTAACCCTGAGTTCTTGGGAATTATCTTTGAACGCATTACCAATATGGAACAAGGGGCTGTTTATACACCTAGGGTGGAAGTTGATTTAATGTGCCGCTTATCATTGGTACATTGGCTAGCTCAAACCATGGAATTTAATAAAGAGGATCTCTATCACCTCTTTTTCAGGGAAGCCGGGACAGGTGAAGCATATGATGAATATCAAAAACAGGGCGATTTTTCGCCTGCTGAGATTCGCTCCCTGGTGAAGTACCTTGAAAGTGTCACTGTATGTGATCCCGCAGCCGGATCTGGTGCATTTGAAGTGGGAATGCTCCAGGTGCTGGAACAGATTTTGGAAAACCTCTACTCTCGTAATAACACACCGGCGGATTTAAAGGCAAAAAAAATAACACCATTTGATCGCAAAAAAGCTATTATTGCTAATTCGCTTTATGGTGTAGAAGTCAAACGCTGGGCAGTATGGATAAACCATCTCCGCTTGTGGCTCTCACTTTTTGTAGACATGCCAGATGATTTTAAACTATCCGCAGAGCCATTATTACCCAATTTAACTTTCAAGGTGCGCAGTGGTGATTCCCTTGTTCAGCGCCTTGGCAACAGGACTTTTCCGATACATGGCTATGCTAATATTCCCGCTGACCTAAAAAGAAAAATTACCGGACTGAAAAAGAAAAAATATGACTTCTTCTACAATCAGAGTGATGATTTTCTACCCATCGAGCAGGAAGAATTAACGGTTTTTAGACAAATCTTGGAAAATGAAATTGCCGGCCACCGTGCTGAAATTCGAAAGCTTTCCGAACCCCCTTTCAAAGCGTTATCTTATATGGAAGACATTTCCGTGGAGGTGGAAGCTGCTATGCATCAAATACAAATCCAGAATTCCGCAAGAATTGCAGAGCTGGAATCGAAAATCGCAGAACTCCAATCACTGAAACAATCGTTAACTGAATTCCGACCTTTTATATGGAGTATTGAATTTGCCGAGATTTTCTTTGATGGTGGTGGATTTGACATTGTCATCGGCAACCCTCCTTATGTGCGGCAGGAAAATATCACCGATCCGTATGGTAATCTAACGCCGCTTGAATACAAAAAAGCTTTGATGGAAATGATCCGTCTCGATTTTCCACACTATTTTGCGCGTTCATTGGCAAACAATGCGGATTTTAACCGGGAACATAAACCAGATGGACGCTCTGATTTGTACACTTACTTCTATATTCGAGGGCTGCATTTACTTAATAAACATGGCGTGCTCACATTTATCTGCTCCAATTCCTGGCTAGACGTGGGTTATGGCGCCTGGCTACAAGAATTCTTATTGAGAAATGCGCCGATATACATGATTATAGACAACCACGCACGCCGATCGTTTTCTCGGGCAGATGTAAATACCATCATCAGCGTGATTGGTGCACCAGGCAATTCACCGCCCACAATGTTGGAAAAGCATATCGTCCGGTTTATTGCATTTAAGAAACCTTTTGAAGAAGCACTAATTTCCGAAAATCTGCTGGCAATAGAGACTGCCCAAGAGGTCTTGCGCGCTGCTGATTACCGCGTTTACCCTGCAACCCATACATTCCTGCTCTCAGAAGGCAGTAATGAGGGAAAATACCAGGGTGATAAATGGGGTGGTAAATATTTGCGCGCACCGGATATCTTTTTTACCATCTTAGAAAAGGGCAAAGGGAAATTGGTAAAACTGGGCGAGATTGCTGAAGTGAGGCGAGGGTTTACTACTGGCGCTAATGATTTCTTTTACTTGGAGCCGTTAGGTCCAGGTTCGCGGCCTGGATTGTTGCGCGTGCGAAACGGCGCTGGCTGGGAAGGCGAAATCGAAGAGGAGTTTTTGAAACCAGTCATCAAAAGCCCAAGGGAAAGTCGAACTATTATTATCAAATCAAATGACTTGTCATTGCGCTTATTTGTATGTACAAAGAGCAAACATGAATTAATTGGAACAAAAGCTTTGGAATACATACTTTGGGGAGAAAACGCTTGTGCTGTTATTAAACAAGGCCATAATCAAGGAACAAATATTATTGGATATCAAAATATATCTACAATTAGAAATAGAAGGGTTTGGTTTAATTTAGGAGATTGGATTATTCCTAATGGGATAATCCCTGCGAGTTTTAATGATGTTTTTCTGGTTTTTGTAAATG
>Ga0078972_1001134_pt1 | contig 103821 bp, 118 predicted proteins | sample YelNatPaOPGAMG01_FD_67568 | JGI IMG/M metagenome (GOLD analysis project Ga0078972, IMG submission 67568) | Hot spring thermophilic microbial communities from Obsidian Pool, Yellowstone National Park, USA - OP-RAMG-01 (SPADES assembly) (version 2) | ecosystem: Environmental > Aquatic > Thermal... | reverse complement strand
CGCTCGTTGTACTGCCAACAGCCCTTGGAAAAACAGTCATAGCCCTACTCCTGGCGATAGAAAAAGCCGAGGAAGGCAAAATATTCTTTTTGGCGCCTACAAGGCCTTTGGTTCAGCAGCACCACCAAACATTCCTGGACAAAACGTGGTTTGACGAAGGAGAATTAGCCCTCGTTACTGGGCGTTATCCGCCAAACCAGAGGTCGGCCCTTTATAAGAGGGCTAGGGTTGTTTTTGCAACTCCCCAATGCGTTTGGAACGACCTAAAAAGCGGGCTTCTGAGACTTGAAGACGTTTCGCTTATAATTTTTGATGAGGCTCATAGGGCTAGGGGAAACTACGCCTACGTCGGCATAGCCACATACTATTTCAGGCAGCGCCGCAAGCCTCTAGTTTTGGGTTTAACTGCTTCTCCAGGTGGGAGCGAAGAGAAAATAGCTGAAGTCTGCAAGAATTTGGGCATAACAGCCATAGAACACCGGACAGACGAGGATAAAGACGTTAAGCCCTATATTCAGCCAATAGAGGTTGAATGGCGAAGGGTTAAGCCTCCTGAACAGTATCTAGTAGTGAGAGACAAGCTTAGGCAGATGCTTGTTGAGCGGGTTAAGGGATTGCAGGGCTTGGGCGTTTTAACAGACAAGCAGCCGGCCTTCATAACAAGGCGCGACTTGGTGGAGCTTAACGACGAATTGCAGCGGAGGCTTGGAAGCGGAGAAGGCGGATACCTATACCAGCTTAAGGTTGAAGCAACAGCCGCTCTTAGCATAGCCCACATGATAGAGCTAATAGAATCTCAGGGCCCTGAAACCCTAGAAGCCTTCATTGAGAAAAGCCTTAAACGCATGGCCATGGAGGGAAGCAGAGGCCACAAGTCAATCTTAAACGACCCGCTGTTCATAGAAGCCAGAAAAGCGCTTAGAAGCTGCATGGCAGCAGAAAACCCGAAGGTGAAAGAGCTTGTAAAAGTTCTGGAAGGCCAGCTTCAAGCCAAACCTGACTCGAGGCTTATTGTTTTCACGCAGTACCGCGACACAGTAAACGCCTTGTTAAAGGCATTAAACAACAATTCAAGGTTGAAGGTTGAACGTTTCGTAGGTCAAGGCGAAAGAGAAGGCGATCCAGGAATGACGCAGGAACAGCAGCGGGAAGTCCTTGAAAAGCTCAGATACGGCGAAGCAAACGTGCTGATAGCCACAAGCATAGCTGAGGAGGGCTTAGACATTCCAGAAGTAGACCATGTTATCTTTTATGAGCCTGTTCCAAGCGAGATACGCTACATCCAGCGCAGGGGCAGAACAGGAAGACGCGTAGCAGGAAAAGTAACAATACTAATAGCCGAAGACACAGTTGACGAAGCCTTCTACTGGTCAAGCATTTCAAGGGCAAGGAAAATGAAGAAGATAATAAGCCAACTGAACAGGAAGCTGCCAGAACTACTCAAGGAAACAGGTAGGCCAGCTGTAACTCTGATGGACTACCAGCCGCAAACACAACAAGCCATAACAGGCACACAAAGCCTTCAAATATCAGCCCCTCCGTCCAAAAAGGAGCTCTGGAAACCCCAAACAATACAGACGAAAGGCATAAGCCAAGCCCTAAAGTGGCTTATGGAAAAGCTACCAAATCAAACAATAGCAATAGAAGAGGTTGTTAAACAGGCTTATGAGGAGGAAGGCCTGGAAAAGGCGGCTGTTGAAACAGCCATATGGCGCCTAACACAGCAAGGCCAAATATACCAGCCAGAACCTGGAAAAATAAGAAAACTGTAAAAAGGATTCACTTAATTATTTAATTGCATACGGCCCGGCCCGGTTAAATTTTATCTTGATATCCGGCTTAGTCGTCCATCCTTGAGCATGTAATCGCTGGTTGTTGGAAGTTTCTCATAGAGGTCTGTTGTTGTGATCACTATTGTTACTTTTCTCTCTTCCCTGATCCTGCATAGGGTTTCTATAAGAATGGCTGAGTTTTCGTCGTCTATGCTTGATGTGGGCTCGTCGGCTAGGATTATTTTTGGATTATTCGCCAAGGCCCTTATTATGGCGATGCGCTGTTTCTCTCCTCCGCTTAGGGTTTCAGGAAACCTTCTTGAAAGGCCTGTAAGCCCAAAATGTTCTAGAAGTTCCAGCGCTCTTTCAGCCCTTTCAGCCTTGCCCACCCCAGCCAAGGCCATGGGGAGTTCTATATTCTCCAGAACCGTCAGGGAGGGTAGGAGGTTGAAGAATTGAAAGACAAAGCCTATGCTGTGAAGCCTCAGCAGGGACCGTTCTTTGTCGCTTAGACCATTAACCTCCCTACCAAAAAGTTTCACTTCTCCCCTATCCGGGTTTTCCAGCAACCCGATAATTTTAAGCAGGGTTGTTTTCCCAACGCCTGACTTTCCCCTTATGCTGATAAAATCGCCCTCTCCAACGGTAAGGTCTAAATCTTTTAGGATACATGTTGCGCCATAACTCTTCCATACATGGGAAATTTCTATCAATAGCCATTAGCACCAGTTTTTGTTTTCACTTTGACATGTAAAAGCCGCTGTTTATTAAACATTTCATAGAGATCAATGTTGAACGTTAACAAAACCGTTAGAATAAACTTTATCCATAACCGAAACCCTTTGAGTCCAGTTTTCAGGAAGGTCGGCGCTATAGCCTCCATAAACCACATAACCATTCTCCATCATGCGATTATAAGTGATTAAAATATGCGGCCTTGCACCCTCGCCGTAGAGGTATCTGAGACCCTGAAGGACGTCAACATCCACGCGGAAATACTCCTTCATAAGGTACTGGAACTTCACATCCCCCGCTATATGACCGCTAGCCAATGTTAGGAGCCATTCCGCCGCCCTAAATTCCGCCTTTGTATAAAGCCAGAAATATCCAAGATAACGCTCCTGCAAGGTTACAGAAGCGTAAACCGCATAAATGTTTGAAGCCCCTATTGTTAAAATTAGGGCGCCCGCCACAATCCTAGACAGCCTGGTCATCTTATGATCCCTATATGCTGAGGCAAGACGATGGATGCCGAAAGCGCATAGGATAGCCAGCGGAACTGTTAGCAGGTTTAGGGTTCTATAGGCTAGGGTAAACCCGAAGGAAGAATCGCCAAAAATGGCATATGCCTCAAGCCCTAAAAGCGCTGCAAGCCAGAAAATGGGTGCTAAACGGTTTTCCCCATCCATCTTTGCAGTTTCGCCTATCCCAAGTACCAGAAGGGGAGAAGCCGCAATAAAGGGAATGGCATATAGCACATATTGGCTAGGCAATACAGGCGCTCCTGGGATAATAGTCCTTTCAGTGCACATGAAAGCCGTAAAGGATACTATAATAACTGAGGCGAAGCATAAAAGGGAGGTTCTTACTCGGGAGGGACGGGGATTCTTAAGGATATAGTAGCTGGCAACCGCGAATGTGACAACCTGGTATGAGATGGCTGAAAGCAAATCGCTGACCGTTAAAACCCCTTTAACTTTCAACCCGTCATATGCGTAAATTCCGAAATATAAGACAACGGCAAAAGCCAAAATGGAGAAGGGTGTAAAGCCCACCTTGCCCATGGTGAGGCCCCTCTTGAAACTGTTCAACAAGTCAGCCAGCGTTAGGCTTGCTAGAAAAGCTAGGGCAACCAGCGCCAGTAAATGATGGGACATAACTAGGGCCGCGGAGGCTACGGCAAAAAGTGCAATTTCACGCCACTTCTCATGCCTTACAGCCAACAGTACAGCCAGCAAATAAACAGGCGTGGCATATGTTTCTTTTGTAACCCCCGCCGTGAAAAGAACATTTGGATACACTACTGCAAGTAAGAAGGCGGCGAAAAGGGCCAGCTCATGATTTTTGCCTATCTTAGCTACAACAGCGTAGAGAATTATGATGGCAATGGCCCCAACCGTTGGGATTCCCACAGCCATAGCATTCATTACATTAAGCCCAGTAACGTACGAGAAAACTGCCCCGAAGAGGCTGTTGGCTGGCCAGTAGCTATGGTAACCGTCGAAAATTGTGTGATTTTCCAGGCTTATCGGCGAATATTTCATTAGGCCTTCAGCGTTTCTGATGGAGCCCCAGCCATCTGTAGAGTATGGCAACCCGCTTATAAGCGTGGGATAAAGCCTTAACGAAAGGGCTATGAAGAAGATCAAGGGAAAAGCATATTTTTTCATGGCTCAACTTCCATTCTTAGAACGGTTACGGAAACTAATGCGACGATCAAAATAAGATCCAGCGCCGCGACGGTTGGGTCTATCTGTAGGGTAAGCATATGGGAGAAGAGCTCGGGGCTGCCGTAACGCTGAATCAGCATCAATATTGTGGCGGCAAACGCCACGCCAGAAAGCGAAGCCAAAATAGACCATGGAAGAAGCCTTATCAAAAGATCCCTTTTTAGCAGCCTTTTCGACATTCCAAGGGACCGTAAAATGCTTATTTCGCCTCTGTGATGGATTATTAATGTTTTTGCAGCTGAAGCTACGCTTAGGCTTGAAAAGAATAGGACTGTGATTGAGAAGACTAAAAGCGTCTCCCTTGTCACGCCATATCTGCTTATATAGCTTTCCATGAACCTCTGGGATTGGCTGACCCCTATGTTCTCAATTTTGAAACGTACAAGAGCTCTAGGTGTAATTATCTCCTCCAGCGGTTTACTTGGCTCCTTAGGCTGGGCTGGAGGTGGTGCCGAAGCCTGCTCATAGGCTTTGGCTACCTCCTCGAAAATCTCCGGAGCCACTTCCAATCGATCTACTTTAACCCTTATGAGGGTTACATGGTTATAGTCGGTTCCACGAAGCCACTGTCCAATGTAGATTGGCACGATGATTTCATCATCCATGGGCGATTTTGACTCAAATATGCCCTTCACGTTCAGTTCCACGTAACGGTCTGCCAGAACCCCATAAACCATGACGCTATCATTTGTTTTTAATCCAATTTTTTCGGCAACATTCTTCCCAATAATGATGGAGTTGAAGTCGCCTAGCCTAAGCATTTCCCCCTCAAGGATGGTTATCTGGTTGAGCTTCAAAAACTCCTCGGGAACAACCCCCCTTAAGAAAAGGGCTTTAGAATTGATAAGGCATGGAATCAACATTTCAGGACTGCTGGCCAATACCCCATTAACCATACCTATTCTATCAGCCAAATAGGTTGGAACAAGCCCTGTAAAAGGTGTGCTGCTTTTCCTATCGTAGACGGCTATGATGTTATCACCTCCGCCTACATAAGCGGCGAATCCATTATAGAAGCTTAGAAGGCTGACGGCTGTTATGGAAAACACCATGGAGGCCGCTGACAATATAAGGACAAGCGTTAAAACATTTCCCATCTTTAGATAATTGAGACTTGTAAGTTCCAATTTGAGGCCCCTATGAGGTCAGCATTTCTTCAGGATTAAAGGCTTAATTATCCATATTAAATGTATCGTGTTTATAGCGTATTTTTGTTGAACAGGTTGCCTTTTGTAGGTTTGTTGTACAGATTCTGGAAAAAGTATATTAAATATGAATATAGAATACGGCTTGAGGATCCATTATTTGATGAGGCGTAGAACAAATGACGAAGTGTCGAGCCCTCCAGCAGATTGAAAGCCTTAAAGAGGAGGAGGGCTACGCCACTGTCTGTGTAACCTTCAAACCTGAAGAGGTTCCAGCCAGTTTTCTGCGGAGGGTCTTGTCAATTGCAGCTTCTAAAATTGGAAATGGCAACGTGGGATTGGCTTCCCATGTTATGGTTATTGTGAATGTCGCGTTCAAGGGGCATGTTGGACACCTTTCTCCCGATGTGCTTCTTTTGAAAAGCCCCAAAGTGCTTTTGGTGGAATGTGCTGGGGAGGAGGGGACGCGTGAATATAGGTGAAGCAGAATCGGAATGGCCGATTTTCGCCCGAATTCAAACTTTTTATTTTTAGCATCTTTTACGGCCTGCTCTTCATAAACTATATCGACCTTGTTGTTCCGGGCTCTAATGTGCCTGGCTATCATGCTTGGCTTGCGGTTGCCTACTTCATCTCTTTCGTGCCGCTGCTTTTCCTCTGGGGCTTAAGCAGGTGGAAGCTTGTTTTAAGTTTAGGTTTAACAGCAAGTCTGATGAACGACTTGTTCTATTACCCCGTAAGCCTAATATTGTTTGGAAAGGCGCCGGATCTTTATGAGTGGTATCTGTTTCAGCTGGGCTTTAAGGGGTTAACCCGCGCCTGGACTTTCAACGCCGGCATCTTCACATTGCCCGTAACCTCAATTCTGATGGGGGCAAGCATATACATTAGGATAATGCTGGTGACAATACTGTCCCTAGGGTTTAAGCTGCCATTGCCAGGATATTGGGTTGCAGTTAAGCCAAGGGAAATTTTATCAAGGCTTGGACGCTTAATTCTTGGGGCCCGCGAATAGATCAAGGACTATTTAAGCCCTATTACTAGCCCTTAATAATCCATTTTTGACGGAAAAGCAGGTTCTGGCTTACAGTCTCTTCATCCCTGTAGACCTCTAGGGTTACCTCTAATGCGCCCTGCTCTGGGCCTGTAAGGGCTATGGTGTAGTAGAAAATGCCGCCTGAGGGCACGTTTAATATTATTCCCTCATCAAGGGTTGGCTCTGCTGTTAGGTTGCAGATAACCCTGTAAGTATAGTTAGCCGTATCCGCACCAATATTTTTTAAGTTGAAATATATTGTCGGGCTTCCCTCAGCCTCTATTAAGCCAGCTTCAACTGACCGAACTTCAGTGGACTGGCTTAACTGCCGATAAAGAGACAAAATCATTAAGGCTAGAAGCGCCGCAATAATTGTAAAGAGAAGCACTGTGAGCTTCCTTGAACTGATACCTGATTTTTGACCCATGGATCATCCCCTCATGTGCTTGTTAAGGTATATGTATATGGCTATTAGGGGTATTGTTAGTATTAGGATGCCCATGGGGAGGTCGGGTATGTCGCCCTGCAGGGTCCATGAGGCTCCGCCCGTGCTTGGGCATCTATCATTAGGCGTGCCCGTGTAGGGCTGCCCGTTACCATTGGCTGCTGCCAATGCATAAATGTCTGACACAAGGCTGCCCCGAGCGCCTAGATCGTAGAGGCGCTGCTTTTTTATTATAAATTTCACTGATCCGGGGCTTGTTGATGTGGCGTTTGCTAGAGCAAAGCCTATGTTTCCGTTGGCCGAGGTGTATGTGGCTCCTGATGTTAGGCCCATCCGGAGATAGTATTCAGCTGAGCTCCATGAACCTCCACTTGTTAATTTGTAGTATAGGCTGCATGTGCCAATTCTAATGGTTATTATGAAGAGCCTTATGATTATGGCTCTGAATAATATGGCGAAGGTGTAGTTTCCTATGGTGAAGCCCACTTCATATTGGTCGCCTGTGGCTAAGTTTTGGATGGCGAAGCGGGTGCCCGGCTCTGAGGAGTTGGCAAGTTTTATTAGGAAGGCTATGCTGTCGCCGTCTTCTCCGACTTGCAAGCCATTGGTTCCGCCTGCCGTGTATATGTCAAAGCGTCCATTTGCCCCGGAAACATCATAGTCTATAGAATTGTCTGTTCCAGGCAGGTCTTGCATCTCTGTTGGATTCCACGCCCAAGCAGGAGATATCGAGCCAGATATTATGCTAACTAAGGCTAGGAAGGCTGCGGTTATTGCGGCAGCCCGTTTAGCCTGCAATTATCATCACTACTTTTGTCATCACTATTCCGAAGAATATGAGGAGAAGGCTGGCTGATAGTGTTCCGTAGCGCTGTCTTAGGCTTAAAATTTTCTTTCTTATGTTGCCATAGGCCGGGTCTGTGAGTTCCATGAACACTAGCAGCGCTATCAGGACTATGCTGATTATTAGACCGTTGTTTATAGATGGCTGGATGCCTGTCTCCTGAGTTGACATGCCCATCACGTTCAGGTAGTAGGTTATGGTGTTTGACATTAAGGATGTTGAAGTGGAGGTTGAGGTTAGGGATGTTGCAAAGCTGGAGAACGCCGAGAAGCTTACCCAGACCTCTGGAGGGCTTTGGGGAACCAGCAGGAAGTCTGAGTATTTCTCGCCATTTTCAAGTTTTACAGCTTCAACGTAGATTCTAAGGGCTTTGCCAGCCTCCGGCGCAGCCCTAGTATATGTGAAGCGCTGTACTGCGAAGGCGTCAATTTCAGCTTCCGTTGAGGATACAAGTGCGCCGTCGACGAATATGCGAACGGCATAGTTTCGGCTTACAGACGCATCATTTTTCAGGTCAACCGCGATTACGAGGGGTCCGTTATCCTTTATTACTGTTGGGAAATAGCGTAATGTGAGGGGTTCGGATTGCATTTTAAGCGAGTTGAACAGAAAGATGGCTATGAACAAGGCTGCAAAGCATGGTGCAAGTTTTTTATCCAACGGCCATTAGCTTCCTTTCGGCGTTTATGCACATTTTCCAGAGCACTATATGATTTCCCCCCGACTTCAGAGGCTACTACATTTAAAAACATTATATCCATAATCGATATATTCCGCAAACTGAAAAGCTAAATCGGAAAACTCACCAGTTAAAAACATTTATTACCCCAGGCGATTTTACGGTGGTTTGCTTGGAGAGACAGGGGTGTAAAACAAGCTAACCCCAACTGCATGCGAAGCCTCTCCTTCACCCTCAGGTAAAACTGCCAATAATTTTAAGGCCCAATATATAAGTTTTATGGTATAGATTGCACGGAGTAAAAATGTTGTCGCGGCTCGACCGCGATCATTTTAGGCTTATGTATATTTTCGTGGCAACAGCATAGAAGCTGATCATTATAGCGTAGCCCAGCCAGCTGTGGGTGTTCCACATGGCCCAGTCTCCGCCGAGGTATCCAGTCCAGACGAGGATTATTATTCTTATGGCGTTAAGGATTATTAGGGCTAATGTGCCCAGTAGGGCCAGCATTAGCGTGTGTACCTTTTTCTTTTTGAGGTCCAAGTGCATGAGGCCGCACAGGAGGAGGAACACGGTGATGGATGATATGCTTGAGCAGTCCGGGGACACGGTGAAGCTTATTATTTCACCTTTTTTGGATATTAATTGTAGGGTTCTTCCAGTCTGGGTTATGGGGATTCCTGGAAGGCCTATGGCTTGGCTTACAATGAGGTAGGATAAATCCGCTAGGGGTTCACCAATGATGAGGCGGAGAATTAATGGGGATAGGGTTGCAGCCATGTATATGATTGCATAGGGCAGAATAAGTTTTGATGTTGAGGGGTTTATGGCTGCGAAAATTCCAAGCCAGACAAGGGTGAGGATCACAGTTGCCGCTTCTATGGAGCTGACTGAGGTGTTTAGAAGGCCTAGGGCAAGGGCTGGAGTGAATGCCAAAATCAGGCCTGTAATCCTAGTTATGGGCTTTGAACGGTAACCCTCTTCCATTCTAAGGGCAGCGTGGATTTCGCTTTTCCTAAGCAGGATGAAGGCTGTTACAAAAATGATTCCAGCTATTGGGTAGACTTGGGTTTCCCCTGGAACTATGCTTGTTATCCACCTATAGATTTCGGCAATAAGCCGATAATATAGGAGGAGGGATACCCCTAAAGATGATGATGCCCATAGGATTATTCTTTGAAGTTCCATGCCTTTGTAAAAGCCTTGAAGCGGCATTATCCTACACTGAGGCGCTATGTGTCCGCCAAGCTTTATAAGCTTATTTTTTGGAGCTTTTGAGCCTAGAGGGGCTGATCTGTATATTTAATTTTTGATTGCCTTAGTGCGGGGATTATGCATCCGAGAAGGGATGAAGCCAACGTGAGAAGCGTGATTTGGGCTGCCTGTTCAGGGTTTAGGAAGGGTGTTATGTCAACTGTTGGTCTTATCCACCTTAGAATGGTGGCTGCTGTTTGAGCCCCGGCCACGCCTAGGGCTATCCCTAGGATGCTGCCAGCCGTGGCGATTATTGCCGTGTAGGCTATTATAAGCTTGGCAAGCTGCTTTCTATTGGCGCCTAAGGCTCTCAGCATGGCGAACTCGTATTTTGATTCGGCTAGGAGCCTTGAGGCGACAACATGGGAGGCAGCTATTACGGCTAAGTATATGACTGCGAACCATTGGTTTAGGAAATTAAGCGACTGCATGCCTATTTGCTGGGTGAACTCCCTTGGTTGTTGGGCTTGAATCAGCCTAAGGTTTTCCGGCAAATTTTCAGCTATTTCGTTTAGGACTTCTGTGGAGTTAACGCCTTCCTTTAGGGTGAACTCTATTATTGATGGGGTGTTGTCCCCCACAAGCTTTTCAGCTGTCTCCATTAGGAGGATTATTTGGGAGTCGGTTTGGGTTCCACTTTGGAAGATGCCTGCAACCCTGATTTTGATGTTTCCCGCCTTAGCTGTTAGGATTATTTCATCTCCAACCGCTATATGGAGGATGTTTGCAAGAATCTCGCCGATGTTTGCCTCAGATTGGTTTTTGGCTGGAGCCCCATTAGTTCGGGCTTTTCTCAGCTTTAAGAGGTCGCCTGGCTTTTCTATGCCTATGGCTTGGGCTGAAACCTGTCCTGTTTGGGTTGTAAGGTTCACGGTTATTATCTTTTGCACTGCTATTTGCCCGATTTGGCTTATATTTGCAAGCCCCTCAACTGTTTTCGGGTTTATTTTGCTTTCAGTTATGGTTGTGGCGTTTTCGGCGAGGATTATGAATGTTTTTCCCGGGCCTATTAGGCTACTGAGTGTTTGGGCTTGGAGGTTCATGTAGTTAGCCACGGAGCTTGCTGAGGCGATTATGGCTACTAGGAGGGCTATGGAGAGCACTGCGGAGGGAGTTCCGCCCTTTCTGAGGAGCACTTTCAGGCCGTGGAGGGTTCCGGGCATGTTTCAGCGCCTCATCTGGAAATTATGCCACGTAGGGCATTATGGCTAGGAGCACTATGTTGTTCACGGCGTGAATCATTATTGGCCCTGTGAGGTTTCCGGTTTTCAGGTAGAAGCCTCCGAGGATTAGGCCTGCGGCGAACACGAAGAGGAGCTCAGGAATGCTTCGCCACACCGTGTGCATGGCGGCGAATATGAGGGCTGACCAGAAGACGCTTGATACCTCGCCTGTTATTTTTTGGAGGCTTTTTTGGATGAGGGCTCTGAAGAGGAGTTCCTCGCCGAAGGCTACGAAGATGAGCATGTAAATGGTTGTCTGTAGGAAGTAGCCCATGCTAAAGTTTGGTGTGGGGGGTGGAGGTTTTAGAATATAATATTCAGTGGCGCCTAGAGGTATGCCTGCAACGCCTACTAGAAGGTTCCTTTTCAAGTTTTCCCGTTTTATTCCAAGGCTTTCCAGCAGTTCCCTTATGGTGATGTTTGGGTTTTTAGCCGAGGCCTTCCAGAAGCCTAGGGCAAGCACTATTGTGTATACACCTGGAACTAGAAGGCTTTGGCTTAGGTAGAACCATGGAAGCCCCGACATTAGCATTATGTAGATTAGGAGAATGGTAATGTTTTCCAGCGCATCGGCCAGCATATCGGATATGTTGATTATGGAAATTAAGGCATATATGATGAGGGATGAGGCTAGGGCTAGTAATATGCCCAAAGCCTCCGAGATATAAACAAGGATGTATTCTATGGCGAAGAGTATAATCGTCATTGAGGCTATGGCTAAATGTGATGTATAGGGCGCCTTGCCCCTGTTGGGTTTTAAGTCTTTTCCCTCCAAACTAAAACATAAATATGTTTTTGTGTTAACTTCTCCCTTATGTGGATTTCCGTTGGGCGATCAGCCCGGCTTGGGCGGGGCGCCCCCATCGATTTAACAATTTAGTCTGGTTCTTTTTTGGCTTCTAGGCTTCACCTCCTCGTGTCAAGGTTTTAGAAGCTTACCCTCATAGTTTATGACAATTTTAACCAGCGGTTGGATGAATGGCATTTTTGCGAATATTCTTTCTAGGTTTTTAAGGTCATTGTATGTTATGGCTTTGAGGAGAGGCGTGATGGTTAAGTATGCTGTTCCATATATGGCTGCGCCTAGGAGAATGTTGATGATTCTATGTAGGGGGGAGTATAGCGCCAAGGGGATGATGGGAACAGCTGAGAGGAATGCAGCTGCGTATAGGCGTGATATATTTTTGAAGCTTAGTTGGACACCGTATTTTTTTATTGCTACTTTTAGGCTGTAGGCCACGGAAGCTCCTGTTGAGGCTATTATGGCGAGCAGCAGACCCTCAGCTCCCATGATCCATGTTAGGGCTGTGGCTGCAGGTATGAAGAATACCGTGTATATCAGCGTGGATTTTAGGTTAACCTTTGTGTCGCCTACGCCGCTGAAGAAGCTTCCAAGGACTGTTGAGCCTAAGCCTGTGTAGAGGAAGATTAAAGCGTATAGGCTCAGGTATAGGGGTGAGTGGGTGTATCTTGCGCCGTAGAGGAGGTATATGAGATCCCTTGACATTGTGGCCACGTATATGGCGAGGGGAATTATTAGAGCGGTTGTGTATTTTACAGAGTGGTTGAACATTGTTTTGGCTTCTTCATGGTTGTCGCTGAGCCTGGAGAAGGCTGGGAACAGGGCTGTGGCCACGGGTGTGGATAGAAGGGTTATTAGCACTGCGAAGTTCATGGCCGTGTTAAAGTTTCCAATCACGAAGTTTGTGGTGAAGTATGCGAGGAGGATTCCGCGGAAGGTTAGGGTGAAGCTTTGAATGGTGTTTGACATATAAAGTGGGAAACCATAGGCTATCATGGATTTCAGCCCATTAACGTTGGAATGCCTCTCCAAATTGGTTTTTTGTCGGCTATGGAGTTGGCGGTAGTGCCCATAGATGAGGAGGCTGGCGACGGCTGCGCCTATGGCGAAGGCAATTACATAGCCTGCAACGGCTCCTATAACGCTTAGGCCGATAATTACTAGTAAGGGGCTTAAAACTGCCCGGGAGGCTTGGCGTATAACGTCTACGAGGGCATAGCCCCTCATGTTTCCCAGGCCTAGAAGCGCGGAGCATATTGCCGTTGAGGTGGGCTGGATTATTATGAGGAGTATGGAAATGCCTGTTAGGGGGGCTATTTCCGGCCTGCTTGTGAGGAGGGTTGTAAGCTGCTGGAGCAACGCCAATCCTATAAGCAGCATTATTATGGATGTGGCCATATTGAAGGCTAGGCCTGATTTGATGAGTTGGATTGTTCGGTTTTCCTCTTCATGGGCTTGATTTTCGGCAATATACTTCGTTAGCGCTTGGCTTACGCCATAATCCGTGAATAGCATGAGGAATCCTGGAACGATTAGGGCGAGGGAGTATATGCCATAAAGTTCAGGTCCAAGGAGCCTGGCGATGATTATGCTGCATATGGCTGAGAGAACCGTTGCCAGGGTTCCCCCGCCGAATAGTAGGAAGGCTCCCCCAACGGTTTCCTCTGCTATGTTGTATAGCCTACTATCCGATTTTCCCATTTCCACGCCTGCTGAAATTTTCAGATTGGACTCTCCGTTTTGCTGATTCTTTGAGGAGTTTATGCTTATGACCATTTTGGATGTCCCATAAGCATATGTTCGGAATCTATTTAGCCTTTCAGCTAAAAACAGGCTTGGGGCTTATTTTCGGATGTCTGCTTAGGTATATGTATATGGCTATTAGGGGTATTGTTAGTATTAGGATGCCCATGGGGAGGTCTGGTATGTCGCCCTGTAGGGTCCATGTGGCTCCGCCTGTGCTTGGGCATCTATCATTGAGCATGCCTGTGTTGGGCTGCCCGTTACCGCCGAATGTTGCCAGTGCATAAATATCTGAGACGAAGCTGCCTCTAGCGCCTAGGCTGTAGAGGTAATCCTTTTTCATTATGAATTTCACCGATCCATAGTCTGTACTTGTGGCGTCTGTCAACACGAATCCAATGTTCCCGCTTGTTGAAGTGTACACTGTTCCTGAGGATATGCTTGTTTGGTTGAAATATTCTCCAGAGCTCCACTGAGGGTTGTTGATATTCCTATAGTAGAGCCTGCATGAGCCTGCACGGGACCCTGAAGCCCTGAATAGTATTGCGAAAGTGTAATTGCCTATTGTGAAGTATAATTCGTATTGATCGCTGCTTCGCATTCCATCAACAATGAAGCCATTATTACCCTGCAGCGGCGCCAGTTTTATCAGGAAGGCGATACTGTCGCTGTCCTCGCCCGCCTGTAGTCCATTTATGCTAGTGTCAGTGTATATGTCGAAGCGTCTACGTACACCCTTCACGTTATTGTTTGTGGAGCTATCCGTTCCGCTTAAATCGCTGGTAGAAGGGTTCCATGCATGGGCTTGGGGGACTTGGCTCATCATCAGGCATGCTAGAATTAGAATTACTAAGGCTTTGATAGTGGGGGCGCCTACTCTGGTTTGCAATTGTAATCACCGACTATTTTCCATCATGTTTTATTATATCTTAAGAATATAAGAATCTCGAATCTTGCACTTCAGCATATTATTAAATTGGGTGTTGTGCTATTTTTCTGGTGCCGCACTTGGTGATTTGGAGATTTTGTGCGATGTTTCAAGGAATTTGAAGAAGTTTTGTTTGAACCAGTTTGAGCTCCGCAAGTTGGTGGTCTGTGGTGATCAGGGTTCCTCCAAGCACTTTTGTTGCTGCTAGTGTGTAGGCGTCTGCGAGGGAGATTTTATCCTTATAGGCACATTTTATGCTTCCTGCAATGCGTGTGAGCTTCCCATCTATTCCGAGTATATTTATCTTAGAGTGTCTGATTGAGAGGTTTCTTATGTCGGCGACTTCTCTCCCAAATTTTTCACAGGTCTTATAGTAGAACTCTGCGATGTTGATTTCGCTTGTATATGTCTCAGCTTTTCCTGTTGTGATGTAGTCGAAGAGCTCTTTTATGCGGTTGTCTCCGGCGAAATATAGAAGTATGGCGCCTGTGTCCAATATGAGCTTATCCCTCAGAAGCCTCTTTCCTCCTTTCCTCTTGCAGTTCTTTTATCATCTGGTAAACTTTTTCCCTAACTTCGCTATCCGCGCCAAAGAGCTTTTCCAAGGGTATTGCCGGGACAAGCAGTATTCCCTCGTCGGTTTCAATGAATTCAACACGGGAGCCTTTCGTTAATTTGTACTTTCTTCTAATCTCAGCAGGTATGGTTACTGTACCCTTCTCGGTTATAGCGTATCCCATATATATTCGCCATACTTTTTTTAAGAAAGTATGGTATTTAATTTTTATGTAATACTATTTGTCTGCGCGGGATCCTTTGCTGGATGGGGCCTAGTATTTTTGAGGAGGAGATGGACAGAGGGGGATCCCTAGTTTTGTGCAGTTTTGTTGGTTGAGTTTTGGCTCTGTCTTGATGGGTCAAAACCGCCGGCTTTCTATGTTTTTTCAAGCCATTTGACGATGTGTTCCATGAAGTCTTCAAAATCTGATAGTTTCGTTTTTAGGAATTCGTTGTCCAGGTTTAGGTTTATGGAGGAGTAGTCGTGGACTATGGCTGCGTATCCTTATCATGTGCTGGCACATCCAAATAACCGAATTCAAATTAATATCCATAAACCTAAACCTAGTCAACGTCGCTTACTGGGGTGTTCACGCCCCTCGCATATGAACCGAATAGATAGGCGACTGAGATTTTCTCCTCGTTTTTGAGGGTTTCCCGCAAGGCCTTTATAATTTCTTCCTGCAATTCCTCACTAATCTTAAATTAATTTTAGGGTTTTATATGTGAGAGGAAACTTTTGAAATTTATGGTTTAAGCATGGAATAGGCGTTTTATTTCCGCCATGTTGTAATTGGGGTTGTGGCCCATTTCCAGAAGGGTGTGAATTTTATGGTTTTGTTTTTGTGTTGTTTTTGGTCTTCGTAGTCCCATGTGATTATGGTTAGGTTGTTGCAGTTTAGTTTGTCGCTGGCTTTTGTTATTGATTCTATTTCCCTTTTTTCGATTTCGTTTTGGTCTGAGGCGTAGGTTACTTGGATTAGGTGTTTGGTTTCTTTTTCATGTTGGATTATGAAGTCGACTTCTTTGTTTGTGTTGTCTTTCCAGTAGAAGATTTGTCTGTTGGGTTCGAGGCCTTTTTTGCATAGTTCTTGTAGAACGGCGTTTTCTAGGAGTTTTCCCATGTCCAGCTTGTATTCTGTGAATCGGAATATTCCGTTGTCAACTAGGTATGCCTTTGGCAGGGTGAGTTCGGTTTTCCTTTGGCTTTGGTCAATTCTTTTTAAGAATATTGCGAATCCTATGTCCTCAAGGATTTTCTGGAAGTTGTAGAGGGTTTTCTTGCTTATTTTGGCGCCTATAGATTTGAGGGTGTTGTAGGTTTTGTTGACGGAGAAGGTTTTAGTGAAGGAGGCTAGAACCGCTTTTATGGTGAATTCTAGGGCATGCCTGTTTTTGATTCCGTATCTTTCGATGATGTCCTTGTAGATTATTAGGTCTAGGTAGTCCTTGAAGAATGTTGAGGGGGCCGCATGTCCAAGAACGATGTCGGGAAAGCCGCCTTTTTCGACATAGCTTCTAGCAAGGTTTTTTATTCGTCCAATTTCATATGCCGAGTGGTGTTTTTTTAGCTCCAAATTTTGTAGGGATAGGATTTCCATGAAGGAGAAGGGGTAAATTTTAGCCGTAACTGCCCGTCCCCGGAGCTGAGTGGCAATTTCTCTGCTTAATAGTTTTGAGGAGGAGCCTGTTATGAAAATGTAGTGTCTTTTCCTTTCATATAGGGTGTAGATGGCCTTTTGCCAGTTGCTGTAGGCTTGAACCTCGTCGAAGAAGAGGTATTCGGGTAGCAGTCCATAAATTTCCTGATGGATTATGGGCAGCTCGACAGGATCATTTATTTTGACGTTTTCCTCGAAATTCACGAAGAGGTAGTTCTCATCCCTTATGTTTCGCTTCTTGATTAGGTTGTAAAGGAAATAGGTTTTCCCAGCCCTTCGGGGACCTACAACAGCAACTATGAAATTTCTGTTTTCCTTAACCTTTAGGAGCCTGTCTTTTACCTCTAAGTTTTTTATGTCCTCCTTTTTGGTTAAAAGGTACTCTCTTAATTCCATAATTCCTAATGGGGAAACTTTTTATAAAAGTTTTACCCTTAAGGGGGAAACTTTTGAAATTTTATGGTTTAGGCATGGAATAGCGTTTAATTTCCGCCATTATCCTATGTTGATGGAGTCGACGAGTTTCCTGCATAATTCATGGGTTTTGACTGCTCTCTGCGTAGCGTCTTCTGCGTCACCTTTGCTTATGACCTCTTCAGGGGATAGGAAGGCTTCTTCTCCTCCGTATAGGCTTATTTCCCTCTTTTTAGTGAGGATTCTGCTTGATTCCCGTAGAAACTCCAGTTCCATTCTAAACCATTCTGGAAACCTGTCCCCAACGTCGGCTAGGATATCGGATACGTCATGGATTTTTGGATACTCTATTCCGACAGCCTTTAAAACCGCCTTTAGGGACAGTTCAACGCATTCTTGGCTTAGCCTTACCGCGTATGGGTAATTGCCCTCCAAGAGGGCGTCCTTGGCGTCTTTGAGCCTAGCCTCAGCTTGGCGGAGGTAAGCCTTGGCGATTTTAAGCAATCTCAATTTTTTCGCCGAACCTGTATTTTGGGTTTAGATCCCAGTACCAATGCTCCTTATCAACCATTACGCGTTTTGCGCCTTGCTTTAGCAGTTTGCTTTTCAGCTCAAGCAAGGTGGTCTCGAGAAAGCTGTTTCTGTCATAGAGGATTGCAGCTTCTTCTGTTAGGTCTAGGAATAGTAGAGGCAGCCTTTGAGCCTCCTCCCTCCTTAGAGGATAGAAGCTAAGCGAGGTGTAAACGCCGTGTTTTCTTAGCCATTTAAGCTCTTCTTCCAGCGTTTTCTCCAAATGATACAGTTTCTCCATTCTTGAGCCTAGGCTTCCCTCCAGCGAGTCTGAAATGAGGAGGATGTCGACGTCGCTGTATTGGGATGGGGATCCGCGGGCCACGGAGCCATAGACGGCGAAGGATTCCAGATTCATGGTTTTCAATAGAACCCTTAAACAGTCAAGTATTAGCCTTAAATAGCGCTCAGAGGCGATTTTTTCAACGTTCTTCAGGGTTCCAGAGGCTAGGAGAAGGAAATTTTCAGGATTTAAAAGCCTATAAAGCCTAGGCTTTCCGCGGTCGAAGATGTTTAGAAGTCGCTTAGAATGGAGCTTGCTAAAGGCTACGGAAAGCCTATTCTCATCGAGGGATAAAAGCTCCCTAGCCTCGGAGAACGTGAACAATTCCATGCCAAGCTTTAGGTAAAGCCTAGAATAGCACTCGCCAAGCCATTTAGAAATCCACATAGTAATCTAACAAAATAGAAACCTTAATATTTTATTAAGCTTTACGAACGAATATATGAGCGACAATAATTTTAATGTCATGGTTCTGGAAGATCTGATAGGCGGGCGTGGATTGATTTTGCTTTAATGGGAGGATATTATCCTAGGTAAATGCTGTTTAGACCTTCTTTGCATGCTGCTTCATGGAGCCTTTTGTCCGCCACTAGAAATTGGGCGGCGTGAACGTGTTTGGCTGAGGCTATCTGCAGCGCGTCGGCTTGATAAATGTGGTGCTTCTCCAGCAGTCTCCATGAATATGTGAGGATGATGGATTTTATCGGAACGAGTATCACCAATCCGAGCCGGGTAAGTCTCCTTGTTTCTGAAAGAAACATTCCCCTAGCTCTGGTGTGATCCTCCTCGCTTATACTGTTGAGGCATCTGGCTTTATCCAGTGCACCTAAAACCTCGCCGATGTTCCATAGGCTAAAGGCAAGTTTCACGTTGCCCGCATATGCCCTCATGTATATGTCTCTAACTTTGTCGGTGTCAGCCTCCTCAACGTACCTTTTAACTATTGCGCTGCTGTCCAAGTATGCTGTCTGCCCGCTCATCCCTCATCGCCTTAACAAGTTCGCTTATGACGCCCATCCTGGGCTTGACAGGCTCAAAATCCAGCTCGCAAGCTCTAGAACCAGCCAACTCCTCTAGGGCTTTATCCACGTGATCCATAAACTCCTCGCGGATAACATCCTCAAGTAGAGCGCTCAACTCTGTCCCCTTCTCCATAGCATACTTTTTGAGCCTTCGCCAGAGCTCCTCATCAACATAGACGCTGCTTTTCTTTCTAGCCATAGGACTACCTACATGCATATACCAATAAACCACCTTAAGTTTTTCGGTAAATCTTTCCATCAATACAACGCCATCCATCAAACATAGATTTTCTGTGAACCACCATCCATTAAGGCGTTCGATGTCTTCCTTTAGCACATTTTACCAAAATTTAAATTTTAGTAAATATACTTCACCTATAGAGGAGCAAGTTTTAGTTTCTATGGGCTTAACCGAAAAGGATGGTTAAAAAAGGTTTGGCAGCTCTTCCAGTGTAGTCCTAAGCCTGTCCATAACATAGTCGGCAGAGACTTTGTGTATGTTCCTATACGGCCTAAAACCTTCTTTTTAGGGGTGTTTTGTCGAAGTCCTGGTCGTTTGATATTATTTCTTTGGCTTTGCTTTTTAGTGCAGCTGCTAGGTGTAGGGCGTCTTCGTAATCTAGTTCGTATTCTTTCATTAGGCTTGCTGCTTGGGTCATGTCTTTTTGGGTTATGGTGATTATGTTTAGGCCTGGGAGGCCTGTTATTGAGTGGGTTATTTCTTCGGCTAGTTTTTGGTCTTTTAGGTTTCTGCCCGTTAAGCCCGCAATTATCACTAATGTTTGATATATTGTTAGGCTGGAGGTTGCATATTTTCCACGTGGTGCTTCTTCAACCTTCTTTATCCATTGGTGGGCTTTTTCGCCGAAGGTTGGGTGGTTGCCCAGCCAGTATATGAATATGTTAGTGTCTATGTAGCTTTCAGGGTCCACCATCTTCTCATAACCTGCACTATGAAGTCGTCTAGGTCCTCAGGCCACTTTTCTATTTTGAAGGCGCCGTAGTATTTGTCGGCGATGGATTCGACTGGCTCGACAATTATCGCTTTTTCTTCAGCCCTCATTTTAACGTAGCCCCCCTCCCTTATCCTTGCCTTCTCTCGGAGGCTCTTAGGAATAACCACTCTGCCCTTACCGTCAACCTTAACGGTTTCCATTTTATCCCACCTAAATATATTTCCCACCTATTTAAGTATTCCCAATTTTAGTTACAAATTCGCCTTTCCTTTCAGCCGCTCCTCTCTATAATTTCTTTATAACTGTTGTTCCACGTATCTTTGCATGCGCGGATTTCACGGCAGCATAACGCAGCCAACGGATGCACGCATAATCCGTATGCGTTCATCAGGCTTAAGGCTGTAATCGAGAGGAGCGCGGACGATAAGGTTTGGATTAGCGTGTAGTGAAAGGCATGGCTGATTAGAGTAGGTATCCCCCTTCGGGGCCTATGACCTCTAATTGGCCTGTATGCGGGTTGGGCTTAAGCCCCAGAGTTTCAAGGGCGTAAACTCCCATTATTGGTGTTGGAACATCGAGTTCCGCCACGAAGGCAGGTCCCCTCCTGCCTTCGGCTTCCACCTCAGCCAGGTAAAGCTTTGCTTTAATTTTCCTTTTGTCTGCAAGAGTTAGCTCCACATTGAAGGGGGTTTCAAGAAGCCCGGTCTCAGAAATGGTTTTGGGATCTAACACTATGTAGGCTGACCCGGTATCGACTAATGCCCTGACATTTTTTGAGACCTTTCCCTTGAGTATGAGATTTATGTAAATGTAACCCACCTCAGCCACCATTTTTAACGCTTAGTATGGCTTATATATGCTTTCATCGCGCAGATGCGATTTAATCGCCTCATCATACGCGCTAATTCACTTGTTGGACTGACTGGTATCCTGTGTATAGTGCACCAATATTGACTAAGAGTTAGAGTTCTAAAAGTGTTCTATTCTATTGAAGCGCTGATGGTTCTATTGGTTTAAGATATTTTTAAGGCTGCTTTTGTTTCGGCTGGGATTCGGTTTGCTTCTGCTCTGGGGCTTCTGTTTCGGCCTTTTTTAGTTCTTCCTCGATTTCCTTTTCTATTTCCTCTATGGGTTTTGGCGGGGGTGTGGTTGCGAGGGTGTAGCCTATCCAGGCTAGGATTGCGAATATGGCGGCGACGGCAATGGTTCCTGTTAGTTTGAGGAGGATTATGTCTGCTCCGGCTAGTGGCGGGAAGAACATCAGATATATGTAGGCGATTATTATGATGATTGAGATTGCGAGAAGGGTTGCGCCTATGGCCTGATCCCTATGCATGGAGGAGCTCTCCCCAAATATTATTTTATGATTTGGGGGATATAATCCTTGTCTGATTTAAATTTTGCCAAAAGCCTAAATTGTATCAGCGGGTTTGCTTCTTTTCTGGAGGGGTTGTGGCGAATCAGTTTTGGCAATCTTTTGGAGTACTAGACAGGCTATTCCGGCTTCTTGCGTGAACGTTTGTTTATCTATTTCCTCTTTTGAGAGTCTGAACCAATATAGGTGTTTTCGGCGTCTTAGTGGGTAGAAGTAGTCTTCCTTTATGACTTTTAATCCTCTGGTTAGTTCGGATAGCCTTTGTCGGTTATAGTTCCGTTCAAAGGGGTTTATCCTTAAGGGTGCTCTTCCGATGTATGGTGTTGTTAAGATGATTATTCCTTGAATGGGTGATCCCGTATATCAATTCCCACTACACGAAACCCTCTGGCAATTAGTTCATGGCATAATAAAATTTCAGCGCATCCCACGTCAACGATTAAACCTTCCCTGGGAACAAGCCTTAGACTTTCGATGACCCAAGGATATTCTATAGCCCTCTGACTAAATCCACCAAATAAAAGAGACAACTTCTTCAATCCTATACTTATCCAAAAGGTGACCCTTCCTATTGGATACCGTGCAAGCAACCTGACCCAAAAAACTCTTCTGCGGTTTAAATGCGCCTCTAAAACAATGTTTGATAATCTAAACAACACAATTACTAACCTTCAGCAGGTGGAGAGAATTTATGGTTTATGGCCTTTCGCTTTTTCTCAGTTTCTCTTTGGGTTCCCATGTGAACCTCCATAGTCCTTTGCCGAAGGATTCGACGGCGATTCCCAGTTCGTCTGCCAGCTTATCATTGATTAGCGGTTCGCCTGCTATTGGGGATACCACGATGTCGGCCAGAGCCTCCTTCTGTTCAGCATCTTCGGCTATAATTTTTATTTTTGCGGCTCTTGGGTAGAACCATGCCCTTAGGGGTCCTCCTGCGGTTTCCAGGGTTACCTCTGAGGCGTTTTGGGGTGGCCAGAGTTCAAGTTTGAGGGCTAAATCGATGGAGATGAGGAGTTGGGGTGTGGGGGCTTCATAGCCGCTGTTGAGGAGGGCTATGGCCTCGGCTGATCTTTGGCCGGCGTTAATCCTTAGCTTCAGCCTTACCGCCATTAGCGCGCACCTTGATCCTGCCTACGCGGGCGAAGCTCCTGAAAGCTATTTGTCCTACGAAAGCCCCTTCAGCCCTTTGGTTGACATCTCCCGCGTCGGCTTTGATTTGGCTGACCTTTCTTGAGGATTGCAAGCTGTGCACCAAATGAAGAGCCGTTCCTCCACACTTATATCTTTCGCTGGGGCAGGGCCTTCTCATCAGCTCTAGAAGACTTGGCAATTGTGTTGTTGAGGATGGACAGGCATTTCAACAACGTAATAAATTTTTACCTTCAGATAGGGCGTGTTCAGCCAGATAGTGGTTAGAGGTCTATGCTGAGCCATTTGATGAATCCTAAGGAGCGTAGCCATGGTAATGTTTAGCTATATTTCTCGGAGCTCTTATTTTTTATATCATCAGCAATTCAACTGGCCTCAATTTTTTCGACACAGGGTCTATTTGATAGCCTAGAGATTCTAGGGCTGTTGCTCCTAGGATGGGTGTGTCTTCGGGTTCCCCGAAAACTATTGGAACGATGGCTCGCCGCTCCCCGTACTCTACAGCTGCTCCTCCAACATCACGCTCGACGATTCCACCGCCATAAACTCTAAGCCTCTGCCTAGTGACGGGCTTAAGCCCCAGCTTCTCGAGGATGGGACGCGGTATCGAGGTGAATAATGCTCCGCTATCCACTAAAACCTCGGCCTCTTCATGCTTGGCCAGATCGACGCTGTAAACTCGAACCTTTATGTAAGTAAATCCCATTTTCCACCCCTTTGGTTGAATAGTCGTTTTCGAGATTAATTAACCCTTACCTGTGTTACAGCTTAGCCTATAGTAGCAGTATTTTCTAGCGGGGCACGCCTCTTGAGGGATGGAGCGAACTGTATGCGCTGGAGCGCCAGTATGGCTTCGGATTTCCTTAATTCTTTTGTTGTTGGGTCAACTTCTAGGCCTAGGCCTTCTAGGGCATATACGCCTAAAACCTCAACATCCCCCTCCTCGGCGAAGACAACAATAGTTGTGGCCCTCTCCCCTTTACATTCGATTAGGGCTTCGCCAATTTCACGCTCAACTAGTTTGCCTTCAATGGTTTTAAACATCCTTCTGCCTGTGGGCTTAAGCTCTAAACCTAGCCCTTACGAATACGTGGCCCATCTTCGCTACACCACCCTCAGGCATTTAGTAGACCTTTGTGTGCATTAATAGTGCTTCGGTTGGCTTCAATTTTTTAGAAATGGGGTCGGGGGCTAGCCCCAGCTGCTCCATTGTTACGCTGCCGAGCAGGTGGATGCCCTCATCGCCGAAGATGGCGGGTGTGGCGCTTGCTCTATAGCCTTCAATCTCGATGCCTATTTCGCCTAAAGGCTTTTCGATGACTCTATTATCGGCCAGTCTCAACCCAATGGATCTGATGGGCTCCACATTAAGTGACTTGAGGACGCTGGCGGGTATGACGGTGTATGTTGCACCAGTATCGACTAAGAGTTCCAAAAGTGTTCTGTTTCCCGGCTTCGCCGGGTTCCAAACAGCCGCCTTAACTTTAAAAACTCCCATCAGCCGCCCACATGGAGTTGTAAGCCTATAATTAAATGTGATTGAGCAGCTAATAAACCATCCCATCATTCAGGTATCTAAAAGTTGAAGAGCATGTGCCCTAATATGTTTCTCTTGTAAGTTTTGATGTTAGGAGTTTGCCTGCGTGTTTGTTTTTTAGGGTTGTTAGCATGTTTATTGAGGTTGCCCTTGTAGGTTGTCTGTTTGGAGTTTTCTTGTTAGTATGGCTAGCCATGTTGGTAGTGGAATTTTGTATGGCGGTTTTGAGGGCTTCTTAGTGCCAAAACCTAAGTTTTATCGGCGAGTTTACACCTTGCTTTTGATGTTTTATTGCAGTTTCTTATGGAGTTTCAGCGAAGATTGTGGGATAGAGAGGATGATATAGAAGAGTGGATCAGCTTTATGCCTACAGCCTGGACGTGATGATGTCAACTATCCTCGTAGCTGCTTTTCCATCACCGAAGGGAGATTTATTGGGTAGCTTTGCCTCTTCACCAAGCAACTTCTCTAGCTTAGCTAGTACAACAACAGGGTTTATGCCAACAATCTTTGCAAAGTCATAAATCACAGCCTCCGGCCTTTCCGTTGATGTTCGTAATACTAGTACAGGCTTGCATATCTTGGGGTGCGTTGCCTCTTCCTGCGCGCGCGCAAAGTACAGCGCCGTTGCAGCCGTTAGAATTGAGACGAGGAGGAAGCTGGACCCGTCTGGGCTTACATGCGCGCGCCTCCTAACCCTTACAATGGATGACGCTAGGGCTATGGTGGCCAAGACGGCTATGGCAACTAAAGCGGTCAGGTGGTGCGCCATAACCAAGGCAGACGAGGCGACCGCGAAGAGCAGCGTTTTCCTCCATTTTCCACGGCTCATGAAGATTAGAATGGAGAGCACATAAAGCGGGTTGGCATACGTCTCCTTCGTAACTCCGGCCGTGAAGAGGGCATAGGGGTAGGCGGTCGCCAACAAAATTGAGGAGAAAAAGGCCAACCTACGGCTTCCGCTTATCCTGTATATCAGCGCGTAGAAGATTGGGATGGTTAAGGCTCCTGCCAGCGGGATGCCAAAGGCCATGGCCGCCATAGGCTTAAGTCCAGTGGCTTGGGAGAAAACTGCGCCGAAGAGGCTGTTTGCAGGCCAGTAACAGTTATATCCATCCATCAGGGCGCAGTCCAAGCTTATCGGCGTGCGCTCTAAGAGGAGCTCAGTGTTTCTGATGGGGCTCCAAGCGTCCGTTGAGAAGGGTAGCCCGCTTAAGATGGTTGGATAAAGCCTTAATGCAAAGGCTGCGAGAAAAGCCAAGACTAGGGGGTAGTATTTTTCTTCCATCTAAATTTCCCGTCGATCAGGAGAACTCGACGCCTGCGCTTGACATATAAACCTATCGTTCGCTTCCATCGCGCCCATAAATGTTGCAGGATTCACCGCTCACAATGTTCGCTTTGAATGCGCCATCAACGGCTATAGTGCCAGTATCGCCTCAGATTTCCTCAGCTCTTTTGTTGTCGGGTCAACCTCTAAGCCTAAGCCTTCCAGGGCGTACACGCCTAAAACCTCCATATCCCCATCCTCGGCGAAAACAACTATGGTTGTTGCCCTCTCCCCTCCACATTCAATGAGGGCTTCACCTATCTCCCGCTCAACAAGTTTGCCTTCAATGGTTCTAAACACCCTTCTGCCCGTGGGCTTAAGCCCTAAACTGCGCAGCTTCGCCTGTTTAACCCATGTATAAGTGGATACAGTGTCAACTATAAGGTCCAAATCTAGAGTTTTCGATTGGTCGCTAGGGTTGTAGAGCCTCACCTTGGCGAATGTATGCCCCACTTAAACGCCTCCACCACGTGTTAAACGTGAATCGAACATATTTAGGTTCCTTTCAGAGCTCCAGCTTTGACGGAGGATAACCGCTGAAACGAGCAGAGCGACAACACGCGCGTCCGTGGAAAAAAGCAAACCGTTAAGGAAAGTTGGATAAAGCCTCAAAGCAGAGACTACTGGAAAAACTAAGGTTATGTAGAGGCATCTTTCCATCTAAACCTTCCTCGCAATAATGATGTAACCCATTGGAAACATGCTTAGGAGTCCAAGCCGTTCAGCAATTCCAAACAGAAGTCTTACCGGCCTACTAATAGCTTCTTTTGGATAATTGAATTCTGTGACGTTTACGTCGGTAAATAGCTTACTTGATCTATGCAGCAAATTGTTTCTCGTCACGCTCCAATTAATGTACGAGCCTGGAAAAGCCGCAGACATAATTCCGTTCTTCATTGCACGCGTCATAAGGAAGGGAAGAACCATGCCCGTGTGGAGCTCAACAAGAAAGCGGGGATTAGGAATTTGCACCACTAAAAAGCCTTTTCCGCTTAAAACCCTCGAAGCTTCATGAAGGAACTTTTCAGGATTACGTAAATGTTCAATAACCGAGAGGGCATGCACTTGGCTGAAGACGCCATCCCTGAACGGCAAGTGATGGGCGTCCGCACACACAACGAACTTGGCAACCTGCATTTTGCGACCTTTAAAGCCTTTCTGCTTATGTCCAAAAGCACCATCTCTTTAAAGATGGCATGGAAATACCTCGAAAGCTCACCTCCACCGCATCCAACATCCAAAAGACTTCGAGAAACTTGAATACCTTTGGCGGCGCTAAACTTGAGAACCATGCGACTTAAGGCTCGATTCCTCGCCTCTACTGAGCTTTCATCCCTAGAGCCCAGCAACAGCCTCCACCACTTCTTAATGATTCTTGAAAACACATAGAACTACACATCCGAGCGGAGAATGCTTACTGAGACGAGCAACGTGATGAGGATGAAGTTTAGGGCTACAACAAGCGGGTCGATCTGGAGGGGAACGGTGTGCGATAAAACTTGCATGTGGCCGCTTCCCTGAATCACGGTTAAGACTGCTACGGCCATGGCGAGTCCCAGGGACGAGGCGGCTATTGACCAAGGCAGAAGCTTGATTAGCATGTCTCTCTTCAAAAGCCTTTTAGACGCTCCTATAGACCTTAACACGTTTATCTCGCCCTTATGCTGGACTACGACGGCTTTGGAGGCTGCGGCTATGCTGACGCTGGAGAAAAGGAAAACCACGGCCGAGAGGATCAGAAGGGACTCCCTGGTTAAGCCGTACCTGTCCATGTAGCTCCTCATAAAATTGTAGGCTTCCTCAACGCCTATGTCTTCAATTCTGAACCTCGCTATTATCCGTGGCGTGATGCTCGGCGGCTGCTGGCCTGGAGCTGTGCTCGGAGGCGGGCTCGGCTCAGAGGCTTCTTTGGCTATTTCCTCGAAAATCCTAGAAGGTGTTATGGTGTCCCTGTCTATCTTGAACCTTATTAGCGTAACGTGTCCGTAGTCTGTTCCCCGCAGCCACTGTCCAACGTATAAAGGCGCTAAGATTTCGTCGTCTATAGGCGTGTGCGAAACGAAAATTCCCTTAACCTGCAGCTCCAAGTATCGGTCTGATAAGACACCTAAAACCAGCACTTTGTCGTTCAGTTTTAGGCGGAGCCTTTCAGCGACGTTTTTCCCCACAACCGCGGAGTTTAAGTCGTCTAGCTCAAGCATGGCGCCCTCAACCATGGTTACCTGGTTTAGCTTCGTGAAGTCTTCAGGTATTATTCCCCTCAGGAATGTTGATTCGCCCTTCACTATGCAGGGGGCTATGGCTTCGGGGCTGCCGGCTAAAACACCGTTTAAGGCGCTTATCTTTTCAGCCAAGTAGGCTGGAACAAGGCCTGTGGAGGGTGTGCGGCTTTTCCTGTCGTAGACTGCCACTATGTCTTTGCCTTCGCCGAGATAGGCTGTAAAGCCCCTGTAAAAGCCGAACAAGCTGAGAGCGGTTAGAGAAAAAAGCATTGAAGACACAGTGATTATTAGGGCAAGGGTTAAGACGCGCTGCCGCTTAAAGTATTTGAAGCCTAAAAGCCTCATAACGGTTGCTCCACGTATCTTGCATGTGCGGATTTCAGGGCTGGATATATGCAGCCAATAACTGATGAAGCAAGCGTTAACAGGAGCGTCTGGAGGGCTTCCTCCGCTTCTAGGAAGGGCGTTACGTCCACGCTTGGCATTATCCACCTAAGCATGGTTGAGGCTGTTTGGGTTCCCGCTATGCCCAGCGCTATTCCCAGGGTCGAGCCTATGAGGGCTATGGTTACGGTGTAGGCGAGTATTAGGGTGAAGGCCAGGCGTTTTTTGGCGCCTATGGCTGTAAGCATGGCGAGCTCGTAGCTTGACTCCGTAATAAGCCTTGTGGTAGCTATGTAGGAGGCTGCAACCACAACGGCGTAGACGGCTATGGACCAGACGTTCAGGAAGTTCATCACCTGCATGTTGATTTGCAGCGTGAACTCTTTCAGTTGCTGGGCTTGGACAATCTTAACGTTTTTCGGCAGCAGCTGCGCGATTTGGCCTAGAGCTTCCCGGCTGTCCACGCCCTCTTTTAGGAAGAACTCGATAAAGGATACTGTGTCGTTGTTTCCCGCGAGCATGTTGGCTGTTTCCATGGGAACCACGAGCTCGGCGTCGCTTTGCGTTTGGCTCCTGAATACGCCGACAACTCTAACCTTAACGTGTCTTTCGCCGACGGTCAGGCTTATGTCGTCTCCGAGGCTGATGGAGAACGCGCTTGCAAGTATTTCGCCAGCATTTGCCTCCGTCCAGTTCTTCGCAGCTGTACCGTTTAGGTAGGCTCCTCTCGCTTTGAGGAAGCCGCCGACGTCTCCGACGCCTCTGACCTGAACCGCATGGCTACTGGAGTTTGCGGTTAGGTTAACTGTCAGCATTTTCTGGGGAAGCACGTTTTTAACCAAGCTGAGGTTGCTGAGTTTAGCGGTTAAGTCTGCGGGTAGCTGGCTGTCTGTTACGGCTGTGGAGTTTGAGCTTAGGATCAGGTAGGTTCCACGCGGGCTTACGAGTCCCGCAAGGGTTTCCGACTGGAGGTTTAGGAAGTTCACTATGGAGTTTGTGTAGGCTATTATGGCGATTAAAAGCGCTACGGCTAGGATTGACTGGGCAGCCACGCCCTTCCTTAAGAACATTTTATAGCCTGTGGTGAAGGCCATTCCCTAGTCCTGCTGTAAGCCGCCTTTCTTCTGCTGATTGGTGGCTTCTGCTTCGGCCTTCTTCAATTCTTCCCTTATTTCCTTTTCCATTTCTTCCATAGGCTTGCGCGCGAATGGCTGCGCGCGCGCAGCACTTTTCTTTAGAATTATTAGTGAAACTTTTGGCTTTGATAGGAAACATCTTAAATTAAATATGAGTGCTGGGCAATTCTTTTTGCGGAAAACTTGATAGAATGATATTGCTAAGTCACGTATCCATTTTGTTAGTGCCAATCTCGGGTAAATTATGGTAGCATATATTTCTTGAAACGATAATAGAGAAAAGAGTTTACTTAATTCTGGAGGAGTGAATCTGTTCAAATTACAATGGGATCGGGATGATAAGGATATATTAAAGGCACGGTTATTAGCAGGTAACCCCCTTTACGAACAAGCGAGGAAATGTTAAAGATAGTTGTCTTTAAATCTGAAACGTGCTCCAACAGATTAGTACAAATAACAAGGTCATATTTTTGAGGCAAAGTAAATCTCTTATTGGATACATCTGCTACAATATCGATGCCTATTCCATCTTTATTATCTAAATACGAGATTTTCACCTCTTTATCTCGTAATGGCTGAAAAATATTCTTGTCTATATAAGGCTGAATTATCGTTCTAAACTTAAGAGTAGATGACCCTACGTCTAATACATCCTGTAGTGAAGATATTTTTGCTAAAAGTTCTTTAATGTAGATAGACTCCTCAAGAAACATACATTTATGATACTCCATTAGTATTGATATATTTGGAATGATCCTGAAGTGTAAATAACGTTTCCTTCAATAAGCATGGGGAGGAAATTTGAGCTTGGAATGTGGCCACTCCATCCAGCCCTCAAAGCTTTCACGGAAGGTAAAAGGAAGTAGCCCGTGTTTGATGCTGGTAATTCGTCTTTAAGAATTACAGTTTGGAGGCTATGTTTTATGTTTAAATGTATTGCTTTATATGTTAATATTGCGTCAGTGTAATGATCCGTGTAAATTAAACTGCCATTATGAAGCAACAAGAACAGGATCGGTTGATTTGCTTTCTGACAAAAGTCGTAGTAATCAGTTCCATACTCTAAAGAAAAAGTATAAGTGCGTGCAAAATTCAGGATTGGCAAGCAAGTTGCCAAGAGGACAGCAATTACAGCTAGGAAACTGCAAATCACTGACTTATTTTGATTATTCTTGATTAATGTAGGCGGCCAAAGGTATGCCATAAGAACGAGCAAAGCTATCGTGGTAAGGCGCTGCAAAATCCCAAAGTTCATAAGCAGGTAAATGATGACCTCAACTATGCCAGTAGCGTATAATGACAGGATAAACCAAAAGCGCACGTCCCGGATGAATAGATTTACATTTTTAGATCTATATAGAATGATAATTGTGAGAACTATATACGCTATGGATGCAATGCGGTTAAGAGAGCCTGCTGTTTGTATAATAGGATTGGTGAAGTAAGGATCAACCATTATAAAAGCGCTGGGTTGACTTGTCGTTGATATAAGGTTTTCAAAGTATTTTTGTAGGTTAAAGTAGATTTGTTGAGAACTACTGTGCGCCATATTGAATAATGCTATCTGTATTGATGTTTGTGTGTAGGTAATAACTTCTAAGCTTATGAATATGGCAATGAACGCTACAACTAGCCATAATCTTCTAGTTCTTAATCTATGTAGAAACAGCAATACTATCGCAGAAACTGCAGCCGCATAGTGGGAGAAAGCCATTGCAAGAAAGAGCATAATCCACAGTATTATCATGATAGGTGATTCATCATTGCGGTATCTAAGAATTAAATAGGCGAATAGAAGAAATAATGAAAAACCAAAAGAGATATAATAGAATTCAAAGAAGAAATTCATAGACAAGGTTGAAACAAAGAGTGAAACGAAGAGAGTTCTGCTAAAAATTGATGCATTAATGATTTTTAAGGATAACCACAATGACAGAAAGGCTAAAATAATTGGTGCAGGCCACAAAATCAACAAGTCAGGTTTAACTCCAGTGACTGTGGAAAGGACAGCAAAAATCATGTGTGGATAAAATCTATGGTAGAATTCTATTAAATGTGAAACAAAGAAACCAGATACTCTTAATTCACTAGGAGATCTTCCATCAATTATGAGCTCCGCGGCGTTAATGTTAGTGAAGCAGAACTCATCAACAGGTTGAAGAGGCAAATATACAAAGAGAAGAGAAAACATTATGAGGGTTGCTATAAAAGTTAGAACAAAAACTGACATAGCTTTAATTTCAGCAAGTGGCATTTTAGGTACTCTCTAAACAAAGTTTGATAAGTTTTTCGCATTTAGATTTTAGATTTTTAAGCATCATTAGTATGTGCGAAGAGTCTTTCCTATTTTGAATAATGCAAAGGAATGTTTAATATCAAAATGAAACAGTCATTGCATGCGCTGATAAAATAAACACTCTAAATGTAAATACGTATTAGGCAAGTCTGTTTTTAATGAGAGAATTTATCAACGTAGTATTACCTCGTATAGGTGTCTTATCGTTTTATCCTCGTTTAGCACATCATGACGTAACTTTTGGTAGAAATCAGCGATATATTGTCCTAGCTCCAAGACGCCACCCTTGCTTAGATTTGATGTAATTAAGAGTTTCTCGCAGAGTTCTTCGCTATTCCCTGGTTTAAATAAGAATTTTTTTAGTTTAGTGGAACTAATTAGTTCTAGTATTCCGCCAACCTCTGAGGCTAGTGGAATATTCTGTGTTGCAAGTGATTCCATAATAGCGTATGGCAAGGGTTCTTCCCATATTGATGGGAATATTAATGCCCATGCTTTTTGATATATTGGCATTAATCCCGTATATGGGATTCTCCTGGTTAATTGGATTGGGTTTCCATAAAGCCTATTTAGGCTAGTAATAAGGGAAATGTATTTTGTGCTATAGGTGTTTGTGAAAATGAATTTGGCTCTGCCTCCTTTTTTAAGAAACCTTGTGATTGCCTCGAGAAGGATATAGAATCCTTTTAGATAGCTTTCCCCGCCTAGATATATGAAAGTTGGCTCGTTTGCAATTTTCTTATTCATTTGGGGTATTGGTGGAGGAGGGTTATAAATAACCCTAAGCTTGCTTTTTATTTCCGGCAATGCTTTTGTTAGCAGTTTCGCCTGCCTTTTTGATGCAGCTATGATCGCATCAGCATCTTGTATCCATTGAGAGATGAGAAGCGTACGTAACGAGTCGCCTATGTTAAGCAGCATTCGATTGACACTCTTATATTCTAAATATTTTGTCTTGAAGCTGTCGGAAATTAATTTGCTAATAGTCGGGTTCTCTGAACAGGTTGATGGTACCGTTGCAGATGGAGAAACTGGTTTGTAATCATGTAGATGAACAATGACTCTCTTTTTAAGTTTTTTTGCGACAGGGATAAATGTATAAGCATATACAATATACACAACATCGTGATTCTCCAATATTTTCCCATACCTTTCTAATACCAGTGATGGTGACGGGAACCTCCTCTCTATCGCTCTCACAAGAGGATCCACAATATACTTAACGTTAGACATTCTTACCATCTCGGGATTTATTGTGCCCGTCAACACCGACAACTGCAAGTCCTCTCTTTTTGAAAGCAACCTCACCAGTAAATGCGTAGCTAAGGATCCACCAGTACCTTGAGGCCAATATGTGGGAGCAACCACTAGTAGCTTCATAAAAAGAAATCGAGAGCGCTTTAGATTGTCTTTTGAGAAATGCGTAAATTACGACGCATGTGATGAGTAGCAAGAGTTAGGAGATCCATAATTTAAGACTTATGATCTAGATGTTGAGTGCTTAAGTACGTGTATGAAAGCCTTTTTTGAACAACTTACGTCGAATAGTTCTTTCCAACATACCTTTCAACGAAATATGAACATTCACCTAATCTTCTCTATAACCTCTAGCCATAACTTCATCTTTTTTACTTGCAACTTGACGAAACCAAAACATAAATAGGCGCAAAAGGACGAAAAGAATGCATATTAATGTTGTGCTCGAAAAAACCGCTCGAAACTTTAAAGGGAAAAACAAGACTATCTTTCATTCAGGCTTTTTAAAAGTGGTATCTGTCTATTTCAAGACGATTTGCTAAAGTTTAATAATTCGTCCAAATGGTTACATTCCTCTAATGCTACCCTATTCCAAGATGGTATAATATAGGTGGGATTGCCATTGATACCGTAATAGCGATACATCGTCACGTTTTGTCATACAAATTCTTCTTAATGTAGAAGGAATATGTTCTATAGCGATCTACCTTTCTAAAGTTTAAAGTGTTAAAAATTTTATCTACTAGTAACCGAGTTTCATTTGAAACTTCTACCATTACATAGTCGGTTTCCATTAAAATATGTTTTGCGCCTTTTATTACATCCGGTTCGGACCCTTCCACGTCGATTTTGACGAAAATTGGCTTCTTTAAATTCTCATGTAAAAACAAATTATCCAGAGGGTAAACTTCGATTTCTCCGACAAAATCTCTTCCGTCCGCGCCAACAAGACTGGAAGTTAGAAATCCATCCCTAGACGCAGCCATATATAGGGCTTTAGTCTCCTTTCTACTACCTGCAGCAATATTATATGAAATGGCGGTTGAATCTTGACAGTTCATTTTTAAGTTACTTGATAAAAACTCAAAATTTTTTGGATTTGCTTCTATAGCATACACATCGACGTTTTTACGGAGTGCTCTCACAGAGTATCCTCCAATGTATGCTCCGACATCTATGAAGGTTTCTACGTTATCTAGATACTTATCAAACCACCGCCAGTATTGATATGGTTCACCTACAATATCGAGTAAAACACCAAACTTAAAATCTGTTGAAATGGTTTTCCTAATTTTCCACTTTAGGCCCTCAAATTCAAGGCAATATATGGTTTGTGTCTCTCGTAAAATACACCCACCCAATTTCGCTATAAGCCTTGGATACGCAATTATGCTTTCATTCACTTGATTGCACAAAGCGAGAACTAGTCCCATTAAATCATAATAGCCATTTAGAACAAGATGAGTAAATAATACTAGAAGTCTAGCGGAATCTCTCCTATTTGATAATACGTTTGTAATTTTGTTCATCATACCACCATACATACAAAGAACTGCTTTGGTTCAGTTCTCTGAACAGATGACCCGTTGAAGTTGCTTTATTTCAGCATTCACGACGTTTTTCCATGAAGAATGAAGATGTAGAAACTTCTCCAACGTTTCGTTGGTTTCAAAATTAGTAGTTAACATTCGAGTTAGGCCTTCTGATAATCTTTTCTTATCGCCAACATCAACTAACATGACATTAGGTAGGTGTTGATATAGTAGTTTAATTGCAGGTATGCTGTATGCAACAACATTTACACCGAGTGTTAACGCCTCCAATATGCTTAACGAATATCCTTCTTTATAAGATGGTAAAGCAAAAACTTTGGAAGATCCAACATAATACATTAATTTCTCACGATTTTGAGGGGGGATCCATTGTATTCTATGTTTCGATGAGTACTTTATAATTTTTCTTTTAAGTGTTTCTGACTCAATAGTTCCGACTAAAAGAAGTATGGCTTCAGAATTTAACTTCTCTACGCTTGGCCAACATGAGAGCAGGTCAGGTATTCCCTTTTCATGACTTATTCTTCCAAAGTAAATGGTTAATCCCTCTTTTTTCATTTGTCGAACGTGCTTAAGAATGTCTAGCTCAACAGCATTTCCCGGGAAAATTGTAAATAGTGGCAAATTATAATTTAAGATTGTATTAAAAGACGCAAGTGATACGCCAAATAATGCCAAAAGAGTTTTTGATTCAACTAATTCTTTTAAAAGCACAGCTTCGTGTCTATCTGGAGGGTTATGCAATAAGCATAAAGTGCTTGCCTTATTTTTCCGCGCAAAGTAGACCGCACATGACAGCGCATCAACCGTCTCGTGCGTGACATATATATAGTCAATATCTTTAAAATAATTTGAGAAAAATTTGCAAAAATCCATCTCGTTTTTATGAATGACGCGCTGTTTTATTCGGTCCGCAACGCTTCTCGTTACAGATGAGCTTTTGACTAGCTGTAAAATTTTTTCTAAGGGCTTTTCTGCAGATTTTGACCATGAAATGAGTATCTTTTTAATCATTTCTTCGTTTATATGGAGGTTATAATTAGATTCCTTTTCAATCTGATGCAGATCTCCTTCCATCTGATTAATGGCACATTCGTAAGCGCACCCTTCACTATTACATAAAGGGAGGTAATACTTGTAAAGTGCACGAACAGCATTATAGGGAACATACAACTCCACTTCATCAAGATAATCACGCAACCTTTTGACAATATATGGTATAGTTTTGTATTCTCTGTAAAAACCGCCTATACCAACATTAAAAGGCATTGATATTATCATCATTTTTTTACTCATACCGCCAAAAACCCTACCTTAAAAGCAGTAAAGAAACTAAACATTCATTTATCGTATACTCAGATGTGTTCATAGATTCAAGATCTAACATTTTTCCAAATAATTCATAGTAGGGAAATAAATTAATGATAAGGTCTTTTTCGTAGGGTTTCCTTTTAACCAAATCATTCATATTGGCCGTGATATAAATAGGCTTGTATTTTAATGTGAAAATCAACATTATTCGGAAGATAAACGATCGTACAACAGCTTTTTTAGATTTTAAGCCGCCAATGATCCATACAACCAAATCCACCATTGACCTTTCACTAATGATTATATAGTATATCCTATACAAGTAATAGTAAAGAAGAATTAGAGGGATTGCAGATATAAACTCTATTAAAAGCCAAAACTTCTCTAAATGCTTAGGTATCCACACTTTGTAGTAGTGTAAGTCTTCGCCGTGAAGCTTCAAAACTTTCTTGAGGAACATAACAGACAGGTATGCAAGCGTATGCGTGCCACGTATTCTAACAACTTTTACTTTGTAGCCGTTATCCTCTAATCTCCGTTTGAGGTTTAGTGCCAAAGTTGTTTTTCCGCTTCCTTCAGGACCCGCAAACAATATTAAAGGCTTCAAGGTTTCAACCCACAAATTCCAAAACATCTTTCGTTACGTTCATAGAGGCCTCAGCAAACTCTCGAATCATGTAACTCTTAAATAATATGTTGTCGCCGACGTATTGCTTAAGAATCTTCAACAGAACCCTAGTTGCAAGATCCCTGAACACGACATGATTCTCATCAACTAAACGCGTTTTCTCTCTAAGCAGCCATCCCCTAACAGACTCGTCAAAGGCTCTGCCCATATGTATTATCAAAGCTTTATCCTTCTTGAGAGACGTCAAAACCACGCGAAACGCTAGGTTATAAAAAAATCTTGTACACCCCCCTATGCTGCTACATGGACCGCAAAGCCTTGTGGCGAAGTACAAGTGATCGACAATAGAGTTTAAGTAATATTCGTCGAGAAGAATTACGTATCGGCGTTTTCTGAATTTATTAAAAAGCATAAAAGTCTTCAAGCTCACGAGGTACTTGACAGGAATATAAAGTGCATCAAGAAACTGCATAAAGTGCAAATACTTGCGAAAAAAGTCTTCATTATTAAATCTTATTGTTAGGTAGTAATTCCCTGTATATCTATACTTAAGCAGAGATACTATGATTCTTGTCAAAAGGTATGCAAAGCCATGATTTACGTTGATGTCGACATACTTTGCTGCGAAACCTCTATCGGTTAAGATTTTCTTTAAAGCTCTTGCTGTAGAAGTTTTTCCAGAGGCAATAGAACCAACGAATATGACTAAGACCAACTTTTCACTCCGAAAATTTCTTCACTAAGGGTTTCGCGCCTACAATATAATAAATGAGATTATCTAAACCTTTACTTTGAGGCAAACTCAGAACCTCAGACAAAACGCTAGATAGGGGTTTATATCGCAGCTTGCTAAGGGTCATCATAAGATATGATGGTATTAACGTGTTAATTCCCGGCCTCAAGGGAACCCGCTTACAATTTATCGCCGTGAAAAGTTTCTGCCAAAAACTACGATTGGCTACACCAAGCCTTTTATGCATTTCTTCATCAAACTCGCTTAATAGGAACATGTATAAAAGTAAGGGTGTTGTCAAACCCAAATTCCTTGCGTGTCGAATTAACGTGTTAAAGTCAATATCATATTTATCAATAGTCAAAGCAAAGTCTAAAATATCAGCTAAGGTTATATAAAAGTCCTTTACAACACTATGTGCAACGGTCAACATAATGCTGTCTAAAGGCGAAGTTGTCTTAACGCCATCCAATTCTACCACATTTCTAAAAATTATGCTTTTAGGATAATACTCATAACTAGCCGCTGCAACAATAGTATGCAATTCAATGTCAACAATAACGTCATTCTTAGACAAACTCCATAAATGCTGTTCCAGTGCCTTCTTCCTCTTTCTGTAACCGATTTCAGTGAGAATCTTTTCAGCATTTTCCAAATCCTCCTTGCCGAAGACCAGAACGTCAAGGTCGGCTATATCTTTTGGAAAAACAGTAACAGTCTTAAAAAATACAAATTTGATACCGTACGACGCTATCGCTCGCGATACCCTTCTTGCCTCCTCGATGTAAACTCTATATCTTCGCAATCTTTGATCAAGAACAGCTGATCTATACGAAAAGGAACGGCATAGTTCAGCTAATCCGACCAAGAGCTTATTAAGCCTAAGAAACTCAATGTCCGACTCTAACATCCTTATCAATAAAGGTAATACGTTCGGATTATCGCTACGTTTGTTTCCCACGTAGAAATCCTTTAAAACTATAAACAACCATTTGTACTTATCATAAACACTTATGCCTATGTGGACCACCTTCTTTCATCAAGTTTACGCCTTATTAAAATAGGAATGTAGATTATAGCTCCGACAACCAAACCCATTAGTACAAGCACGTTCTCAACTATTATGCGTAGCCTATTGCTTATCGGGTGTATGTAATTGCTTTTGAAATTTTGAGTGTTAATATCATCAATGTTTTTTCTGCCATGCATATATACAATTTTCACATAATACATGCCACTCCTAAGCGCTCGCGAGAGAGTCTTCCGCCACGTCCTTGCTGGAACGTGAACGACTGGAAAAGCGTTGACAAAGCCCACTTCAACACCCATTCTCCTCAAGCGGGCAAAGAGCTCCGTATCCTCGCGAACCTTAAAGCTTTCGTCAAACCTAACATTCTTGAATATGGAGGCGTCGCAGACCAGATTACAAAGGTTCAAGTCTGTGGGATTTATCTCCAAGCCCTTCAAAACCGCATTTTTCTTTGCGTTTTTCACTATTTCCTCCAGCCAATTATTACTCAGCGGAAAAGCATCGGACTCAACGAAAACTAAGATCTCACCCCTAGCCCTTGAGATAGCGTCATTCCACGCCTCAGGTATCGAACCCTTAGTCGACGTAACCAGTTCAAAATCGCGAAAGGTTTGCTCTTCCAAGGCTTTACGTAGTCTTTCAAAATCAGAGTTTTTCTTCGCGATTGAGATGACGCTAATTTTCGGCATACCTAAAACCGCCCAACTTTCTGGCAACAGCTACAATATTCATCCTGAGCCAAACGAACGGTAACGCATTAAATATGACCACAAGGAATTCTCGATCAGGCAACCTAAGCACAAAGCCTTTATCATAAAAACATTTGCTGACATAAAAACCCGCTTTTTTAAGTACATGAGTTAACTTTTGCTTATCATACGATGTGACGTGCCCCGGGCTCCAAAAGTCTCGATGTTTAGTTGGAGTTACAACTACTAGCTTATTTCTTATTATGCGTTTAATTTCCCTTAATACAGCTATCGCAATTGAAAATGGAACATGCTCTATTACATGAGAGAAGAAAGCTCCATCAACAGAATTTTCTCTAAAAGGAAGATGTGAAACATCACATTGAACTACGTCAAATCCAAATGCATGCAAAGCGATCAGGAGGGATCTATTAAGATCGATGCCTACAACCGCCTTGTTCTTACCTTTTGCCATGATTAAGAAGTCTCCAAAGCCGCAACCAACATCGATGATTGAACTACATTCTGAAAAATAAGCATCAATTATCCCGCTGTAGAACCACTTACGCAATATCCTATGATGAATTAACTTCCTTTTTAACATCAATTTTCACGAAAGTTTCTGACTAGCACGCTTAGAATTAAAACTTTGTAGGATATCTCTTCGTTATGTTGGACTTTACCGCTTTCCTAATTCCTCTCATCCATGCTCTGCCATCTTCGCCAGCCAAAGCCAACAGAGGCGCTGCCGCAGGCAAGAGTCTATAAAATGTTCTTATCCATGGCGGCGGCCGCGTATATTTCAGTGCCTGGTAGATTCCGATGGTTGTCCTAGTCTTGTAGGCCTCCTCCTCTTTGGCATTAGTTGTCCTATCTGTTGTCACATATGCTTCAGTGCAGAAGTGTGCACGGTATCCATGTTCAAGCGCCTTGAAAAGCATGTATGAGTCTTCGGCTATACATGGTGGTATCGGCAAAACACGTTCGAAAACATCACGCTTCATCAGCATGAGCTCCCCGCTCGCGAATATGTGAAACCTCTTCCTTATAGGGTCGGCGAGTCTGTAAAACTTCACCTGAGGACCCCAAGTCACGTTTACCCTGCAGTAAACAATGTCCGCCTCGCCATTTAAATGGCTGAGGGCATGTTCAAAGTTATGTATCCTCGTGTCCACATCGTTCAGCACAACCACATCCGCATCCTTTGGCACGAATTGGCTGCCAAAGTTTATGGCGTCCCATTTACCCCTAGCCTCCCTATAAACAACATTTGGATGATCAACCCTCTCGCCGCAAACAATAATATAGGGCGCCTGCATACCCTCCAATTCCATAATCTTCTCCATAACGCCCAGCCGACTCCTCGCCGGAACTATAAAGAGGGGCTTACCAGATGATTTGAGAGGGCTGGGCATAGTATTCATGGACTACGCAGCACACAACCTTATTGCCGTCCTCGCGCGGCTTGAGCCTAAAACCCCTACGTGTAACCTTCATGGATAAGCGCTTGAAGACTAAACTAGTAGCATGCGCATGGGTTGGAGGGTGCGCTTGAAGGGGTTGAAGACTAGGCCCAGTATTTCAAGGGTTACAACGCCGAGGAGGGCGTGGTCGTCGGCCTCCCCTAGGACGACTGGGGTGTGACCCTCCCCCTGGGGCAGCGTTATGTGGCATTCTGAAACCTTCCGCCTGATGATGGTTCCATCCGCCAGCATGAACTCGTGCTCACGCATGGGCTTGAGCCCTATGCTCCTCCAAACCTTCTCGGGAAGCACGGTGTATGTGGCGCCGCTGTCAACTAGGAAGGTCACCTCTTCCTCGCCCAAGGGACCCCTAACCCTTCCCATGATATAGGTTATGCCCAATCCGCCTATACACCCCTTCCAGGAGTAGCGCCCCTCAACCTTAAGAGGCCATATTTTCTATAGGCTGAAACCAGCAGTAAGGCCAATGTAAGCATTGAAAGCGCCGCCATAACAGGGTCAAGCCTAATCCCCCATGGAGTATAATTCAACAACAAACCCACAAGGGGCACAAGGGCTAGGCTAAGCCCAAGGGAGAGGGCAAGCCTCTCCAGGGGGCTAAGCTCATCCTCCCGAGGATATAAGACCTCAATAAGCGAGTAGCCTGGAAGGAAAAGCGTAAACAATGAGCCCAAAACCATCCTCAAAACCGCCAGCCCAGGCGCCAAGCCTGAACCATAAACAGAGAACAGGCAGCCAGCCACTAGAAAAGCGGCTACGCCAAAACCCACATTATAGGCTGAGAGGAAATAATCATTAAAGCTTCTAGGCGGATTTGGATCCACAAGCCTTAAGGCGCCGTTCCTGGCAAGCCTGTAAAGGGCCCTCGCCACCTCATGCATCCTATAACCCAAACCCGGATTAAAGACAAGGTTCTCCACGGAAACCTCCGAGCTGGATTTGACATGATCCCTAATCGCCCTTTCCAGGCTGTTGAGCTTCACACCGTTCCCTGTCCAAACAATCCTCCAGTTCCCGCGAAGCCTAGCCCAGTAAATCCAAACCCTATGCCTAAAATAGACGAAGCCGCCCACCCCAACGGCCAAAACAGCCGACACGGCTCCCACGCCAGTGTAGAGGCGCATCCTCGAAGCCTCAGCGCCCAGCTTTGAAACTTCAGGCTCCATGGCTAAGACCTGGTCTACGAGGCTTTCAGCTTTGGCCTCATCCCCATCCATGGCAAGACATAAAGCCCCATTTAATAAACCAACCATTCCAGAAACGTTTCCACCCGCCAATTCAGCCCTCCTCACAGCCAAATAGCCCTCAACAAGCCTACCCTCAATACGATCACTAAGCCGCATCCCTAACGGACGATCAGCCCCAGCATGGGGCGAAGCCGTAACGTTAAGCCAAAGCTGATTCCACCGCCCATAATAGCTAAAACCCCCAGCCGACTCATTATAAACCCACATCTCAAAAACAAGCCTCAGGCGAACAGCAGGCTCATACAACGTCACGTTCACCGGAATCACCCGAGAGGAATTGTGGCTTAGAACAGCCCTAACATCCAATATGGGCTCAGCCGCCAAGGGCACAGTCCCATTAATAACTGAAGAGTTGTCGCCGAGCTTGGCAAGCACCCTATAGTAAACCGTTTTACCCTCATGATTTCCAACATAAACATTCAGCCTGAAAGGCACTCCAGCCTCAACCTCCCTCGGATAATCGCTAATTTTCCCACCAGGTCCAAGCAAGCCAAGCTCAGAGAAGGGCTCAACCACACGCCCAGCATTAAAGACCTGAACCAACGCGAAAACCGATGAGACCAGAACCAAAGCGGCTATGACGGCTAAAACCTCCTCATCCAATACCCAGCTCATATATTTCCCCCACGCCTAGACAATCCAGCCCCATCCAGCATAGCCTTTAAGCCCTCCTCAAGCCCAATCTTAGGCCTAAAACCAAGAACATCCCTGGCCCTGCGGATGTCGGCGCAGCTCCGCCTAATATCGCCTGGCCTTGCCTTAGCATGTATTGGCTCAACGCTAAGCCCAGCCAGCCGTACAATGAGATGGGCAAGCTCATTTATGGATGTCTCCCGCCCCGTTCCACAATTGAAAACCCCGCCCACAGCCTCCTCCCTTTCAAGGGCTAAATCCACAAGCTCGATTAGATCCCAAACATGGATGAAGTCCCGCGTTTGAAAGCCATCCCCATGGATAATGGGCGGGAGACCCCTCAAAACCCTATCAAAAAACCTTGAAACAACCCCTGAACCCTCAGCCTCCATAGAGTCGGCTGAAGCCTTTAAAACGCCGTAAACATTGAAGGGCCTAATGCAAACCGTGGGCAAGCCGTAAACCCCAAAATAGACCATGGCATAATGCTCCCCAGCCAGCTTGCTAACGCCATAGGGCGAAATGGGACGGCAGGGATGATCCTCATCAACAGGAACATAACGCGGCATACCATAAACAGCCGCCGAACTCAAATAGACAAAACGCTTAATGCCGCCAGCCCTCCTAGCAGCCTCAAGAACATTCAAAGTACCCATCACATTATCCCAAGCATCAAAAACAGGATCCTCAACAGACCTGGGCACACTAGTCTGGGCGGCACAGTGCACAACCGCATCCACGCCACGCACAAGATCCCCAACAAGGCCAGAATCCCTAACATCCCCAACAACATCGGTGAATGCGCCTGGCCTAAAATCCAAACCCAAAACCTCAAAACCCCTACTCCTAAACCACTCAACAAGGCAGCCTCCAATAAAGCCAGAACTACCCGTAACCAGAACCTTCAAAGAATCAAACCCCGCTGAAAACAGCCTACATAAAAAGCGACGGACAGCGCCTAAACCTTCGTGTACACTTCAACGCCTAGACGCAATGAGGCCTCAAGGGCTTTTGCATCCGCATAGGGGGTAACCATAACAAGCCTGTCGGGGTTTCTACCCTCAACCCTCTCATAAAACTCGGCCAAACGCCTAAACATGTAAACATCCGAAACCCCAACATGGGACCTAACCTCCACAAGGATCAGGCGCCCATCATGAACAGCCACATCAACCTCAACCTGGCTTGGATAGCCATAAACAAACCCCTCCCCGTCAAACTTCACCCACCTCTCAACCCTAAAGCCAAGCTCCCCCTCCACAAGACCCCTAACACCCTCCCCAAAAGCCTCCTCAGCCATCAAACCCCAACGGGCACCCAAAGCAGAAATATGCCTCTCCACAAGCATGAAACCCCTATTCATATCCTCCCTAAGCCTGGCAATCTCCTCATCATGGCGCTTAAAACCAGCAATCATATCCTCCCTAAGCCTCGCCAGCTCCTCCTCAATTCTAGCCATCCTCTCTTCATGCCCATCAAGCCTTCGCAGAATCTCCTCTAAGCCAAGCAGACCTGCAACCGCATAGCGGAACTCCTTATCCCGCTCCAGTAAACTTAAAAACTCCTCTTTAATGGTCAAGGCTACTCCACGAGAAAAATTGCTACTTTAAGGGTTAAAAGAATTTCTTCCAACACCATTAACAAGAAAAGTGCGCTCAAAAGGTCTTATCACAGGATCCCCTAAGCTCTTCCAGAATGCTTTTAGCCGCCATGATTAGGGCTTCCCGACTGCCAAACCTCGGCCCCCATCCTATACTTTTAAGCTTCTCAATATTCAGGGCTATACGTTTAACATCGCCTGGCCAGCCTACGCCATGAAGAACAGGCCTATAAACCCGTTTAACGCCATCCAAGCCCATAACCTGGAGGATAATATCCGCAATCTCATTCACGGTAACCCAGTCTCGGCTTCCCACATTATAGACTCCAAAGCCTTCAGGGCAGCATTTCCACGCGGTTAAAGTGGCCTCAACAGCATCGCTTACATGAATGTAGCTCCTCGTCTGAGCTCCATCGCCGAGAATCTCAAGCTCATCAGGCCTCCTAAGGAGCTTAAGGATGAAGTCGTAGACCACACCATGCCTAAGCCTAGGCCCAACAACATTGGCATATCTAAGCGAAACAGCCCTAACGCCATAAAGGCAGCTATAGGCATGGATGAGGCTTTCACAGGCAGCTTTACTGGCGCCATAAACAGAAACAGGCCTCACTGGAGCAGACTCATCCACAGGAATCCCATCAGGCTCGCCGTAGACGCTGCTGGATGAGGCGAATACAAGCTCCCTGACGCCGCCCTTCCGCATAGCCTCAAGAAGGTTAAAAGTAGCCACAACATTCTCCTCGAAATGGATGTCAGGATTTGTGGTGCTAACCCTCACCTCAGGATTAGCTGCAAAATGGAAAACAGCCTCAACACCCCTAACAGCCTCCACGGCAACAGCCGAATCCTTAAGGTCACCCCTAAGAAACTCAAAATCCCCAGAGTCCCTAAGCCCTGCAACATTAGCCAAGGAGCCGCTGCTCAAATTATCCAAAACCCTAACAGCCCAGCCCTGGCTTAACAGCCTATCCGCAAGATGGCTTCCAATAAACCCCGCGCCGCCAGTAATTAAAATGAAGCCCATATCCTAAACGCCGCTAAACGCTCAAAAGAATGAAACTGCCCAGAATCGCATCAGGCTAGAATCTCTAAAATCTTAACAGCAACGGTCAACATGAAGGCCAGCAAAAGCGGCGCAATACCCACATCCAAGCTTTTACCCAAAGCCCTGAAAGCCCGCCTAGGATCAGCCATAACAACCTCTTTAGCCGCCAAAAGGGAAATAAGCAAAACAGTTACCAAAATCCCCAACGCTGTTCCAACAGCAAGAGTCGCGGTAACCGTGGTTACAGTGGTAACAGTGGATATCAAACTGCCTTCCCCTTTTCTCCGAAACTAATATCATTATACCTCAACAGCTTATAAGCTTTGCTACGTATACGGCATAACCATAAAAAGAACTACATTAGTCAAGCCGTGGCTTATGCTGGCGCCTACAATGCTTCCAGTTTTTAAAACAACAAAGCCGAACAGAAGCCCCACAATGAAAACAAAAACCATGTCAAGCATTGAAAGCCATCCCATGTGGAGAACCGCGAAAACAGAGGCTACGCCAAGCAAGCCCGCTTTTTCGCCTAAAGCCTTAACAGCGCCGCCTTGAAGGATGCCCCTAAAAATAAGCTCCTCAACAAAACCCGTGAAAAAGGCTATGGAAAAAGCCAAAAGCCCATATTCCCAAAGCGATAGCCCCGAAGCCAAGGGCTCAGGCCTCAGAATATAATATTCCATAGCCCCAAAAGCTGGTCCTGTAAGCCCAAAAGCCCACTGCACCCATGGCCTATTAAGGGTTAAACCAGCATCCCTTGGCTTCAGATCCCCAGCGCGAATAACGGCCAACGCAGCCAATAGCATAAGGGCGCCTGCCACCAGATACCAGGCATAACGGGGAAAATAGGACAGCGGAAAGGAGAGGCTAAGTATTCTGGTTATGGGCGCCAAGGAAAGCCCGAGGAAAAGGTTTGAGGCAGGGTTAAAGCCACGCCAAAGAGCTGAAAGTCCAAGAAGGGAAACGAAAAGCAGAGAATGCATAAAAAGCCCTAGACTTGGATCCATGAAAACCGTTACGGCTTCAGCCAAACTTATAAAAGCTAAATACAGGACGAAAACGGAGGGCTCCCGCCTATAACCCATAGGCCATCAGCCCCTAAGGCTTTTCCTCCCCCTCAATCCTCTGGAGAATTCTCCGCTCAACCCTCTTAACCATGAAGGCCATTGCGCCCAGGGCCAAAAACTGGGCTGAGAAGAGCAAAAGCATGGTTCCAAGCAGGGCCCAGCCGCTATGCCAAATACCAAACATTAAAAGCCGTATTACGACAAAGGCGAGGATGATTATGGCTGGAATTATGGCTGAAGCCCCAACAGCTGAAAGCAGGAGGATCGGATTATACCTTTGAGCCAACCTAATAACGGAAACCAGAATCGAGAAGCCATGTCTCCATGTTGAAAGCTTCCCCCTCCCAACCCTCCGCCTATAGTCTATGGGCACCTGGGTTATGCGATCCTCCACAGCCGCTTGGGCTGCAATCTCAACCTCGGTGGAGAAACCCCTGGAGCGCAGGTCAATCTGCCTGGCGAAGTTCACGTTCAGCAGGTACATGCCCGAGCACACATCTGAAAGCCCTGTTCCAAAGAGCAGGTTAAACGTCTTGGTTATAACCCAGTTGCCGAATCTGTGGAGGCGGCTTATGTTACGCCTATCCCTAGCGCCCATAACAAGCGCATAAAACCTTCCATGGGTCAGAAGCTTCCTAATGTCCTTTGCATTGTAAGTGTAATCGCCATCCATAACAAGGATGTAGGGCGTATCCACATGCTCCACAGCAGTCATCAATGCCCCGGTTTTCCCAAAGCCATGCTGATATATGACCCTTGCACCCTTGCTTAACGCAATCTTGTCAGTTCCATCCCTAGAATAGCCGTCAACAACCAATACCTTCCTGTAACCCTCCTGACGCAGCTCATCAAGAACAAGCCCAATAGCCCCAGCCTCATTCAATGTTGGAATAACAACGGTCACATCGTCAGGCTGGACTCCACCATAGCTCCCAACAGACTCAAGGGAACCTGGTGAGCTTCCTGCATTTAATTTCTCATAACCTCCAGCCCCATTGGGGAGAAGCTCTACAGCCGATAGGGGCCTAAGCCTCAAATCCCTAAAAAACTTGAAAAATACTGCTGAAATCAGAACCGCGGAAAGCACTAAGCCCCCGCCCGTAAATATTGGAGCATCCAAGCTTGGGCCAACGCTGAAGTTTATGGGTTCAGTCCAAATCTTAACATTAGCATCAAAGCTAATGGAACCCCCAATATGGGTGATTAGGGCTGCCTGAATATCAACAGCCCTATCATAAAGGGGCCAAAGGATCGGAGTTGCCCCGGAAAACAAGTCTAGGAAAGAATGGGAAGCCAGCGAGAAGAAGGCTAAAGCCCATGTTCCAAGCCTACGGCCAGCCCTATAGGCTACAAGCATCAGGGGAACCATAACCGCAGCCATAACCACCAGAGAATGCGAAACAGACCTATGCACAAGCAGCAAGGCGTCCAAGTCAGGCAGCAGAGCCAAAAGCGCCAAGGGTATAGCCTTTTTTGGGCTAACACCCATAAGCGTCAGGGCTACAAATGGAACGGTAAAGTGGACTAGAGGCTCCAAACCCCATCAGCCGCCAGCATCAAAGGGCTAAGCGTGAAGTCTCCTAGAGGCCAAACTCTGGAAGACAGGGCTTGTAATAGTTAGGAACCTTATGAAGCCCTCATCCTCAGCCCAATTCTCGGCAGCCCCATACCCCCAACCCTTAGCTATTCGGCTTAGCCTTAAAGCAATGGGCTTGCCCACCTGCCCCATAAGCCGCTTCAATGGACTGATGAGGGCTGCCCTCAACTTTACAACTATCCTGGCCAGCATGTCTATAAGCCTCGGGCTTCTAGGTTTCTTCACATGCCTTATCGAAAGATCAACGGCAGCCCTCTCATCCCTGCTTAAAACCCTACTCCAAACCCGGCGGCTCTGGGCAAACCTCTTAAGCTCAGCAAGAGACGGCGAATCCAAGTCTACGCCCCTAACGTCGCCAGATGGCCTCATGATAGGCGATTTAGGGTTAAACCTAAGCCTCAAATGATACCGCCCATCCCCCTCCGCCTCCCAGTAGGCCTTTCCAAATGCCAAGAGACTACGTGCCTTAGACAGTTTGCAGGGCATCAAGGGTCTGCCGTCGGCGGACACCACGGAGATTCTAACGATTGCGGAACCTCCGGATGCCCGTCCCAAGCCATTCAATTCATCTCAACCTCGGCAACACCATTTAAGAAGCACTTATAGCCAGCCGAAACCTCGAGATGCGTCACTCGTCCAAAAACCAGCGGGCAGCACCGCGCTTACTTTATTATTTAAGCATATCATCTCATCAAACACCAGAACTTTATTCATGCTGAACTATTATAAAAACATATATATGTCATAAAATGGATTGTCGGACTATAATATTTAATCGTCACATCCAACATAGATTAGGAAGTTATCGTGAAAAGCTTTTATGAAAACAAGCCCCCCTACATATTGATGTTCAACTGTGTTCTCATCCACTATGGAGAATTGGCGCTGAAAGGCCTAAACAGGCCATACTTTGAATCAAAACTCGCCGAAAACATAGAGCATACCCTCTATGGGCAAGAGTTTGGAAAAATAAGGAGGATCCGCGGAAGAATCCTAATAGAACTAAATGAAAAATCAGACACGGCGCAAATAGAGGAGAAACTAAGGAAGGTTTTTGGAATATCATGGTTTGCATTCTGCTTCCAAACCACAGCCGACATGGAAAACATAAAGAGATGCATTGAAGAGAAAATCAGCCTAGAAGGCATTGAAACCATAAAAGTGTCGGCGAAAAGGGCTGACAAGCGGCTGCCCTTCACCTCCACAGACCTAAACCGGGAAATAGGCGCCCACCTAATCAAAAAGTATGGACTTAGGGCCTCCATGAAGGAGCCCCAAAAGGAAATCTTCATAGAAATCGCCGATGGAAAAGCCTACATCTTCGACAGAAAAATAAGGAGCCTATACGGGCTGCCTGTAGGCGTAACAGGCAGGGTTCTCCATCTCCTCTCCGGAGGAATAGACTCACCCGTAGCCGCATGGCTTCTGATGAAGCGAGGCTGCATGGTTGATTTCCTCCACTTCCACGCCTTCGAAAAATACGACCCAGATAAAAACGCAAAGATCCTTGAACTAGCCAAAATCCTAAAGGAATACTGCCTAAGAACGAGAGTGCATTTCACGCCATATTATCCCTTTGAAGCAGAGGCCCTAGAAGCCCCAAGGGAGTACCGCCTAATCCTCTTCAGAAGGTTCATGGTAAAAGTGGCGGAGAAAATAGCCAAAAAACATGGGATAATCGCGCTGGGAACAGGCGAAAACCTAGCGCAGGTTTCATCCCAAACCCTTGAAAACATGGCTGTAATAAACAGCGCCGCATCCATACCCATTCTAAGGCCGCTTCTCACATGGGAAAAAAATGAAATAGTCAACCTGGCCAAACAGATTGGAACCTTCAACATCTCCACGAAACCCTACAAGGACTGCTGCTCCCTATTCATAGCCAAACACCCCATAACAAAGGCAAGGCTAGAACAAGTGGAAGCCATAGAAGCCAAACTCAACCTAAAAGCAGCCATAGACGAAAGCATAGAAAAAACCGAAACCATAGAAATATTGTAACGCACATTTGTTTGTTACAATTTTTTGTAAAAAATTTCATGAAAGATCATGAAAAATTATTCTGATTTTGAATAAAATTTAAAAGCAACATCCGCACAAGACGACGACAGAGGAGGAAGGAATGATGGCGCCCAACGCCAAAGAAACCCTCCTAGAAATCGAAAGAAGATTCATAAACAGCTTCCTCGACATCCTAATCCTCCTAATCTTACACTCCCAAGGCGGAGAACTAAGCGGATACGACATCATCAAGCACTTGCAAGCAGATTACGGCTTCCTCGTCAGCCCCGGAACAGTTTACTCCTGCCTCTCCTATATGGAAAGGGATGGGCTTCTAAGGGGAACCCAAAATGGAAAGAAAAGGGTTTACTTCCTAACCGAAGAGGGAACAAAAACAGCGCAGACAATCCTAGATGCAAGGGATAAATTCATCAATTTCATATCCATAATCCTGCATACAAGTTGCAACGTTAATCTGTTGTCACCTCAACTTTCAATACCCTTTTCATCCAAGGAATCCTTGCCGGACGCTTAGACAACTCCTCAAATATCTCCTTTTCCAATTGACTGTTACTCTTTGCTTCACACTCATTAACAAGGGCAATTATAATCTTTGCCTTCTTAGCCATCAACAAAAATTCAGCAGCCTAGAATTAATATATTGTGAACAAAAATTCCATATGCAAACTAATTATCAGAAATCCGGAGCTCAGCTATATTAGCCCCCTCAATTTCAAATCCTCAACCCTAACTCGCCCATTATGGAGGGCTGTTGCCAAAAGCACACCGTAAACGCCCATGTCGCGGAGGATTTCCAAATCCTCTATGCTGCGCACTCCGCCGCCAACCAGCACCTCAAGGCCTGTCTCGGCCAGTATGCGCCTTAAAAGGTTAAGGTTAACACCGCATTCTGAGCCAACTCTATCCAAATCTAGGAGGATAACCTGCCCAACTCCAAGATCCTTAATCCTCTTGGCAACCTCAACAGGTTCCATGGACTTTATCTCGTTTGAAACGCTTAAAACCCTGCCCGACCTAGTGTCAAGGCTGACCAGGACACGGTCTTCGCCGAATGTCCTAATGGAGTCCGCTACAACTCCGAAGCCTGGAAGGGTTTCCGTTCCAATAACTACTTTTGAAACGCCGGCATTCAACACCTCGCCGGCCGATTGGACATCAGCTATTCCAGCGTCAACTATGAATTTAACGCCCAATTCGGCCCTAAGCCTCTTATATAATGCAAGGTTTCTGACTTTACCCATAATAGCATCCAAATCAGCCATGTAAAGCTCCCTGAAACCAAGCCTCTCGAAGGTTTTAGCCACATCTAAAGGCTCCACAGAACTGCAAAGCATACTCGTTAATGGGGCATAGCGCTCCCTCTGTCCCCTAACAGCGTGAACAACAACGCCGTTAAGAACATCTATAACCGGAATCATCTTCAACCCTAATCCCTAATATCATGTTAGAGGTGCAGAAATGAAAATTTTGGTTTACGAGCATGTTTCCGGCGGCGGCTTCGCAGGAGCAAACATACCCGCCGATATTCTATGCGAGGGCTTCGCCATGCTGAAAACGCTTATTCACAGCCTAAAGGAAGCTGGCCACAACATAACAACACTACTGGATGCAAGAATAATGGCGTTAAATCCGCCCATAGAGGCAGACAACATAATTCGCATATCCAGCCTACAAGAAGCTAAGAAAAAGATCTGTAAGCTTTCAGGCACCGTTGATGCCGCCTACATCATCGCCCCAGAGTCCGGCGGGACGCTTGCAGAGCTCGTTTCAATCGTAGAGGACAGTGGCAAGGCATCCCTAAACTGCAGGTCTGAAGCCATAAAAAGGGCTTCAGACAAAGCGGAAGCCTTCAGGGAACTGAAAAGGCGAGGGCTGCCCATCCCGGAAACAATTGAAGCCAACGTCAACCAAGACATAGGCGAAATCAGAAGCAAAGTGAAAGACATAGGCGTTCCCGTCGTCTTTAAGCCTATAGACGGCGTCGGCTGCGCTGGGCTAAGCCTTGTCAGAAGCCTAAACCAGATTTCGAGGGCCATTGAGAGGATAAAGCATGAATCATCGGAAGAAAGGTTCCTCATCCAGAAGTACATCAGAGGCGCAAGCGCCAGCGTAAGCCTAATCGCTTCAGATCAAAGGACCACACCAATCACCCTGAACAGGCAGAGAACTAAACTGGCCGCGCCGAACGGCCGGTCCGCCTATCTGGGCGGCTCAACCCCAATGATTCACACGCAGGGGGAACGGACACTAGATGTGGCAAGAAGGGCTGTGGAATCATTTGAAGGCCTCAGAGGATATGTAGGCATTGACCTGGTGCTGACAGAGGATAAAGCCATGGTCTTGGAAATTAATCCAAGACTAACCACATCATTCATAGGCATAGAGAAAATTATAAACTTCAATTTAGCCCAAGCCATAATAGACGCTGTTCTACTGGGAAGGCTTCCGGAAAAAATACAGCCATTAGGCTTCGCAGCCTTCCAAAAGGTCGAAACTCCAATCCCAAAACCGGAAAAGCTACGGAGCCTTTACCGTCTGGGCTTTGTGGCTTCGCCCCCCTTCCCCATAAGCCAGAACGATAAAGCCTACGCGCTTATAGAGGCCCACGCGTCCACATTGAAGGCTGCAATGTCAAAGTTCTATAGGGTTAAAAGGCGCCTCTTAGAAAGGGTATCATAGAGGGCGCCGCCTTGGCGAACATACTTGGCTTTGACATTGGAGGGGCCAACACTAAGGCAGCCTTCATCAGAACCCATAACCTCCAACTCATGGAGCTCAAAACAGGGATGGAGTACTTCCCCGTATGGAAGAGGGGAAAAGCGGAGCTTCCAGTCCTCCTGAAAAAGTTTGCTGAACAACTGGCTTCCCATGGAAGCATTGACGCCATAGGCGTCACCATGACCGCGGAGCTTTCAGACGCCTACCAGACTAAAAGGGAAGGCGTAAACCATATCCTAGACTGTGTGGCTCAATGCTTTCCATCAACAACCATACATGTCTTAAATGTGGAGGCTGAAATGATCCCCGTGGAAGAGGCTAGAAAACACTATTTAACGGTTGCTTCAGCCAACTGGGCTGCAACAGGCTGGATGGTTTCGCGTCTTATAAGCAACTGTATAGTCGTGGATACGGGAAGCACGAGCACAAGCATAATTCCAATCGTTGAAGGCAAAATAGCTGCCGAGGGAAAAACAGACCTTGAAAAGCTTGCAAACGGAGAGCTTGTATACACGGGAGCCTTGAGAACAAATATTGCAGCCATAGTGGGGCATGTACCATTACGGGGGCGCATGGTAAGGGTCTCCTCTGAGCTATTCGCCCAATCCGGGGATGTGCATCTGCTGTTGGGGAATATCAGCGAAGAAGATTACAATGTGGACACGGCTGACGGACGGGGCAAAAGCAAAGCAGAGGCCATGGCAAGGCTGGCTCGGGTGGTCTGCGCAGACATCGAAATGCTAAGCCAAGAGGAAATCATGGAAATAGCCAGCTTCATTTACGATAGGCAAGTGGATCAGATAGCTGAAGGGTTAATGCAGGTTTATACCCGAATACAGCCCAGAGTTAAGGGAAAACTGCCCGTGGCTATAACCGGAATTGGGGGAAAGTTCCTCGGCGGAAAAGCCGCTGAAAGGGTTGGCATAAAGGACATCATAGACCTTAGCGAAAGGCTGGGCGCCAATGCTGCCGCCATGACGCCCTGTGTAGGCGTGGCGCTAATGACCGCTGAAAAGATTGAGGGGAAAATACGGTGGAAGCTGTTATAAAGGTTGGCGGAAGCCTTGCAGAATACCCATCCACATTGAGGACTCTATGCCAAGCGCTAAGCAGCATGGCGCAGAGCCATAGAATCATGATTATACCAGGAGGCGGCAAATTCGCGGACACCGTTAGGGAGTTCTATTCAACCTTCAGCCTAGATGACACCTTAGCCCATAGAATGGCCATCCTAGCCATGGATCAGTATGGGCTGCTGCTGCATGGTATAACTCCAAACTCGGCTACAACCTACTCCATAGAAGGGGCGAAGAAGATGGCTAAGAAGGTCCTACCCATCTTCCTACCGTCAAAGTTCATGTTCTTAAGGAACCCCCTTGAAAGTTCCTGGGATGTAACCTCGGACTCCATAGCTGCCTATATAGCCGGAATAATCCATGCTGAAAAGCTGATTCTGGCCAAGGATGTTGATGGAATGTTCACCCTTGACCCGAAAAGGCATAGGGATGCCGCCTTAATTGAAAGGGTTTCCGTGGAGGAGCTTCAAACCCTAAGCCAAGCCAGATGCGTGGATAAAACCCTGCCCCGTATTCTTTTAGAAATGGGAATCGAATGCTATATTGTAAATGGGATGTATCCCGAAAGGGTTAGGGCGATCCTGGAGGGTAAGCAGGCAATTTCAACCCGGATTATTGCATAGCTTGTATTTTGATTTCCTCCACAAATTTGGCTACGGCGCTGCTTTCAACCCTTCCCCTCAGCCTGTCCCCGCCGATGCAGACGCCCCTTCGAACGCCAATTATGTCGGCTCCTAGACGGTGAACCCGCCCTATATCGCCTAAGCCCAGCGAACCGGCAAGCGCAACTATCTGGTTTAGGCTATGGGCATCGCATACAAACCTTTGGAGTTCCTCATCCCCTAGATAATCGAATAATTTCCGTGGAGGATTCTTCCCCTTAACATCTATCATAACACCATCAGCGCCGGATTTATGGGCGACAAGCGGGAGACTAAGCGGGTTAAGGCAACCATAACTTTCAAAGTCAGCGTAGCCCGCAGCGATAACCTTCACATCGCTGTTATATTCCTTTACGGCCCTGCATATCTCACGCATCATTGCTTCCGCTTCGCCAATGGTTCTAACACCGAAGAGCCCAGCTTTGACATAGCGTGCCCCTGACACAGCGGCGCCTAAAGCTGCAAGGGAAGCTGTCCCGGGAAGATTTGGAAGATCGCCAATTGTGGCGCTCACCTCAACCGCCCCTGAAACAGCCTCTTTAACCTGGCGGATAACCCTTGGGAAATGAGCCCCCAATGAGCCTTCCTCAGGATTTTTCACATCAACAACATGGGCGCCTCCCCTAACAGCTTCCAGGGCCTCATCCACATCCCTAACGCTGACAAGGAGCCTCATGGCAGCCCTAATCCTTCCCAAACGTCCTTCTCAACATTGTAGTTTAATCAGAGCAAATCTATATAGAAATGCTTTACTCTCAAAGAAGCCTATTTGTATTGCCAAAGGCATATGGCAGGTTCAGGAATGAAAAACCTTAAGCCTGAAATCCTTAGGGAAAGACTCATAATAGAGGGATTCTACGAAGTAGTCCTAGACGAGGAATTTCTAAAAAATTTTCTCCTAAGAATGAGTAGCGCCTTAGAGCTTAAGCCCATAGCCGGACCCTTAATATTCTCCCCTGACAGGTTTTCGGAGCTGCACCACGGTCTCGGGGGTTTCCTAGCATGGGCCGAGTCAGGCGTGGCCTTCTACAGCTGGAGTGAGCATAAATTCTTCACCTTAGACATTTACAGCTGCAAGTCCCTCAACGTGAACATGGTGCTTGATTATGTCAAAAGGGAGCTGAAATGCAAAACGCTTGAATGGCAGAAAATAGCTTACGAGCAATAGGCACAGCGGGGAATCACAACTTTGACCATTAAAATCAGCTGGAAGAACTTGGAAAAGATTCTGGAGCACGCAGAGGAATCTTTACCCATAGAGGCCTGTGGAATACTGGCGGGTAGAAGGGTAGAACAGGAGGGCATTGTTGAGAGGGTTTATCCCGTAAGAAATATTTTGAACTCCAGCAGCGAATATCAAATGGATCCCCAGGAGCAGATAAGAGTTTTTGAGGAGGTTGAAAGGGAAGGCCTTGAAGTGATAGGCTTCTATCATAGTCACCCATATTGGGAACCATTATGGTCAAGAATTGATGAGGAGAGAAGCAAACCTTGGACGGGATACAGCTTCCTCATAGTTTCGCCTAAAACTGGAAATTATCGGGCATATTTTAGGATTGAAAACACAACCGTAGAGGAGGACATCATAGTTCTTTATTGATATCTTGCATCTAGAAAATCCAAAATTCTTCTAACAGTTTTCTCGCCCAAACCCCTAACGGAAAGCAGGTCAGCCTTTGAAGCCTGGAAAACCCTCCTAACACTTCCAAACCTTCTAAGCAGAACCTCAGCCCTTTCAGGGCCTATCCCCGGAAGGCTTTGAACGGCTAAAAGCTGCAACTGCTTTAAGCTATAGGCCTTCGGCTTATGCCTAACCAAAACCTTTTCTCCCTTCTCCTCTTGAAGCTTCTTGGCTAGGCTGTAGATGAGCATGGCTGTGCCAAAAGGGTCGGGGGTAAACATAATTGAAATTTCATGATCAGCGGCTATTTTTGCTAATGCGCCCCAAAAGACGAGGGGATTCTGCATCTTTGCCAGAGCATGGGCCACGTCGCCTTCAACTATGAGAACTGCATGTTCATAGGCTCCACATAGCCTTTCAACCTGCTCGAATAATCTTCCATCAAAAATTGAGCGAAAAAAGTCATGGACTCCCTTGCGCTCCACGGCATAGCCTTCTGAAACCACATAGTCCGCGGGGGCTAAGGCCCTTTCAATAACATTACATCCGAGTTCCACAAGGGCATCCCTAACATCCCAGCTTTCCCTTGAATCTACAAAAATTGTAGGCCTGAATTCGCCAACCATATTCACACCAGCAGCCATCAAAAGGATATTCACTTGGCGACTTAAATTTAAATGGTCACGCATGCTTAAAACTATTGAAATCGCATGAAACTGAAGGGATCCATCCTTGATAGAGTTCAAAAAGGTGTTAAAATATGCCAGAATATTAAGTCCTCTGAAAAATTTTGAAGAGGAAACCCTAACCTTCGAGTATAGAGAGGACCCTCTAACAGGCCGCAACACCACAGTAATAAGTGGGATGCTGAATTATGTTGGCAAATTTCTAACTTCAGATTGGGAGCTAATAGGCTCCATTGCTGAAAGGACAAGAGCTGCATGCCCATTCTGTCCCGAAAACGTAAAAACGAGGACGCCCATGTTTCCAGCGGATTTTATACCTGAGGGCAGAATATTAATCGACGACACCGTGATAATTCCAAACCTTTTGGGACATGCGGAGCAAAGCGTCCTAGCAATCCTTTCAAGGGAGCATTATCTGAAGCTTGAAGAGTTTAAGCCCAAAATGTTTTTCAACGCCTTCAAAGGAGGTTTGGATTATCTGAAGAGGCTTAGGCAAAGGGCTCCATCTGTTCGCTTTCCAGTCTTCGCAATAAACTATCTTCCCCCAGCAGGGTCATCCATCCTTCACCCTCACATGCAAATCCTAGCAAGAGACAGACCCTTTTACCTTGTAGGACTATACCTTGAAAAGGGTAGAGAATTCTATGAACGCCACGGGAGCAGCTACTGGCAGAGTTTGGCCGCCGTGGAAAGAGAGAGCGTTAGACATCTGTTTATGATCAATGGCGTAGAATGGTTCGTCCCCTTTGCCCCCCTGAGGGGTCTAAATGAGGTTCAAGCCATAGTTCCCGGCAAATCGAACCTTCTTGAATTGGCTGAGGATGAGCTTATCGGCCTAGCTGAAGGATTAACGAGGATCTTGAGGTTCTATGGCCGGGAGGGCTATGCAAGCTTCAACGCCGTATTAATGTCTGGGCCTATGGATGAGCACTTGGAATACTTTGACGTAAACCTTATAGTGGTTAGCAGACCTGGCGTACAGCCTATGGGTTTCACTGACGCGTGGACTGTTTCTTATATCCTCTGGGATGGCGAAGCAGTTGAGGAGCCTGAAGTATTCGCTGGAAGGGTTAAGGCAATTTTGGAAGGGGATAAGCTTGCCTGATGGTGCATTACGCTTTTATTTAGCCTTTTCCGACAATAAAGCTAAAAATTAGGGTTTGGATGCAAATGCTGTCTGAGATACCGATAAAAATTGAGAAGGTTTCCGCGGAAAAGTTGGACATGGAGATCCTTAGAGTCGCCATAATTGCAGAGTTGGACGCCATAAACCTTTATGAGCAGTTGGCTGAATCAACAAAAAATCAAGAGCTGAAAACAGTTCTGCTTGAAGTTGCAAGGGAAGAGAAAACCCATGTAGGCGAGTTTCAGGCGCTGCTGCTAAAAATAGACAAGGAACAGGTTGAAGAGTTGGATAAAGGCGAAAAAGAAGTTGAAGAGCTAACAGGGAAATAGCCATCACATAAACCCCCTTTTTATTCAACCCCTAACCTTTCTGTCGCCGCCTCAACATGGAGAAGTTTGCTCTAAGACCTGCATATCAAGGAAATCAAAATTATGATGCTGCTTCGATAAGCTTAAAAGTTCATAGACTCTTTCTTGCATGGGTTGTGTTAACTTGAGCTGGGCTGTTGAGGCTTTAAATGTTACAAAGGTTTTTGGAAGCATCCGCGCTTTGGATTGTTTAAGCTTTAATGTTGGGGCTGGGGAAATCTATGGTCTAATAGGCCCCAACGGGGCTGGCAAAACAACAGCCCTAAGAATAGTTTCAACCTTATTGCTGCCGACCTCTGGCACAGCGAAAATTTTTGGAATGGACGTTGTGAAAGAGGCTGCAACCGTACGCAGGTTTATATCCTACCTTCCAGAGGAAGCTGGCTCTTATGGTTACTTGTCAGGGCAAGAGTACTTAGAGTTTATGGCTAAGTTTCACACTAAAAATGAAAACGAAATCCGCGAGATGGTAAGGGAGGCTGCTGAAATTTCCGGGCTTGGCGATAGGCTCAGGGATAAGACGAAAACTTATAGTAAAGGGATGAAGCGTCGCCTCCTCGTGGCAAGGACTCTAATGATTAAGCCGAAATTAGCTGTGCTTGATGAGCCTACAAGCGGTTTAGACGTTGTCCACGCTTTTCATATACGGGAAATAATTAGGCGATATACGCAAGAACATGGTGTAACTGTTCTAATTTCAAGCCACAACATGCTTGAGGTTGAGCATCTCTGCGATAGAGTAGCCCTAGTAAATAAGGGCAGAATAGTCGCTGAGGGCAAGCCTAAGGAGCTCATGGAAAGGTTTGATAGTGAAAACCTAGAGGAGGTCTTCGCAAGGGTGGTTAAGATTGCTTAGGGGATTTGGAAACTTCCTAATAAAGGAGCTTAAACAGCTTATAAGAGATCCAAAGATACTTTTAGGCATGATCATCGTGCCCCTTGTGATGTTTCCAATTTTGGGCGCCGTTATAGGCTACGCCGTTGAAACTGCTAAGGAAAGCGCTATAAAAGCCAGCCTCGTGGTGGTGGATAATGACCGCGGAGAATGGTCAAGCACCTTCATAAAGTTTCTATCAGAAACTGGCGTAAAGGTTTTCCTTGAAAATGAAACTGAGCTGAATGGCGAGAAAATAGCGGAAATTCTATCAAGATACAACACTACACAAATTTTAGAGATTCCTGAAGGATTCAGTGCAAACATAACGGCCCATTCAACGAACCGGCAGATAAAAGCGTCTATAAGATTTTATGGGGTTTTAGTGGGCACCAGCGTCTTCCAGAACGTAGGATCCGCCGTGGTTGACACTTTGATCTCCCAGTTTAACAGAATGATGGCCCCGGATGTACTGTACGCCGAGAAGGCCACGGTGATTAAAGGTGAAGTTAAATATGGCGTGGATCCGGCAACCCTTTCCAGCTTGATGGCGACTCAATCCATAGCGATGCCCATAATCATCATGATACTAATCACATATTCCGTGCAGATTGCAGCCACGTCCGTTGCCATGGAAAAAGAGGAAAAGACCCTTGAAACGCTTCTGACATTGCCAATAGATCGAATGGCCATATTGTTTGGGAAGCTTTCAAGCTCGATCATAATTGCGGCTATTGGCGCGTTGGCGTACATGGTGGGTTATGGCTACATGATGGGAATGCTGATGGGCCAAATTCCGCAGGAGGCAGCCATAGATCTGTCAGCGCTTGGGCTTGCCCCATCATTTCTCGGCTATTTGCTTCTTGGTTTGTCCCTCTTTGTTACGCTGCTTTCAGCTCTAGCCTTAGCTGTTATCCTATCAGCCTTTGCTGAGGATGTCAGAGGAGCCCAAGCCTTTGTCGGTTACATTTACCCACTCATATTCGTTCCAGCCTTTGCGCTAATGTACATAGACATTAACATGCTGCCATTAGCGGTTAAGGCGCTGCTTTACGCTATACCATTTAGCCATCCAATAATAGCATCAAAGGCTATTGTGATGGGCGACCACTTAACTCCAGTTTTTGGCATAATCTACAGCTTCGCCTTCACGATGGTTATCATGTATATAGCCTCAAGGCTTTTTGCAACAGAGAAAATACTCACGGTAAAGTTGAAGATGAAGGGATTTAGGAGGCGCGGCGCGAAATCGCCTGAGGAAGTTTAGGCTTTCCTAAAGTTTTTATCTAATGCCTGCAGCACCCAGTTAAAGGTTAAAATTGGATAATAGAGGACGTACCTGTAAAGGTGGGAATAAACCAAGCCGCATTTTATCTCCGTCACCGCCGATGATAGGCTTTCCCTTAATGTGTAATATCTTACTGGCCTATAGTGGAGGCAGTATAGGTCATCGCCTATTATGATTCTGTATCCCCTCCGCCTTATCCAATTGGTTATGTAGGCATCCTCATAGGCGTGCAACCAGTCTGGAATGCGAATGCCCTCAAGCGTTTCACGTCTTATCAGCGTGTCATGCATTCCACCCCTAATGTTGAAGCATTGCCTTGCAACATATGCAAGCATTTTTAGAAAGAAGCCGCTCCTAACTTTCCCGTTAATGTCAAAGTTTACGCCCCAAACGGCTCCAACATCCTCGTCAACATATTTTACAGCCCTTTTAAACCAGTCTTTGCAGAGGATGACGTCGCTATCAACAAACATAAACCAGTCAGTTTCAACCATTTCTATGCCCCTTCCCCGCGCAGAGGCCCTTGAACCATTTTCAGACATGAAGACTATGTTGCCATATCTACGGTTGAACTCGCCTATTATTTTTGGAGTGGCATCAGTTGAACATGCATCCAGAACGATTAAACGTTTAACCGGAATGTTTTCGTAAATGGATTGGAGGCAAGCCTTCAGGGTGCTTTCGCTGTTTTTCGTAAGCATGACCACGTCTATAGGCCTATCCAACTCCATGGCAGGGCGATCCTATAGGCTTACCTTAAGACTTTAAGTTTAGGGTTTGATTCTTTAAATTTTGCCATAAAACCATTTTTATCGAATAGCTGCTGCATAACTATTAATGCGAAAAAGGAGTATGCCAAGAACAGTTCTGGATATTTGAATGCGTGGGTTAAATCGTTTGCTATAAGGTTTATGCTGCCCTTTAAGGTCCAAACACTTTCGGGCCTATAGTGTATGCAGTAGGGGTCATAGGCGGGCACCACTCTAAATCCCCTCTTGGAAATCCAAGACTTGATGTAGGCATCCTCGTAGGTGTGCAGGTTTGTAGGTATCCTTATACCCTCAACAGCCTCGCTTCTCACCAGCATGTCGTGGGTTCCGCCGCGCTGCTTAAAAACCCTAAAATTCACCCTCTCAAACATGCTGAGAAGCCCCTTACTTTTAAGGAGTACAGACCACAATTCCATGCCCCAAACTGCGCCCACATCATCGTCTATGAGGCGAAGGGCCTTCCTATACCAGTCCTTGCAGAGGATGACGTCGCTGTCAACAAACATAAACCAGTCAGTTTCAACCATTTCTATGGCCTTTTGCCTTGCATAGCCCCTTGTTCCCATGGTCTGTATCAACTTAACGTTTTCATGTTTGCTCTGAAACTCCTCCACAATGTCTAGGGTTGCATCCGTAGAGTATCCATCAACTATTATGAGGCGGTTAACGGGAACATTATCATAAATGGAGGTTATGCACTCCCGTAGAAACCTCGCACTGTTTTTTGTAAGCACTACAACGTCAACCTTTTCTTTGGATTCAAGGGTCAAAGCTTTAGCCTCAACTATTTCGACATGTGCCCCTTTTTATTTCAGGAGCAAAATTAGTTTTACGCCGCCTCCTAACTTTTATATTTAAGTTCACAGTGACCATACCCTTTACTGGAAGGCGCCGCATAATGGTTATGAGCCTAAGCAAGGCAGTAACGGTCATTAGAAACTCCTTGGCATTCAACAGGCCGCAGCATGTTCAATGGTTTCTAACGAGGAGATGTAACTACCGCTGCAAGGGCTGTAACATTTGGCAGGAGCAGGACAGCAGGGAGTTATCCACGGAAGAGGTTAAAACAGGCCTTGACATCCTCAGAAAAATGGGGGTTGTTGACGTTGTTTTCTCCGGGGGCAATCCCCTTCTAAGAGATGACATTGAAGAGATTTTAAGATACGCCTCAAGCCACTTCATCGTGACAGTGTACGATAACGGAAGCTTAGCCGCCGAGAAAGTTGACGCTTTACGCTATGCCGACTTTGTGGCAATATCCATTGACAGTTTAGACCCGAAGAAAAACGATTACCTGAAAGGCGTTAATGGTGCATGGCACAGGGCCATGGAAGCCGTTAAAAGGCTTAGGGAAGGCGGAATCAACGTATGCGTTTCACCTACAATCTCTCAGCATAACCTCTATGAACTCTTGGATTTAACGAGATACTTTGCCGAACATGAAAACCCAGTCTGGTACTGCCTATACTCTTATGATTCTCCGGAAAACATTGAAGGAGCCTTTAGCATAGGCAAAATGAGGGATGATTACACAATAACTGATAGGGAGGGAATGGTGAAACTCTGCAGGGGCCTAATGGAGCTTCAAAAAAGATATGGTTACATTCTCATAACAAATGAAATCCTTTCAGCAATTATGAATTTATACTCAACAGGTATGAGAACATGGAAATGCAAGGCCCTTCAAAACTTCTTTGTAATAAACCATCTGGGCCAAGTGTCAGGATGCCACTTACATAAGCCCATAGCCTCAATATTTGAGCTGCCAAAAGCCTGGAACAGCAGAAAATTCAACATGCTACGAAAAACATACAGCGAATGCACACGCTGCACGTATCTGTGCTATATATTCTATTCACTGCATGGAAGCCCGGCTGGAAGCCTCCAAATCGCAAGGCAACACTGGAAAAATGCAAAGTTATTCTTGAAAAGGTAAACTTTACAGCGTTTAGGCGTTAAGTCCTGAAGGCGGCTTAAAAGTTTGATATCATAAGAGTCTAATCGCCTCCAATATTCTGAGCGAATCAGCAACCCTTAACGGCCTCTTAGCCCGCCTATGGCTAGTCCATCTCCACAGCCTGTCTGCACGATACTGCCCATAGCCGCGGCGCTCAATTACATCCAAAACTCCCTTCTTCGACTATGAAACACATCAAATGGATTAGCTAAGACTATCAGCACAGAAAGTTCCAAATAAACTGAACCATAAGCATCCAAGATAGGCTACTAATGTCATCATATCTATGCTTATTTCTTTTATATTTTGATGCTCGCCTCAATCCCGAGATTATTCAAGTTTTGTTTCAAAAGGATTTAATTAAAACTAAGCAAATCATGACAAGGCATGTTCCTCACGGTTAAACAGAAGATTCTGGTTATACTGCTTGAGAAAGGACCATTACAAAACAGCGAAATAGCCAAAAGAGCAGGCATAACAGAGCAATGGTGCAGCGAAATAATAAACGCCTTGCACAGAGAAGGCTTGATAGAAAGCCAATTCATAATACCAAGGAGAATCAAAAAATTAACTGAAAAGGGTATGGAAGTTGCTAAAAGGTTGAAAGAGATCAAGGAAAACTTAGTAACTCAATTAACTAACATTAAAAATTCAGGTATTTTCATACATTAAGAGCTTTCTGTTATGTGTTGAGGCAAACCTCAGTGGGTTATACAAACTTCAAACTATGACCTTAGGTAGATAAAGTTTTTAGAGAACAGCTATTTCGTTAAGTCAACCGTGTGATGATTCTTGGCAGGTTGATTATGAAAGTGACGGCTATAACGGCAATGATAAGCCAAGCGAAAAGAGTCACTGCGGTATCTCTAAGTTCTGAAGAATTGTTGTATACGCTTAGAATAAATGCCATCAGAACAACCACTGCAAGAATTGAAAGCGTTGACTTTGCGAAGACGTTTATGTTCAGCGGCATTTTAGTTTTTCACCTCCTTGTGATAAAGTCTCTCCTTTAACGGGAATATTAGTCTAAATTCTGACAATTACTTTAAAAAATTAGAAAATCATTTTTTCTTTAATCAGTTTCCAGAGATTTACCATTATCAAAATGCCACAACTTAAACTCGCTGCACTCAGCAATATAGAATAGAACCAAATCCATTCGACTGCATATAAGAAAACTGGTAACGAACCAAAACCAAACACTATTAAAATTAAGCCCAATAATCTGATGTTCCAATAATGTTTAGTTAACTGTTTACCTTTTTCGGTTATTTTGATAACGTCCTTAGTCTGGTCGTATTCGATGTATCCAGCTTGCTGCAGATCCTGCAGATCCTGATATAGATGACTGGGACTATTGTAACCCAGTTCTCTTTGTAAATCCGTCAGTTTAATTTTTGTATCAATGAATATCTCAATCAAATCTTTATCTCTTATGTAAAGTAAGAGCCTTGTCTTTTTTGGGAAAAGCTCCTTCTCATATCTTTTAGGTTTCATTGCAAATCTAACCTCTATTAATTATGTTGCGAATTCGATAACTTTCCCGAATATTAACTCCTTTTAATTATAGGGCTCAATAGAAAGCTGAACATTTCATTTTAATGAAATTTCGGTGATAACGTATCGGTGTGATTTGCCATGATTAAATTCTACCTTCAAGAAATTTCTTTTGATCCTCTTTAAGTATCTCTCTGGGAGGTGAAAGCCAATTAAAATGCTCTAATACCCATATGGTATGATCCAAAGCTAATTCATGTGCCTTTCCAAGAAGTTCATTAACGGTAATTGTTTTTTCTTGTGATAAGTTTTTCACGCGGCAAACATAGTCACCAAGGTGTCTTCTAACATCAAAGAAAATCAGTTTCCTATTCTCCATTCCGTACAAAGTTACGGACAAGAAAAGAGTTTCTTCGAATAGTTTCTTTTGTGCTAATCTTGAAGCAAACTCGTAGATTTCCGTAAATCTATACAAAGTATTCATTACTTCTAAAACTGAACCTGGACTGATATCAGAGTAGCGAGAACGACCAAAAATGGGGATTTCCTCTGCTAACCAGTCTTCCAAACATCCAAACAAATGCAAAAATTGTCCACTTTGGTACATCCGCCAAAGTTCAATATGACCATCCCAGTCTGTTAATGCCTCCATATAGTCCTCACCTCCAACATATGGCGGTGAGCGACTACTTATATGAGGATAATCCCAACCGCGTAACATGACTTTACATTCACGAATAAATTGGTTGCATTCTTGGAGGCTTAGACGATTTTTTTTTGAATTGTGTCGGTCGAATAATTACTTTCCAGTGACCTCGTGACTTGATTTTATTAAGTACGGTTTCAACGGTCAGCTCTTTCTCTGTCATAATAGGCCCTCAAGTTGTTTATCGAATAATTCCTTGTCTTGCGGTTGACTCGGCGCCGCTACTAAGTGTAATGCTACTAAGTGTAATAATCCGAGGTTATATAAACGAGCGAAGAATTTCCGTTTTTCTTTGTCAACGGCCATCTCAATTATTTCTCGCATCTCTATATGAGATGACACCTCGATAGTTTCGAGCTTTACCATTGAACGTGTATATATCTTACCACGGTGCAAGGTGCTTCCCCAATCTCTTTTACAAATTACAGGTATATGATCAAATTCGTGTATTCTAATTACCACAAACTTTTTTGATTTAACACGGGTTTTTGAACAGAAATCGTTACATATGGATCAGCATATTCCCTCACAAAATCTATGATCTTATCATAATCGTATGTATCATAGTCGCTTTGGTTCATTCCATATGGTTCATATGTTCCGTCAGAAAGTTTTCTCTTTCCTATAACGATCCAACCACCATCTCGTATATTGGACATTCCTAAAATTGTTTTAGTAACCTCCGCTTTGAATTTATTTTCTTGCCATGGGGTAGACTGCTTGAATTCAATATTTCTTTCCTCAGTTGGATGGGCAATAATTTCATTGATGACTGGGACGCTCAATATCTTTGACCCAATAATTAATTTAAATTTTGAGGATCATAAAAAATTATCTGATGATTATGCAAGAGTTTTGGACTTGCTTAAACAACTAACCGAATGTGAACGTTGGTTCTTTTCTTGGTGGTTCTCTTGCTGCGTAAGCGCTTAGGGCTAAGCTCCAGGAGTGATCGTCATGTGTGCCTTCTGGATGCGAAAATTTGATTTTTCCTTCTTTTGTCAGCTCGAACCTTTCGATGTTTAGTTCTGCTATTAAGTCGCTGTCGTAGGGGATTTTTAGCCTTTTCTCAAACATGCATTGTTTGAGCCACTGAGCCATTTTCTCTTTTGTTTCTTGCGTGAACTTGACGCCTTCAGTTACCTTTATTCCAGCGTTAACCATGTCTTCGACAATGTAGTCGCCGACGCCTGACATGTCCACAAGCACTTTGTTGATTCTGTTCCAGCGGTCGCATAGGGTCTTCACATATCCTATGATGCTTGCGTAGGGCGTTTTTAGTTGGAACTGGTGCATATGGATTAATTTTATAGAAGAATCTTCTACCTTCACAACCGAGAGAACGCTGTAGTCTTGGTGTTCACCTAAGTCAAGACCCGCATAAAATATGCCTTTCGCTGTTTCTTCAAAGTTTATGTAGTCCAGCTCGTGATCTATGCAGCTTGTTATTAGCGCTTGCGACAGCCATACGTTTTCGTCTTCAACCACTCGGCAAGCATTTCCCTTCGCCAACGCCAAGGATCACCTTCCAACTACCTTTTAATCTTCTCGAGAATTTCCCGTTTTAGTGGACCGTTTAGCTCCAAGGCTTGCTCGCATGGTACATGGCTTTTTGCGAAATCGCTATAGGCTGGGTCGTTGAAGATGTGCCAGAAAATACTGTCTGTGCTCCAAGGCGTGCTTATGCATATGAATTTGCTGTTTGTTGTTCCAAGCGTGAAAAGAATCGCATCATAAAGCTCTGCTGCACTACGGCCCTGCAGACTTAAGTTAGCATTGAGTAGGCTTAGCGGAAAACGAGATTTACGATGATCCCTTCTCCTACGCATTAGTTAGTGTGTATGAATATGAGGGCTGGAGCCTCTCATGAAAGTCTACAATTTTATCAACAGCATTTGAGCTTTAACGCAATATCCAGCTTACACTCCTGTCATATGCTGGTTTTAAGCATGTTGGGCTGGTTTATGCCTTGGTGGGGCCGGCCGGATTTGAACCGACGACCTTTCCCCGGAACAGCTGGGATGCCGTTCCTACGGGTTTCTTCTAGGACCGCTCCAGAACCTCTTCATTCCGCCTCTGCGGTCCGCAAACCCGTGTTTGCGTTCTGGAGCCCGTCGTCATACCTGACTAGACTACGGCCCCTTACCAGAAGTTTAGCTATTCGATGGGGAATATATGCGTTTTTCTGGCTGCTGGCGAATTAGGCATAACCTTTATTTTCATCCTGCCCGTTAATAGTTGAGTTTGGCTGAACATCGGAAGTTTAAGCGAGGATATATTTGGTGGAGTTTAAAGCGGGGGATAACTATTCTTCAGTTCAGCGTAGGCTGTTTGTGCTTTATAGGGATTTAGATGGAAAAGTCTATGATGTGGAGTTGCCTCTAACCTCCATGGTTGATCCTAAAGAGTTAAGGGAGGCGCTGGGTCTACCATCTTACATAGACCTTAAATATTATCCCATAAGGAGCGCCATAGTGACCATTTGGGCTGCTTTAAATGCGAATAGACTTCATGCGTTGTATCCGAACGCTTTCGAGAAGAAAGTTAGCAAGAATCCTATTCCAGCATTGCTGTTCGGCGGTGCAGCGGTTAAAATTCACTGTCCGAGCGCCAATTCCGGGAACTCTTTGGATAGGGATATAAAGGACATGGATTTCATTGTTCCCAAAAAACAAGGCACAGACTTTTATAGGCTGCTTTTAGGCATGGACAAGGCCTTCGGCACATGTTATAAGTCCTTTGTTACGGCTAATGATAAACGCTTTAACGCTTGGAGGCATGGCGAAAGATACCGCGTTACCACAATTAATGGGGTTAATGGGGAAGGGTTACCCACAATAACGGTTCTAGATATTTTCTGTGACCGTATAGAGCTGAGGCACAGGGTGGACGTGAACGAAGAGTTTGAAAGATACAAGGAGAACCTCTACACAATAGGCCTGGAGCCGCTAATACTCTCTAAAGCCCAGTTCATATTTGACGCCCCTAGAGTTGCCGCTGAAGAATTTAAGCAGTATGGGCAGGACTATAGGATAATCAGCTATCCCTATTATGCCAAGGATAGGATCATCGTTGGAATGGAGGATAAGGACGTTAAGGATGTATGCGCCGTATTTCTGGACCATGACCTAGGAGAGGGACCTGAAGAAATAAACCCAAAGAAGATGAGAAGGACCCTAGAAAGGGATAAGAAGCTGGCTTTAACCGTTACCCTTAACTTAAGGAATATTGTTGAGAAGGCGGATGTTCTGGAGAGGTGGCTTAGTAAGAGTGATGTGGCAAAGGTTACCGATAGGATTGAGCGCCTGCTTGGAGAGTTGCCTACCGTCGAAAAGAAATGGGATAAGCCATGGTGGGACACCGCCGTGGAAACCCCTCAAATCTGGTAAAACTATTTTCTACCCTTAACCAGACTTGATATTATTTCGTATGCCTCTCTTCTGGATAGGCCAACCCTTGATATGGGCAGGTCGACTTTCCCCTTATCCGAGTAAAGCCTAAGGCATGTTTCATGTTTAGGCGTTATGTAAATGGTTACATTTGAGTAGTCAGACCATTTCCCCACCGTTAATTTTTGACCCTCCTGAATTTTGAATTCGCTGCTGCTCAAGGTTAATGTTGTATGATAGCGTGCCCTGTAGATTTTGTGACCTATTATAAGGGAGAAAACAATGAGTAAAAGAAGCGTTAAGGGCTGTATTGCTTGAGCCAGCCCTGATAAGGCTAGGAAGGCGAGGAAGAGGACACCTGAACTGAGAACTATTGTGAAACTTTTAAGGTAGCTGGGTAGGTCGAAGGCTTCAAACTTTGCCTCTATAAGCTTCAGCTGCTTCAACAAACCCTTACCCAGCACATTTTGAGAGCAAACCGACTCCTTTGAGGCTAGGCTAAAGGCAACCAATCCGATGTTTTTATCCTTAATGCCAGTTATCGCATCCTTAACATCCCTCGTGAAGGACTGACTTTGGACAAGGCTTAGAAAAACCCAGTCGTCCTCGCTGAATCTGCTTTTTAAGGAAAGAAGCATTTTTCTAACAATTTTGGAGTCTATGATTGGAGATTTGTAAAGGAAGAAATGCACCTTATACTTTGGAGTGACGAGGGCGGAAAAAATCCTTGAAAGAAAGAAACCCCTCTCCTGGAGGCTGCCTGAGGCGTAGATGGGAAAAACAATTTCCCCCAGGGCGTAGTTCCTATGAATTTCGGTGAAGTTGGCGAGCCACCTTAGGTTCCCACGGATTATCTGTTCCTCTACAGCATCAGCAATAAAATCCAACTCAAGCATACATTAAGCCTCGATTTCAAAAAAAGAAAAATGGGATGGATATTTAAGGCTATTCTGGCGGTATGCTCAAGTAAAGCGTACGCATGTCCACGCCGCGGGTCGTGTTCTTATACATGTAATAGACGTACAGCAAGATGCCCACGACAATGCAGCCGATGAATCCAATCGCGCTTACAACATCTGCCATGGCTGCTCCTGTTGTAAAGAGTGACCATATCCATGGCGACTCCTTTATGAAGATGTATAGGCATAAGGCTCCTCCAAGGGTTGCAAAGAATCCTAAGGTTACAACAGCGCCTATTGAATGTTTAACTGCTGCTCTGTCATATATGTCCTTTCTCTCCAAAGGAAGCAACATGCATGAAACACAGAACATCGTTAGGAAGAACGCGTCAAAAATGTCTGTTCCCACAACCCCTGCAAACGCCAAGTAGCTTGCGGCGCCCGCTGGAAAGTCAGCTTCCGCCATGCAAGCTGGCATGGCGAATATAGCCGTTATTATTATAGCCCATATTGGAGAATGCCATCTTTCGCTGACATAGGAGAACTTCTCAGGCATCATTCTGTCAAAGGACATGGCGAAAAATGTCCTAGAGCAAACAAGCAGGAAAGGCGGAATGTCGTTAGCCACCCAAAGCACTCCTCCCAAGGCAATAAGCCATGATATCCATCCTAAGCCTAATCCCCTAGCGGTTATAGAGGCTATTCCTGTGCTCCAAGCACTTTGGAAGTTTGGAATACCAGCCTTAGCAGCGTCCCTCGCCGCTGAAGGGCCATAACTTAACCAAGCATAGGCTTGGAATAGGCTCCATTTATGCCCGGCTGCATCCGTATAGGTTTCCACACCCATGGCGGAGAGGGCGGAAAGCGATGAAGCCAAAAGATAGACTATCATTATAACGATCCCAGCGGTTAAAACCACCATGGGAAGCTTCTTATTTGCCTCTTTAACTTCTCCGGCAAGGAATGTGGTGGCGTACCATCCCATGTAAGCCCAGAAGGCGCCTCCAAGGGCGAAAGAAAACGCATCAAAGAAGCCTGCAATGTTTTCCGGATTCGTCATACCAGTGTCTATGGCTATTTGCATAATTTTGGAGGTTGAGGCGCCCAAGACTTCTTCCATACCAGTTGCAACCGCACCGGGGTTTAACACTCCCGCAATCCACATGGCGAAGAAGAGAATTGTTATTGCTGCGGGTATGTAAAATAGCACCTCCATAAGACGCCCATAGAGTTTAGTCCCAAGCAGCCCGATTATTGCGAAAATCCAAACTATGACTACCCCGCCAATAAACAATTCAAGGGATCCGAAGGCCACTGTGGATGGTGCTAGGGCGATGTTGAAGAAAATCATTATGGCCTCAAAAACCGCTACGCCGATAAGCCCATAGGAGAAAGCTTCCGCAAGGAACATCAGCCAGGCAGCTATATAACCAACAAATGGGTGGATAACCCTTGATATGGTTACATAGCCGCCGCCGGATCTGGGCATAGCCGCTGCTACATAACCCGCCGCATAACCAGTGATTAAAACAACTATTCCCACCGCTAGGAAGGCCCAAAACATTGCGGGAAGCCCTAGGGGCATAAGATCCGTCGGCATGGGTTTTGGTCCAGTAAACTGGAATACACGCTTTTGCCAGCCTAGACCTATCACGTGGCTCATGATTATGATGACGCCGAGAGTGAAGCCAATTTCCCTTACAAGGCCAGTTGCTTCTCTTGCAAAAAGTCCAGGTCTTTCAGAACTCATTCTATACGGCACCTAATTCCCAATGTTTTATCACAAAGCGAATTTAAGCCTTTTCATTTATGGCATAATTTTAAATACCGCTGTTGCACTTTCCATATAAACTGTCACGGTGAAGTTTGGTGGGCTTTTTATTACGAAAGGGTATGGATGAATCTGCGACTAAGATTCTTTTCGCCACTGATATGCATGGATCCGAGGGAACATGGCGGAAATTTCTAAACGCATCAGCCATGTTTAAGGTAAACGTGGCAATTTGCGGTGGAGACCTTACGGGAAAAATGATTGTGCCGATTGTGGAGCGGGCCGATGGAAAATATACATACTATCACCTTAAGAAAACTCATAAGATTGATGCAGGTGATCTGGATAAGGCGATTAAGGAGATAAAGGGGATAGGATACTATCCCTATGTCACTACTGAAAGAGAATATGAGGAAATGGTTGAGAACCCTAAGAAGGTTGATGAGGTTTTCGAGAAAGTTATGATTTCCACCCTCAAGGAATGGTTTGATCTGATCCCTCAGAAGCTTCCAAGCGAAACCAGGGTTGTAGTCTGCCCTGGGAATGATGATAGGTTTGTTGTGGACGACGTTGTTAACCAGCATAAGCATGTCATAAACGGCGAGGGCAAGGTTATCGAAATAGATGACAGCCATGAGATGATAAGCTGCGGTTGGGTGAACCCAACTCCATGGAAAACAGCGCGAGAGGAGGATGAAGAAAAACTGGAGGAAAGACTTGAAAAATACATTTCAAAGCTGAAAAACATGCAAAATGCCATCTTCAACTTTCACGCGCCGCCATATCAGTCAAAGATTGATGAGGCCCCACTTTTGGACAAGGACTTGAATCCCATAATTCAACATGGAAGCGTCGTTATGGTTCCCGTAGGCTCTAAGGCTGTGAGAAAGATGATTGAGAAGTATAAGCCCTTCTTGGGACTTCACGGCCACATCCACGAGTCTTCAGGATGCATAAAAATAGGCAAAACCTACTGCGTAAACCCGGGAAGCGAATACGCTGAAGGAATCCTCAGGGCCTTCCTAATAGAATTTAAGGGGAACAAGATCATTAGACTTCAGAGGATAGAGGGGTGAAAATCCCTGTCTTGGCTTTTAGATAGGGAGATAAGGAGAGAGCTTCCTCCAGAGTGGAACGGAATCGTTCCAACGGAAGTATTCATAGAAGAGGCGAAAAGCATAATTGAAAAAGCCGAACAAGAGAACATCACTCTAAGGCTTTTAGGAGGCTTAGCTATAGCCCTCCACTGCCAGGAGCATAGAGATTTCGCTGAAGCTCTCCGTAGAACTGGAACCGGCTCCATACAAGGGCAGGAATACAGCGACATAGACCTAATCTCCTACAGGAATCAGAGGGATAAAATTCAAAACTTCTTCAGCAGGCTTGGCTACGTGAAGCGTAGGACAACCCTCTCCACAGCGGCTTCTGAGAGGCAAATATACTATCACCCTAAGGGCTGGTTCTACGTGGACGTCTTCTTTGACAAGCTTCTCGTTGCAAATCACCCCATAGACTTCAGAGGCAGACTTGAACTTGATTATCCAACAATAACAGTTACCGATCTGCTCTTAGAAAAGTTGCAGATGTGGGAAGCCTTCAGTGTAAAAGACCTAAAAGACTGCCTACTTTTGTTAAAAGCACACGATATAAAAGAAAGAGGTGAAAGAGAAAGCATAGATGCTTCATACATAGCAAAACTTCTAGCCGAAGACTGGGGATTCTGGTATACAGCCACAACAAACCTCAAAAAACTAGGGAAATTCGTTTCTGAAATCGACAAACTAGGCATAGAAGCCCAAATTAACACCCAAAAAATCGAAAAGAAGGATAGAGAAGAAATAGCTGAAAAGGTGCAATTCCTTCTAGACAGAATAGAGAAGGAAGAAAAATCATTCAAGTGGAAAATGCGAGCAAAAATAGGGATAAAAAAGAAATGGTACAACCCCGTTGAAAGACCGGAAACTGTTGGCGGATTCGGAATATGGGAAGCCTTGCTGCGGGAATAAGAGAAGCTTAAAAAGTGTAAATAAGTATTACAATAGTATAACTTAAGGTATAACTTAAGGTATGAATATGTTAGAAGAAGAAATGAAAGTCGGCCCAAAAGGTCAAGTGGTTATTCCACGAACGTTAAGGAAATTACTCAAAATTTACCCTGGTTCAAAAGTCATATTCAAGCTTAAAGAAGGAAAATTGGTTCTGGAAAAGCAATTTTTTGACTCCGTGGGCACATTGGAAAATATCGCAAAAAAGGGACCTTCAATAAATAAAATAGATGCTCATACTTATGAAGAAGAATTAAAAGGGAGACTTTGAATGCTTTACTTAGACTCAAATGTCTTTTATATACGCGGCCTTAAATATCGAGGAAATAGGCGAAAGAGCAAGAGCTCTACTTAGGAAGGTACAGCAGGGCGAGGAACAAGCATGTTCATCTGTGCTTACATTTGACGAATTAGTCTGGGCTGTCAAGAAGCATAGATCCGTTGAAGATGCTATAGATGCGGGTGAAGCGTTCCTCAACTTTCCAAACATGAAACTTACTGTAGTAGATGGGGAATTACTAGTTTTAGCGTTAAATCTTATCAAGAAATACAAGTTAGACCCAAGAGATTCCATACATGCGGCAACGGCAATTCTGGAAAAAGCTGATTTCATAGTATCTACTGATCCGCATTTTGATAAAATAAAAGAGACTCGAGGAAAACTGCTTTAAACCAGAAGCGAAAAGTTAATTTGAATGGTTTAGCGTGTATTTTTGGGTTTGCCGGCCATAGGGCGCGGGTCCCACCCGATCCCATTCCGAACTCGGAAGTTAAACCGCGCTCCGTTCCCGGCGGTAGTGTGGTCTTCGGCCACGCGAAACCGGGAAAGCTGGCAGCCCACCCACCTAATTTTACCAGCGCATACTTGAAGCATCTTTTCCCCCGAATTCGCAGATGCTTAAATCATCAATTGCGCCATTCTACCTTGTCAGATAATGTGAAATAACCTAAAACTTATAACTAAGCAGTCTATAGTTTTCCGAAAGGTGAGCCCGTGGATATAGGCGGAATTATAACGTTTCTGCAGGTTGAAACCATGCAGTTACAGCCTACGGGAGGAGATTACTCATGGATATTGAATCTTCTACTCTGGATTATCCTCATATTTGTTATGATGTTTTATGGTCAGAAGCTTCAGCTATACTCTACTTTAAGGGAGATTGAGACTTCGCTTTACAAGCTAAAATACATAAGGGATGAAGGGCGTAAAATTGCCATAGAAACCATTAAGGAAATCGGTAAGCCCCAGGTTGACCCAGCTTCTAGAGTTGACAGGTTTTTAGAATATTTCACAATATCACCCCAAAGCATGGATCCGGCTGGAATCGTCTGGAAGCTTGAACATATCCTCGACGTTAGAGACGACAGATTAAAGGATGAAGTGCGATTACTTGCGCCAGCCGCAGATGAGGTTCAAACTAACAATTTGGAGAACACCCTTGAGGCGGCTATGGCGCTAAATTACATCTACAAAGTTGTGAGACACTATTATCTTTTAGGGAAAAAGACCCTGAGCCTATATGTAATAATGCAGGTGCAGATGATCCTCCCGCTTGTAATGAGGGAGGCTGAAGCCTATGCAAGTGCATTAAAAGCCTTCGCCTACGGTCAACCTATAGGCGACGGAATAGGCGCTTTGGTGGCGGCGAAGCTCATGCATGGCCATGAGGTTAGGAAAATAGCTAAGGACTGTGTGGTTGCTACGGTGCCCATTGAGGGGCGAACAGCCTACGTTGTTAAGGCTGAGGGGCCAGGCGGGAATGTCGGTAAACCTGGAGATGCTATTAAAACAATTATAGAGGAAAATGAGGGAAAAATAACCAACATCATCATGATTGATGCGGCTTTAAAACTTGAAGGCGAGGAAGTGGGCGAAGTGGCTGAGGGCGTTGGTGCCGCCATTGGAGGCCCAGGGGTTGATCAATTCAAGATTGAGGAATCCATATTGAAGTATCGCATACCAATAAACGCTGTCATAATCAAGGTTGACATCGGCGATGCAGTTTCGCCTATGCGTAAGGAAATCTTCGAAGCCGCAGATAAGGCCATTGAGAGAATTAGGCAGACGATTCTGGAGAGGACAAAGGAAGGCGACAAGGTTATCATCGTCGGAGTAGGCAACACCATAGGCATAGGACAATGAGGAGGATGCTGGCTTGGGCAAAAGCTCTAAATCCCCGACAAACAAGGTTTCCGTGATGGCTTTGTTCATCATATTTTTAGTTTTAGCACTTTCCGTAGCCGCCATAGCTCTTGCAGCCAACCTTTACAGTTACGGAAATAGCATCGCGGCAGCCTATCTAGCCCTAATAGGTTGTGTTGGATTAGCCATGTCCGCCTATGTGCTTCTCCAGACAAGGAGAATGATGATGAGGTTGAAGATTGAGGTTCCCTCGGTAACCACTATCATTGAATGTAAAAAGTGTGGCTTCAAGAGTGTTAGGGAGTTTCAGAGGGGTGATTACATCTTTAAGGAAATGGAGCCCTGTCAAAAATGCAACGAGAAAATGATTATAACAGCGATTTACAGGGAAATCCGCGAGAAGAAGGAAGCCTTTCCGCCTCTAGGTTAGAACAATGCATCTCTCATCAGTTATAAGAACTGTATGCTCAGCTTGGGCTACTGGTTTCCTGCTGGCCTCTATAAATACCGGATAGCCCATAATCGCCTTTGAGGCTAAAAGTTCTCGGAACGCCGGCCCATAATGCTCCTTTGGAACAACTTCCCGAAGCCACCTCTCCGTGAAGGGCAGCGTCCTAAATTTTTCCTCTATATATTTTAGAAGCTTTTTGGCATAGGGATTTTTCAGGGGCTTCTGCTTTAGAAATCGAAATATTGTGACCTCTTGGCTGTCCTCAACTTTCCCCTCGGCTTCTGGAAGGGTTACGAAGGGCTCAATGGCATAGGCCTCCCAGGCATGCACCTTTGTGAAGGATATTTGGGCAACATTTGGAAGCGAGGTTCCGGCGTGCACAAGATATCTTCCCACCTGGTGGCCTGTGAGGTTCCTGATTGGCTTGAAGCCTCTGGATCTTATAGTCTTTTCAATCAGGGCTCCAAGCGTTGATATTGGCATTTCCGGGCCTATTGCCTTAACTGCAACCTCTAAGGCTTGCTTAGCAGTTTGGACGAGATCCCTATATTCGGAGTTAAAGCATATGGTTACAGCAGTGTCAGTTACATAGCCATCCACATGGGCGCCTATGTCCACCTTTACAAGCGAGCCTTCCGGGATTACCCTGTTATCTTCAGGGGGAGAAGTATAGTGGGCAGCAATCTCGTTTATAGAGACGTTGCATGGAAATGCTGGTTCACCGCCCTTTCTCCTAATAAGTTCCTCAGCCTTTTCGCAGACTTCGATTATGGGCATGTTCTCTCGGACGAAGCCCTCGATTTCCGCCCGGACCTCGCGTAGGATTCTCCCCGAAAGGCTTATTTTCTTGTAAGCTTCCTCATCGAAATCCTTCAAAGCAAACCACTCTAAACCTTTAACTTTATCAACGTAAATGCAATAATTTAAAAATTTGGAGGTTTGGCTTTGGCTAGAATCACATGGTTTGGCCATTCAGCCTTCAAGATTGAAGTGGCTGGCAAAATCGTTTTAATCGACCCCTGGCTTGACGGCAACCCCTCCTCCCCGGTTAGGGCTTCTGAAATAAGCAGGGCTGACGTTGTTTATGTAACCCACGATCATGGTGATCACCTTGGACAGGCCTTTGAGATTTGTAAGAGGACTGGAGCCGCGTTTGTTGCCACATATGAGCTTGGAAATTATGCCATTGAAAACGGCGTCAGAAATGTTTTCGGGTTAAATATTGGGGGGAGCATAGAATTCGGCGGTGTCAAGCTTTATGTAGTTCAGGCAGTCCACACCTCTTCCAGAGGAGAGCCTACGGGAGTTATCGTTGAGGGCGAGGGCAAACGAGTTTACCACGCAGGAGACACTGGAATCTTCGGAGATATGCATTTGATAGGCGAAATTTATAGGCCCAATCTGGCTTTGCTTCCCATTGGAGGTTACTATACCATGGACGCTGAGGCAGCCGCTGAAGCCGTTAGGCTTATTGAGCCTGAGGCTGTTATACCGATGCACTATAAAACTTTCCCTGTCTTAGCCCAAACAGCAGACGTCTTTGTAGAAGCTCTAAAGAAAAAGGCGCCTATAGTTAAGGTAGTGGTTTTGAAACCTGGAGAAAGCCATCAATTTTAGGGTCTTAAGACCTTTGGCTGGAGGGTTGCAAAGGAGTTTCCGCCCAGGTGGAAGATCATATTCGCCTTTTCAATGTTGTAGGTTTCTCCGTTGAAGAAATCCTTGTCTGCATAGGCTTCAACAACCTCGCCCACAAAAATAGTGTGGTCGCCTGTGGTCATATGGCTGTGAAGCCTACATTCCAGATGGGCTATACACTCCTTTATTATCGGCGGCTTCACTTTTCTGGCTGGAATAGGCGTCAATCCAGCCTCCTCAAACTTGTTATGGGTTTTCCCGCTGACCCTGCCGCAGAAGAAAGTCTCCTTCAGAATGTCCATTGTTGGAACATTCACCACAAACTCGCCTGTTTCTTCGATAAGCGAGTGCGAATATCTTGATGGCCCAACGCTTATAGCCACCATGGGCGGGCTTATGGATGTCGGCATAACCCAAGCCAAAGTTATTAAATTGGGTTTTCCAGCCTTCCCCACGCATGAGATAAGCATTGTATGCATTGGATGTATTAGCCTATAGGCTGATGAAACGCTTACATCAATGCATTCCTTCTTTTCCATAATTTCACCACACTAGCGTTTAATGTGGAACTTATCTATTATGTTTCTGGCTGCCTCCCTTTTCTTCTGATGTTCAGCCAGAAACTTGTTCACCCTTTCTGTCAATTCTGTCTTACATTCTCCGCATAATATTTCGCCATTCAGGCATTTCCGCTCCCTTTCAGCAAGCTTATCATCATCTTCTTCGAAGAGGAAATAGAAATACTGAAAAACGGTGCATATGCTTGGGTTGCCTCCAAACTTCCTCTGCTCCTCAACTGTTGGCTTTCCCCCGGTGAAAGCGTTCCAAATTTTTCGCTTAACCAGTTCAGGCGGGTCAACAGTGAATATGCATGTTTCAGGCTCTGAAGCGCTCATTTTTCCGCCTATGCCAAGTCCCGGCAGAAAGCGGCAGTGAATCTGCGCTGGTTTATAATAGCCCAGTTTGGGGGCTACATCACGGGTTATTCTCCAGTAGGGATCCTGATCTATTGCAGCTGGAATCAAGGCTGGAACATTTTCGCCTGTGAGTTTCGCGTGGATGAAACATGGAACCGCCTGTATTGCTGGCCAGAAAATCAATCCAATGTTTGTGCTGTCCTCAAAACCGAAGGTAGCCTTTGCCGTTGAATATGTTACGCGTTTAGCAACTTCTAGGGCTATTTCATAGAGGAGGTCTATGTCTTGAACGTCAAAGATTATGAATGTATTTTCAGGCTTGAAGCCTAAGGCTATAAGGTCCAAGGCATTTTCGTAGGCGAAACGCCTAGTCTGCTCAAGCTTAAGCTTATCTTCAACAACGAACTTTTCATCATCCGTCATTTGGAAGTAGAGTTTCGTGTCAAACTTTTCCTGCAAATGCTTTGTGAAAATCCATGGGACAAGATGTCCAATATGAACAGGCCCTGATGGACCTCTGCCAGTGTAAAGGACAAATTTTATTCCATTCTCATAAAGGTCTAGAACAGTGTCCAGATCACGGTGAGAAAAGAAGAGCCGCCTTCTAAGCTGGAGGTGCAGCTCGCCAGTGTGTTTAGCTATTCTCTTCAGCAGTTCATCTGTTATAGGCTGGGTTCCAAACTCCCTTATTAAACGTTCGTAGTCAATTTTGCCCCTTACTTCCCACGGTGTAACAATCATCTCGTTTTTTCCTTCACTGACCAAATTTCGCGCCGTCCAACGTGTTCGGCTTCCTCTTATAAAGAGGTGGAAACGTATTAAATTTATGTGCAAAACCTACGGGAATAAGCTATAAATATTTTTAATGTTCATTATGCGCTGTTGGTGAAGGGATGCAGCACCAATTTACATAAAAAACTGCGAGTTTTCCACCATTCAAGAGCATAGCTTAAAAGCATCCCTGAAGATTTTATGTAAACATTACAGTTGGGCGGGCAAAAGGCTAAGAGGAGAATATGGGAGGATGTGTGTTGGCTGAATTACGTCTGAACGAATGGAAAACCCTCTCAGCGCTTAGGGATTTAGGCGGCAGGGCCTCGGTTGATGACATCGCTCACAAAAGCGGTTTAGCCCATGCCGCTGTCATGCGGGCAGTCCTAGCCCTTTCAGCTAAAAAACTTGTAGTAATACATGAGAAAAAGCATTTAATTGCTGTTCTTAACAGCGAGGGAAAAGCCTACGCTGAAGCCGGACTCCCAGAGCGGCGCCTTATCCGTTCTCTTATAAGGCTAGGCGGAGAGGCTGAAGTTAGGCATCTCGCCCAAGAGGCGGGATTAGACCCTAAAATCCTTCCTATAGCCCTAGGCTGGATGAGAAATAAGGGCTGGGGCGATATAAAGGGTCAAAAATGCATATTGACAGTTGAAGGTGAACCCCCAGCCGGCAGTGATGAACAGCTTCTGAGCCTAATTCATAGGGAGGGCAGCGTTTATGTTGAACAGCTGACCGTGGAGTTAAGGAATTCCCTTGAAATTTTAAAGAGACGTAAACTTGTTGAGGTAGAGGAAAGGGTTCACCGTGAACTGGAGCTTACGGCTGAGGGCTGGGAAAAAATTAGGAAAGGCGTAAAAATTTTTGAGGAAGTCACCCAGCTTACCCCAGAGCTTATAATCAGTGGACGCTGGAGAAGCATTAAGCTTACAAAATTTGACGTTACAGCCCCTGTTCCAGTGGCCTACCCTGGCAAGGCTCACCCCCTACAGCAGATCATAAAGCGGGCTAGGGAAATCTTTCTTGAGATGGGCTTCACGGAGATCCGAGGCCCCATCGTTGAAACTGCCTTCTGGAACTTTGACGCACTTTTCCAGCCTCAAGACCATCCGGCCAGGGAGATGATGGACACCTTCTATTTGGCTAACCCCGATACGGGGAGGCTTCCAAATGAAAAAATTGTCGAAGGAGTGGCAAAAACCCATGAGAATGGGTGGATAACAGGTTCTAAGGGCTGGGGCTACAAGTGGAGCCGAGAGGAAGCCAAAAGGCTTGTTCTGCGCACACATACCACGGTTGAAACCATAAAGTATCTGGCAACCCACAAGCGTCCCCCCATAAAGGTCTTCTCTGTAGATAGAGTCTACCGAAACGAGCAAGTAACATACAAGAACATCGCCGAGTTCCATCAGATTGAGGGCATCGTAGTGGACAAACGGGTAACATTAAGGGATCTGATGGGAACCCTCAAAACATTCTATAAGAAGTTCGGTCTCGAGAAGATAGAGTTTTGGCCGAGCTACTTCCCATACACGGAGCCCTCAGCCCAAGCCATGGTTTACCATCCGAAGCTTAAGCGCTGGATTGAGCTTTGCGGCATGGGCATTTTCAGGCCGGAGGTGTTGGCGCCCATGGGCATAAAATGTCCAGTTCTAGCCTGGGGTGGAGGTCTTGAACGCCTAGCCATGATTGAGCTTGGCTTGGATGATATTAGGCTGCTATATGGCAATAATGTTGGTTGGCTTAGGAGGACTCCCCTATGCCAGCAATAACATTATACGCGAAGCGGTTCTCAAAATTCGTGGGCAAGGAGCTGACAGTCGAGGAGATACTTAAAACCCTTCCATGGATGAGCTTCGACATAGAGGACAAGGGCGAAGACTATGTTAAGGCCGAGTACAATCCAAACCGCATAGACTTCTGCAGCTATGCTGGGGTTGCCCGAGCTTTCAAGGGCTTCATGGAATGGGAAACGGGACTGCCAAAATACGAGGCCAAGGAGGCTACGGCCACCCTTATAATTGACAGGGCTGTGGCTGATGTAAGACCCTATATGCTGGCAGCCATAATTCGGGATATAAAGCTTGACGATGAAGCCGTGGCAGAGCTTATGGAAATGCAGGAGGACCTCCACTGGGGCATTGGAAGGAACAGGAAAAAGGCTTCTATTGGCATCCACAACTTAGATGTTGTTAATCCGCCATTCACATACACGGCTGTTGAGCCTACAAGCGTTAAGTTCATCCCGCTGGGCAAGACTGAGGAGATGACGCCTAAGGAAATTTTGGAGAAGCATGAGAAGGGCATAGCCTATAAGTATCTTATAAACTGGGCTGCAAGGTATCCTCTGCTCATGGATAGGGATGGCAAAGTGCTTTCAATGCCGCCGATAATAAACGGCGAACTCACAAGGGTCACGTCCCAGACTAGAAACCTGTTCCTAGATGTCACAGGCCCAAGCTTTGAAGCTGTGGAGAAAAGCCTAAAGGTGCTAGCCACAGCCCTTGCGGATATGGGTGGAACCATTGAGAAGGTTATTGTGAAATATCCAGATCGGACAATAGTTTCGCCGAACCTTGAACCTGAAAGAATGAGATTGAGGGTTAAGTATGCCAACAAGCTTTTGGGTCTGAGGCTTTCAGATGAGGAAGTCATAAAATGTCTGAGGAGATGTCGATTGGATGCTGTGAGGGCGGATGATGGCCTTTTAGAGGTTTTAATTCCACCATACAGAATTGATGTCCTACATGAAATTGACCTCGTAGAGGAGGTTGCTATAGGCTACGGCTATTATAGGCTTGAACCCACAATACCTAGGGCTGTAACCGTCGGCCAGAAACATCCAGTTTATGTCCTCGCCGATAAAGTGCGGCAGACAATGGTGGGCCTGGGCTTCCTAGAGGTTATGAACTTCACCTTAACCAACGAGCGAATACACTATGAATACATGCGCATCAAGCCAAAGAACCCAGTTAAGATTGCTAACCCCGTGTCCCTAGAGTACACCATAGTCAGGCAGACGCTCCTCCCAGGGCTTATGAAAAATCTGGCTGAAAACAAGCATGAAAGCTACCCGCAGAAACTCTTCGAGGTTTCGGACGTCGCCCAGATAAACAGGAGACTGGAAACCATGTGCGAGAGAAGGCTTCACGTAGCCGCAGTTACAGCCCATTCAGAGGCAAACTTCACGGAAATAAGGGCCTACTGTGAGGCACTTTTGGCAAACCTAAAAGTTACAGAATGGCAAATAAGAGAGGCAAAACATCCGAGCTTCATAAGGGGCCGAACAGCCGCCATCAGCGTCAAAGGGAGGGTTATAGGAATCTTGGGCGAAATACATCCACAAGTTCTAAACAACTTCGAAATCGAAAATCCAGTGGCCGCCCTCGAAATAGACCTGCAACCATTAATTCCCAGAATAGGAACCTAAAAGGCCAGCTAATTTTACCATACTTGCTCTGGGTTGATAACCCCCCATACAAATTGAGATTATACCCAATCTTTCGAAGCGCTGACAAAGAATAGATTAGCCCAAGTATAGATTGGGCGAGAATATGGCTTAGTTGGAAAAATCTAAAAGAGAATTCAATTTTTGACTATAACGACTGCTCAAAATCAGTAACATTTAACTTTCCGCTTCCATAAATTATGGAGTGGCAATGACCATTTCGCATGAGCCTTTTAATCCCGCCGGAAAATCCATGCTGACGGACCCAACAGAGCAAGCAGGCCTTCCCTGGCTTGCATGACTATGAGGGCGGGTTTACCCAGGCATGGGACACGGCGGGCGCGGGCGCAAAACTCCCACGCTTGAGAGAGCTTAACCCAGGGGAGCGTATGGCTCCACGATGAAGTTAAGTGATAGGTTAGGTGGGAGACAATATGCGCCCGCGAAACAACTTTTAAGTTTCCCTTCACCATAGAACTTTAAGCGTCTAGAAGTTTGGCTGATGGGCTTGGACATAGAAACCAAAATGGAATTGATTAAGAGACCTCCAACAGAGGAGATCCTCGTAGAGGAGGAGCTTAGAGAGCTTCTTGAAACCAATGAGCATCCAGGTCATTATATTGGCTTTGAGATTTCCGGGCTTTTACACCTAGGAAACCTTGTTGTTGCAGGCTTCAAGATAAATGACCTTATAAAGGCTGGAGTTAGGTGCCAAGTTTACCTGGCGGATTGGCATAGTTTCATAAACAACAAGTTTGGCGGGGACTGGGACAAGATTCTAATGGCCACAAAATATTACGAGAAGGCTTTCCGATTCTTCTGTCCAGGCGTAAAAATTGTAATTGGCTCGGAGCTTTATCATAACAATAATGAGTACTGGCGCAATGTGATGATGTTCGCCAAGCATATGACTCTAAGCCGGACGCTGCGCTGCCTAACCATAATGGGAAGAAGCGAAAGTGAAAGATTAGACTTGTCCCAATACTTCTATCCGGTAATGCAGGCTGTTGATGTTAAGGCCATCGGCGCGGACATTCCCCATGGAGGCATGGATCAGCGTAAGGCCCATGTTCTGGCCCGCGAAATTTTCCCGAAAATGGGCTGGAAAAAACCCGTAGCCCTTCACCATCACCTCCTAATGGGGCTTGCTGAACCTGTAAGGATCGAAGCCAAGGACAAGCTTGAGCAAGTGATAGCCAGCAAGATGAGCAAGTCTAAGCCCTGGACAGCCATATTCGTCCATGACACTGAGGAGCAGATAAGAGCTAAGCTTAGGAAGGCATGGTGTCCAGAGGGGCAGGTTGAAATGAACCCTCTGCTTGAAATAGTCAAGTATATAATTTTCCATGAGAGGAAAGCTTTCACCGTGGAAAGGCCTGCAAAATACGGCGGAACAATGACCTTTGAAAGTTATGAGGAGGTTGAAAAGGCCTATAAGAGCAAAGCTCTCCATCCGCAGGACTTAAAGAATTCCGTGGCAAGGGAGCTGGCGGAAATACTAAAACCGATAAGAGAATATTTTGAAAGGGATAAAGAGGCTGCTGAATGCCTGAAAATTGTGAAAGAGGCTGAGATTACAAGGTGAAAGCCATATCGGCCCACATGAAAGAAAAGGAAGAGAAAATTCAGCTTCTAATGGAATGCCTAGCTGAGGAAACAGCGAAGGGAATACCCATCGTTGTTGAGGGTAAAAGGGACGTTGAAGCCTTAAGGGCCATGGGCATCAGCGGGCGCATAATATCCGCCAAAACTGGAAGGAAAACTTTCATGGAAGTATTAAGGGAGCTTGAGGAGTGCGAGACCCGCGAGGTTATCCTCCTCCTAGACTTTGACAGAAAGGGAAGAGAATGGACAAGGCGACTAGAAAGGCATTTAGAGGGGTCTGGAATAAAGCCAAACCTCTACTTCTGGAATGGACTTCTGGAGCTCGTGTGGACGGATGTGAAAGACGTCGAGGGCTTACCAGCATACCTCAAAAACCTAAGGGCAAAATTGGGCAAGACCTGAACGGTGAATGACACACTACTAATCAAGCCTGTTTTGGAAGAGCTACAGCTGGAATTTTAAATCGGTTTCTGATCTCTCTGGCTAAAGTCTCAGCGTATCCTATGCGGTAATTATCTGTTATTACAAGCTTTGGACCGGAAAGTCTAACATACTCTAGAAGCCCATCAAAATCTGAATGATCGCTTAGGGCTAAAATATACTCGTTTTCAGCCATTTCCCTGCATGGCGAGTTAAACTCCCATCCGCTAACATAAATTCGGATGCCCCCATCCACACGGCCCACCCTTCCCCTTGAACCCATATGATAAAAGGCGACGCAGGGCCCTTTTTCCTCCACAAGCCTCCTTGCCTCTCCCTCCTCTAGACGCATAATCCTTCCAAGCCTCATCCCATGCTTCTCGCAGACCTTTGATACATGGAAAACTTTTTCAGGCATTATAAAGGGCACCTTCACCCCAGCCTTGTTTAGCACATGCATAATCTCCTGAAGCTTTCCATGATACCCGAAAATTTGGACAGGCCCACGCTTCAACCCCCTCTCCACTAAAGAAACAAGCATTTCCCTAACATCTTCATGGAAGGGGCGTCTGCAGGAAGGGCTTCCATAAGTGGCCTCCATGACAAGGACATCAGCCTCCAAGGCTATTGTACCCTCTATTCGGAAGTCTCCAGTATAGACGATTCTATTCCCCTCATTGTCCTCAACAAGAACTTGAGCCGCCCCAAGAATATGATCCGCTGGAAACAGTGTTACCTTTTCATCGCCGTAATTCAGTGTTCGCCCATATTCAAGGGTTTCCACAAACCCGCCCATCAATAGCAAAGGCCCCTCCACAACGTCTATAAGGTCCCTTGTCGCAGGGGTCATCAGAACTTTCTCGCAGGCTCGCAGGCTCTGCTTCAACCCCACCATATGATCTGCATGGGCATGGGTGACCACCCTTAATGGAATAGAGGCCTCAAAGGCGTCACAGCAAACATGCCTACCAAGCAGAACAGCTCCGGAGCTGGTTATGGTTGCCTTATTTGCGAGGACCTTCTCCATCAGCTGGCCTCGTTGCTAAAAATTTAGGCCTGGGTGGTTTTTGGGGCAAGCCAGTCTATAAGCCGCTTTGGGTCCTCGCATTTTATCTGAACCTTTATTGGGCCAAGGGCTGACTCCGCCACCTCTTTAGAAAAGGAAACGTGTCCAGCGTAGGCCACCTGCTTGTTTAGACAGAAGCTTATAGTGTTTCCGCTTAGCCCCTCAAAAAGAACTCCTCTGGCGGCGTCGCGGATTCTCTCCCTTCGCAGAAGATTGTAAAGTTTTGTAAGGGCCTCTATGCCTTTAACCTCTGCCACGAGTAGTTCCCCCCTTGGGAGGGGTTTCGACTGGAGGGGTATACCTCCGAAGATGTTTTCCACCGATCTCTTCACCTTATCCACAGACTCTGTCGGATTCACTTCAACCTCCACATGCACTTCTACTTCGTCCATTTCCTTTCAATCCTCTCTAAAATTTGTCTAGCCTCCCTTTTAGCCTCTTCTAGGCTTCCCTCATTAACCAGCATGTACTCAGCCATGGCTATGGCCCCGCCGATTCCCACACCTATTTCCCGCATGTCCCTTTCATGGAAAACCTCCCAATCCCTTGGATCGTCGCTCCTGCTTCGACGATAAAGTCGCATAAACCTTGTTTCCGGGGAGGAGTGCACTGCGACAAGCACGAAATCCTTGAAATTTTTCTTAAACTCCTCAACCTCGGCGAGGCTTCTTATCCCATCCACAACAATTTTCGGCTGGGTTCTTGCATAAATCTCTGAAACACACTTTTTAGCTATGGCAGCCTCACCTTCTAATCGGCGTAGCTCAAGCATTATGCGGCCTATGTTCTCAGGCGTTGGAGCCAAACCCCATCTTTCAGCCTCGCTCCTCACCACATCGCCCATAACCACAACCCCGTATCCCATATCCCTCGCAACATCGACAATAACGGCTGTTTTTCCAGCTCCAGGCATACCCGTAACGCCAACAACAAGTTTTTTAACCATCAATTAAAAGCCCTCATTCATATGCGCTTCTATAATATGCTTCAAAATTAAAAGCATTTATGAAGGATCCACGCAAAATATGAGAAGGTATGCCTGTGCCCGAAACAATTAGAAGCTTCATAGCCTTTGACGTTGAAAATCCACAGGTTATTGAAAGAATAACCAGCATACAGAAGCTTCTGGCTGAAACAGGAGCAGATCTAAAGCTTGTGGAGCCCGAGAACATTCACATAACCATACGTTTTCTAGGCAACATCCCAGCAAAAATGGTTGATAAGATTTACGAAGGCATGAAAATGACTGAGTTTTTGCCTTTTGACATAAGAATCCGAGGGGTTGGAGCCTTCCCCAATACGCGCAACCCAAGGGTTCTATGGGCTGGAATAACTGAAGGCGCTGATAAGCTTAAAAGCATATTTAACAGGCTGGAGCCTTATCTTCGCAGTTTAGGTTTGCCGTCTGATCCAAAGGGCTTCAGCCCCCATCTAACTATTGCCCGCGTCAGATCTGGGAGAAATAGGGCTCAGCTGACAAGATGTCTTGAGGAAAACATGGACTATGAATTTGGCGTGATTAGGGCAAACTGTTTGAGGCTTAAAAGAAGCGACCTCACGCCTAAGGGTCCAATATATACTAACCTGAGGGAATTCTGTCCACAAAAGTGAAAGTGCAGGTCATGCTGGAGCAAATCGAAAAAGTTTGCAAAGAGGTTCTTGAAAGGGTTACGCCCAAAGCAGAGGAACGCTCAAGAATAGAGACTTTAGCAAAGGAGCTGGAGAAAAAGGTTGCGTCAGCGGCAAGGGCTTCCGGCGTTGAGGCTAAAGTGCGGCTGGAAGGCTCGGTTGCCAAGGACACATGGCTTAGCGGCGAGCCGGACATAGACATTTTCATGCGCCTGCCCACAACTATACCACGTCAGGCTTTAGACGAGGTGGCCCTAAAAATAGCTAGAAAAGCCACTGAAGGAGCAAGACATGTGGAAAGGTTTGCAGAGCACCCCTACCTTGAAGCTTTCATCGACAACGTAAGAGTTAACATTGTGCCATGCTATGATACAAAGCCCGGAGAATGGCTCAGCGCCACCGACAGAACGCCATACCACACGGACTATGCGAACGAGCACTTAAGTCAGGAAATGCGCAGGGAAACTCGCCTACTAAAGAAGTTTATGAAGGGCATCGGGGTTTATGGCGCCGAGATAAAGGTTGGCGGATTCAGCGGCTATCTATGCGAGTTACTGATAATTCATCATGGCTCCTTTTTGAATGTTTTGAAAACCTTTGCCCAATTCGATAAACGTCTAATCATAGACATGGAAAACTACTATGAGGGAAGAAGGGATGAGTTGGATCTTCTCTTCAGGGAGCCCCTTGTAATAGTGGACCCGGTGGATATGGGCCGAAATGTAGCCTCAGCTGTGCAGCCGCAGAAACTTTACACTTTTGTTGCCGCCGCAAGGGCTTTCCTTGAAAAGCCAAGCCTGAAGTTCTTTTATCCTCCTGAGACAAAGGCTTTGCCGATTGATGAGCTAAGAGAGAAGCTGGACAAGCTTGGCTCAGCCTTCATCTTCCTCGTATTCAATAGCCCCCGCGCCGTTCCTGATGTTTTGTGGGGTCAGCTCTACAAGTCCCAAAGGGCCATTATGCAACTTCTTGAAAAAAGCGAATTCCATCCATTACGCTATGCGGTGTGGAGCAACGAGGAGGATTTAAGCGTTTTTATTTTTGAGCTTGAAAGCCGCTTCCTTCCATCCGTGAAAAAGCATTCCGGTCCACCATTGGAGAAGCACGACAACTGCGGGGACTTTCTCTCAAAATATACTGCCAATCCCAATGTCGTTTCGGGACCCTATATCGAGGACGGCAGGTGGTTTGTTGAGATTAAGAGGAAATACACGGACGTGGTGGCTTTACTATATGAAAGGCTTAGCGATGGCGGAAGAAGCTTAGGCATAGCCAAAGAAATAGCCAATGCGCTTTCCAGAGGCTTCAAAATTTTCGTAAACAGCGAAATAGCCCAAGTCTATAGGGAAAAAGGCGACTTTGCAATTCACTTAACCGATTTTTTGTCCGGAAGGCCGAAGTGGTTAGAATAACCCCAATAATGAGGCTGAAGCTAGAGCGCAGCCGACAAACCAACAGTAAAAAGCGAACAGATAGAAGGCCTTATGGGTAACGGCTTTCCATAGAAGGTTTAAAGCTGCATAACCCAGGATGAAGGCCGTCACTCCGCCCGCAATTATTTCTGTAAGGCCAATGTCTAATAATGCAAGTTTATCATAACCCGTATATAGGGTTAGGGCTAAGGCTCCAAAAACGGCGGGTATTGAGAGCAGAAATGAGAATTTGAAGGCTTCTTCCCGCCGAACCCCAAGCATAAGCGCCGTGGCAATGGTTAGACCGCTCCTTGAAAGCCCAGGGATTATGGCGATTCCTTGGGCAACCCCGATAACCAAGGCCTCAAAATAGCCGATACTATTTTCCCCTTCTTCTCCAACCTTTGAGGGGTAAAGCACTGCCCCGCAGACGATAAAAGCCAAGGCTATTGTAGGAACACTTTGAAAGATCACCGCAGCCATTGTGTTTAGGGCTAATCCCAGCAAAGCGGTGGGGGCTGTTCCAACAATTATAAGTGGTATAAGCCGTCCATGTTCCGTTTTAAAGTCCAATCGTATAAGGGCTGAAAGAATATGCTTAATATCGCCTCTGAAGTATAGGATTACCACCGCCAAGGTTGCTAAGTGCAAAATTACATCAAAAGATATTGGCAGGCTTAATGATAAAGCCTTCTCAGCAATTTTCAGATGTCCAGTGCTTGATATGGGGAGCCATTCAGTTAACCCTTGAATCAAACCCAGTATGATGAATTTCATAAGCTGATCCAAGAAATCATCCTCCTCCATCTCTATTACGCTTGGGGTTTAAAAATTTTGAAAGATAATAATTCGCATAAAAAGAAACTGGTAGCAAAATTAATTTATGCTGGCTTTCGCCAGCTCAGCCAGTTTAATATCGGCGTCTATAGTTCCGCCTTTTCATGTAGCACTCTCGGCAGTAAACTGGCCTATTTGGGTCTGGTGTGAAGGGAACTTCACATTCAGCCCCACATTCAGAGCATACTGCCTTGTGCATTTCTTTACTTGCCATTCTAACTTCAACTCCTTTTACGTTTAATGTGCAAAAGCCGCTGAAGACAGCCCTTGCACGCCTCCATGCTGTCGTAAGCTACTTATAAGCATTTGCATCAAAAACATTAAACAGACATGATGAGGAATGAAAATCATGAAAATACTGCTGGATGAAATGTATTCAGGATTGAAGGAGTACTTCGAAATTCTAGGATGGGAAGCCTTAACAGTTCAGGATATAAACATGAAAGGCGCAAAGGATAGGGAAATCGTCGAATACGCTAGAAAGCATGGCATGCTACTAGTTACACAGGACCAGAAGCAGGCGGAGCTGGCTGAAATAGCAGGCGTGAAATATGTTTTGATATCAAATGCTTTAATAGCCAAAGTGGCGGCTGAAAAGATTAGGGAGAAATACCCGGAACTCGTGAAAAAAATCTGAAATCGATCTATCTTTGGCATTTTTCGCAGATGAAAGTTTTCCTGTTTACAGGCTTTTGCATGTAAAATTTTATTGATGACCCACAGTTTACGCAGGATCCGCGATACCTGTTATAGACTAGCAGGAGGCTCTTTATTCCCTTTTTCTCCATTTTTAGTTCAAGGAACTTTTCGCTTAGATCCTTGGTTATATCGGCAATCCTCTCCAGCTCATCACGCGTTAGCTCCTTAACTTTTCTCTCCGGGCTCATCCCGGCCCTAAAGAGGATTTCATTTCTCAGGATGTTTCCCACGCCGGCTATAACTGATTGATCCAGAAGCACTGTCCCAATTTTCTCCTCTGGAAACTTCATGAAGTTTTGTATGGCCCTTTCCTTGTCCCATTCGCCGCTTAACGGATCAGGCCCAAGTTCCCTTCTCAGCCTTTCCAAAACTCTTTCCTTAAGATCTATCTCGACTATCGGCGCATTATAGACAACAAGCCTTTTGCTGTCCCCAATTATCATAAGCCTAACCATCCGCTCGGGCTTCAGCAGAGCCTCATCCAAACGATAAAAATGTATAGCCCCAAACATCATGAGGTGGACTCTAATGACGACATCTCCAAAGAATAGGAGGATGTTTTTACCCATTGAATCAGAATCCAAAAGGCGCCTACCAAAAAGCAGGTTAACCGGAACATAAACCCTCCTAGACCTAACAAAAACATCCCGCACAACCTCACCGCAAAACTCGCTTTTAACCCTAAATGCATAAGCCTTAGCCGTAGGTCCCTCAACCATAAGCAGAACATTCCTGAAAAACCATTTAAGCCTGCCTACATAATGGTAATGAAAGGTTATGGTTGTATTAAAATTTATAAATTTGGTTGGAGTATCCAACCATGTAAGTTAATTTGAGGCAACAGCATGAAGAAAATTCATGATGTGCTCCTATTTCATGAAGCGAACAAGGGAGAAGAATTCCTTGAAAGGTCGGAGGGGAAAAAGCCTCTTTTCATATGTACGATAGGGACAACGGAGACAGCTAAGATTCCAGGAATATCTGCTGCAGGTAAATACCCGGAGCTTACCGATTATACGCCGCCTGCAGATGTGGAGTTGCTTATTTTGGGCAGGTGTAAGTGTATTTCAGGGGTGCCTGTAACCCCAGAGGGGATACCCACACCCGCCTTAATTACAATGGCGTCGTTGAGATTGGCAGATACGCCAGTGCTTATTGTAAGCGGCGGGCTGAAGGTTAAACCGCATGTTCCCTTCATTGATTTAGGCGGAAAACCTGGCGGTGACATAAGAACAGGCAGGGCTGTTGAGGATGTGGAGGAGACCCTGACGCGGGCTGAAATTGCTGGTGAGATCCTTTCCAGAATGGCTGATTACCTTGTGATTGGCGAAAGCATTCCAGGCGGTACAACAACAGCGTTAGGCGTCCTCCTAGCCATGGGCATAAACGCTAAGGGAAAAGTTAGCAGTAGCATGCCAGGAAACCCCCACGAGCTGAAGATTAAAACCGTAGAAGAGGGGTTAAGGGCCTCAAAAATCGAGTTTGGCTCCTTATCAAGAGATCCCATAAGCGCAATTTCACATGTCGGAGACCCCATGATGCCCGCCTTCGCCGGCCTAGTCCTAGGAGCCGCGCGCAGGGTTCCGGTTTTAATGGCAGGCGGAACTCAGATGTGCGCTATATTGGCTATCATAAAAGCCTTGAACCCCCATATTCTTGAGAATGTAGCTATTGGGACAACAAGATGGATTGTAATGGACAAGACCTCGGACATAAAGGGCATAGTCGCTCAAATAGCTGATGTTCCTATCCTCGCCGCCGACATTGACTTCAGCAAATCAAAGCATGAAGGCCTTAGGGCCTATGAGGCAGGGGTTGTCAAGGAAGGCGTTGGAGCTGGAGGCGCAGCCATAACTGCCATGACCAAGTCAAGAGGGTTAATTACAAAGGACATCCTGCTTAGGGAAATCGAAAAAATATATGAGAGCCTGATGAGGCCTAAACCTTAACATTATATTATGCACACTAAATGCGTTAAATTTTATTTCGTAAAATTTTGATCTATTTTCCCCGTCTCTTTTCTTAGACATCCACTATACTTAATTGTTTGAATAAAGCCTTGTTTTGCCGTCTTACACTACTCATCTTGAGAGGTTCTAGAAGGTAATATAAATCTGAAAGAGTGATTTAGTTTAGAATATGTGACTTAGAATGCCACTTAGAGAATTAAAGCGTATAGGATTTTGGCTTAAAATGAAGCCTATTTAGTCCCACTATACTACTCAATTAATTAAACTTTAGGTAAACATTTGTTGAACAATGTTTATATGATGGATAATCCATCCTTCAGAAAAGAGGTAAAAACATGGATAAGAGAACTTTAGCCATCGCAACCCTAATTTTGGCTTTAGCATCGTCCACGACCTATGTCCTATTGAATTGGAGGACGGAGCCTGAAGGCATATCGTCTCCCGATCAGAGCTGGAGCTCAGAATCTGAGAGTCAAAATCCTGGAGATCTAGGTTCTCAGACTCCAAACCAGGAGATTTTACCAGAAGGCAACCAGCAACAGACTCAACCTATTGAGGAGCCATCAAAACCTCCAACTCCAAAAAACCTGACGGTGATGGATTCCACTGGGGGGAATATAACAGTTAACCTTCCGGTAAGGAGTATTGTAAGCTTGAACCCTGGACTGACAGAGGTCATTTGCGCCCTAGGCTGCGAACAACTATTAATAGGCAGAAGTGCCAGCTGCAATTTCCCGCCTTCAGTGCTTGATAAGCCTGTTATGGGTTCAAGTTCCTACAGCCCTAACGTTGAACTGATTGTAGAGAGCAAGCCTGACCTCCTAGTGGCTGATACGATGCTTAGCTACAACAAGGAAGTTTACAACAAGCTGAGAGACGCTGGAATAACAGTAATAGTTGAGATCAACAACTCCACACGCATCAAGAAGTTTATAGAGTACATGGGAATAATCCTCAACAGAACAGAAAGGGCCAAAGCTTTGCTGGACTTCATAAACTATTATGAGCTGTTAGTTATTAACAGAGTTAAGGGCATTCCAGACGAGCTTAAGCCTCGCGTTTACAGCGAATGGCACTATACTTGGAGAAGTTTTGGTCCAGGCAGCGTAGGCCACTTGATGATAGTAACTGCTGGCGGCCTAAACATAGCCTCGGAAACGGGGAAAGCCTATCCAACACTAAGTCCAGAGTTTGTTTCTGAAAAAGACCCAGATGTTATACTGATCATGTTGCCGGGTGAGCTTAAAGGTAGCCTAGAGGGCTTCGTAAGTACAAGGGATGAAGTTTTATCTAGACCTGCGCTTACTGGAACCCGCGCAGTGGAGACGGGCAGAGTTTACGTCTATGACTCGATAATTTATCGGGGCATAAGGTATCCTGTGGGGCTGCTGTATTTCGCTAAATGGTTCCATCCAGAGCTTTTCAGGGATATTGATCCGGGGCAGGTGCACTCAGAGCTTATCAGCCAGTTCTTTGGAGTGTCGCTTGAGGGAATATACGTTTATCCGCCGTAAATTTAGCAGTGTATCTCGACGATGTCTCCGTCCATCAGCACATGGCCTGCCCCAACTTTTTCTCCTTGATACTTTGCGCTTAACCCCCAGACCCTGGCGTACTTGAAGTTCTTGTATAGTTCGCTGTGGAGTTTCTTGGCGATGTCTATTACGGTTGTTCCATGTTTAACGATTAGGGGTTTTCTGGAGGGCTCTTTATATGAGGGCTCCTTGGTGTAGATCCTTATAATTTTAAGCATTTTGAATATTGTTTCGCCTATTTGGCTTAGCCCTTCACCAGTCATGCATGACACTGCTATTATAGGCATGCTTCGGCCTTCCAGCTTTTGCTTCAGAAGCTGCAGGTTTTCGCTTGCCATGGGCATGTCTAACTTGTTCGCGAGGATCATGGTTGGCTTGTAAACATAGTTTAGGAACAAAGCGTTTTCAATTTCTTCTAAACTCACTTCACCGCTTATTTTAACCACAGCAGATGTTATGCGGTAACTATTCAGTAAATTTTTAACGTCAACCTGCGTGCAGTCGACAAGCGTTCCATCGCCTGAAATTTGGATTCCCCCTCCACTCTTCAGCCTTACAATTTTAACTTCGCCCCTAGGCATCTCAACGCGGATTCCGACCTTCTCAAGCTCGGAGAGGAGCATGTCCACCTGACCCGCGGGGTCGTCTGAAAGGTCGACCATTAGGATTAGACCATCAGCGTTGCGTGCCAAACTTAAAACCTGGGTGCCGCCCATTCTGCCCTCAGCCGCGCCTTCAATTATGGCTGGAGCCTCAACAAGCTGAATTTGAATGTCCAAGTAGGGAAGCATTCCTGGAACAGGCTTCTGGGTTGTGAATGGAACTGGGCTGACCTCAGGCTTAGCGTTGGTCACAGCGGCTAGCAGACTGCTTTTCCCAACGTTTGGCGGGCCCAAAATGACTATTTGCCCAGCTCCCTCCTTAGGCACAGCAAAGCCGACTCCGCTACCCCTTCTCCTAGCCTTAGACCTTTCAAGCTCCTCTTCAAGCTCAGCTATTCTACGTTTGACATGGGCTACAAGCCTGCTTGTCCCCTTATGTTTCGGCACCAGCGAAAGAAACTCACGCATAAGCCTTATTTTTTCGGGCAGGGAACGGCATGCTGAAGCCTCAGCCCACTTTGCCTTAGCCTCAGGAGGAAGGTTTGTAACCATTTAAGCTCAGATGCAACATGTTATAGGCGCCAAATATTCTTTTACTTAGCCTTTGCCGTGCAGCCTCATATCCATCAAGAAAAGCCCCTAGAATAAACCAAATTTGGAATGCTGAAAACAGGGAGTTCTTAACTGAGCCCGGGGAGAAGATGCTTTGACAGCGTCAGGGTTTGTGCTGCAAATTCCAAAAAGGCGTAAAAATAAGCAGTATGGAATAAACGACTATTTTGACGACCTGCAAAGTTAAACCTTAGCGGGCCTTGGAAGGCAGGCTCCAATAGTATAGTTATGGGAAACTTATGTTTGTGGTTGTTGCAAAACGTCGAGGTGCACCAGCTATATCTAAAACGAAATCCACTTGAAGCGTTTTACCGCTTAGGTTTTCCTTAAAGTCTCCTGCCATCGTAGGCAAACCCGTCCATGTTTTTGTTTCGCCTGGCATTACGACGAGGATTCCTTGCCCTGGGGTTTGCGCGTAAATCCAACCGATCACAGTCCCCGTTCCCGAAATTTCCATTCCGACGCCTTGCAGAATCAAAGGAATGTCGCCTGTATTTGACACGGTTATCGTCACGTTTTCTTCCCAGGATTTCCAGCTGGTTGGGGAAACCGTTGCGGTAAGGGCCATTTTAAGGTTGAAAACCTTTTCATAAAGCACTGTACGGTTCTCATATGAACCCTTCAGCCAAACGGTGACCTTGTACACACCTTCTAGGCAATGCTGCTCGTACCATTCCCATGGAAGATAAACATCAACAGTCAAAGTTCCAGATATTTGGAGGAACTGGGTTAAGAGGCTCGTGTGATCTTCAGGCAGGAAAAGTTCCGCTTGAGTTCCATCTGGAAGCGTCACGTTTATGCGGCCGAACCACCAGTCATAAACCCCGTTGATTTCCACGCGATCCCTCACGTCGACCTCTCCGCTTATCTTCAGCCTCATGTAAAGCTCCTCTTCCTCGTACAAGTACCTGTCTATCTCAACGTTTGAAACGTACAGGCTTGAAGTGGTGCTCGGAGGAGCTCCGGGCCCGCCTCCTTTAATTCCCGTGAAGAAGTAAAATGCAGCTGAACCTGCTGCAACCGCTAAAACCACTAGCACGACGATTGCTGTTTTACCTATTGCCTTTCTATCCATATGAGACACTACGACAGAGTTACGCCTTAATGCTTAAAAGAATTGCGAATAACCTTGCCGGCTCGACGTTTTCTGACGAGTATGGCAATGCTGAAAAGCAGCATGGAGGCAGCCCCACAAACCATGATAATGTAAAGGTATCCCTGCTCAAATAGCGTCTCTTCCTGCTTGAAGCATATAACAACTTCGTGCCTTGAGTGTTCATACGTGAAGTTTACATTTATGAAGTCCTCGCTTTCGCTTTTATTGAAGGGTATAGGCTTACCGTCGAACAGCACCTCCGGCTGCCCGCTTTCTATGCTTTTTGGAATCCTTATTTCTGCAAATCCTTTGGAACCCTTTCTCCATTCAACCTGGAAGGATATCGTATGGTTCTCTGGGGTGTACTTGAAATTTGATATTATCGAGTTGGAGGTAAGCTGAATCACATATCCACCCTGGACGGCGTAATCGTTAGTTAATTGGGGAAGCTCACCGCTGGGCTCCATTAGGGGATATCTATCCGCTACTTGATCGCTTATTATGTAGGGCTTGTCGCCTATGCCGTCGCTGCCAGGCTGGTCCTGATTTACTCCGCTTTTCTCGTCCACGCCAACATAGTCTTTCCAGTAGTTGCCTCCATGGGGATATCCCAAATCAAAGGTGCATGTGGACGGCCTAAAGGTGGCGCAACCGTCTACTAAGACGCCCTTCGCATCTAAAAAGTTGTTGTGGTATAGGGTAATGTTGTATGAGCATTCCAGATAAACGTCGCAGGCGTTATCGAGTAGGTTGTTCTCAAAGAGGGTGCAACTGTTTGATCCGCCTACATAGATGCCTTCATTACACTTCATTATGGTGTTTGTTGAAACTGTAACCCTGTCCGAGTACGATAAGGTGAGACCACGGGGATAAGCCACAATTAAGTTTTTTGAAACTGTGCCTGTAAATACGCCGTGAAGGTAGATGGCTGACGGAGGAGGCGACATCTCTTCCGCAAGCGCCAGAATTCTGGAACCGCCTACAATCTTGTTTTCTGTTATGAAGTTTCCCTCACTGTCAACGCATGAAACGGCAGTTGTGCAATTTGAGAAGGTATTTTTGACTATTTCGTTTCCGCTAACCGTTGCGCCGAACAGCTCCACGCCCACGCAGCAGTTTGATATGTAGTTCCTTTCAATCCTATTTCCCCATGAAGCATATAGCTCGATGCCTATTTCACAGCGTGTTATATTGTTTTCGCAAATAAGGCTGTCCTCTAGAAAGTGGAAGTGGACATACTCAAGATTTTTTATATTGCTCCTGCAAACCTTATTTTTCATCCCGCTCAGCTCTAAACATTTGCCTTCAACATGGAGGCCTTCGAAGATTGTTTTTGTGCAGACTGCACGTACTTGCGCGGCCCTGATTCTATAAATGAAGCAATCGGCGCAATCAACCGTGAGTTCGCCAACTTCAAAAAACTTAACTGTGGAGTTTTGCACCCTATAAAGTTCCAAGAGTGGAACCGTATTGTTGCCTCCATCCAGAATCGCGTTGCTCCGCTGCAGAATCAATGGAACGCTTAAGCTCTCTTCAAGCCAATATGTTGCGAAGTCAGTGGTTTTTATTGGAGCCGTGAATGGGCTGACTGTTCCATCAGACTGTATAACCACCTCTTCGCTTCTCGGAGATGGGTCATAGTAGTCTAGTAGGATGCCGCCGATCTGCATTCCACAGTCCGGAAGATCAACGACGCTGTAGCCGAGGCTGTCAAAGATTGAGGAGCCGAACGGGAACTCCCCCCAGAAGTTGACTATCCCGCCGCTCAGCCCAGCTGACTTTATCTGGGCGTAGAAGTTGAACCAAGCAAAGAAGCGCTCAGCCCTAATGTCGACATCCTTGAATACTAATATCTGGCTTTCAGCAATAGTCTCGTCGAAGCCCAAAGTCGCTATTAAACTAACGAAGTCGTAAACTAACTTCACATAGCCCAGAATCCTAAGTATGGCTTCGGCAAGCGGCGATTCCAAAACGTCCTCCCCTATCTCAAGTAGTATGTCTATCGCACCGCTTGCGGCCTCTTCGACTGGAAGCGGTATGCCTCCCTTGTTCACGCTGTAGACTGTCTGGGCTAGCCCAAAGGCCACAGCTTCGTTTAGGAAGGTCCCGTTTCCGATCCCCGCGTCTATCTTGCAGCGGTAGTTGCCCGTACCCGTGAAGCTTTCCGGCGCGATGTTTATTCCGCCGGCGTAGCTGACCTCGATGTAAACGTCCGGTTTCCAAAGGATCCTTGGGGGAGTGAATGCCTTCCCAAAGCTGAATGTAAGCGCAGACTCGCTTGGCTTATCTCCTACTGGAAGCCCGAAAGAGGCGAGGGCTGTACGCCCCCTCCCGTCTTCTGTGACGTTGAAGGCATACCAGCCCAGATTCCATGTGACAAGCTGCACAATGTCAACGTTTGGCTCCCAAGCCTTAATGTAGGATTTGGAGAGATCCAGCCTCGGCTCACCGAAGGGCGCATGCACCGTAATGTTAACATGGTTAACGTAGTTCTTTTTCGGTAAAACATAGTAGGCAGCATGTAGTCCGCCGACGCTTTTTTCACGGTCGTTTTATAGCCTATTCGGGTCAGCCCAACGATGGGTTCAACGATATAGTGCCCCTCAGAAGTTGCAACTTCAAATGGCTTTCCAACAACCGTGATCCGTATCCAATCATCATTGTAGCCCCGTTGGTCTTCGGACGAGGTTTGGATGTAAAGCCACATTTCCAAGCCTGACGCTTCTCCGTTGAAATTGAATCTGTAGGCGGATTCGTCTCTCTGCTCATAGTAAACCAGCCAGCTTCCAGAAACTGCTCCGTTTGCCTTTACCACTTCCAGAGGTTTTACCAAGCGGAAACATTGGTGGAACCCGCTTAAAAGAAGCAAAATTAAGAGGAGGGCTGAAGTCTTCGCCATTGCATTCAAAGCTTAACCACCTGGGCAACGATTTCGCATACACGCATATAAGGTTCAAAAGGTATGCCAGAGGTTTTCTGTTATGCCTTTTACCTGTATTTTGCCTTCAAGTTTTTCTATGATGGGTTTAGCGTTTTCCCATTCTTCTTCTGTTAGCGGCGGAACGCCAGTTTTCTCTACTATTGTTTTTAGCAGCTGCTTTATGCTTGCTTCTCCTGATTCCTTTTTTGGAACTACAAGCCAGACATCATAGAACAGGGATGGCCTGAAAGCCCTAGGTATTTCCGCAAGGAACTCTAGTATTAAGCCGTCCTCGGTTTCCGCTCCAGAACGGTAAAACACCTTTTTTAAAGTTGCGAGGAAAACGCCTGTTGGCAGAAAGAAGGCAAGGGCTAATCCCTTAACAAGCTGGGCTGTGGACACTGTTACGCCCTTGGATTCGCCTATTCTATCAAGAGCCATTTTTGCTTTATCTCTATCAAGCTCCTCAAACGCCACACCCATTTTCTTAAGGATTTCCACCAACGGCTTTCTCGTAAGAATACCTAAACCAAAAGTTTTAGAAGCCTTATCCATAAACCTCTTACTAACATATAAAACGAAAGGTCCTGAGCTCTCCATGCATTAAACTTAAAAATCACAACTTATAAATTTTTGTTAATTTTATGCTAGCTCCTGCTAAAAGAGGCGGAGAAAATTTCAATAGTTATTTTCTGTTTAAGCCCAGATTTTTCATATTCTATAAACGCCGAATATTTGTGCCATAAAAACCGCGTATAGGAATAGGAGGGTTGCGCCGCCTCTCCAGTTAATATTTTTGCTTGAGAGGAAATACCATAACAGAAGGCTTGATATAAGTGCATGAACAGCCAAGCCTGTGTAGGCTGCCATGTTAACCACAAAGTTTTGACCAATTAAAGCAACTCCAAGGATTAGAGTTACGTTGATGAAGCAGCTTCCAACAATGTTGCCTAAAGCCAATTCCGCATGCCCTTTAAAAGATGCCTTCAAGCTGTTCGCGAACTCTGGTAGGCTTGTCCCGAAAGCAACTATAGTGGCGCCTATAACAACTTTAGGGATGCCTATCCACTCCGCAATGTAGCAGGCGGAATCTATTATAAGGTATGCACTTGCTATGACAACAACCACTCCAATAATGGTTAAGGCTATGAGGCGGCCCAGCTTTACGCTTCTACCGCCGAATTCGGCAAAGTTTGCAAACTTCCACCTCTTTGAAACTCTGTATATGGTGTATGCGAAAATTGCTATGAGAATTATGCCTGCAACCCTGCTGGCGTATCCAATGTATATAAGGAATAGGGGGACAATCGAAGCTATGAAAAGCCCGAAGTTAAGGGTTTCCACTTCCTCTTTAATGGTCAAATTGTCTCTCGGATTCTTTAATGACGCTATTAGAAAAGCTAAACCTAGGATTAGGCAAATGTTCACAACGTTTGATCCCAAAGCATTTCCAATAGCCACGCCCACATCTTCCACGCCCAACGCGGTAAGCACAGACACGCTTAGTTCAGGCAGCGTAGTGGTCATTGCAACCAAAATAAAACCTATAACAGTTTTCCCCAAACCCGTTAAATCCGCAACCTTAACGGCATTATCAACCGCCAAGTCACTTGCACGGTTAAGAATAAGCAACGAAACTAAAAGAACAAACACATTGCCAGGCAAACCCAACCACTCAAACAATGCGGTCACCTTTACCATTCAATCTACTTGAGTGCCTGTTATTCCACGTTGAGAGCTTGCCACATTTAGGGCTAGGAAAAGCTTCCCCTATATTTATACCTTAACCAAGCAATTTTTAACGGATATGTTGACTTCAAATAGAATTGTAAAAGGTTTTAATACCTCTACGTAAATGTTAACACGCCAACCAGCGTAAGGCATGCCACTGCGGCGACTATGGGCATTATTTTGAAGCCATGCTTAGAGAATTCTGAAAATGATATGAAACAGCCCTTATTTGAGATAATTTCAGACCACATCAACCCGGCGAGGGCTCCGGTTAGCATGAAGTTGGCTCCGAGGTTGCTTCCAATCACTAGTGCCAGCATTGCGCCGAACTTGGCGGTTTTGGAGGTGGAATAGGATGGGCTCTGAAGGGTTTTAACGAAAAATATGGTCATCGGATGGTTGTTCATTAGACCAGCGGCAAGCGAGGACAAAAAGCCTACGGTGAAAACTGCGGAAATGGTGTTTGTGGAAAACTTTGAGAGCTGGACTGCCAGCATATCTGTCCAGCCTGAAGAGGCTAAACTTTCAACTATGACGAAAAGTCCGACCAGAAAAGGCGCTATTTTCCAAGGCATTCTCTTTAAAACCTCCAAAATTTTGGAACGCGCCATTAGCAAATCATAAATGAACATTACTAGCATAAATGCGGCGGCAACCATCCATGGCTGAAGGCCAGTCCACGTTTGCGGCAGACTCATGACAGTTATGGTACTTGCAAGAACAGCTAAGCCGAACACGGCTCCTCTCTCGTCTTTAAGGGCTTTACGCGGGTCAAGCTGCGGCGCAGAGATTTTAACCGGCACTTTCTGCCTGAAAACAAGCCAAAGCATTAAAAGACACGTGGCCACAGCTGAAATTGCCGGCAGGAGCATCCACCGGGCAAATTCAGCGAAAGATATCCCATAAGCGTCGGCTACAACTATGTTGGTTGGATTTCCAACATAAAGGCCCATTCCTGCAATGTTGGCTGCGAAGAACTGAGCGAAAAGGAAAGGAATTGGGGACATGGCTACGCTGTTGCACATGTAAAGGATTATCGGTGTGATCGTTAATATCACAACATCATTGCTTGTGAAAAGGGTAAGAAAAGAGGTGAGCAGGAAAAGATAGACGAAAAGTTTTCCGCCTGAACTTCCAGCCCTCTTGATAACTTTTAGGGCTATATATTCGAAGAAGCCTGTAAGGTCCAAGGATGTGCAAATGTAGGACAGAGCCAATATGAGGATTATTATCGAATAGGGCCTTATATTTTCGCATCCCAAAATCCCATTAATAACAAAATTGACATCTATAATGGATGTGGCCAAAAGAACAGCCAAACAAAGAATCGGGGCTAAACCATAATCCAATTGTATGAAAACTTTTCCAAAGGGAAGCCTAACCCTTGGACGTTTAAAGGTTAGAAGGATTGCCGCAATAAAGGCGGAAAGGCTGATAATCGAAGAGTAGCTGTACATTTGTTATGCCTTCCTAAGCTAAGTTCGACTCCAACGACAGTCAATGCATTATTTTTACGGCATAATCAAGGCACAGATAAAAACTTAACGTTAGAAAGTCAACGATTAAACGACAGACATGAAAAATTGAGGTCCTAGCCAATAATACCGTGAGGATTTACGCCTGAGAAGGGCAGCGAGCCCAGAATATTCAAAATCTCAAGCAAGCTGGCAGCCATGCTAAACAGCCTCCCCAAAAACTCCGAGAGAATATTTGGCTCAAGCTCCCTGCGGACAATTCGGAGGCTGTTTCAGAAACAGCGACAGAGAATAGCCCAGAAAGTTGGCAATCCAAGGCTTCTCAATATAATATTTCACACGCTGCGCAATTGGAAGCCACCATGGAATATTACAAGACAAGAGATTTTCCATACATTGTTGAGCTTCTAGGCCATAAAAATCCAAAAAACACGCTGAAATACTTGTACCTGGCTAAGCTGCTGGGCCTTAACACCGAAGAATATGTTTGCAGAATCGCTAAGAAACCCGAAGAGATCGCCCAACTCATAGAGGCCGGCTTTGAATACGTGTGTCAGCAAGACGGCGTCCTATTCTTTCGTAAGAGAAAATGGGGCGCTGATAGCAACAAGAATGTTGAAGCGCCGCCGGTCGGACTTGAACCGACTTGATGGAAACCTAGGTTTCCATCCCTTCCTAGCTCTGGATTCTGCTCATTCATGCCTTTACACCTGCCAAATTCTGTTCTATTTTTTCAAGAATGCCTATCCGTTTTTGAGGCTCAAGAGTTTCAAGTTTCTGTTTCAACAGTTTTAAGCCTTCCTCGAAAAAGCCTAAAACGGAATACTGAAACGCCTGTTCAAAATATTCCTTGTTAGGCTGTTCTTGTTTAAGCAAATCTATGAAGGCTAGGATGGTTAGGTTTGCCAACGATTGGAAGGGTTTTTCAGGCTTGTCGGTTTTAAGCCAGAAGTTTCCGCTTCTTTCAACATGTGATAACAGGAAGTTTCGCCATATATCTACGGTTTTCTGAAGGTTAGGGTTTAAACGGTAAAGCACAGGGTAGGGGTATTCTTTGCTTTCTAAATCCAGCTTTTTCTCCACCACTCCATCTTTCACAAGTTTTTCAAGGTGTTTGCTGAGGGTGGCTGAGCTCAGCCTTGTCGTTTGCTTGATTTCAGAATACCTATGCCATTTGCCATCTTGTAAAACCTTCAAGATTTCTTTTTTGGAAGCGTTTTCCTTTTTTGTTTGGTATTCGCCTACGCCTTTTTTAGCCATTTAATCACTTCTTATTAAGTCCTAAACTAAATTTAAAACCATAAACCTTAATAAGCCTTTCCGTATAAGTTTAGAACTGAAAACCTAATTTGAGGTGGTAAATTTGGAAAAAGCAGGAATAAGAAGAACCGTGTGGCTCCCAAAGGAGTTAGATGAAAAAGTCGAAGCTATAAGGAAGGAGCTAGGTTTAGGGCGCAGTGGGTTCTACCGTTTTGCAATAGTGGAATTGCTCAAGGAAATGTTGAAAAACCAACCTCAAGCACAGCAAACCCATGGTTAAAGTTTAACTGAAGGTGGAAAAAATGGAGGGGGCTAAAGCGAAAGTAAGCAAAAACGAGCCTAAAACCGTTTCCCTTGTCGGGAAGTGTGGGAAGTGCGGTAGAAGTTTCGAGGCTGATGTTGTCCTTCCATTAATCGTGTATTTTGATGAGGATGGAAACGACTTCAAAGATTTCGCTGCTCCCCATTTTGTTGTAAACTGTCCCTACTGTTTCAGCCTGTTAAATTTAGCTTTAAGAACAGGTGTGAGGAAGAGGCGTAGGTATGTCTGAGGGTAAACGTTTTGTTGAAGTTTGGAGAAGCCGAAACCTCATAGACTATGTTTTAGCCGATTTAGACAAGCGTGTTAAAAGGGATAAGCCTACGAAGGTTAGCGTGTTTTTTACGGCTTTAAGCGCCTACCTTCCTGAACCAATTAACCTGTTTTTGAAGGGCGAAAGTGGAATCGGCAAAACCTACAATGTTGTTGAAACCCTAACCTATTTTCCAAAGGAAGACGTGTGGTTTCTAGGAGGCTTAAGCCCTAAAGCGTTAATCCATGAGCATGGGGTTCTTGTTAACAAGCATGGAGAGCCTTTGGATTTAAGTGAGAAGCCCATTAAGCCGAAAAAGAAGCATTACGAAAGTGAAGAGGAATATCAGGAAGCCCTCAAGGAATACCGTGAAGAGCTTAAGCTTTATGCTGAGGAAATCCGTGAGAGCTACACGCTTATCAATCTAAAGAATAAAATTCTCGTTTTTCTGG